>OGHJ01000054.1_pt1 | contig 179202 bp, 145 predicted proteins | sample 1571351 | NCBI WGS metagenome assembly OGHJ01 (sample SAMEA2582037, study PRJEB24529) | metagenome | biome: Human gut stool | place: China | collected 2011 | reverse complement strand
CGACCGGTGGTGTCTGACGAACGTAGTGAGGAGTTCCGCCGGTCAGTGATAGAAAAAGCCAGACGACCGACAGAAGCGACCGGGTCTCCAATCCCGATCACCGGAGACGAATTAGTAACGACGAAATAAACCTACGTTTATAAGTGTAAATATGTATATAACTACCAAATTTATTTCGTCAAATGAATATAGTCCGTCAATATAGTTTGGATGAATTGTAAATTATTCATATGAGTTTCTATTCCGGTCAATTCCTTGATCTTAGCCGATAAAGGCTCCAGGAGTTTATACTCTTTGTTTTTTTCGAATTCCCGGAACACTTCCCGGACAATGGCCATGTCTTTATCCGAAAGCATAGCGATTTGGGGAAAAGTCGGCTGGTAAGATTCCGGTGTTTCGAAAAAACTGAGCCGTCTCAGATCGGTGTCCTTTTTTTCATGAATGACCGTGGTACCTGCTGCCAAATCCCCGAGACGCTGCATTTTCGAACTGATGATAATGCTCAGCATAGCAAGAATACCCATACTGGCACTGATGTCTACCAGACGCAATATCCAGCGCAACAGACAATTCCAGAAAGAGAGCTTTCGGCCGTCGAGCCGTACGACCCTTAAATGTAAAGTTAGTTTACCCAGACTCCTGCCATGAAAAAAGTATTCACAAACAAAATGGTAACACATTAAAATGACCAATAAGATAATGGCTGTCGTGGTGTTCCTGAAAATACTACTGAGGGAAGCCAGGGTGAAACAGAGTATGTATATTCCGCCTAAGAAAGCCAGGTCGATGAGGGTTGCCCCTATCCGGTTCACCAATCCTGCCGGCTGGTATACAATATTGACGTGCTGGGCAGTACGTATAGATATATCCATATAAGTTGAATTTATATTCTATTTTATCTTGCAAACATATGTTTTTTTCTGAAAAAAATATACTTTTATGCTGTTTAACTGAGAGTATGAAAGAAGCCCGGTTTATTTCACGCAATAAAGATAAATGGAAAAATATGGAAAACGGACAGCAACCGGATGCGGAGCATTTGGCTGCTAATTTTATCGAATTGTCCGATGATCTGGCTTATGCCCGTACTTTTTATCCGGGAAGCGAGGTGGAACGCTACCTGAACCAGCTGATTGCCGGTTATCAAACCGATATCAACTCGCGGCCTGTGCGGAAAAATAAACCGATATGGTATTTTTGGAAACAAGAATTGCCTTTACTGTTGGCCAGCGAATACAAAACCTTACTTTTTGCCTTTTTCTTTTTCGTGTTGTCGGCTTTTGTCGGGGTATTTTCAGCTGCTCACGATGAGTCGTTCATCCGCTTGATTTTGGGAGATACTTATGTGAATATGACCATCGATAATATCACTTCCGGTAAACCGATGGGCGTTTATAACCAGGGAGACGAATGGGAGATGTTTTTGCGGATTACGACGAACAATATCCGGGTGTCTTTTATCGCTTTTGCTTTCGGGTTATTTTTTTCGGCCGGAACTTTGTGGATCCTTTTCTCGAACGGGATGATGATCGGTGCTTTCGAATATTTTTTCTATAAATACGGTTTATTGGCCCACTCCGTCATGTCGGTATGGGCACACGGTACTTTCGAGATTACTTCGGTTATTATTGCCGGAGCTGCCGGGCTGATTATGGGGAATAGCTTTTTGTTTCCCGGGACTTATCCCCGTTTGTTTTCTTTCAGGCGGGGAGCTGTTCGTGGGGTGAAGATCGTAGCGGGATTAGTTCCCTTTTTTATTCTGGCCGGCGTGATCGAGAGTTATATTACCCGTTATGCAGATGCTATGCCTGTCGTCGGTGCACTCTGTATCGGGATTTCGGCTGTCGGCGTGATCGGTTATTTTATCGTTTATCCTGTGATCATCGGGCGCAGACAGAAGTTGAACGAAGGAGAAATAGATTGATTGATATTTTAAATATACATGTGAATGGAAAAGATTAATTTTAATCAGGTACGTGGGTTCAGTGATTCGATTACCCTGACTTTTAATTTTATTAAACAGGAATTTAAGCCTTTGCTGAGGTCTTTTGCGGTGATTGCCCTGCCTGTTATTTTTATCGGATTGTTTTTTATGAGCTATTCGGCTCGTGAGAGCTTGATTGCGATCGTACAGCCTGATCAATACGCCGGATCGCCGCTCGATATGCTGACCAATAGCCTGTTGACCAATCTTTCGACGATGGTGATCTATTTCTGGATGGCGCTGATCGGTATCGCTTATATTCGTGTTTATCAGGATAAAGTTGCTGCGGCCGACGAGGCAAGAATCACTCCGGGAGAGGTTTGGCAAGTGATGTGGCGTAATCTGGGTAAATCCCTGTTGTGGGCGGTTATCTATTTGCTGATGGTTGTTTTCGGTACGATACTCTTTATTGCTCCCGGGGTTTATCTGGGAGTCGTTTTTGGTTTCGTATTCTATTATATGATACTGGAAAACCGGTCGATTTCGGCGGGAATGAGCGGTTCGAGAGAGTTGTTGAAGGGAAAGTGGTGGAATTTCTTCGGGTATGTGATCGTTTTACAGTTGATTGTCGGCGGGCTTTCTTATATTTTTTCCATTCCCTACCTGGTTTTGACTTTTAAGACTACTTTTACCCAGCAGCTTCCTGGAATTTACGAAACGACTTTTAGCCTTTTGTTCGCCAACCTGGGACAAAGTCTGTTGCAACTGATCTCCGTGGTGGGTATTGCAGTCCGGTTCTTCACTTATCTGGAACAGAAAGAACATACCGGTCTGTTGAGTAAGATCGGACAGATCGGGAATAGGGATAAACAAATGCCGGAGCGTGAAGAAATGCATTGAATATATTGTTTTTGTCGTCGTTCTGCTTGTGGGACGGGGAGAGGGGGGGGCTGCTTCGGTTTCGGCGGAGTCGGTATCGGTTTCTGGTCGGATCGCTTATCGGGAACGTACTCCCGGAGAAAACTTTTTACAACAGTACCGTGACGATCCGGCATTCGATTATTCGGTGAAACCGGTTGCCGAAACCGGTGATTGGTGGCAGAGATTGAGGTGGTGGCTCATGCAGCATATCTTCGGTAGTTACACGCATAAAGATATCGTATGGCTGGACTTGTTGCTGAAAGTGCTGGCAGGACTGATCGTCGTTTTTGGCATTTATAAACTCGTACGCAGTAAGTTTTGGCTGACTGCAAAATCGGAACCGGACTTTCAGAAAACGATGGCCCCCTGGATAGGTGAAGCCTGGAACGAACTTTCTTACCGGCAAATGCTGGAACAAGCCGTGGCGGAAAATGATTTCAAATTGGCTATACGCATTCGCTATGGAGGCCTGCTGCATTTGATGGATGAAAAAGGAATGATCCGCTGGGATGCCCATAAAACGAATAGATCCTATTACTATGAATTGAAAGATAAAGCCTTAAGGGATGATTTTGAAAAGCTCGCTTATATTTTCGATTGCGTGTGTTACGGTGATTTTGAGGTGAGTGCTTCTCTGTATGGGCAACTTGAACCGGTGTTCGACGAATTCCGGGATAAACTGAAAAAATGAAGATTAGAAATTTTGTCGGTATTGCATTATTGTTGATCTTATCACTGATCTACACCTGGTATGAGGCAAATCGTCCCCGGCCGGTAGATTGGTCCGAAACGTATTCGCCGAAGGATAAGATCCCTTACGGTACTTACATTACATACCGGAGCTTGCCTGAATTATTCCCGGATTCAAAGATCAGGACTTCGCGCTTGTCGATAGCCGAAGAGTTCGGAAGTGGGCGGGATACATCTGCCGGGACATACATTTTTGTCGGTTCGGACTATCGGATCGATGCCCTTGAATTGAAACATTTGATGCAGTGGGTAGAGAAAGGAAATGATATGTTCGTTGCCGCCGGGTGGATTGCCGACACGCTGTTGAATGCTTTATCCCTGAAGCTGGAACAGAATTTGAACCCCAGCGGCAGTAAATTGCTTTTTGCTCCCGGGCACGTATATCCGTTTTATAAAATCCGGCACGGTAGCTATTTTGTCTTGCCGGCTGATTTTAAAGGCGAACGTTTGGGGGGTAGGATCGATAACGATTCCACCGATTTTATCCGCCTACCCTATGGGCGGGGACAGGTATTCCTGAATTTGAATCCCTGGGCTTTCACTAATCGCTGGGTTTTGGATAGTGTCTGTGGCGATTATTATTACAAGGCGTTGTCGTGGTTACCGGATAAAGGTCGAACAGTGATTTGGGACGCCTACCACACGTTGGGAAGGCAGGAAGCACAAACACCTTTGCGGGTGATTTTGCAATACCCTGCCTTAAAATGGGCGCTTTATCTGTTGCTGGCAGGAGCTTTGTGTTATGTGCTGTTCCGCGCACGGAGAGAACAACGTCCGATTCCGGTAATCCACCCTCCGGAAAATAAAATGCTCGAATTTATAGCTACCGTGAGTTCACTTTATTATAAACAGAAAGAACATTCGGCGATTGCTTTAAAACTGACCGACTATTTTCTGGGAGAGGTCAGGACCAGATATCAACTGGCTACCGACCGGCTGGACGAACCCTTTATCCTCGGGTTATCTGCACGCTCCGGGGTAGAGGAGGAAGATACCCGCAGACTGGTGCAGCTGATTACGAAAATCAGGACCAGCCGGCAGGTGAATGAAACCGAATTGCGTAATTTGGTGCGGGGAACAGAACTTTTTAACAGGAAATTAAATCAATAAAATATGGATACTGGTTTTGAAACGAGAATAGATTTTTCAGCGTTGAATGAGAAAATTGGTTTGTTAAGAGAACAAATGGCCCGGGTGATTATCGGGCAGCGGCAAGTGGTCGATTTGTTACTGACGGCCTTGCTGGCCGACGGCCATGTTTTGATCGAAGGAGTACCCGGAGTGGCTAAAACATTGATGGCTAAGGTGTTGTCTCATTTGATCGAAGCCGGTTTCTGCCGTATTCAGTTTACCCCCGACCTGATGCCGAGTGATGTCCTCGGGACTTCGGTATTTTTACCTTCTACAGGAAAATTCGAGTTCCGGCAGGGGCCTGTATTTACCAATATTTTATTGGTGGATGAGATCAACCGCTCGCCGGCAAAGACGCAGGCTGCCCTTTTTGAAGTTATGGAAGAAAGACAGATTACCAATGATGGTGTAGAATATGCTATGGAGTTTCCATTTATGGTCGTCGCAACGCAGAATCCGGTAGAACACGAAGGCACTTATCGCCTGCCGGAAGCCCAACTCGACCGGTTTATGTTTAAAATTTTAGTGGATTATCCCAGGAAAGAAGAAGAGATTGAAGTATTGGAATTGCACGATAAAAGATCGTCCGAAAGTTGGAAAGAACAAACACCGGTAGTATCGGTCGGGGAATTGAGCTATTTACGGGAGAAAGTACATGATGTGCATGTCGACGGAAAAATAAAAGCTTTTATCGTAGATATCGTCGGTACAACCCGCGACAATGCCTGGTTGTACCTGGGTGCCTCTCCCCGGGCATCGATCGCTTTGATGAATAGTGCAAAAGCATTTGCTGCCATCAGCGGACGTGATTTTGTCGTTCCTGAGGATGTATTGTATCTGGCTGCTCCGGTATTGCGGCATCGCGTGCAGCTTTCGGCCGAGAAAGAGTTGGAAGGGGTTGTGGTGGATCAGGTCATTCAACAATTGATCGCTAAAGTCGAAATTCCCAGATAATGAAGGAACTCTTTTTGAACCGGCGTTTTTTTATGTTCCTGTGGGGTGGGGTATTCGCTTTACTGCTGACCTTCGTATTTCCTCGGGTATATCCCTGGGTAATCTGGGCTTTGGGATGCGGAGGGGGACTCGTCGTTGTGGATATCACCTTGTTGTATGGATTCGGAAAGGCATGCGGTGCACAACGTATCGTAGGGGATAAATTTTCCAACGGGGAAGAAAATCCGGTACGGATCCGGGTGGAAAACAAGTATCCTTTTGCGGTCCGGGTGCGTGTCGTAGATGAAGCGCCGGTCGAATTTCAGGAAAGAAACAACAGTTTGAATTTTTGTCTGTCCTCCCACGAACACAAAGAAGGTACTTACTTCCTCCGCCCTGTAAAACGGGGGGCTTACCGGTTCGGGCAGGTCAGGGTATTCGTGACCTCCCGTTTGTCGCTGGTCGAACGCCGCTATTCCTTCGGAAAAGAAAAGGAAGTGGCGGTTTATCCTTCCTTTGTCTCTATGCGGAAATACGAATTACTGGCATTTACAGGCCGGCAGTCCGGTAACGGGATAAAACGGATACGGGTGGCCGGTATTTCCACTGCTTTCGACCAGATAAAGCCTTATATCCAGGGTGATGATCCCCGTACCGTAAATTGGAAAGCGACCGCCAAATGCAACCGGCTTATGGTCAACTCCTATACCGAAGAACGTTCACAATCCGTGTATTGCGTGATCGATAAAGGACGGACCATGCAAGCTCCTTTTCGGGGAATGACGACTTTGGATTATGCGATCAATGCCACTCTGGCCTTGGCGAATATCATTCTGAAAAAAGGAGATAAAGCCGGATTACTGACTTTCTCTGATAAAGCCGGAGCGTTGATAAAAGCAGATAACCGCCGGTTGCAGCTGAATAGCATCAGCGAGGCGCTTTATAGTCAGCAGACTTATTATCTGGAGTCGGATTTCGAGCAATTGTGCATCACGGCTTCCCGGCGGATCCATAACCGGAGTCTGCTGATCCTTTTTACAAATTTCGATACCGTCAACGGGATGAAGCGCCGTTTGCCGGCCTTGAAAAGGTTGACGGATAACCATTTGCTGCTGATTGTTTTATTTGAAAACACAGAGATCAACCGGGTGGTGACCGAACCGGCCTTGAGCATCCGGGATATCTATTTCAAAGCTTTAGCCGGAAGTTTTATTACAGAGAAAAGGCGTATCGCCCACGAGCTGAGAAATGCCGGTATTTATACCATTCTGACCGAACCCGAAAAACTGACCGCTACGGTGATCGATGGCTATCTGGAAATGAAGGAAAGGGGACTTGTTTAAATCTGCTCTTCTGCAGCATCGATCCCCGTTGCAATTTCCTGGATAATCCCTTTCCGGATATAGACTTGCCGGGCATGTTTCCGTACCAATGGGCGGTAGTATTCGAAAATAATTCCTCCGAGAGCACAGGAAACACCTGAAATCAGGATGATAGCCGGTAAACCGGTTTGCTTTTCCAGACTGCCCAGAAACATACTCCCCACCGGAGCTATTCCGGTGAAAGTCATGGCCAGATATCCCATGACACGTCCTCTTTTATCTTCATCGGATAACGTTTGTAACAGGGTATTGATAGAGGCTACCGTACTGATGATGGCAAATCCTGCTGGCAGGCAAATGAGTGCTGCAATCCAATAAGTATCGATATACGATAGAATCATTAGGCTGATCCCCAGCAGGAAGGCCGATATTGTGACTACCTTACCCAGGCCGACTACGCTTTTGCGGGCTGCGAGGTAAAGGGCGGCCAGAAAAGAGCCCACTCCGATGCAGGATAGTAAAAATCCCAGCATCTCGCTATCTCCCTGAAGAATATCCTTGACATAAGCCGGAATAAAAGTCATGAGCGGCAAGCCGAAGAAACTAACGGCACTCATTAACAACAACAGGGCCCGTATGGGAATGTTACCGGACACATAGGAGAAACCTTCTTGTATATCTGTGAGCACATTCTGCCGGCGGTGCTGAACGGTAAAAGGTGACAGGCGCATCAGGGAAAGGGCGATGATGACTCCCAGGTAACTGATCCCGTTCAATAGAAAGCAGAGCCCTTCACCGAAGATTCCGATCAGTACTCCTCCGACTGCCGGGCCGATGAGCCGGGAACCATTGATCACAGCCGAATTGAGCGCGATGGCATTGCTGAGATGTTCTTTGGCTACCAAACTCGGATAGAAGGCTTGACGGGTTGGATTGTCCAGTGCGTTGATGCAACCGATCAGCAGGCTTAAAATCAGGATATGCCATACTTCGATCACGCCGCTCAAGGTCAGTACAGCCATCGAAAGGGCTTGTACCATAGATAAAGATTGGGTCAGGATCAGTATTTTTTGCCGGTCGAAACGATCGACAAAAACACTCATGAGGGGGGTGACCAATAAAATCGGAATTTGGGCCATAAAAGTTACCGTTGCCAGCAAAAATACCGAACCGGTCAGGCGGTATACCAACCAGCTCATCGCAATCTGTTGCATCCAGGTCCCGGTCAGCGACACACACATCCCCGTGAAATACAACCGGAAGTTACGCGTCTTCAACGATATCAGAATAGATGAAAAAGCTTTACCGTTATCCGGTAAGATCTCCCGTAATCCTCGAATCACTTTCTTTTTCTTTTAATCCCTGATTTTATTTCGTTTAAAGCCCCAGTTCCTCTCCGATCAAAATGACTTTGATTCTGCCTGCCGGATAACTCTTTTCTGTAATTGTCCAGACGTTACAAATCCGGTCGGGGCTATTACAATCCATACATACACCGGTCTTGTGGCATGGGGTACGGAAGCCTTCATGGCGTATTGCATTTCGGGGGGCTGCAATGGTCCTGACCCGGTGCATGGCTTCCTCCAGGTTTGCGGTGATTTTATTGATACCGATGAACAATACCACATGTTTAGGCCCGAAAGTGATACCGCCGACCCGGTTACCGATCATATCCAGATTGACCAATTGACCTTTTTGTGTGAGGGCGTTGCTCCCCGTTAGAAACAGGTCGGTTAACAGAGCCTGACGTCTCCAATAGATCTTTTGTTTCCGGCTCATACCCGGAGCGAAACTATCGATGACCGAAAGTTCCGGATTTTTTCGCAATTCATTCAAAACGCCCGTAGCTTTCATCGTTTCGGAATCGCCCCAGGAAACAGTCTCCACCTGTAGTCCCGGGAAGATATCCCGGAAAAATATCGCACTGGCTTCGGCTGTATTATGGGCAAAAAATACTTCGAAATGGTTGTGGCGTAAAGCTGCAATAGTTTTGTCGATGATTTCTTTGTTCATATTTTGTTTACTTTTTGTCTGTTTTAACGTATACGACCGATGATTATCCGTGAATCACCGATGCTGTCCGCTGTAGTTACAAAGCCGGTAAAGAGTGTAAAAACAGCCTGGAACTCTTGTAACTAAAATGATAGATTAAGTGGTGGACAAAGATAGGGATTTACTCTTTTTATCTGGAATTTGTTTGTTAATATTTCATTTTATAATTTTACGCCCTTAATAACATCGATTATGAAAAGATTGCTCACACATTTAGGTCTTCGGTTTTTTCTGCTTTTTTCCTGTATTTTTCTTTCCTCGTTTTTTATTTCACTTTCTGCTCAGGAGTTTGTAAAAGGGGGGGCGAATGGTTTCGAATGGCGGTTGATTGGCCGTGTATTTTTTGACGGAGGGTATTTTTTTAACGATACCACCGATTTAGGTAGTAGTTTTCAGGTGAACGATATCCGTTTAGGGACCCAGATTCGTTTTCTGGAGCACTGGGAAGCTAAAATAGAATTGGGGTATGGTGACAATAAGATCAGTATGAAGGATATTTTCCTGACTTACAAATTCGGTGAACAGGCTGTCCGGGTCGGTTATCAATATGAGCCTTTCGGAAATTCCCGGGTTGGAACGACGAATTTTCGTTTTATGACCAATGCTGCTTCGGATAAAGCATTGGGAAATTCCCGGAAATTGGGGGTGGGCTACAGCTATAATCACCAAGGGTTTAATTTTATGGGAGGTATATACAGCGACGGAGATGTACAGAAGTCCAAGTCGCTGGATCAGGGCTATTCCCTGGCGGCGAAACTGATCGGCCGGCCTCTGTTGAAAGATAAGAAGCTTATCCATCTTTCTGTCGCACCCCGGTTCAGTAGCGGACAGGAAACGATCACTTTCAATGCCGGTATACCGACCGATTTGTTGACAAAAGACGATAATTCGTATGTAGAGGCAAAAGTGGATCAGGTGATTAATCAATGGAAGCTCGATCTCGAAATGATTTTGCTCTACAATAAATGGTATTTCCAGGGGCAATATTTTCTGGCACACCTGAATCGTTTTCAGGCCGATAATTACAATGGCAAAGGATGGTACGGTCAGATCGGATACATGATTCTGGGAGCAAAGCATAATTATAATGCTGCTACCGGTATGATCGTCAATCCTGCTCCCAAAAGCCTTGAAGTGTTATGCCGCTATAATATGATCGACCTGAATGATGCCGGTATCCGGGGAGGGAGACTGACGGATATTTCTTTGGGAATGAATTATTTTATCAATAAATATGTAGCAGCAAAAATCAATTATACCCATATGATGGTCGGAAATAGTTCGCCCAAGGGAGGGGATGATTTCGATCTGATTCAGGCCCGGCTGCAATTTTCATTTTAGTTTGCAGACGATAAAAATTTCCTTACCTTAGACCGGTCGGAAAAGTCCATAAATTTCCCGGATCGGATGGGCTTATTCTGTCGTGACCGATAAGATTTAATTTTAATAATATGAAAAAGATTCTGGTAAGTTTAGCCGTATTGTGGTGTGTGGCACTCGGTGTACAGGCACAGGATAATCAGGAGTATGAGAAGCAAGTTGCCAAGATGTTGGAAATGACTCATACCATGGATGCCATGAAACAAATCTTCCCTCAGATGACAGCTATGTTAAAGCAGCAGTTGCCTCAGGCCCCCGATGAATTTTGGAAAGAGCTGGATGCTTCTATGAATGGGATGTATGACAAGATAATCAAGGCGGTGATCCCGGTGTATAAAAAATACCTTACGCTGGATGATCTGAAAGAGATCATCAAGTTTTATGAAACTCCGGTAGGAAAGAAATTGTCTGAAATGAATCCCAAAGCGACAGCCGAAATATTACCTATCGCCCAACAGATCGGGATGCAGACGATGCAGGAACTGATGCAGAAAGCACAGGAAAAAGGGTATTTGAAATAAAGGGCGGTTTGTCTTGGAATTTGGAATGGCATGAGCATGAGCCTGAAGGGCTTCTGCACATGCCATATTGTTTTTACCTTTTCGGTTTCTGTTTGAGCAACGGATGGCGCATATCGTATTTCTCTTTCCCATATCGGGGAGTTTCGTAGATATAAGCCGGAATTTGTTTACCTTCCTCCTGGGCTCTTTTAATCAGATATTCCAAAGCGGTCGCATAATAATAATGCGGCATGGCTTCATCGCGGTCGTACATGTTATAAGCGACATATTTGGTATATTTTACCTTCTTGGCCAATTGTTCGAAAGTCAGTTCATTATCGTTATAATCGGGATTAACGCGGGTATAGAAAGACAACGCCTTGACGAATTTGGCCTGATCGATATTTTTATCCTGTGCTAACCGGTCGACTAAGTCCCAGGCTTCGTCATATTTGTTTTGACGGAACAGACCGGTCAGTTCGGCCATTTTCAGGTTATAGTATTTCCCCTCGAACTCGGGCAGCGATTCAGTAAATGCGGTCGGAGCATATGCTGTTGCTTCGGTGAGTTTGGCATCGACGGCTTCTTTACCGAACAGACGGACGAATTCATCATAATGATCGGCCACTTTTTTCACATACGGATTATTGTATCCTCCGATACATTCGACATATAATTCCCAGATTTTCGGATCGGTGAGTTTTCCTCCCATTTCGATCAATTTATCAAAATCCTTTTGTACGTTCCGATTACCGGAAACCTTCTGTCTGTGGATATAGTCGATCAGAAAATCACTGTCATACTTCCCGCTCTTGTATTTCTCCGTTAAGTACACAGAACTGAGCTTTGGATCGAGTGCACCTTCCGCGTCGGCGATAAAATCGGCAGCCGGCTTATTTCCTCCGCTCCGGTGAATGAGTGTCTCTGTTTTGGGATTTACGAAAATATAGCTCGGATAGGAATGGATCCCGTATTTTTTCGCCAATTCCCGGCCTTCTCCTTTTTCGGCATCGATTTTCAGACACACGAAATTTTTATTGTATACTTCTCCTACCTCCGGTAATGGAAAAACCGTCAGGGCCATGTTGAGGCAGGGACCGCACCATTCGGTAAAGAAATCGATAAAGATCTTTTTCTTTTCCTTTTTGGCCAAAGCCACCGCTTCGTCCCAACTGCCGTGGAAAAAGCGGATTCCGCTTTCCTGCGCAGTGGCAGAAAGCAGAATCGCTATAAAGAATAAACTGAATACTAATTTTTTCATTATGGTTAATTTTTAGTTACTACCTTCATCGCCCGGGCAACAATATAACCTAAATATTCCGAATTATTATCTCGGGGGAGATAAGTAACTTCGGTTCCGGTATTGAAGTTGTAATAATAGAAGGTTTTCTTTTGAGAACCGTTTTCCACTTTAGTCGTAGAAGAATATACATTCCCATTTAATACATCACCTCCCATCGATTTCAATGCTTCGTTGATTATGGCCAGGTTGGAATTAGCTACGGCTAATTCTTCGATTGCCGGAAAATACCAGCCTTTTTCTCCTGCTACGCTGTATTCCGAAGCCCAAACAAAGGCTGCATCATCAGCTGTATACGGCTTTGCAAATGTATTGTTGCGTGCCAGCATGTCTTGGGTATTCTGATAACCATTTCCCCGGTCCGGAGTTTGGAAATCGAGTCCGAGCCCTTCGCCGTTTCCGCAATACCAAATCGATCCATATTGTCCCGGTTTTTTAGGAGAGATGATTTTTCCTTCCCGGATATTGTCCTGGTTTACCCATACCACGACACCGATGGGTTCGAAATTTTCATTGTAATAAATATCTCCTACTTTTAAATAACTTCTCGGTTCGGTAATTTTGAAATAAATACCGGTTGAAGTTTCTTGTCCGTTCAGGCTGGCTGTAAATTTGATCTCACCTTCTCTGGCTATTGCAGCGAAATAGTTTTGGGGGACTGCTATCGAGACATTTTTTCCGTTTACCGTAATTTTCCATCCTTTGGGTTCTGTGAAGTTCAGTTGGGCTCCTTCGGTGAAATTAATTTTAAAATCGATGGTTTTTCCACAGTCTGTTCGGATCGAGTCGATTTCGCTGGAAATAAACAAATTTTCCGGATTGGCATCCAGGGTATGTACATCCAGGAATTCCCACATATAAGGACAACACTCTTTTAACGAAACCCCGTGGCCGATGCCTTTCAGCGAATAGATCTCGATATCGCCTTTCGCTCCGTTCCATTTCCGGGTGGTGACATGTGCATAGTCGGGAATAGAGAATGTATCGATGACCACACCGTTACCAAAGTATCCTCCGATTCTTTCCGCCCAATTGGTCACATCGCTGACCAAACCCGAATGTATTACGGTTTTGTCGTCTTCACCGGCAAACACCCGTACCGGTACACAACGGTTTGGAAAATTGGTTTCGTTATCGGTATTCATACGCCCTGCACGTGGAGCAATGGATGCCACGACTTCCGGACGTTCGAATGCCAATACCCAGGAAAAAATAGCTCCGCTGGATTGACCGGTCGAATAAATCCGGTTTTCATCGATAGTCGGGGTACAACCTTTGAAATAATTTACCATCGCATCGAAAAAAGGCAAATGGTTTTCGCTCTCCCGCCAGTTGATATAAGCGGTATCGCTGGATGATTCGTCCACACCCCCGGCAGGATAACAGACAATGCAATTTTTCTGAATCGCTAACTGGGCTAATGGATCGGAAACTCCAATGTTTTTTATAGGATCCGGAATTGCCCCTTTTTTTTGGTACTCCCAGCTTCCGTGGAATTCAAAAATCAACGAAGGATTTCCATAAGCCGCAATAGGCATATAATATTTGAAACGGCGTTCGACTATTTGCCCGTCTGGTTGTGTTACTTGTAATTTGACGGTATGAAAACCGGGGACCAGTTGACCTTCCGGTAATTCTTCCTCTTCGTCCTGATCCTCGTTTTCTACTTTGTCGATCGTAATGTTTTCTTTTTGCTGAGGTTCATAGATCGAATTATCCTCCGAGCAGGCGAAGAAAAAGAACGAGACTATTATCGGTAATAATAATTTTAGTTTTTTCATGATTTACTTCATTAATATTGATCAACTAATACATCCTGATAGTTCAGACCGTCTCTCCAGAGCGTCTGAAATTTGATTTTGATATCTACAGGAATTCCAGCTACACCTTTGGCAGATTTTTTTTCATTGTAGGTTACTGAAACATTGGACGCATTCAGGTCGAACCAAAGTACATCGCCTTTCGGTTCTTCCCCGGAGGCTTCCGCATCGTTTCCGTACCGGGATACTCCCAGTAACAAAGTCTGTTCAGAACGGGAGACGAACAGGGAGGTGATTTTGGCTTCCGGACCGTAACCCAATTCCGATAAGCTGAATATCGGAGTATTGGACGGAGCTGTACCACTGTTGATCGCATCCAATAAGTTATAACGATATAATTTATCACCCTTGGTAAAGAATAGATATTCATTGAATTTCATCATGTAGAATTTGCTTTGAGCACTCATGATACCACTACAGTCTATATCTTTTACCAATTTTTTGGTATCTGTCGTACCGTTTTTGCCTCCTTTGCCGTTTTGTAAAATTACCATGCGGCAGTTGTCACCGTTGTTTAGAATAGCTAAACTGGTATTATTGGTAATTACCGTCGCTGATCCCCACAATAAATTATTGTACTGCGGAAATGCTTTGACATCTGTTTCTAAAATGCTGTATATGCTACTGGAACCTCGGTTATAACAAAAACGGTGATTGGCTTTATCGAACAGAATGAAATCTCCAACATTGCAACCTAAATACATATTTGTTCCATAAGATTCAAGGTTACTCATATCATCCCAATACCCGAACGAAGACAGGTTGCCGTTTTCATAAGGACTCTTCAGATTGGCATTCGCACGGGATGCTCCTAGGGTGTAATGGTTCATGGTATATAAGCGCCCTCCCCCTATTTGCATAAAATAATTGTTGTTATACAAACTGTTATAAGCGGTTTGCATACGGGTGGCCCCGATTGTTTCATCTATCCATTCCGGCTGGTAAATACTGATATCCGGTGTAGGATAGGGCAACATGAATTGGGTGTAGTGTGCTCCTGTCAGGTAAGGAGTAATGGTGTCCGGTTCGAGGGTATTTTTATCCAGTAAACGAATTTGATTGTCGGATAAAGTCATGATTCTTCCATAATAATTCGTAAAGGGATAATTGGCAGACATCCGCTCGGTATAGCAAACGACGAGTTGCTGTGGATTTGTTCCCAGATTTTCTCCGTACCGTTCTTTAAAACAGTTGATTTCCCAGTCGGCTTCTTTATCCAGACGGATATAAGAAAGTTCGGCACGTCCCTGATATTTGCTCAGTATCATGATCAGATCGGCTGCTGTGGAACTTTTTACCTCGACATTAAAAGTATGGTATTTTTTTACTCCTGTTTCCTTATCGGTTACCACATAACGGGCGAATTTAAAACCTTCGGACAGTTCTACATACAAGTTCAGATCGTGTGCGGTTCCGACAGTTTGAGTACCGATTTCCCATTGGTAAGTAAAACGGTTCGTGTCACTGTATTGTGTGCCCCGTAGGACGGGATGAATACACAAGCTGTCATACCGGTCGATATTATAGGAAGGAAGAATGCTATCCACTTCCAGGGTGTTGATTGCATGATAGTCGTAACTCCCTAAATCTTCATAACATGCCGGTAGCAATAATATTATGAATAGGCTATATAAGATATTTATTTTTCTCATAGATTTATAATTTTTCTTTCCTATTTCTTGATCTTAATTTTATTCTTCTTCCGGTACTTCAACATGATCGAAATAGACTCTGTGCCCATCTTCATCATAAACGGCATTGGCATCGTTATTGATATAACTTCGCAGGGTGTTGTAGTAATCCTGGCCCCGGTTATTCTGATCATATTTACATTTATCCTGGTTGGCAAATTCTTTATCCCAATTAATCAGAATTTTCCATTTCTCGGGGTGGAAGAAACCCAACCGGCCATGAAAATTACCTTCCCACCATACAGGTTCCGACATGTAATTATTCAGCCAAAGTGTTTTTCTGATCCCTTGGCGAATTCCCAGGTCGAAATCTTCACTGGGTTCGAGTTCGAGTTCCAACCGGTAACGTTCCTTATCCAGAAATCTTGAGTTCATATGATCACGTAGAACTACGATTTTCAGCGTATCGGTCAATCGGCCCGGCCTGAAAACCTGTTCTTTTTGGATGGGTTGGTAGTGAATCCCTTCTTCGGCTGTAGTCGAATCCTGTACGACTTTTACATGGTATATACGCTCCTGTTCCGAAGCATTTCCGGAATAGTGTAACACAATTCTGGCGGTATCGATCCGGATGGAATCAGCGATCAAACCGAATGAAAAGGTCAGTGAGTCCGTATAGGTTCGGATTCGGGTGTAAGAATTGAAAGTAAAGCAGTCGAAATAAATCCGGTCTTTCCCTTCGTAAGGATAGTCGATTTCCTGGTCGCAACTACCTAGTCCGAAGAACAGGCAGCTTACAGTCATTGTATAAATCAATTTTTTCATAAGTATTTATTTTTTACTTTTACTTTTTCCTTTTATCTCTGCGTTCTGTGTCCGTCTTCGATTTCGGCATCGGGGAAAGGAAATACGAAGATGTCGTCGCTCGGAGCAATTTCTCCATCGTCTCCGGGTATGGCTTTATTATTGCGTTTATAAGCATACCACAATTGACCCTCTCCTATGTATTCACGTTGCATTTCCTGGAAAATGAATTCCTTACCGATGGTTTGCCAATGGGTGTTGTTCCGGATGCGGTGATCTCTCAGAATGTTGATATAATGCATGGCCGTATCCGGTTCGCTTGTAACAGTACATTCTGCAACCAAAAGATACATTTCCGACAATTTGATCAACGGCATTTTCTGAGGAAAAATAGACAACGTATCGGGCATGAATTTTATTAATTTACCCAGGTTGAACCATTTGGCATAACGGGCATCGTCGTTGTTGCTTTCATATAGGGTGGCAACATCACGCACCGGCAGAGGAGTTAATATGGTTGCACCTCCGGAGGCATTATCCCGGTGCAGCCGTTGACTATAGGTGATGATTTTGTTATTGCGTAACGAAAAGATATGCTCATCCGAAAACAGGAGATCCAGAGTCTTTTCATCTTGGTCGATACTGCTGAACTCGAGTAGTCTGAATTTGCCGCTGTGGATGATTTCCTTGGCTTTTTCCACGGCTTTGGTGAATTCGCCACGTGCCTGATATACCCGGGCCAACATTGCTTTTACTGCATATAGGTTTACCCGTGCTACATATTGGTCGGCAGCATCCTTGGCAGCTGCGTTTACTTCTTCTACTCCGTCTGTCGTGGAAGTGATGGCATAGGGAACCACTGTCGTAATCGGATCGTCGGCCAGACATGCTTCTGCTTCTTTCAAGTCGTTGACAACCAACTGGAGTACTTCTTCTACAGAGTACATCGGAGGCAACGATACGCCGTACTCTTTGTTATAGGGGATACCCTCTGCTTTAGGCGAACGTTTTACATCCGGCGAGAACATCCGGTAAAGATCGAAATGAAGGAAGGCCCGAAGTGCCAGGGCTTCACCCCGGACTTGATTGCGGGTGTTTTCGTCCATAACCCCGGCATTTTTGTCCGCCCACATTAAAATGCAGTTCACCTGGGCGATGTCGGAGTATAAATTGTTCCAGATATTGGAAATGGTACTTTTGGTTGAAGAGTAGATATAATTGTAATTATTCCAATATTCATAAGTATTTGTACTGGCATTGTAATATTTAGCCAGTACGTCCGGATATTCCATGGTGAGATATTCGCCATACCGGTTTTGTTTGGACATCCTGCTATATACTCCGGCCAACGCTTCTTTGAAACCTTCCGGAGTGCTGAATAATTTGTTGTCGTCGACTTTGTTATCCAGTTCGACTTCCAGCCAGTTCGAACAGGACGATAGCGAGAAGAGCAGGATAATGAAAATATATAATTTAGTTTTCATATGATCTGTTTTAGAAAGTTAAATTAACCCCGAAGGAATAAGTCCAGGCAAAAGGATAGGAGGTTCCTCTCTCTTGCTTGATGCTCGAAATACGGAATACATCCGTCATCGAGAAAGTGAACTTGCAACGTTCGATGAACGTTCTGGCCAGTTTTTCTCTCGGTATGTCATACGTCAATGACAGACTGGACATGCGGATATAGTTGTTTTTTTGTACCAGACGTGAACTCTGATAGACTGGTCCCTGATCGTCGATTCTTCGGAACATGGCAATGTCTCCCGGTTTTTTCCAGCGGTCGTACAGCACCCGTTTATCGGCATTTTGATAGGGACTTGCTCCTTCTACCTTTTGGGCAAGCGTAGAGTTATATATTTTAGCTCCATACTCGTAGTTAAACGCCATGTATAGTTCGATGTGATTCCAACTTAGATTCGTATTGATGAATCCCTGAATTTTAGGAGTAGTATTCCCCACTTCGACACGGTCGTTCGGATCATAATCGAATGTAGTACTGCCGTCTCTTTTCAAATACAATTCATTTCCGGTTGCAGGGTCGATACCCAATGATTTTACAAGCATCAACGCTTTTTGCGAACGTCCCACTTCGTACATGGTAAATACCGAAGTACTATCGGTGTTATTTTCTATTTTCATGGCTTCTGCATTCATGGCTTTCATGGCATTGGACAGTTTGCGGATTTTGTCCCGTTCATGAGAGGCACTTAAGGTTACGTTCCAGTTCCAACCCTTGTCGTCACCTCGCAGCAGATTCAGACGCAGGCGGGCTTCAATACCTTTATTATCCAGAGAACCCATGTTTTCTTTATAAGAGGTAAATCCGGTGGAAGGGGCCACGTCGACATCCATCAATAGGTTTTCCGTACGTTCCAGATAAGCATCGAAATTTAAGGTGATGATGTTTTTCCATACTGTCATATCCAAACCGAGATTGTATTTTAATGTATTTTGCCATTTTAAAGCTGTATTTCCGTATTGCAATAGTTCAGCTCCGTAAATTCCGTTGTATTCTCCGTCAGAATTGTATACAAAACGGGTTAATGCCTGATCTGCACTGAACTTGGAAGAACCTACGCTACCGACTGAAGCCCGGATTTTCATGCTTCCTGTACCCGTCCAGAATTTCTCACGGTTGACGTTCCAGGCCAAACCTACCGACCAGAAAGGGGCAAATTGATTATCGCGGCCGAATCGGCTGGAACCATCCGTTCGTAAAGAAAAGTCGGCGATATAACGGTTGTCCCAGCCGATGTTGATATTACCGAAGAAACCGATGGTCCGTCCTTTGTCGAAGTAGCCGCTGGGCTTGCCGTTCTTTTGGAATTGCTGGGCATAAGATGGATAGGTCAGTTTATCATTTACGAAACCGGTGGCAGTGTAACCGTCTTCTTGTGTCTTGGTTGTAGTTAATTCGCTTCCGATACCCATACTGAACGAAAGATGATCGAAAAAAAGATTAGAATAGTCTAGCCGGACGTTTCCTTCGATATCCATGTTCGAACCGTTGGATATGACATAAGAACCCTTTTCGGCAGCGTTCGTGATACCGTCGAACTGGGTCGATTGAGCCGAAGTAAAAGCTTCGTCGCGGTTGATTTGTTTTGTCAAACCGATACTACCGTTGATGCGTAAGTGTTCGGTTGTCCGCCATTGTAATTGGAGATTATCTCGGATTTGGGTGTATTTTTCGAAGGAAGTATTGGGTAATAAAGAGTTGATTAACGGGTTACGGGTGATCCTGTTACTATGCCGGACATATTCCCGGATCAATTCCCCTTCCTCATCCCGGATGCGTTCGTAAGGATTCATGGTTGCATATTGCGAAAACGAACCGTAAGGAGAGTTATATCCTTTTACGTCTTCAACACTCAGGTCATTGCGAACAACCAGTTTATCGGCGATATCGTAACTGAAGTAAACGTTGATCCCATAACGATCACGGCCTGATTTTTTCATGACCCCTTTGTCTTTGTCGTACTTGAGGTTGATCCCATAACGGAAATGTTCGTCTCCACCTTCAAGATAGGCGCTATAACGTTGGTTGACAGAAGTTTGCAATGGTTGTGACAACCAATAAGAGTCGACTCCTCTTTCGATTTCTTCTAATATTTCATTATATTTCATGTCCAATACCGTTTGTTCCTCTCTGTTGTTGTTGGGATGAGTATACAAACCGGCTAAACGTTCGAATTCCAGTTTTTCCCGGGCGTTCATCAGGTTATACGAACGCAGGTCGGGCACCGAGATGTTGTAATTGGCATTTAAAGTGACTCTGATTTCTCCTGCTTCAGGACGCACGGTCGTGATCAGGATCACTCCGTTGGCACCCCGTGAACCGTAAAGTGAAGTGGCGGAAGCATCTTTCAGAATAGAGAATGAAGCAACCCGGTTCATGTCCATGTCATATACAGTCTCGGCAGATACTTCTATACCGTCCATGATGTAAAGCGGGGCATTGGGGTTGGTACGGGAATCATCGGCTTCGCTGCGCAGGTCGAAACCTTTTTCGCCACGTATCGTGATTTCCGGCATACGGTTGGGATTACTACCCCATTCGTTATTTTCCAAAGTACGTACGGCCGGGTCGAAAGAAGAGATCGCCTGTAATAAATTCAGTGAACCGACTTTCCGGAGTTCGTCTCCGTCAACTACTACTTCCGAACCGGTTTGAGTGACTTTTTTACGTTGAAAATAACCGGTTACCACAACATCTTTTAAGGTTTGTGTTTCTTCCTCCAAAGTGATCTTATAATTGGTCTGTCCCTGGACCAATTTGATCTCTTGAGCTTTCATACCGATAAAGGTACAAAGCAAACTGTTGGGTGTATTACTTTCCGGAACTTGCAACTTGAAGTTACCATTGACATCCGAAGCTGTGCCTAAAGAGGTGCCTTTTAACATGACAGTTACTCCGGGAAGCGCATTTCCGTTTTCATCGACGATTACTCCGGTGATTTCTATCACTTGGGGTGGTTGCTGTTGTTGTACAGCAGAAATTCTGGAGATGACGACATGTTCTTCTGTGATTTCGTACTTCAGCGGTTTGTCGCTGAATAAAATGTCGAGTGTTTCTTCAAGGGTTTTCCCTTGGATTTTAGCATTTACCCGATAATTGTTCAATTCTTCATGATTGAAGACAAATTTTAATTGTGTCTTTTTCTGAAGTATCTCGATCGCTTCGACCATACTTTTGTCGTTTACGCTGAGTTCGAGCATACTTGTCTGCGACCAAACGTGGGCTTGTACACCCGACAGGCCTAGCAGCAGAACCAGACAAGCTAATTTCATTTTAATCATTAGTTTGATTAAGTTTCTACATAAAAAATTCATAACTTTGTTGTTAATAGTTTTACATGTTCCCTTGGGGGAAATTTGCCGGCCGGAAAGTATGGGCGTACATTCCGGCCATTCTCTTTGTTTTAAAATTCTCTTACTGTTACTGTTTTTCCTTTTAATTCAACGTTTATTTTTTGAGTTTTCTTTAGTATATCGATGACTTCCTCTAATGAACTGTTCCGGCGAAACCAGGCTGTGAAATGCAGTTTTTTTACTGCTGGATTCAAGTAAAAGATATGGACATCATACCAACGGCTCAATTCATTCATTATATTGCCCAGTGGTTCTTCTTTAAAGGAAAAAGCATCATGCCGCCAGGCAATAGCATGCTCCAGATCGACCTCTTTTATTTTTACTTCTTGGCCTTGAAGGTAGGCTTGTTGGCCCGGCACGATTCGATAAATGTGACGATTCATTTCCAATTGGATATTACCCTCTGCTAAAGTGGCACTTTCTCTTTCTTCCGGATAAGAACGGACATTGAATTGAGTACCTGTAACCCGGATATCGAACTGGGAAGTATGTACAATAAAGGGTTTATGTATGTCTTTAGTTACCTCAAAGAAAGCTTCCCCTTTTAATCGAAGTTCCCGGGTATCCCCATTAAAGGCTACCGGATAGGTCAGTTGGCTATCTGAGTTTAACCAAACAATGGTATGATCCGCTAACACCAGTTTGTATTCCCCTCCCCGGGGAATGGTTATGGTATTGTATACCGGTTGGGAAGTGGTGTCTGTTTGGTTGTATACCAGCTGATTACCTTTAATTTGAATATCGGTACCGTTTGTTTCCCTCATCGTAGACAGACTGTCTGATAAAAGGATTTGCTGGCCTGTGGATAAAGTCAGCATCACTTGTTTTGTCTCCGGATTTTCCTGTCTGTTAACTGAGGAAAGGAGTGGGGATGTCGCTACCTGCGATGTAAGTAAATGGATCGCTGTGCCTAGACAGAGAACCACTATCGCCGCAGCGGCATAAGGCAATAAGCGCAGGCGATGCCGCCTGATTCGTTTGTTGATTTTTTCCCAGCCTTTTTCACTGTTTGCCTTTCGACTTGTCCCGAGAGCATAGATCGCCGATTCGAGGCGTTGCCATTCATAGAGTTTCTGCTGGTTACCGGCTTCTTTCATCCACTCGTCGAAAATACGCTGCTCCTCAGAAGTCAAAGATTGCTGAGAGATAAACAATTTTTCCAGAATGTTTATAATGTCTTTGTCCATATGTATATTGTTACTACCGAGCCTGAGGCTTGACAACGTAAACGTTCGATTCTTTTTGCGGAAATCCGCCAAAAGAATAATGGACCGATGACAATGGACAAATGATAATTATTTGGAAACTTCGCTTCCATCAGGAAAGAAATAAGGAAAGAAAAATGAGAAAGGAAACAAAGAAAGCAATCGTTGATTATCAATCAGATATAAAAAGAAATTATAGACTTGAAGATACATTGTCAATTGTTAATTGTTCCTTGGCAATTTATCGGGTGTTCATGCAATTTATTAACTTTATAAACATTATGAATATTATAAATTTTCAACTAAAATAAATGAACGTTTATTTAGTATTGTAAATAAATGACAGGATAGATATGAAAAAGGGTGGTTGATAAAAAAATAATTTTATACAATTAATTGAAGGATTGATAAAATAAAGAAGGACATTTTAAGAAACTGTTCCCAAATCAAAATACTCCCTTATAGGATCGGATATTTGATTTCAGTCTTCAATAGGAATACAAATAAATAGAGGGTGCCAAATACTTTTCGGACACCCTCTCTATGTGGTATTTATAAAACTGGGCTATGGAATTTTTTTAGAAAGTGATTAAGTTAAAAATGTAAAATGGTACTTTCTACTTTTACTAAATAATTATATTTTTTGATGAGTATTTCTCCAGATAATATGAATAATGTTTTGTCTTTTAGTGTAGGGTCTACTTTTACTTTCAGTATATAATGGTCTGATTTGGGAATTAAAGATGCAGTTTTACTTGTTTGTCCTGCAAAAGCATAGGTTATGCTGAAAGGTTCTCCATACATCGGATTCATATCGATGCCTTCCGGAGTATATAGACCACTGTGAATTTTGAATACTAAATCATATTCATTATTGTAGCATCCAGATGTATATGCGTAATAGAGTATAAGGATTAAGCTGGGATTTATATCTTCGGTAGGTTTATCCTCAGGATTAGTAACTCCTCCACTTCCTGAATTTCCCCCTGTATGTGGAATACTGTCTTCATAGATAAGATGAATACTTATATCTCTATTATTAATTACGCCTTCAAAATAGGGACATCCGGCATTATTGTCTAAAGAAGTATCGTATGCTGTATAATCTCCTTCTATACCTACCCATTTTTTCCCTTTCACAGGATAAGGCATTACCCAAAAACTATCCCAATTATTTAGGGTATCAACATATCTATTCCTGAAAACGACTTCTTCATTCCTTGATATTCCATCGGAGGAGTAGATGGTTGGAAAAAGGATTAGTTCTTCATTCAGATTCGTTGTAATTGTTACCAGATGTTTATTATGATCGGAAGTTTTAGTTTGTAATTTTTCAGAAGGGGAAATCACTTCGTCTTCCTGCTGTAAGTTATTGCAACCGATACAAATGCTTATCAATACGAAATAAATCAAATGTTTTTTCATGATTATAAATTTTTAAGTTAGTATTATAAAGACATTTGACAATTAATAAAGTGTGGTTTATTTTTAAATTATTTGATTGGTTTATTTTAATTTTTAAGTGATTCTTGTAATTATCATCAACTTGTTTTGGAGCTGAACTCCTGTTTACTAAGATAAAAACAGAAATGAGACAATAACGGAAAAAGAGGAATATTTTATTTTTTAATCAGCATTTTAGGAGAATGAGTTAAGGCCAAAAACAGAATAAAATCCTGAACTTCTTGATAGACTTCTTTGCGGAGAAAAGCATAGGCTTTTTTGATATGATCTTTAACGGTATTGATCGATATGCCTTCTTGCTTGGCTATTTCCTGATACGACTTTGCGTCTACGACTCTTAATTCCAATATTTTACGTCTTTTAGGGGGTAATTGGGTCAGAGATACCTGTACTTTTTGAATAAACTCATCGGTGGAGTCATCTTCGGCGATTTGTTGTATGTATTCCTGTTGATATTTATTCACTACTTGTTGGTGCTCTAAATAGTTCAGACAACCATTTTTAATAGCATAGGAAATATATCCTTTCAAATTATCTATCGTGTCCAGTTTTTCTCTTTTCTCCCATAGTTTAGTAAACACTTCTTGGGTGATATCTTCGGCAATAGCCAAATCATGAACATAAAACAAAGCAATTCTCACCATTTCGGAATAATTTTCCTGAAAAAGAGTTTTGAATGAATTTAAATTGCTTATGTACATACATTACTGTGTAAAAGAGATAATTTTTCGAATATCCAAACAATGATACAGCCACTTTCAATTGCCGCTATAAAGTTACTTTTTTTTTTAGATTCTATCAACTATAAAATATTTCTTTTTGCATAAAAAGCTAAGTTCCTTCTATTTTATCTATTCCATTAATCAATTTTTTGTTATTACACATTGATTATTGTGATAAAATCTGATACTATTTATTAGACTTGATAATCTATAAGAATATTTTTCAATTTAGATTAGTTATAGTTTCTAAAGAATTTGTCAAGATATCGTAATAAATAAATTTTTGTATACCATTTTCCAGTATGAACGAAACTTACTCCACACCTCGACTATTATTTCTTAACCGATATAGTCGGTTTTCAGGAGTTGCTTAAATTCTAGATAATTATACTGACTGGTTTGGTGTTTGTATAGTTTCCATCCCTGTTTCCAATAAAATAAACTATAATTTTCATTAGGATGTATAATATTATCTGCATCTCGGGGAACTGTTCTGATGCAGTCTACGATTTGAGGATTTTTTAATCGGAATATAACTTTTCCACGGCCGGAAGTCGTTTGTACATTTTTATCGAATTCAGGCGTTTCGTCAGGTTGTTCCGGTAATAATTTTACCCAAGGTGTCACTAGTTTGTTTGTATCGTTAGGACAAAAATTTCTGTAGTTTGGGGTGTAGTAACAGAGGTATAGTGGCGGCTTGTATTTGCTAAGTATTCTATAATAGACATTTTAGATCTTTGGTTTACCGATTCAAATATAGGGAAAGGCGAGTGCAATAGCAAATGAAAACTTGTTTTCAGATTTTATGTTGCCGGGCCACCTTCTATCTTGTACAAAGATAATGAAATACGAATTTGTAAATTAAAAAATTAAAGTTGATTAAATATAAATTATATCTTGTCGACTATAATGTTTTTATTTTCATCCAGACGGACTATCCCATTAAACGAGTTGCCTTCCGGATCCTTGAAACCGGATATTTTGCCGGTTTGGCCTTTTTGTATTAATGTATCTACTTGTTTTTGGGTGAGTTTCTTACCTTGTATTTCCATCGGAATCAGAAAATCACAGGATTTCCGGTATAAAGTGCATCCCCAGGCGGTTTTTCCCTTCACAATTTCTCCTTGTCCGCATTTGGGGCATTTCAATACAACCGCAATTTTTTCTCCGTTCTCCTTTTTCCCTTTTCCTTTCTCCCTTTCTTTTTTAGTTTTCTTGTCTTCCCCGTCTTTTTCCTCCGGTGTTTCTACAGTGATCGTTTTCGCTGAAGAATAACGTACAAAATGGACAATTTCGTTTACCATCGCCTTCAATTCTTCCATGAAGTCGGCCACCTGATAGGTACCGTCTTCGATCATGCGCAACTTCTTTTCCCATTGCCCCGTCAGCTCTGCAGATTTCAGAAGGTCGTTCTGAATGGTGTCGATGAGCTCTATACCTGTCGTTGTTGCTAAAATCCGTTTTTTGTCTTTGCGGATGTATTGCCGTTTAAATAACGTTTCGATGATATTCGCGCGGGTAGAAGGGCGGCCGATTCCGTTTTCTTTCATTAAATCCCGCAGTTCTTCGTCTTCCACTTGTTTCCCGGCAGTTTCCATGGCCCTCAATAAATCGGCTTCCGTATAGTATTTAGGGGGCTGAGTTTGTTTTTCCTGGATTTCGGGGGTATGCGGGCCGTGTTCTCCTTTTTCGTAAACCGGTAGTACGTTTTCTTCGTTTTGTTTGTCTGTATTATTGCCGAATACCACCCGCCACGCCGGATCGATGATTTGTTTTCCGGTGGCTTTGAAGTCTTCGTTGCCAATTCTGGCCATAACGGTTGTATTGGCTATTTCGCAGTCCGGATAGAAGACGGCAATGAAACGGCGGGCTACCAGATCATATACCCGCTTTTCCTCGGGAGACATATCGTAACTGAATACACCGGTAGGAATGATGGCATGGTGATCCGTAATTTTTTTGTCATTGAAGACTTTGGCTGACTTCCGTATTTTTCCTCCTGATAAGATCGGCTGTGTTAAAGCCTCATAAGGTTTCAGGCCCTGAAGTATTTTGGGGACTTTGGCATATTGGTCGTTCGGTAAAAAGTTGGTATCCACACGGGGATAGGTGGTCAGCTTTTTCTCGTAAAGCGACTGTATGATTTTTAAGGTATTTTCGGCTGTATAGGCGAATTTTCGGTTACATTCCACCTGCAATAGAGTCAGGTCGAACAGTTTCGGCGGATGTTCCATGGCCTTTTTCCGCTCGATACTGAGAATTTCCAGTTCGAGTGGAGTGATTTTTTCCAGGAGGGCTTCGGCTTCCTCTTTTTTATTGAACCGTCCGCGCAAACAGGAGAAAAGTCCTTCCCGGTAATTCGTCCGTATTTCCCAATAAGTTTCCGGTTTAAAGTTCTCGATCGCTTTTTGTCGTTCGACGACCAGGGCCAGGGTAGGGGTCTGCACTCGTCCGATCGAGAGTACGTTTTTTCCTGTCCCGTATTTCAACGTATAAGCCCGCGTGGCATTCATCCCTAACAGCCAGTCGCCGATAGCCCGTGCAGAACCGGCCGCATAGAGAGTATCGAAATCTTGCGATTCCATGAGTTTTTCGAATCCTTCCCGGATGGCTTCTTCTGTCAGCGAAGAAATCCAAAGGCGTTTGATAGGTACCCCGCATTTGGCTTTGGTCAATACCCAACGTTGAATCAGTTCTCCTTCCTGGCCGGCATCCCCGCAATTGATCACCATTTCAGCTTTCGAGACCAGCTCCTCGATAACGGCAAATTGTTTTTTTATTCCCTCATCTTCGATCAGACGGATCCTGAATTTCGAGGGGATCATCGGCAATACCCCTAAATTCCATTTTTGCCATTTCTCCGTATATTCTCCCGGTTCTTGCAGGGTACATAAGTGTCCGAATGTCCAGGTAACACAATATCCATTCCCTTCCAGATATCCGTTCCGCCGGGTCGTAGCTCCCAGAATATTCGCGATTTCTTTGGCAACACTTGGTTTCTCTGCAATACACATTTTCATAATTCCGCATGACTTGATTCTGCTACAAAGATAATGTAAACCGAAAGCAAAGCCAAGTTTACTTGAACTTTGCTGAGATGTAGCTTATTTTATCGAATGATAATGCAAACCGGGTGCAGAACGAAACGAATTCGTTCATTTCTTCCGCCAGGGGAGACTTATGTTTCTTTTGCCACTGTTCCCAGAAAACGACTTTCCGAAAAAATGTTCCGGTATTTATTTTTGAAAAAAGCAAATAAATGGATCTCTTTACCTCTTTCGGCCGGGAGAGTAAAGGTATATGCTCCTGTAGCCCGTATGGTTTCAAAACCTTCCAGCCAATATATCTCACCGTCGTCTACCCTGGTTTTATCGTAAATGGCTATTTGTAATAAGTCGTCGTCGAAACCCTGATTTTTATACCCGGGATTCCATTCCAGGCGAATAAGATCCGGAGTGGTATATTGCATTCCGAAATAATCCGGGATATAAAGCGGCCCGTAACATATCTTCAGGCCTGAAAATTCGGTAATTTCTCCTGTCTCCGTAAAGCTATGGATATTCTCTTTTATAAAAAGGTTATATCCGCTTATGTTTTGTCCATGCGTAGCATCGCTCCAGGTCATATACATCGGCATTTCCAGTTTATGATAAAATGAAGCCGCCCCTTTAAACCTGTTTTTCTGTGCTTTTTGCTTACTACTTTTCGATTTTCTATACCGTCCCGTTTTGCTCCTTATTCTCAGCTGTCCGTTTACTTCATAAAGGATAACATTTCCGAAACTTCCTTTCAGCTGATTTAATAAGTTAGATCTTGCAGTACCCATAGCCTGTTTTTTTAGTTTGAAAATGAATCAATTTCCCGATAACAGCGATTCCCCGGAGATCCCTTTGAGTGTTAGATTCTGTAAAATTAACTAAAAAATGATTAAAATCCAAATAAAAACTGGATTAAAGCTTATTTATTTAGTTATTAATCTGGTAATAAATAGGATTTGTACTGGATTTAATCTGGATTTATCTATACACATATCCTGCTTTGTCCTATGTGGTTAGCATTCCCCCGATAGTTATAACTATATAATAAAAAAGGTCCAATTAAATCAGAATTTAATTGGACTTTTAACAATTCGGATAACATTTATATTTTTGTGAAAAGTTTTTTATTATTGGGAGGAAATGACCTTGATGAATAAAGAAATTAAAGGACAGATTTTCGGTTATGCAAGGGTGAGTACGCGTGATCAGAATCTGGATATGCAACTGGATGTGTTGCAACGACAAAATTGCGTAAAAATCTTTTGCGAGAAAATTTCCGGGGTAAAAAAACGTCCGGAACTGGAACATTGCCTTTCACTATTACGTGAAGGCGATGTATTAGTCGTTTATAAATTAGATCGTTTGGCCCGTAGCCTGTCTGAAATTGTCCGGATATGCTCGGAGCTGGAAAGTAAAAACATACGGATTCGTTCGGTCAAGGATAATATTGATACGACCGATTATATGGGGAAATTTACGATGCATATTTTTGCGGCTCTGGCAGAATTCGAACGGAATGTGATTATGGAAAGGACTCGTGAAGGACGGGAAGCAGCCCGGAAAAGAGGAAAAAAATTCGGAAGACCTCAGGGCTTGAATCCGGAAACCCAGCAAAAAGTAAAAAAAGCAGCTCTCTTGTATCAAAAAGGATTTGCTGTAAAACAAATATGCCAACAAATTGAAATTAAGAGTAAAAGCACACTTTATAAGTACCTCCAACTGGAAAATATTCCCCTGAGATCTTTCTCTAAAAACTGAAAAGGCATTTTTTTCTTTGTAGTGGAAAAATAAAAGGCTATTTTTGCGGCTGAAAATAAGACGGTTCTTCAGTAGAAATATGACACTGAGGACCGCGGAGCGTACCTAATCGGTTCCTTTTCTAAAAGATAATCATATAGAAATCAAGTAGTAAACTATATTTACCCTGAGTTTAGTTTAAATAAATTCAGTGAAATAATTTGCCTTAAAAAGGTCCAATTAAATTCTGATTTAATTAGATTTATATGTTTTATTAAAATACCTCGATAGTATTGTCATCGCTAAAACAAAAAACGCTTTCAGGAGTCCTTTGGAGTTGTGTTGAACGCTTTTCGGTTCAAGGTATTCAGTTTGTCATTATGGTCATAATGGCTAGAATACTTTTGCCTTCTGATTATGGGATGATCGGAATGCTCGCCATATTTATCGCCATAGCACAAACGTTGATAGACAGTGGTTTCTCCAATGCTTTAATTCAGAAAAAAGATAGATCAGAAATTGATTATTCTACTGTATTTTATTTTAATATAGCTGTAGGAATTGTCCTTTACTTTATTCTGTTTTTTTCCTCTCCTTTAATAGCGAGATTTTATAACACGCCCGAACTGACAGGATTAACACGTGTATTAGCCTTGAATCTGTTTATAAATTCTTTAGCTGTCGTTCAACGGGCTATATTGTCTATAAAAATAGATTTTAAGACTCAGGCAAAGGCTTCTTTTAGTGCTGCGATAATATCAGGCATCGTCGGCATAGTCATGGCATATACCGGTTTCGGAGTATGGTCACTTGCTGTTCAGACTGTTTTAAATGCTTTCGTGAATACAGTTTTATTATGGATTTTTTCAAAGTGGATTCCTTTGAAAGTTTTTTCTTTTGAATCTTTCAAAAAACTATTCACTTTTGGTTCCAAACTATTGGCTTCCGGATTATTAGATACAATTTACCGGAATATTTATACTATCGTTATCGGTAAAAAATTTGCTTCCACTGATTTGGGTTATTTTACCCGGGCAGATCAGTTCGCACAATTCCCATCCTCTAATTTAACCGGAATTATTCAACGCGTAACTTTCCCTGTGTTAAGTGAAATTCAGGATGATGATGAACGTTTGGCACACGCTTACCGAAAATTTTTAAGATTGTCTGCGTACATGATTTTTCCGTTAATGACAGGATTAGCAGCTGTTGCATATCCATTCATTAATTGCTTATTGACGGAAAAGTGGACCTTTACAGCTTTATTACTACAAATTCTGTGTTTCTCTTATATGTGGTATCCCGTTCATGCCATTAATCTGAATTTGTTACAAGTGAAAGGACGTTCAGACCTATTTCTGAAACTGGAGATTTATAAAAAAATAATGGGAATAGTTGTGTTAGGTGTTACCATTCCTTTGGGATTGGTGGCAATGTGTTGGGGAACCATTATCGCTTCTTTATTTAGCTTAGTGATAAATACCTATTATACGGGGAAACTGATACACGTCGGTTTATTTAAGCAATTACGGGATTTAAGTCCGGCATTATTCTATTCTTTGACGATGGCGATTGTCGTTTATCTGACTACTTGTTTGTTTGCCGATCAATTGCTACAGCTTTTAATTGGTATTATTACAGGGATAATTTACTATCTTCTTGTTTCTTATGCGACAAAATCCCAGGACCTTAAAGAATTTCTTTTACTGATAAAAAGGAAATAATCTATCATGGATAATGAAAAGCAAATCACGGTAACAAGTCCTTTGTTACCGCCTTTGGACGAATTGATACCCTGCTTGCGTGACATTTGGGAGAGGAAATGGTTGACGAATAACGGGCATTACCATCAGCTGTTGGAAAAGGCTTTGGCTGAATATTTGAAAGTGCCTTATATCAGTTTGTTCACCAACGGGACATTGCCTTTGATTACGGCATTGCAGGCGTTGCGGATTACCGGGGAAGTGATAACGACACCTTACAGTTTTGTGGCAACAACACATTCGCTGTGGTGGAATGGGATTAAGCCGGTATTTGTGGATATAGAGCCGGAGACGTGCAATATCGATCCGGAGAAAATTGAGGCGGCGATTACGCCAAAAACGACGGCAATAATGCCTGTTCATGTATATGGAAAACCTTGTGATACTGTTCGGATACAAGAGATTGCAGACAAATATGGTTTGAAGATGATTTATGATGCAGCTCATGCGTTTGGTGTGGAAGTAAATGGAAAATCCGTATTGGAAGCCGGTGATATGTCGACGTTGAGTTTTCATGCGACGAAGGTGTACAACACGGTGGAAGGGGGAGCATTGGTGTGTCATGACGGGCAGACAAAACAACGAATAGATTATTTGAAGAATTTTGGTTTTGCAGGAGAAACGACCGTGATTGCTCCGGGTATCAACGGGAAGATGGACGAGGTGCGGGCTGCGTACGGACTGCTGAATTTGAAACAGGTGGATGCGGCCATTGAAGCACGGAGACAGGTGGCGGTGAGGTATCGGGAGGAATTGAAAAATGTGCCGGGTATCCGGGTAATGGAGGATATGCCGGGTGTGCGGCATAATTACTCTTATTTTCCGATTTTCGTGAATGCAGAACGGTATGGGATGACGCGGGATGAATTGTATACGCGGATGAAGGAAAGGAATGTCTTGGGGCGGCGCTATTTTTACCCGTTGATCAGTGAGTTCTCGACTTACCGCGGTCTGGAATCCGCGAGGCCGGAGAATCTGCCTGTAGCGCACAAGGTGGCGGACAGCGTGATTTGTTTGCCGATGTATAGCGGTTTGGAGCGGGAAGAGGTGGAAAGAGTGTTGGATTGTATAGTAAAATGATGGGTGGGGTGAAACAGAAAAAATTATTGTTGTTGGGAGGACTACGTTATTTGCTCCCGGTGATAGAGGCTGCCCATAAATTGGGGTATTATGTGATAACGTGTGATTATATTCCCGGTAACATTGCGCATAAGTATTCGGATGAGTATCATAATGTGAGTATTATAGACAAAGAGGCTGTTTTGGCGTTAGCCCGGGAGTTGGAAATAGACGGAATTATGTCATTTGCGGTAGACCCTGGAGTGGTGACGGCGGCTTATGTACAGGATCAGATGGGATTGCCGGGGAATCCTTATGAGTCGGTGAAGATATTGCAGAATAAAGACCGGTTCCGTCGTTTTTTGTCGGAGCATGGTTTTAATGTGCCTTGGGCATTCAGTTTCTCTTCTGTGGAGGATACTTTGTTAAAATCCGGTGAGTTTACTTATCCTTTAATTGTAAAACCGACAGATTCCGCAGGGAGTAAAGGTGTGACAAGAGTGGACAGGGCGGAGGATCTGGAGGATGCGGTAAAGTATGCCTTGAAGCATTCTATTTCGGAAAGGGTGATTGTGGAGGAGTTTATAGAAAAGGAAGGTTGTTCATCAGATACGGACTGTTTTTCCGTAGATGGGGAGTTGAAGTTTGTTTCTTTTTCGGCGCAACGCTTCGATGAAAAGGCGGCAAATCCTTACACACCTTCTGCATATAGTTGGCCCTCGACTATGACGAAAGAACAGGAGGCGGAGTTGACTTCCGAGTTGCAGCGGGTGTTGCATTTGTTAGGGATGCGGACATCAATTTATAATGTGGAAACTCGTATAGGGAAGAATGGGAAAACTTACATTATGGAGGTTTCACCACGTGGAGGAGGCAACCGTTTGGCGGAAATGTTACGTTATGCGACAGGAGTGGATTTGATTACCAATGCGGTGAGGGCTGCGGTAGGCGAAGAGGTTGTCGGTGTGGAACAGAAACCTTATCAAGGATACTGGGCGGAGGTGGTGTTGCATGCAGATAGGGATGGATGTTTCAACGGATTGGAAATGGATGATGAGTTTCGAAATAAACATGTGAAAGAAGTTGATTTGTGGGTAGAAAAAGGGGATACCGTTTCTGCTTTCAGGGGGGCGAATGACGCGATAGGGACGTTGGTGGTGAGGTTTGATACGGATGATGAATTACAGGAATTTATAAAGAGGGGAAAAGACAAGTATCAAATTGTGCTTAAATGAAAGAAATAGGTGGCTATTTTGAATTAGAATTGCATAAGGGTGGACATTATCATCCTGATGCTTTGTATTTAAATACGGGACGGAATTGCTTTGAGTATATTTTGCGTGCCAAAGGATATAAAAAAGTTTATATTCCTTATTACACGTGTGAAGTGATGTTGGAACCTTTACGGAAATGTGGGGTAAAATGGGAGTTTTATCATATTAACGAGGATTTCGAACCATTGATTTCGTACTCTTTGGCTACTGATGAGGCATTTTTATATACGAATTATTGGGGATTAAAACAAGCGTGTGTAAAGAGATTGGCAGAGCGTTATGGAAAACAATTAATTGTAGATAATGCACAAGCTTTTTTTGCTTCTCCGATAGAGGGTGTTGATACCTTTTATTCGGCACGCAAGTTTTTTGGAGTACCGGATGGGGCCTATCTTTATACAGACAAGTTTTTAAATGTAGAGTTAGAACAGGATGTCTCCTGTCAACGTTGTGAACATTTATTAAGGCGGATTGATGAAGGGGCCGAAAGAGGATATGAGGCTTTTAGGCGGAATGATGACGCATTGAATAATCAACCTATTAAAAAGATGTCCCAATTGACGGAATCGATTTTAATGGGTGTGGATTATAAAATTGTCGTGGAACAGAGAAGAGGGAATTTCAACTATTTGCATTCTTTTTTGGGGAAAAGAAATAGATTGAATTTGGAAACATTGAAAGATGAAAAAGTACCAATGATTTATCCTTTCTTTGTGCAAAATATTGATATTAGAAAAAAATTGATTGCTAATAAGATTTTTGTAGCAACTTATTGGCCAAATGTTTTTTCCTGGACAGTTGCAGACTCCGTTGAACATGGATTTGCAGATTACTTAATACCGTTACCGATTGATCAGCGTTATGGTGAAGATGACATAGAACGTATATTAAAAATAATAAATAATTAGATGTCCATAAAATTTAGAGAGTTTGAAAATAGGGATATAGATTTTGTTTATCACTGTAAAAATGACGAAAATCTTTCTCGGTTAATAGTTGGAGAATTTAAGCCCATATCAAAATCTGAAGCAATCCAATGGGTTGAAGGATGTAAAGGGCATCATGATGATTACATTTTTTGGGCAATTTGTAAGGATGATGAATCTGAGGATATAATAGGGTGGGCAAGTTTGGCAAATATTAATAAAGTGAATAAAAGTGCTTCAACTCATAGCATTGTTATCGGAGATAGGGATTACAATGATGGTTTTACTTGGATTGAGACTGTTCGCTTTATGTTTGAATATGCGTTTGAAACACTTAAACTGAATCGTCTCTATGGGGTTTCGTTGGTAGGACATCCTATGAGTAACATAATAGGAGATTTGATGTTTATGGCAAAGGAAGGAGTACTTAGACAGGCGATATTTAAAAATGGAAGATTTTATGATCTCTTGTATAATGCAATCCTTAGAGATGAATATTATATACATAAAGAAAATGGAGATTATGAGATGAGAAAGATTATTAAAAGACTAAGAAATTTACGACATGGATAATGCTTTTATTTTTTCAGGACAAGGAAGTCAAAAAGAAGGTATGGGGAAGTCGTTATATCTCAACTCTCATATTGCTAGGAAAATATATGAAGATGCGGATAATATTTTAGGTGAAAGATTCTCTGATTTTATATTTAACGCATCCGAAGACGTATTAATGGATACAAGATATACGCAGCCGGCCATATTTATCTATGAAGTTGCTGCTGCGTTGGGACAATCAGATTTTAAACCTGATTGTGTGGCCGGTCATTCTTTGGGCGAATATGCCGCACTTGTTGTTTCTGGGACTCTTGATTTTGAGGAAACACTTAAGTTTGTATGGAGAAGAGGACAAATTTTCCATGAAGCATTTCAAAAGCATCCAAGTGCAATGGGGGCTATTATAGGTATCCCTGATGATAAAGTTCTTTCGGTTCTGCAAACTGTTGGGAATGAGGATGGGAATAGCCTTTATATAGCAAATTATAATGGACCGGGGCAATTGGTTATAACTGGTGACAGAACCTCTATAAAAAAAGCATGCAAGATTTTTAAAGATATGGGAGCTAAAAGAGCTGTACTTCTTCCTATGAAAGGAGTTGGACATTCTCCTAATTCTAAAGAGGAAGGTGAAATTCTTGAAAAAGAAATAATGAAACTAAGTTTTAAAACACCAAATATTCCAATATATCAGGATGTTGATGCCTTACCGCATAAAGACCCCGTTAAAATTAAAGAGAATCAAATAAAACTTATGACGAGTCCAGTGCAATGGACGAATATAACTCGGAATATGGTTTCAAATGGAGTTCGTAACTTTTATGAAGTAGGTACAGACGATACTTTACAGAAAATTGTTTCGCGAATGTATCCTGATTTATTAGTGACATCTATTTGGACATGCAATGACTATAGAAATATAAAACCATATAATTTATAATTATGAATATAGACAATTTTATTGAAAATTTTGCAGGTGAGTTCGATGAGACTCCTGTAGAGGCATTTGTACCTACAACAGAGTTTAAAACCCTTGAAGAGTGGAATTCCCTTACAGCTCTTTCTGTTATTTCCATGATTGACGACCAGTATAATAAAACTATTACTGGTGCAGATCTTCGAGGTAGCAAAACACTTGAAGATTTGTTCAATCTTGTTGCTTCAAAATAAATGAGTGAGAACATCTTTTCTCTTGAGGGAAAAACCATACTCGTAACGGGAGCCTCATCAGGTATTGGACGAGGCATCGCGTTACAGTGTGCAGAAATGGGGGCAAGTGTTATTCTTAACGGCCGTAATATGGAGCGTCTCAATGAAACGCTTGGTATGATGAAAACGGGTAATCATGTTATTATGGCAGCTGATTTGTCTAAGCAGGAAGAAATAGAAATGCTTGTGAACGAACTCCCGGAAATTCAAGGATGGGTCAATAGCGCCGGCATGCCGAAAATTTGTCCGATTAAGAGATTCAAATTATTGGATATCGAGGAAATAATGAGTGTAAATACTATATCATCAATGATGCTGCTCTCGTTCCTTCTAAAAAATAAAAAAATTAAAAGAGGTGCATCTGTTGTTTTTATTTCATCGATTTCTGGAGTATATGTCGGAACAGCAGGTGATACTTCCTATTGCGCATCGAAGGGTGCTGTGAATGGTTTTACCAAAGGGGCTGCAATTGAACTCGCTCCACAGGGAATACGTGTAAATAGTATCAATCCTGGGCTTATACCTACTAATATTCTTGCTATGGCAGACTCTATTACGAGTGGTGCATCCTTAGTAGATAAAATGACAGAAAAATACCCTCTTAAACGACTTGGTAAACCGGAGGATATAGGTAATGGTGCCGTATATTTGCTTTCGGATGCGTCATCGTGGGTTACAGGACAAAATTTGGTAATTGATGGAGGTTTTTCGGTTGGATAGTAAAAGCAAAAATATGCAGAAAAATGTAATTGAATATCTCTCGGAGACAGTGGGGCGATTCCCTGAAAAAACTGCCGTTAAGGATTCTGAAATGTCAATAACATTTGCTGAGTTGTGGCAGAATGCACAAAAGATATCATCAGCTTTGATTAACACAAATATAGGTTTACGTAACCCTATTGGCGTTTATATACCGAAAGGGTGTAAGATGATAGAGGCTTTTGCCGGTATTAATTTGAGTGGTAACTTCTATGTACCGCTTGATACAAAATCCCCTGCAAGTCGGATTGAAAGCATTATATCAACTCTTGAAGCAAAGGTACTCATTACAGATCGTACACATCTTTCTTCACTCAAAACATTTTGCAATGTAAATATAATGGTAGTTGAGGACATTGTTGAGGCTGATGTTAATATCATTAATGCGTTTGCACAACTGAATAGTCAGATTGACACAGACCCAGTATATAGTATCTTCACCAGTGGGTCTACAGGAGTTCCTAAGGGTGTCGTTGTATCTCATCGCGGTGTTATTGACTATATCGATTGGGCAAATGACACATTCCATTTTAAAAGTGATGCTGTTATTGGTAATCAGGCTCCATTCTATTTCGATAATTCAACTCTTGATATCTATTTGATGTATTCAACAGGTGCCACCCTCAATATTATCCCAGAGAGTTACTTTGCATTTCCTGCTAAGTTGGTTGACTATCTGAACGAGGAGCAGATATCATTTGTATTCTGGGTGCCTTTTGTCTTAGTTAATGTTGCAAATCTCAATATTTTTGAATCCAAAGAGCCTAAATATATAAAGGATGTATTTTTTGCAGGTGAAGTCATGCCCAATAAGCATCTTAACTATTGGCGAAAACATTTACCGAACTGCCGTTATGCCAATCTATATGGACCTACAGAGATTACTGTTGATTGCACATATTATGAGGTAAAGCGTGAGTTTAGAGATGATGAACCATTACCTATTGGTTATGTTTGTAAAAATAGTGACATTTTGATTCTTGTAGATCGCAAAAGACTTGTAAATAAGGGAGAACAAGGAGAATTATGTGTGCGTGGTTCTTCACTAGCATTAGGCTATTATAATGATCCAGAACGCACAGCTCAAGCTTTCATACAAAATCCTTTAAACAACCATTATCCGGAAACAATATATTGCACAGGTGATGTGGTATATGAAAACGAGTATGGCGAGATTATGTATGTAGGTCGTGTTGACTCTCAGATCAAACATAACGGCTATCGTATTGAACTTGGAGAGATTGAGACTGCAATTTTGAGCAGTAATCTTATAAAGAATTGTTGTGTCGTTTACGATTTTAACAATAAGAAAATAATAATGTTTTATCAATCCGATGGTGCCTTGAATATGGCTGAATTCCGCAAGTCAGTACTTACGCGTATTCCAAAGTATATGATGCCTGCTGAATACCATCGCGAAGATATTCTCCAGCAGAATGGAAGTGGTAAAATTGATAGAGCGTACTATAATAAACGAGTAAATGGATAAAATCATAGACTATATTTCGTTACAAACTATAGTTGGCGAGATTAGAAGTAAAAGTCCGTTGTTTGTTACTAATTATTTTCCTAATGAAACAAAAGACAAGGAGTTAATAGCCAAGGAGCAATTGTATTATTATCGTAATGAGGACGTATGCCTTGTTATAAGACAGTTTGTTGGATATAATGATTTCTCGTATATTGCATCAAGCCTCGAAACGTTATATTCTATATTAGAAGATTTTTTTTCTAGTACGCATGATATTTATGTTACTGATTTAGTAGGGTTTCCAGCTCAAATTGCATCAATAAAGTTATTATTTGAGAAAAAAGGTTTTACTTTGAGACGTTCGCTTCAAAGAATGGTTAAGATGGGTGTAGATGATGATAGTCGTGTTGACTCTAAAGAAATTGTATATCCCACTTACGATGAAATTAATAATATTAGTTCTCTATTATTAGAGAATTTCGATCCTTTATCAGAACAAATTCCATCAGTCGAGGAATTATCTCGTTTTATTGATAATAAGCAGATTTATTTGTACAAAAAACATGACGAAATTGCAGGATTAATAATTTTTGAACTTACGTCAATGGTTTTTAATCTAAGGTATTGGTTTGTAAATTTGAAATTTAGAAATATGGGAATAGGTTCAAGTCTATATAAAAAGGTAATGTTCGAAAGTAAGAATATTAAACGTCAAATGCTTTGGGTCGTATCGGATAATGAAAATGCAATCAAAAGATACGAACATTATGGGTTTAAACTAGACCGTTTTATTGATAATGTAATGATTATTAATAATAAATTTTAAATATGAAAGAAAAAGTTTTAGCTATTCTTAGTAAATCACATCCCGAATTCGATTTTACAGAGGAAGGTATTGACTTCATTGAGCAAGGCATGCTTGATTCATTTGATATTGTAACGCTGATTTCAGATTTTGAAGATCAATTTGGAATTCAAATAGCAGGATCAGAAGTTCTTCCTGAGAATTTTGCAAATATAGATAGTATTGTTAAACTGTTGGAAAGAAGTAAATGATATGTTTACAACTTACAAAAATAAGAGAATCTCAACCATTTATTCTGTTATACCTCAGAATGAAGCAGATTTTATGGATGAAGCTGGCAACTATTCTTTCTCAGAGCCCCAAATGAAGAAACTGAAAAAGGTAATGGGATTTGATAAGCGAAGAGTTGCTCTTGAAGGTGAGACGGTTGGAGATTATGCTGTTTTTGGTATTAAACAAATGATTGCGGATGGGGTATTTAAAGAAGAGGAAATAGGAGCTATTATTGTTACTACAACTTCACCTGATTATTTTATACCGCCTACGTCAAATGTGATACAGGGACAATTCAACTTTGATCTTGATACAGTATGTATTGATATATCACAAGGTTGTTGCGGTTATATAGTAGGTCTCAATTATGCTTTTATGACATTAGAACATCTATCTGATAAAAAAGTGCTTTTAGTAGCAGGGGATATGCTGTCATTTAAGGTATCGAAAAGAGACCGTGCAAGCTGCCCTATAACAGGAGATGCTGTAACAATTAGTGTTATAGAGAATTGTGAGAGGACAGGTTTAATCTATAGTGCACTTAAGAATAACGGAAAGGCTGCATTCTCGGTATATATCCCTGCTGGCGGTACTAAGATTCCCATTACTCCTGAAGTTACAGAAGAAAAAGAGGATGAATTTGGAAACTGGAGAGGCCTTCAGCATCTATGTATGCAAGGTGACCTTGTTTTTAATTTCATTATTAATGACACTCCTATCATGATGGAAGAACTGCTTAATAAAGCAGGTGAGGATATCAATAACATCGATTACTTTATCTGTCACCAGTCAAGCTGCTTTACATTGAAGAAACTTTGTGAGCGTCTTGGAGTACCAAAAGAAAAACTTCCTTTAGATATTGTCCCCATTTATGGAAATTCAAGTAGCGCAACCATCCCGGTTACCCTGACTCACCACTATGATGATATGTATGGTGATGGGAAGGATTCAAATAAAGTGATGTTTGCAGCATTTGGTACAGGTCTTTCTCTTGGCTGCGTTCTTATGGATGTTCCTAAATTTGACTATTGTAAATTCATTGAGTATGAACATTCAAATGCTCAATTGTAAGCCAATAATAAATAGATTGTTTTCATCTGTAACCTATTTGATCACATCTAACGAGGGATTTTCGGCTTGGGTTGTTGATCCTGGGGATATGGATAAATTGACCCCGTATCTTAATAATACACATATCTATATTTCTGGAATCTTACTAACTCATGCTCATTTTGATCATATTTATGGGTTAAACGAAATTATAGCATTATTTCCGACTGCAAAGGTTTACACTAATGAGTTTGGGAGGAGAATGCTATTAAATGAAAAGATGAATCTCTCAAAATATCATAATTCACCATTTATTTTTTCAAGGGAAGATTCGATTGAAAGCATTAGCGATGGTAGCAAAATAGAACTGGATAATGAAATCAAGGCACAAGCTATTTACACTCCGGGGCATAATCCAAGCTGTATTACTTGGATTATTAAAAATAGTCTTTTTACAGGAGATTCGTATATACCAGGAATAAAGACTGTTACAAATCTTCCTGCATCAAATAAAGAGCAGGCTCGAATAAGTGAGGAGAAGATTAAAAGTTTGAGTGATGATAAATTGATTTATCCCGGGCATTTAATACCTGAGATTCCATGGCATCATTAAAGGAGGATATAGTAATTCAACTTCAGAGAATTTCAACAATTTGTAAGTTGAAAGCTCCGGTTGTTGTAGTTTGGTGTATGACTTATAATCATGCTAACTATATAAAGGATGCACTTGATGGATTTGTTACTCAAATAGCATCTTTCCCGTTTATTGTGATTGTTCATGATGATGCTTCGTCCGATAAAACATCTGAAATTGTCCGTGAATATGGAGAAAAATACCCTGACATAATTTCTCCGATAATCGAAACTGAGAATCAGTATTCTAAATCGGATGGTAGCTTAGACTATATCATGAAAGCTGCAATTAAAGCTACTGGCGCAAAATATATAGCCATGTGTGAGGGAGACGATTATTGGACAGACCCGTTAAAACTTCAGAAGCAGGTGGATTTTTTGGAAGCGAATCCTGAGTATGGAATGATATATACAAAGATTCAAAGATTCTATCAAGCGAGTGGAAAATTGAAAGAAATTTGGGGAGGGAATCATGAATCATTCAGTGATCTTTTGAGAGAGAATACAATTCCAACATTATCAGTATTAATTATTCGTGACATTTTTATTGATTATCAAAAAGAGATTAAGCCGGAGATTAGAGATTGGAAAATGGGGGATTATCCGCTTTGGTTATATGTCTCAGCGAAGAGTCGGATTAAATTTCTTTCTAAGGTGACAGGAGTGTATAGAGTGTTAGAACAATCCGCTAGCCATAATGTTAATCGGATTGCTTCCATTGATTTTGGTCTGAATTATCGTAAGATAGCTTACTTTTTTGCTATGAAGTATGGAGATATTCAAGATTGTTTACTTACGAGAAATAATTTAGCTTGGATTCAATATATTCATCATGTGTATATAGGAAATGTATATTTAGCAAAAAAAATATCAAAGCATTACTTGATAAGTAAACAAAATAGTATAATGAAGAATGTATTTTTTTTAGTTGGACTATTCTCAGTATGCTTGGTGAGAAAGTTATATGATAAACTGAGTTAATTGTATTGAAATTAGCTAATGACATCGGGAATAATTATTCCTTAAATCTTAAGTCCTCAAAAGATTTTATTATAAATATAGTAGTTGCTTTCATGGTAATTGCAACTGTTATAGATATGGGGGGAGGACTTTACTTGAAATATATATCTTATGTATTAGGGGTTATTTTAGTATTATTATTTCATCCTAAAATATATGATAAAAATGGGTGTATTTTATTTGGTACACTTTACTGTTTAGGGCCAATAATGGCTTTTTTCATAGGTTTAAGCAATGGGGCGGAGATAAGAAGTGCTATTATTCAATTTACTCCATTTATTCCTGCAATATTTTTCTTTTTCTTAATTAACAGGGGAAATGTACAGCTTGCTTTACGTTCATGTATATTAGGGCTTGTATGTATTTCTGTGTTAACTATTGTAATTTATTGTATTTTCATACTTAACCCATCTTTAATGACCTCAATATCTTCATTTATGGATCAACATAATATGGGTTTTTTTGGTAATAAAAATATTGAAGGGATTTTTTTTCCTAATGTATATTTTAAGAGTGTTTTATTTATTGATTTTGCTTTTGTGATATCAGTATACGAAAATAAAAGGATATTGTCTCTTATTTTATTTGTAGGTATTTTATTGAGTTTTTCTCGCTCTGCTACTTTGTGTGCAATTCTATCTTTTTTCTTACTTAAAGGAAAAATTTTTAGAATATATGGTGATAAATTATTGTTTAATAGAAGTAGAGTAATTATACTAGTTGCTTTGTTGTTGTTAGTAGTGTGTGCAATTATGTATTGGGTAGAGCGATTAGATGTTTTTTTTGATTATTTTATTAATGCTTTGACTGGGAAGTCAGAGACGACAATTGTGAGAATTCAGCACTTTGAATCAATAGTAAAGTTATTCCAAGATAATCCATTTTATTTAATATTTGGTCAAGGATTAGGAACCACATTTTATACAACAGGATTTGGTTATTTTACAGATAATGTTGAAATCGACCATATTAATACTATTAGGAAGTTTGGCCTCGTTTGGTCAACATTATTTTATTTATTTATATTCTGGGAGATTAACTCTTTAGGCAGATCGATAAAAAAAGATGACAGAGTTTTGGGATTAGCTTATCTATTAACTTTTATATTAGTAGGGACTAATCCTTTGCTTATTAATCCATTATTCTTAATTCTTACTATAATCGTATATAAATATATTATTTACAAAAATAATGATCTCAATTTGTGTGCTAACCTATAATGGGGAGAAATTTGTAAAGCAACAATTGTTGTCTATTTTACAACAATTGAAGGATGAGGATGAAGTGATAATTTCTGATGATTGTTCTAGTGATTCAACAATTTCTATTATTAAATCATTAAATGATAAAAGAATTAGAATATTTCATCATGAGCGTATTGCATGTGGGTATAAAGGAACGATGAAAACTTGCTATTTAGTAGGGAAGAATGCTGAAAATGCTTTACAACATGCTAGAGGTGAGTATATTTTTTTAGCAGATCAAGATGATGTATGGCTTCGTAATAAAGTTGAGATCTTCTTAAAATATTTAAAAGAATATGATTTAGTGATTTCTAATCATACTGCTGTTCATGCTGATCTTCAACTTTATGAAGGTTACAAATCGAAAGTATTGATTCCGACGTTATGGAATACTTTATATCGGACACAATTTTTAGGATGTTGTATGGCATTTCATAGAAGGCTTTTGTCAAAAATTTTACCATTTCCACAAGTCCCTCTTATGCATGATATTTGGATTGGTTTAATGGCGTTAAAATATGGCAGGATAGGAATTATTCAAGAACCATTGTTGTTATATCGTCGTCATGGAGGAAATGCCTCTGTGAATTTGGAAAAAAAGTCTTCTAATTCATTAACCTTTAAGATTCTTTATCGATTCTACATTTTAAAAGCATATTTGAATGGATAATACTCATCGTAAAAAAGTTCTTTTCATCGCAAACCATAAAGGTTTTTCAAAGTTTAACGCTCCTTTTATGGCATGGTTTAAAGAGCAAGGTTGGCAAGTTGACAATGCTTCGCCTGGTATAGAAATAGGGGATGTTGATTGTCAGTATGATGTAGATATTCAAAGAACTCCTTTTTCTTGGAGAAATTATCGAGCTTATAAAAGATTAAAAACAATTATTGAATTGAATCATTATGATTTGATTCATGTTCATACCCCGATGGGGGCTGCCTTGGGACGTTTAGCGGCTATTAAGGCTCGAAAGAAAGGAACAAAAGTTATTTATACTGCACATGGGTTTCATTTTTTTAAAGGTGCTGCATTAAAAAATTGGTTGCTTTATTATCCCATGGAGAGATTATTATCCTCTTTTACAGATGCAGTAGTCACTATTAATGACGAAGATTTTGAACGAGCCAAGAAGTTGAATTTAGCTCATGGAAATATTTTCCATATTGACGGTGTAGGGGTTAATCTTGAACGATTTCATCCGATTTCAAAGATTGAAAAACATGAAATTCGTAAAAAGATAGGTTTGAGAGATTCGGATTTTGTTGTTCTTTATGTTGCTCAGTTTATTCCTCGTAAAAATCATCAATTGATAATACACCAAATCCAGAATATCGTTAAAACAGTGCCTGATTTTAAAGTGGTGTTTGCAGGTAATGGAGAGACCTTGCTTCAATGTAAAACACTTGCAGAGCAAATGGGGGTATCAAAATATATAATGTTTCTTGGAGGGAGAAGTGATATACCAGATTTGTGCGGTATGGCAGATATACATGTGTCTCCGAGTCTTCAAGAGGGACTAGCCATAGGTAATATAGAGGCAATGGCAACAGGGTGCCCGCTTGTTTTATCTAATATACGGGGACACCGGGAAGTTTGTCGGGATGGTATAAATGGTTATTTGTTTGATTTGAATGATCCTCAAAAAATGACAGATTCCATTATTGTCCTATTTCAAGATAAGGAAAGATATGAATTGATAAAAGCTACGAATCTACATGATGTACATAAATTTTCTGTTGATTGTTCTGTGAAGTCAATGGCAGGAATTTATAAAAGTGTGGTAGAGTAAATGTGATGTAATGAAAGTCGCGATAATTGGTACCGTTGGAGTTCCGGCAAATTATGGTGGTTTTGAAACATTGGTGGAGAATATTGTGCGCCAAAACCGTTCTGATGAGTTGGAGTACTCTGTTTATTGCAGTAGCAAGAATTACAACGAACGGCATTGGGTGTATCGGGGGGCGAAAGTTGTTTATGTTCCTTTGAAAGCTAATGGAATCCAAAGTATTTTTTATGATGTGTTCTCTGTTCTGCATGCCTTGAGGCAGGCAGACGTGTTGCTGGTACTTGGGGTTTCCGGATGTTGCATTTTACCCTTTGTACGTTTGTTGAGCAGGAAGAGGATTATTGTAAATATAGATGGGTTGGAGCATAGACGGGATAAATGGAATAAGTGGGTCAGGAAGTTTTTGAAATTTTCGGAAGCTTTGGCCGTGAAGTATGCAGATGTAATTGTATCTGATAATAAAGGGATACAGGATTATGTCTTGGAAGAGTATGGCAAAAAGAGCGCTTTGATTGAGTATGGTGGAGACCATGTGATTTGTGATACAAGCGGGATGGAAGAGGAGATTTTAGGGAAATATCAGTTGTCTGAAAATGGATATTCGTTGGCATTGTGTCGGATTGAACCGGAAAATAATGTGGAAATGATTCTGAGAGCGTTTGTTGCCTCCGGTGAGTTATTAATATTTATTGGCAATTGGCATAATAGTGAGTTTGGGCGGCGACTGAAAGAGGAATACGAAACAATTTCAAATATAAAGCTTTTGGAATCAATTTATGATATTAAAGTATTGAATGTGTTACGAACTTATTGTAAGTTTTATTTGCATGGGCATAGTGCCGGAGGGACGAATCCCTCTTTAGTAGAGGCGATGTATTTCGGCAGACCTGTTTTGGCGTTTAATGTAGTTTATAATCGGGAAACAACAGAAGGAAAAGCAGGTTATTTTGGGAATGAACAAGAGTTAATTGCTTTGATGAATGAAGATGGTGAAGAAGTTTGGAAAAGGAATGGAGAAGCGATGAGGGAGATAGCCTATCGGCGTTATTGCTGGAATGTGATTGCGAATAAGTATGAACGGTTGTATCTGAAAAACTGAATGGGTAAAGGAAAAAAATAAGTAGTTTATGCGTTTGACTCAAGGCGGAGATAGATACGATTGTCCGGATTGCACGGGAGATTTATGGTTGGGGAGTAGAGGTGTTTTTATTGGGTTCGTGTACGGATAACAGTAAGCGGGATGGGGATTTTGATTTGTTGGTTAGAAGTACTGGGGAGAAAAAAGGTATCCTGGAACGGGTGCGAATGGTGACCAGGTTAAAACTGGCATTGGGGGACAGGAAGATAGATGTGATCGGGGATTACGAGGATAATGCGGTTGTGCAGAAGGCGTTGTTACATGGAATACGATTGATATGACAGATAAACGGCAAGAATTTTCATTAAATGAATTGGTCGGAAGTGCGGAAACGTTGAAAGTTGTATATGAACGTTTGAGAGGAAGGTTTTTGGCTTGATATATTGAATGGACGATGGATTGGGGGATCTTTTCGATAGAAATACATAATCACAAAATTTTTTATTTATGAAAGGTATAGTACTCGCCGGAGGTTCCGGTACGCGGCTTTATCCTATTACGAAAGGGGTGAGCAAACAATTGCTGCCCATTTTCGATAAGCCGATGATTTATTATCCGGTTTCCGTGCTGATGTTGGCAGGGATTCGGGAGATATTGATTATTTCAACCCCTCAGGATTTACCCGGATTCCGGCGATTGCTGGGAGACGGATCGGATTACGGGGTGCGTTTCGAGTATGCAGAACAGCCGAGTCCGGATGGGCTGGCACAGGCGTTTATCATCGGGGAGAAATTTATAGGGGAAGATTCGGCTTGTCTGGTACTGGGCGATAATATATTTTATGGTCAGAGTTTTACACGGATGCTGCTGGAGGCGGTGAGGACGGCAGAGGAAGAACAAAAGGCGACGGTTTTCGGTTATTGGGTGAATGACCCGGAACGGTATGGTGTGGCGGAGTTCGACAAGGAAGGGAATGTGTTGAGTATCGAAGAGAAACCTGCACAGCCGAAATCCAATTATGCAGCGGTGGGGTTGTATTTTTATCCCAAAATAAAAATCGTTTGGGCTTTACCTGAGAATTCGTGTGATATTATCAATTAAAATATGGAACTGATTGAAACCTGTATACCGGGTGTTGTCATCGTGCAACCCCGTATTTTCGGTGATGAACGCGGCTATTTTTTTGAGTCGTTTTCACAGCGTGATTTCGAACGGCAGGTATGTAAAACCGTTTTTGTCCAGGATAATGAGTCGAAGTCGTGTTACGGTGTGGTGAGGGGATTGCATTTCCAGCAACCTCCGTATGCCCAATCCAAACTGGTGCGGGTGGTGAAAGGTCGTGTACTGGATGTGGCGGTGGATATCCGTAAGGGATCGCCTACGTTCGGGAAGTATGTTTCCGTTGAATTAACGGAGGAGAATAAACGGCAGTTTTTCGTTCCGCGGGGATTTGCCCATGGATTTGCGGTATTGAGTGCGGAGGCCGTGTTTCAGTATAAATGCGATAATTTTTATGCACCGGAAAGTGAGGGGGCTTTAGCCTGGGATGATCCGGATTTAGGAATCGACTGGCGGATTCCGGCCGCTAAGGTGATCCTTTCTGAAAAGGACAGACACCATCCATGCCTGAAAGATGCCTGTGATTGGTTTGACTATAATGTGAATCTCTATGAATAGGATATTGGTGACCGGAGCCAACGGACAGTTGGGGAATGAGATGAGGCGGCTGGCTGGCGGGAAGAACGGAAAAGATTGCTATATCTTTACCGATATAGCGGAATTGGACATTACCGATTTGGATGCCGTGCGGCGTTATGTGGCGGACGAGAAAATCAGCGTAGTGGTGAATTGTGCTGCCTATACGAATGTAGACAAGGCAGAGGAAGATGAAGGGACGGCTGATAGGATTAATCGTCTGGCGGTGGAGAACCTGGCAGTTGTCTGTAAGGAAGCGAATGCTACCTTGATTCACGTTTCAACTGATTATGTGTTCGGCGGAAACAGGAATCTGCCTTACCGGGAGGATGAACCGACCGATCCGTTGGGTGCTTACGGCAGGACGAAGCTGGCAGGAGAACAGGCTGTAGAGCAGAGCGGATGTCGTTACCTGATCTTCCGGACAGCCTGGCTGTATTCTGCTTTCGGGAATAATTTTGTAAAGACCATACAGCGTTTGACAGTGGAAAGGGAGCAGTTGAATGTCGTATTTGACCAGGTGGGAACGCCGACTTATGCCGCCGACTTGGCCACTTTGATCGTTCACGCCATCGAAACGGGAAAATACAGGCAACATCAGGGAATTTACCATTTTTCCAATGAGGGCGTGTGTTCGTGGTATGATTTTGCTAAAGAGATCGTTGCTTTATCGGGAAATACTTGTGACATCCGGCCGTGCCATTCGGATGAGTTTCCGGGTAAAGTAAAACGTCCGGCTTTCTCAGTGCTGGATAAAACAAAAGTGAAACGGGATTTTGATTGTACCATTCCTTACTGGAAGGATTCACTTGTGAAATGTATAAATGAATTAAAACGGAAATAATGGATTTTAAAAGGAATGTATTGATTACCGGTGGTGCCGGTTTTATCGGCTCGCATGTAGTGCGTCTGTTTGTGACGAAATATCCGGAATATCATATCATTAATCTGGATAAGCTGACTTATGCGGGGAATCTGGCCAATCTGGCAGACATCGAACAGCAGCCGAATTATACTTTTGTAAAAGCAGATATCTGTGATTTTGAAAAGATACTGGAATTGTTCCGGCAGCACAGTATCGACGGAGTGATCCATCTGGCAGCGGAAAGCCATGTAGACCGCTCGATCAAAGATCCGTTTACCTTTGCTCAGACGAATGTGATGGGGACCCTGTCTTTGTTGCAAGCCGCTAAAGTAAGCTGGGACGGACAATATGACGGGAAACGTTTCTATCATATCTCTACCGATGAGGTGTATGGGGCCCTGAAGTTTGACGGCACCTTTTTTACGGAGACAACGAAATATGATCCGCATTCCCCCTACTCGGCTTCGAAAGCTTCTTCCGATCATTTCGTGAGGGCCTTTCACGATACTTTCGGTATGCCTACCCTTGTAACCAATTGCAGTAATAACTACGGTCCTTACCAATTCCCGGAAAAGCTAATCCCTTTGTTTATCAATAACATCCGTCACAATAAACCTTTGCCCGTTTACGGAAAGGGGGAAAATGTGCGTGACTGGTTGTATGTGGTGGATCATGCCCGGGCCATCGATCTTATTTTCCATAATGGAAAGGTTGCCGAAACATATAATATCGGTGGCTTTAACGAATGGAAAAATATCGATTTGATCCGGGTTCTGATCAAGACGGTAGATCGCTTACTGGGACGCCCTGAAGGAGCATCGGAGAAGCTGATCACATACGTGACAGACCGGGCCGGACATGATTTGCGCTATGCTATCGATTCGACGAAACTGAAAAATGAATTGGGCTGGGAACCTTCTTTACAGTTCGAGGAGGGTATAGAGAAAACGGTGAAATGGTATCTGGATAATCAGGAGTGGCTGGATCAGGTGACGAGCGGAGATTATCAGGGATACTATGAAAGGATGTATGGCAATAGATAGGCAAAAAACGGAAACGGTTCATTGGCACGCTGTCTTCACCGCCTCGCGTGCGGAGAAGAAGGTGCGTGACCGGTTGGAGGAGCTGGGTGTGGAGTGTTTTTTGCCGGTACAGACGGTGTTGAGGCAGTGGACGTACCGGAAGTCGCGGGTGGTGGTGCCGGTAATTGCAGGCTTGGTGTTTGTGCGGGTGAGCCGTCAGGAACAGGTGAAGGTGCTGCAGACGAAGGGGGTGGTGGCTTTTCTGAGGCTGAAGGGAGAGGCGGGGGCTGCTGTGATTCCGGATAAGCAGATGGAGGACTTCCGTTTTTTGCTGGATTTCTCGGAAGAGGCAGTGGAAATGACCAATGAAAATATAAAGGCCGGTGATTTGGTCAGGGTGGTGAAAGGTTCGCTGAGGGGGATGGAAGGTGAACTGATCAGACACAAGGGAGTGACGAAGGTGTTGGTACGTATCGATATGCTGGGGTGTGCCATGGTTAATATTCCGGCGAGCTTTGTAGAAAAATTAAATAAGTAATGATCGGCGATGAAAGAGTTTTCTGTTTGTTATGATCGTTTTTGCCTGGGGAATTATACCCTGGTTTGTGATGTCTCGGATACCGTTCAGGCGACCGCGGATCTGGGGGCTTTCGAGATGTATGTCCTGGGTATGTGGAACGATGGGCTGGTGGTGACGATGAAGGCATACGATGAGGTTTGTGGTGAAAATCAGTTTGTCCTGCTTGTACCGGACGGTAGCGAGCAGTTGATGAGTTTCTCCCCGGGTAGAGGTTTTGTGGTCCGGCCATACCGGGCGGCACGTCAAGGCCGTTTTGCCTATTTGCTTGATTTCTTATGTGGCTTGAAATACAAAGGTTATCAGGGTTATGAGGAGTATGACGAGGAAGAAAAGATGATTTTCGGTATTGTGCGGGTCGGTGAAAAATCCCTGACCTATGGAGGAAAAAATTTGCAGGAAGTGAAATCTGATTTCATTCAAAAAATCGAACAAGAAACTGCGTCAAGGGATAATAAAATAACAAATTCAGAAATTTAGAAATTGAAACCGATTGATTAAAAGAATTATTACGGTTTCAAAAGTGACAAAGGTTACAGTGGTTCAATCTGACTTCTGTAACCTTTGTCACTTTTGTAATTCTGCTAACCGATAGAGGTGTCCCTAATTCACTTCCAACTTCCCTGATTTCAAAAGATCAGGGAAGTTTTGTTTATAACCGGAAACCGGTTCCGTAAACCGTTTTTATCCACAAAGCAAAAAGACGGTCTGTGAGAGAATACGTCTTATTGATTTCTGTGATAAAATCTTTATCCAGCAACTTCTTTATAGCCGATTGAACAGCACTGGCCGAAGCCAGCCGATGACGTTTAATAAAAGCAGAAGAAGTGACTTGACGGGCTTCTCCATCTTTTGCAATGGCGTACAACACTTCTTTCTGACGTTCCGGTATATTGGAAAGGATTTCCCGGAATATGGTATCGTTGTCACTTAGTAGCCTATCGATACTTTGTTGAAGAATACTAATCGTACACTCCTTATTGTTTTCAGTATCTGCAAAACCTTCATTAAAAGTTTTTTGAATATAATAAGTATGCCCCTGAAACAAGGCGTATACCCGTTTGGCCGTGTCCTCGGAAATAGATTTTCCGAATTTATTGAAATTACCGACAATGAAGGGAATATATTTCTCGTCGGGGATAGCACTTAGTTCGAGCATATCTGCACTATGGTAAAATGGACGTGAAGCAGATACGAACATATTTTGCATCATATGCCGTTCACTTCCTGCAAAAATGAAATGGCAATTATTTATTTTTTGAATATGTGTCCGCAACAAAGCCTCGATATTCTTTTCCGGATATTTAGCGATCTGCTGAAATTCGTCGATGGCAATAATACAGGGTTTATCGGCTTTGGCAAGATAAACGAAAATTTCATCTAACGTATATTCGGGTCGGTCAATATCCCCTAACTCCAAACTAAAAGTCGGGGTATTCGACAGCGGATCGAAACCGAATTTCCCGCTAATTGATTTCAGCGTCTGCATAAAAAGTTGAGTCATTCTTTTACTCCGGGGCAGCAACGTTTCATAAATCTCTTTCCCCAGCGTATAAGTAAACTCCCTCAGACTGGAAGTATGTAAGATGTCGATGAAAAAAGTGTAATACGTTTTTTTCCATTCCGGTTTTTCATAACAAAACTGAATTAATCCCGTCTTTCCCATCCTTCTCGGGGAAATAATCACCAAATTATTCCCGTTATCCAACGACCGGATCAAACGGACCGATTCTTCTTCCCGATCACAAAAATAGGCCGGATCGATTTTCCCCGTCACAATAAAAGGGTTCACTATTTTCCTCATAACTCCATTTTTATACAAATATAATTATATTATCCGAATTATGCAAATCACATAATATTCTATGTAAAAATTGCATTCCAATCGTTTTTTATCTCATATTAAACAAAACTCCCTGATCTGTTATCGGATCAGGGAGTTTTGTTTAATATCCTATATGTAATGGGAACTGGTTTAATTAAATTCTGATTTAATTGAACTCTTTTTATTGGCATTTTGGAGGTACCTTCATCTAAAATAGTCGTTAATAATTCTCGTTTAAAATCTGATAACAATGAAAGCATGCTTTATGGGATTGGGTTATATAGGCCTGCCTACAGCTATAATTGCTGCTAAACACGGTATAGAAGTGATTGGGGTAGACATTAATCCCCAAGTTGTAGAGATGACTAATCAAGGGAAATTACATATCGTAGAGCCTGGCTTGGAAGCTTATCTGGAGGAAGTGATCTCTTCCGGCCAGATGAAAGCTGCTGTGAAACCGGAGGTCAGCGAGGCTTACTTTATGGTTGTGCCTACTCCTTTTAAAGGGAATCATGAACCGGATATATCCTATGTCGAGGCTGCTACTCGTGTTGTTATCCCTTTTTTGAAAGTGGGAGATTTATTTGTTATAGAGTCGACTTCTCCGATAGGAACGACGGAAATGATGACAAAACTTATTTTTGATGAGCGTCCTGAATTGGAAGGGAATATTTATATTGCTTACTGTCCGGAGCGTGTTTTGCCTGGAAATGTAATATATGAACTGGTGCATAATGATCGGGTAATTGGTGGTATAAATCCTGAATCTACTGAAAAGGCAATTGCATTCTACAGTCAATTTGTACAGGGAAAATTGCATCGAACAAATAGTCGTACGGCCGAAATGTGTAAATTAACGGAGAATTCTTCCCGGGATGTACAAATTGCTTTTGCAAATGAATTGTCATTGATTTGTGACAAAGCTGGGATTAACGTATGGGAATTAATTGAGTTGGCGAATAAACATCCGCGTGTCAACATTCTACAGCCGGGATGTGGAGTGGGGGGCCATTGCATAGCTGTCGATCCTTATTTTATTACGGCGGATTTTCCGATGGAATCCCAGATTATATCTAAAGCTCGTGAGATTAATAACTATAAATCGTTTTGGTGTGCAGAAAAAGTACAAAACGAGATGTTGAAGTTTGAATTGGTTCATCATCGTCAACCGATTGTCGCAATGATGGGACTTGCCTTCAAACCCAATATCGATGATCTTCGTGAATCTCCAGCGAAATATATTACGACAAAAGTATTGCAGAGCTGTAATAACGCCGATATTTTAGTGGTGGAGCCCAATGTGTCTGAACATAAAGTGTTTAAGCTGGCGGACTATGCTGAAGCTTATGAGAAGGCAGATATTGTGGTATTTTTGGTAGCACATAAAGAGTTTAAGACACTTCCTTATCGGGATGATAAAGTAATATTGGATTTTTGTGGTATTTACAAGAAGAATTGATCCGGTTGTGAAAAAAGTAATGCTTGTTTTCGGGACTCGTCCTGAAGCCATTAAAATGGCACCGCTGGTAAAAGAATTCCAGAAATATCCTGAGCAATTCCAGACTATTGTATGTGTAACAGGGCAGCATCGTGAGATGTTGGATCAGGTACTTCAGTTATTTGAGATTGTTCCTGATTATGACTTGAATATTATGAAACAAGGTCAGGATTTGTATGATGTTACTGCCCGGGTATTGACGGGGATGCGGGATGTATTGAAAGGAACGCAGCCTGATATAGTTCTTGTACATGGGGATACCACTACCTCGACTTCGGCAGCTTTGGCTGCATTCTATCAGCAAATTCCGGTAGGACATGTAGAGGCGGGTTTGCGTACACATAATATATACAGTCCCTGGCCGGAAGAAATGAACCGGTTGATTACCGGTCGTATTGCCAGCTACCATTTCTCTCCCACACCACTGAGCCGTCAGAATTTATTGGACGAAGGGATAAAAGAAGAAGCGATTACAGTGACCGGTAATACGGTGATCGATGCTTTATATATGGTTGTGGACAAAATCAAACATGATAAGTCTTTGGATATACAGCTGGAAGTTTCTCTGAAAAAAGCCGGATATAATGTGAAACGTTTGAATGAGGATCGGAGTCTTGTTTTAATTACAGGACACCGTCGGGAGAATTTTGGGAATGGATTCATTCACATGTGTCAAGCTATTAAAACTTTAACCGAAAAATATCCTCAGGTGGATTTCGTTTATCCGATGCATCTGAATCCCAATGTGCGGCAACCAATCTATGAAGTCTTCGGTACTGCCCGACTGTCCAATATGTTTTTTATCGAACCTTTGGAATATCTTTCTTTTATCTATCTGATGGAGAAAAGTACAATTGTATTGACAGACAGCGGTGGTATTCAGGAAGAAGCTCCGGGATTGGGTAAGCCTGTGTTAGTTATGCGCAATACAACTGAACGACCGGAGGCTTTGGAGGCGGGGACGGTTAAATTGGTTGGCACAGATTATCATAAAATAGTCAATGAGGTTTCTGCTTTATTAGATGAACCGGAATATTATGATCGGATGAGCAAAGCTGTAAATCCTTATGGAGACGGGGAAGCATGTAAAAGAATAATAAATACAATCCAATATGTTTAAAAATAAAGTGTTGATGATTACCGGAGGAACCGGTTCGTTTGGTAATGCTGTTTTGAAACATTTTTTAAATTCGGATTTAAAAGAAATCCGGATTTTTAGCCGTGATGAGAAGAAACAGGAAGATATGCGTATCGAATATAAAAATGATAGGTTGAATTTTATCATTGGTAATGTCCGGGACTTTGATTCGATCAATAATGCCATGTTAGGTGTGGATTATGTTTTTCATGCGGCAGCTTTAAAACAGGTGCCTTCTTGTGAATTTTATCCTATGCAGGCGATACGGACCAATTTATATGGAGCGGAAAATGTATTGGAGGCTGCTGCCAGGAATAATGTGAAGAAGGTGGTGGTTTTAAGTACTGATAAAGCAGCTTATCCAATTAATGCTATGGGAATGACAAAGGCTCTGATGGAGAAACTGGCAGTTTCTAAAGCACGGGATTCCAGGGTGATGCAAAATGGAGGGGTGATTTGTGCTACTCGTTATGGCAATGTGATGTGTTCCAGGGGCTCTATTATTCCTTTATTTATTAAGCAGATCAAAGAGGGTGTGCCTATGACGGTAACGATTCCTGAGATGACCCGTTTTATGATGTCTTTGGATGATGCGGTTAATTTGGTGTTATACGCATTTGAACATGCGGAACCAGGAGATTTGTTTGTCCAGAAAGCACCTGCGGCTACAATAATCGATTTGGCAACAGCTGTCCGTGAATTGTTTCATGTCAATAATGAAATAAAAATAATCGGTGCCCGGCATGGTGAGAAGATGTATGAGACACTGTGTACCAAGGAAGAGATGTCCAAAGCTTTCGATTTGGGTGATTTTTATCGTGTCCCTGCGGATTTCAGGGATTTGAATTATACAAAATATATACAAAAGGATGGTCCGAAATTGATTGAAGATGAGTATAATTCCGCCAATACGAGGAGATTATCAGTCGATGAGTTAAAACAGTTGTTGTTATCCCTGGATTATGTCCGGGATGAATTAAAAAATTACTGAAAAGGATTATGATGATTCCATTAGTTAAACCGTATATTCCCGAGCGTGAAGTTTTGATGCCTGAATTGGAGAAAATCCTTTACAGTGGTTATATCGCAGAGGGAGAGGCTGTATATCAATTTGAAGCTCAGTTTAGTAAATTTATAGGGAATCCTTTTTCGCTGGCAGTTCATGCGGGGACAGATGCGCTTCATCTGGCTTTGTTACTGGCCGGAGTGAAGCCCGGAGATGAAGTTATCAGTACGGCGATGACAGCAGAACCAACGAATACGGCGATTGCCATGACCGGAGCCAGGGTTGTTTGGGGGGATGTGAATCCGCGGAATGGTTTGTTGGATCCTTTTTCGGTTCGTTCGCTTATTAATGAGAGAACAAAGGCTATTGTTGTTGTGCATTATGCCGGAATGGTGTGTGATATGGAGGAATTCAACCGGATTGCCCATGATTTTAAGATTCCAGTAATAGAAGATGCCGCCCATGCTTTGGGAGCTAAATTTAACGGGCAATTGATAGGCAGTAATTCTCCTTATACTTTATTTTCTTTGCAGGCAATTAAGCATGTGACGACAGTTGACGGTGGTTTTTTGTGTGTCGGAAATCAGAAGGATTATGAGAAGGCGCGGTTGAAAAGATGGTTTGGACTGGATAAAACAAAGTCCCGTTTGGAGAATGATATTCAGGAAGTTGGGTTTAAATACGGGATGAATAATGTAACTGCAACGATTGGTCTGGTGCAGATGAGGTATCTGGAGGAGGTTTTAGGCCGGTTTATTTCAAATGGAAAGTATTATGATGAACATTTGAAAAATATTTCAGGAGTTGAACTGGTTGAGTATTCTAAAAATACAGAAGCTTCTTACTGGCTGTACACGATGAAAGTGGAACGCCGGGAGGATTTTATAAAGATGATGGAGTCTGAGGGAATAACTGTATCCCCTCTTCATCACCGGAATGATACGCACAGTATTTTTGCTGCTTCCCGCCGGGAGTTGCCGGGATTGGAGGAATTTTATTCCCGTTTGATTCATATTCCCTGCGGTTGGTGGGTTAGTGGAGAAGAGAGGGAAAGAATTGTCAGTTGTATAAAGAGGGGGTGGTGATGATTCCATTGTATAAACCTTATATGCCGGATGAATTGCCCTGTCTGGAAGAAATTTTGCATAGCGGAGCGTTGGCTTATGGCAAATGGGGGAGGAGTTTTGAAGATGCTTTACAGAAGTATTTACATTGTCTGCAAGTACCTGTGACTGTAAATAGTTTTACGGCTGCAATACATGTCATGCTGGCGGCTTTGGGAGTTAAAAGGGGGGATGAAATCATTGCTTCGCCGCAATCCTGTCTGGCTTCCACTATGCCTTTGCTTTCTTACGGGGCGAAAGTTGTCTGGGCAGATGTTGATCCCAAGCGGGGAACGTTGTGCCCTGAAAGCGTGGAAGGAAAAATTTCACCTGCGACTAAGGCTATATTTCACAATCATCATTGCGGTTATCCGGGGTATATTGATGAGATAAATGAAATAGGCCGGAGAAAAGGGTTGTTTGTGATTGATGATTGTATTGAAGCTTTCGGTGCGCATTATAAAGGAAAGCTACTGGGTACGCTGGAAGCCGATGCCACTTTATTGTCGTTTCAGACTGTCCGTTTACCAAATACCATAGATGGGGGAGCTGTGATTTTCAGATGTAAGGAACATGTGCAGAAGGCTATACGAATAAGGGATTTGGGAGTCGATCGCTCAACTTTCCGTGACGCTGCCGGTGAAATCAATCCAAACAGTGATGTATCCTTTCCCGGATATGGGGTTACTATGAATGAAGTTGCTTCCTATATTGGTTGTTTGCAGGTGGGGCAATTGGATGAGTTGCTGGAAAAGCAAAGGCAAAACGCGTTTGATTGGCAAGTTGTTTTGTCAGATAAAATGCCGGGTTTATGTTTTTTAGATACAGAAAATATAAATCCTAATTATTGGGTTTTTGGAATATTGGCCAAAGATAAAGCTGCCACTTTGAAAGATTTTAAAGCAAGGGGGTATTCTTGTTCAGGAGTTCATCTGCCTAATAGTTATTACAGTGTTTTCGGAGAGCAGGGAGTATATCCGGGGGTTCGGGAGTTTCATTCCCATTTTGTTGCTTTGCCTTGTGGCTGGTGGTTTAAAAGATGTGGTAATGAATAGCAGATCAGCCCGGTTGTCTGAGATTGCCAAATTGGCGGATACCGATTTCATCGGGGAGGATGTCGTTATTCAAGGGTTGGGTTTGTGTAACCGGAGTTCAGTTTATAACTCGGTGCTGTCTTATGTTGCTTCTGTTGGTTTCATTGAGAAAGCAAGAAATAATCCGGTTGTTCAGGCATTAATAATTACTCCGGATTTGTATAAGACGCTTACCGGAGAACGGTTTAGTTATATTCTTTCTTCGTTTCCTGAAGAGTTATTTTATCAGATCCATCATGTCCTTTTGGAACAGACTGATTTTTATAGATTACCGGGCGACTCTGTCCAGGTAGGTCGGGGATGTGATATTCATCCTTCGGTGGTAATTGAAGGACCTGTTGTTATTGGTGACGGTGTTTCGATAGGGCCGTATACGGTTGTGAAGCCAAATACTGTGATAGGTGACTATTCGGTCATTGGCTGTCACTGTGTGATTGGGTGTGAGGGATTTCAGGTGTTGAGGGATCATTGTAAAGTACCTTATAAAGTGAAACATGCCGGAGGTACGGTTATCGGTCGTGATGTTCATATTGGTGACCAGGTGACTGTCGCTAATGCACTTTTTGAAGGGGCTGTGACTATTGGTGATCATTGTATGATTGATAATTTTTGTTATATCGCCCACAATTGTGTGGTCGGGCGCAATTGTATTTTAACTGCCGGGGTACGTTTGATGGGGTCATCTTCTTTGGAGGATTCTGTTTATGTAGCTCCGCAAGCAGTGGTTTTGAATAAAGTGGTTGTTCATGAGGAAGCACTTGTAGGAACGGCTGCGATGGTGAATAAAGATGTGCCGGCCGGCCGGACTGTTGTCGGTTGTCCGGCAGAATTGAAGGAGGATTATACAGCTTTGAGGGAACGGCTGAAATCGTTGTTGTTATAACTGAGTATTATTTTTGATGTTTTATAATAAATGAAATACTGTATTACAATTTTCTGGGGGGAGCTGTTTTTGTTATTGACTTTGTCAACTTCCGGATGTCATGATGGGGATAAAGGTTCACTATGGGATGAAAATATAGTGAGATTTCAGGTTGATGTTGAAACTGATCCGAATGGACGTGGTGGTTATAATGTTGAGCCGGACTGGTGTGTGTTGATGTTACCGGAAAATAATCGGATCATGCAGGATATTCCTCTTGTTATCTATTGCCATAGCGGGGGTGGGACGGTAAGCAGTTCGGGAAGTGAACCGGAAAATAATGATTTTACAAGATATTTTGTATCCAGGGGATGTGCCGTATTGTGTACTGCCGGAATGCCTGAATCCTATTCTGAACGTTTGCAGGTGGATCATACCCGATGTTTGGGTAATCCGGTTTCTGTCCGTTCTGTTATTAAAGCTTATGATTATATTAAAGAACATTTTAATAATATTGACTTTTCCGGATGTGTGGTATATTGTAATTCAAACGGGGGGCTTACGGCTTCCAGTTTAGTGAATCATACCTCTATTCCTATTCTGGCGCAAGGGGGATTATGTCCTTTGATCAGTATAGAAAAAAATGTCTGGGAAAAACTGGGGTATAAGACAGGTCTTATTCGTTTGTTTGGGATGAAATCAGGTTCTTATGAAAAAGATAAAGTTGGGAAATATGATCCGTATGTATATAATACGCATTCGGAGGTACCCTATAGATGTCCCTATTTGATCATTCAGCCGAAAAGGGATCGTTTTGTGTCTTATGATATAGCTGTTCAGTTTGCGGACATTATGAATAAGAAAGGTTCGGAAATTATTGTTATTGATACGGATGAGGTCGGGGGACACAATGTTGTACCCCAGCCGGTTATTATTGGTAGTTATAGTTATATGGGGAAGAATTATCCGTTGAATAAGACGGTGGATGACATGTATTTGTTTTTTTGCAAGTATCTGAGGAGAACAGATGCAGAGTAATGAGAGTTCATATAGGTCTATTTTTAAATCCACTTTTCTGTTTGGATTTGTGCAGGTTTTTAATATTGTGATGAAAGCTGCTATTAATAAGGCTGTTGCGATATTGTTGGGGACGGAGGGTATGGGAGTGATCAGTCTCTATAATTCAGCGGTCAATATGTTAAGGACAGTAGCTGGTTTAGGAATTCCCCAGAGTGCAGTGAGGGATGTTGCTGAGGCAAATGCGACTTGTGAGATTGAAAAATTAAATCGGATTATAACCGTTACCAAAAAAATTGTCTGGTTTACAGCTTTGCTGGGGGCTGTAGTAACGATCGTATTTGCCAGAGTATTAAGCGATGTTTCGTTTAATAACCGTGACCATATCGTTGCCTTTATTTTTTTATCCATGGCTGTATTTCTTTCTATTGTTAGTGAAGGTGAGTTAGCTATATTAAAAGGAATGAGGCGGTTGCGGGATTTGGCAAAAGCTTCCGTGTATGGAAGTTCGCTGGGATTATTAATATCTGTACCCCTGTACTATTTTTGGGGATTTGCAGGTATTGTTCCTTCATTGATTTTGGCAGCCGGTTTTTCTGCGTTGATAGCGTGGCTTTATGTCCGTAAAGTGAATTATGTGAGGTTGGTGATGGAGAACAGGACAGTTTTTACGGATGGCAAGGGGATGATAAAGATGGGACTGGCATTTATGTATTTGTCTTTATTTGGCATGTTGTCCGATTTTATTATTCGTGCTTTTATTAGCCATCAGTCAGGATTGGATGAAGTAGGAATATTTCAGGCAGGCAGTACAATTGTGGTTGCTTATTTTGGTATTATAACAACTGCTTTGACAACTGATTACTATCCGCGAATATCTGCTATACATTCGGATAATCAGGCATTGGTGATTGAAGTGAACAGACAGGCGGAGGTTGGGTTACTTTTGATGGGGCCTTTGGTTGTCTTGTTTATGTTTGCTATGCCATTATTTATCAGGATTTTATATACGGAAATGTTTTTGCAATCCATGGAATATATTCAATATGCGATTTTCAGTATATTGATTACTATTTATTCAAATACAATGGGTATGATTTTGTTGGCTAAACAGAAGTCATCGATTTTTGTTTATACAACAACCATTATGAATGTCCTTTCAATAGTTTTTAATTTGGTTGCTTATTATTATTGGGGATTAACGGGATTGGGCATATCGTCTATTATTGTTGCTGTATGTCATTTATTACTGATGTGCGGCATTATGAAAAAAGTATATCATATTGTTTTTAAAACCAGGGCAGTAAAGATTTTTATTTTTACTTGTGCTTTTTGTCTTTTAAGTTTTTTTGTAAAGGATCTCAATCATCTTTTTTTGAGGTATGGTTTGGGGATGGTTATTTTCGGATGTAGTTTTTTTTACTCCCTGTGTTTGATGAGGTCGGTAATCAATTTAAGTTTAGCTGGTTTATTATCTAAATTTTTGGGAAGAAAGCCCGGTAAATAAGCTTTGTTCGTATGAGAGAGTATATAAAAAGAATCCTTCGTCATATTTATCATTTTTTCAGGTTACTGTGGCTTGTAAATTGGAGGGCAACCATAAGATTGAATTTTAGAAAATTACCTTTTAGCACGGCTTGTAAACTTCCCATATTGGTTTACGGTAAGCTGAAGATATACGATTTGAGTGGAAGAATCATAATACGCGGACCTGTTTGCCGGGGATTGGTAAAAGTTGGCCGGAATGTTGACAGTCATTATTCTACTTGTCTTCCGGGACAGTGGACGATAAGTCATGATCTTATTTTCAACGGGCATATTATGATTAGCGGGGGTGTTACTATCGAGACTTATAAAGGTCCTCTGGAGCTGGGCAGGTGTTGTGTGATTGGAAGCGGAACAATGCTGAAAAGCCAATATGGGATAATAATAGGTGATTTCACAAGAATAGCCTATGGATGTGTTATTATGGATACTAATATGCATTTTATAAAGGATATAGAAACAGGTAGGATAGGGAGAGTGACCGGACCTATTGTAATTGGACAACGTTGCTGGCTTAATCCGGGAACTGTGGTTTCCAAAAATGCTGTTGTACCGGATTACACCATTACCGGAAGAAATAGCTTGGTTAATAAGGATTATTCGGAACAATATACTTCCCATGCATTTATAGCAGGGGCACCTGCAAAGCCGGTTAGCTATCATGTGCAGCGAATATTTAGTAATCAGATGGAGGGAGATTTGAGGAGATATTTTGAAGAAAACGGAACCCGGATTGTGTTTCAGGGAGTGAAAGGTGAGGAAGAGGATCCATACGAAGAGATTGTTGGAATGTTCTGTTATAATTATTAGCTGAAATAAGTCAATTGGTTTATTCTCTGCTTGAGCGGAAATTTAAAGATGACTTTACGGATAGAAAAATTTGTACCATTCCGGTTTTGTAAGAGGCAATTGGAGCTGACCGGATTGTCTGCTCTGACAGGTAAGAACTGGCGTTATAGCAGTAGCGGAAAAGCCTCTCTGTATCATTGTTTGAAATCTTTGAATATTCAGGGAAAGTTGTTGATGCCTGTTTATATGTGCAGCTCTGTTAAGCCCGTGTTGAGGCGTCTGAAGATTAGTCCCATATATTATGATTTATCAGAAACTGATCTGAATGCTGATGTTGAGGATATAAAAAAGAAAATTTTACAACATCCTGATGTTTCCGGTATTTTAGTGGCAGGTTTGTATGGAAATCCGGTCGATTATCCTGGAATTGAAAAAATATGTAAGGACTTTGGTATTAAGTTGATTGATGATGCTGCACAGAGTTTTGGAGCCAAGCTGAATGGACGTTTGGCGGGAACTTGGGGAGATGCCGGTTTTTTTTCCTTTTCTCCCGGGAAATCCACACCGGGCCATTTGGGATCTTTTTTTTGGACATCGAATAGAAATTATTCTTTTAAAAGAAAGAATCACTGGGGGATGCATGTATTGGCTTATCTGAATTATTATTTTAACAGGTATGAGATATATACTTATAAGAGATACAGGATTTTTGTATTATTTTCCTATTTATATTTCTATTTGCAAAAACGGGTAGATATGGTATTTGATTCTATGAATCGTTTTGAGAGTAGAATTTTAGGTGGTATTCTATATGCGAATTTTAAGCAGACTTTTCGTTGTGAGTTTTCACAGTTGATTCATAAAGCGTTTGAAAACAGCCATTTTTTCAGGATAATAACCCGGGGGGCGGAAGGAACCAATAACCATAAAATTGTTCTGGTTGCCCGGGATGAAGATGTGGCAACGGAAATGGTGAGTTTTCTGACCGGAGCCGGAATTTATGTTGCTTCCGGATATGATTTGATGGAGTATTCTGCAGATGTCCCTACTGCAAAGAGATTGTATAAAAGGGTATTGGAGTTGCCGTTGGAGAATGATCGGAGTAAGTTGGATTATACAATAGAAAATTTGAGGTTATATGAATGTAGCTGCCATAACAATCACTTATAATGATGATTATAAGTTCACCGAATGGCTTGGACATTATCAGGAATACAAGGATGAGTTGTATTTGCATATTGTAGTTGATAATCATTCGTGTGAGGAATATGCAAGTAAATTAAGGACTTTTTTTCCTTGCTCTAAGATTATCAGGCGTAGCTCTAACGGAGGCTGTACGTATGCATATAATGATGGGATAAAGGTGGCTTTAGCTGATAAAAATGTGGATGCCATTTTGTTAATCGGTAATGATATTCGGTTACCGGCAGGAGAATTGACAAAATTGTATCATTTTTTGTATCGTGATGAGGGATTGGGAATGGTAGCTCCTGTAGTTTTGAAGAAGGATTCGGAGGTGATTGAGAGTGTCGGATGTTTTATTAGCAGATATTTGTTTTTGAAAGAACCTTATGTCGGTTCAGTCTGTGATGCTCTTGGTTTTAACAGTTTTGTTTGTGAAACAGTTGCGGGCGGAATGAATTTAGCGCGGAGGGAATTTTATGAGCAGGTTGGTTTACAGGATAATTTGCTTTTTATGTATTCCGATGAGGTTGATATGGGGTTAAGAGCTAAGAAATTGGGAGTCAATTTGGCGGTTACAACTGAAGCTAAAGCCTGGCACCAACATCTCAATGCCGGAGGGGGAAAACATCGGATGTTTTATACCTCTTATCTGATGGGGCGTAATAAGGTGTATCTGGCTAAAAAGCATTTTGGTTTTTGGCGGAGTGCGGAGCAATTGGCATTTCATTCTTTTTTATTTTTCAAAGGTGTTGTCGGAAATGTTTTTCATAAAGAGAAACTGATGCATCAACTTTATTTTATCAGAGGCTCATGGAATGGTTTTACGGGGGATATGGAATTAGGAAAAATAATTAAAGATTTTAAGCCTGATGAGGATAACAAAGGATTATAGCGAAATCGCAGAAATTACGGGTGGTGAGGTGTTGGCTACTCCTGAATATTTGCAAGCCCAGGAGGTTGAGGATTGGGGGTATATCGTGCATGATTCGTTTGTACTCCCTTTTTACATCAAAAAGAAATTGTTTTTCAGGTATTTATTGTTTACTCTGGGAGATTCCGGAGTTACAACGGAGGACAGGATAAGTTACCTTTTGAATGAAGTTACCGGATTTATCAAAAAGAATTTACCGGTAGATTTTATTCTGACACAACATGTCACAGCTTTGTTCAGTTGTTGTCCTCAAGGTTCGGTAAATTGTTTTTTTGGTTCTTACGTGGTGGACTTATCTTTGGATGAGGATGCGTTGTTTGCCAATTTACATACGAAACATCGTAATGTTATAAAAAAAGCTGAAAAAGATGGCGTAAGGGTGAGTTGTGGGGTAGAAAACCGGGGTGTTTGTGAAGCTTTGATACAGTCAACCTTGGAACGCCAGCATATCGGGCTTCTCAGTCAAGGTATGCTGGAGGGTTTATCAAGAGTGAAACATATTGATTATTGGGTTGCGAGTTTTGAGGGAGAACTTCAGGGGGCTGCAATTCTGTTATGGAGTGAAAATCGTTCTGCCTATTATATGTTTGGCGGCTCTGCCGTTAAGCCGCATGCCGGTGCCATGAATTTATTGCATTGGTCTGCCATGAAGCTTATGAAGGAACGCGGTGTGAAGTATTATGATTTTGTCGGGGCGCGTATCAATCCGGATGAAGGAAGTAAATATGAAGGAATACAGCGTTTTAAGAGCCGTTTCGGAGGAGAATTGAAAAAAGGGTATCTCTGGAAGATGCCGCTAAATAAATTCAAATATAAGCTATTTTGTTGGTTGGTTGCTGCTAAACAGGGCAGGAATTATTGTGGGGATGTCATAGATCAGGAACGGAAAAGGGGTAATTATTGATTGGTATGGCTGATTGTCTGCTGACTTTGGATTATGAGCTTTTTTTTCAGAAAAGTGGTGATGCTTCTGTTTCTCTTTTGAAGCCGACGGCTGAGCTGTTGGAGGTGTTGGAAAGGATTGGTGGGAAAGCTGTTTTTTTTGTTGATACGATTTATTTGAATCTGCTTAAAAAATCGGAGATACCTCAGGATGCGGAGTTGTATGGGAAATTTGAAAGCCAGCTTCAGGAAATTGTAATCCGTGGACACCGGATTGAGTTACATCTCCATCCTCATTGGCTGGATGTCCGTAAGGAAAATAATGAATGGGTATTTCAGTCCTATAAGCATTATAAACTGAATAGTTTGACCGAAGAAAAGATTATTGAGTTGTTTCAGGAAGGGGTGGAGCTTCTGAATCATATTGCACGGAAAGCTGTTCCCGATTATGCAGTTTGTGCCTTTCGTGCCGGGGGATGGTGTGTTGAGCCATTTGAAAAATTGCGTTCTGCTTTTCAGATTTGTGGAATAAAAGTCGATTCTTCGGTGGTTCCCGGAATGCGATTAGACGGAGAAGTGCATGCTTTGGATTATTCCGGACTAAAGTCTAACGCATTTTACAGGTTTTCGGATGATGTGCGGATTCCTGATAAAAATGGAAAGACAATAGAGTTGCCTGTCAATGGTTATTATATGTCACGGTGGGAAAAAATAGCATTTGCACTGGGACGCAAAATGAACCGGAAAAATGCTGAAATATTTGGTGATGGAAAAGGCATAAGTGTTATTGCTGCTGTTTCTGTCCGGAAGCGTTTCGTGTCTTTCCTGCAAAAAGGGAAATATTTTAATCAGTTTATGCTAGACGGATATATAAATTCGGTCCTGATTGAAAGAAAAGTATCCCAAAGCGAATTACCGTTTGTCAGTATAGTAGCCCATCCTAAAACATTAACTCTTTCTTCATTGCGTGCTGTAGAATATTTAGCTGCAAAGGGCCATCATTTTCGTTCTCTTACGGAGATTTTGGAGAAATATGAAATTTAGTACGAAAATAAGTTATAGCGGCTGGATTCGGAATTTAGTTTTTCTGGCGGTTATAGTTTTGTTTGCTTTCGATGTAAGGACATTTTTGGGGAATGTGCTTCCTATCAGTGTTATAACGTCCGGGGTTTTTCTGATATTAACAGCGTGTTTTTACTTCCTTTTTTTATTTCCTTACCGGGATCAGATAGCTAAGGTCAACATCGGGAATCTGGACATTTTGATGTATGTTTTTATGTTTTGGTATGGGATGAGAATGGTCTATAATATATATCTGGAACAGATAGAACAGACGACATTTGCCAATCGGAGTACGTATATTATATATTATATTTTCTTGTGTATACTTCCTTATTTGCTTTGCCGTTGGATTAATTGGAGGCTTGTCAATTTAAAAAAGATGCTTTGGACACTTTTTTCCCTTTTTGGTCTCGGTTTATTGGTTTCTTTGAAGGCAGTGATAGCTTTGGTGATGAGTGGGGAAAATGCTTTTGAAGGTAGGTTTGAGGCTAATCAGCTTTTAGATACAATCGGATATGGACATCTGGCTTTAACTTTTGTATTGATTTGTTTTAGCCTGATGGGTTTTTATTCCGGGAAATGGCGCTGGTTGTTAGTGATACCTTTAAGTTTTGGGCTATTTTCAATGGGAATTGCTAATTCAAGAAGTCCGTTTGTTGCCCTTTTTGCTATTCTTGGTATTTTTTGTTTTATGCGGATTAACTTGAAGACAATCCTGGGGATTTGTATCGTAGCTCTCTTGCTTATTTTGAATATTGGACATATTGATCTTTTTTTTCAGGAATATTTGAATAGTAATTTTATTTCCCGACTGATGACGATTTTCACATTTGACGTAGAAAATGCGTCAGGAAGAGGAGCTTTTTATCAGGAAGGAATCCGGATGTTTATGGAACATCCGGTTTTCGGAAGGTCTATATTGTTGATGGGTGATTTGCGGGGAGGTTATGTTCACAATATGATTATAGAGGTGTTCATGGCTATCGGGTTACTCGGTGGAGTACTATTCCTGTATATTAATTTTAAAGTTTTCCAGTATGCTTACAGGTTACTGAAACTGAATAGCAGATACAGCTTTTTTGCCTTGATTTTTATTCAATATTTTATATTTCTTCAATTTTCAAGAAGTATCTCTCTTTTACCTGTCTACTGGACTGCGCTTGCCTGTGTTTATTCCGGTTATTTATTAGAAAAATATAATGAAAATAGCGATAGTCACAGCTTACTATGAGCCAATACCTGCTCCGAGAGCTTTCCGTGCGGCCGAGTTGGCCCGGGAATTTGTACGACGGGGGTATGAGGTCAGTGTTTTTAATACGACTTCTGTTATCAGGGACGGCGTGAATGTATCCCGGGCTACGGGAGGGGTTAAATTGGTAAATCTGGATATAATCCGGATGCAACAGGATTCTCCAAAAGCCGGAAATAGAACAAAAGAGAAATGGTATAAATCTGAATTCAGAAAATATCTTTTTTATTTTACAACCAATACCTGGTTGAAGATTTTATTCGGATTAAAACGGAAACTCGTTTTTAATGAACAGTATGATCTGCTTATTTCAATTGGCTTACCTTTTACTGTTCATTGGGGAGTCAGTTCTAAAATAAAGGACCGGCAGGTTGCGCGGTGTTATGTTGCTGATTATGGTGATCCTTTTTCGAGGTTTAATCATAGTATAAAAGTAGCTAAATATTTTCAATGGATTGAAAAAAGAGTACTTCGCAGGTTTGACTACGTCACTGTTCCAACCAGCCGGGCTGTGTCCTCTTATCTTTGGTTAAAGGAGGAAAAGAGCATAAAAGTTATTCCGCAAGGGTTTAATTTTGACGATATACGTTTGGCCGAATATCAAAGGAATCCGATTCCGACTTTTGGGTATGCCGGTTTATTTTATTCAGATATACGAAATCCCAAAAATTTGTTTGAATTTTTATGTTCCTTGGATTTTGATTTCCGTTTTGTCATCTATACTAATTTATCCAGTGCTGACAGCTATTCTTGTCTGGAACCATATGTCCGGAAGTTGGGTGCTAAGTTGGAATTAAGGCATAGTATTCCGCGTTTAGATTTGATCTATTGTTTAAGTTCAATGGATTTTATCGTTAATGTAAACAATGCTTCTGAAAATCAGATTCCCAGTAAATTGATTGATTATAAATTGAGCGGACGTCCTATTTTTTCTTTGTCCCAAAATAATTTTGATTCTCAAAAATTTGTCCGCTTTTGTGCCCATGAATTTACCGGAGAAGAAAAGATCGATATTTCCGGTTTCGATATTAGAAATGTGGCCAGTCAATTTGAAGAATTGGTAAAATAAAATTCTTACATCATAATGATTATTGAAGCTTCTCAGATTAATTCTAACGGCGGAATTGTCTTATTGGAACTTTTGCTAAGGCATTTAAGCTGTTGCAATACGAAAGTCTTGGTATATATTGCTTATGAGGCTGTTTATGAAAGATTGAAGAAGTATCAGTCAGATTCAATAATCCTCCAACGTACCAGCCCTTGGGCTACTTTTTTCAGATATATGCGGAAGCGGGATAAGGTGTTGTATTTTTGTAATTTACCTCCTTTTGTGAGAAACCGGGATTCTGTTTTTTATATTCATAATCTTTTTTTTGTAAATAAACCCCGATGGACTAAGGATGACAGTACGTTAAGTCTGAATTTGCGGAAGTTTGTTTATTATCTCTGGATTAAATTATTCATCAATAAGGTTACTGTGACCGGATGTCAAACAGTAGAAATGCAGAGGTTGTTGAATGAGAATTTTGGAAAGCCGGCTTTGTTGTTACCATTTTATGAGGAAGTAAAGGTGGTAGAAAATACCCGTGAAAAGGAATTTGACTTTTTTTATCCCGGTTCATCGGATAATCATAAAAATAATGTTCGTTTACTGGATGCAGTAGCAAAGGCCCTTGAACAGGTGAAGTTCAGGATAGCCCTGACCCTTGATGACAGAAATCCGAAATTACTGGAGATGATAACCAGAATAAATTCTTTGTATGATTTTCATCCTGTAGTCAATTTGGGCAAAATTTCACATGATGAGGTCTTCGAAATTTACGGAAGGTCGAAAGCATTATTATTTCCTTCATTAAAAGAATCCTTGGGTTTACCTTTAATTGAAGCTAATCAGTTAGGATTAAAAGTATTAGTATCTAATCTGCCTTTTGCTAATGATATTTTAGTGAACCCCATCACTTTTGATCCTAAAAGTTCAGACTCTATAGCAACTGTTATAATGAATTTTTTACAAGGCACTTACGATGAAGTTGTTCAATCTCTGAAGCTTTCAAATAAAATAAAAGAATTATTGGATTTTTTGAGATAAGTTATTTTAAATATATTCTTAATGTTGGTTACGGCTTCAATTGTTGTTTATAAGACAAATGTGTTCGAATTAGAAAAGGTTTTGAAAAGTACTATTTCTTCTATCGTTAATATTATATATCTTGTGGATAATTCTCCTTTAAATGAATCTTTGGACAGTTTTAGAAATTTTTCTCCCAAAATATGTTATATTTCTAATCCTATAAATACCGGTTTTGGAGCAGGGCATAATTTGGCTATACAGAGAGCGTTGGAAATTAATTCAGATTATCATATTGTGATAAATCCAGATATTTATTTTGAATGTGGGGTGATAGAGAAGTTGACGCTTTTTATGAATTCTTATGAAGATGTAGGTTTAGTAATGCCTAAAGTATTGTATCCTAACGGAGAATTGCAATATTTGTGCAAGTTATTACCAACTCCATTTGATTTATTAGGAAGACGCTTTTTACCCTGTAAAAAATATATTAGATATAGAAATGAAAGATATGAACTACGGTTTTTGGGATATGATAAGGAGATGGAAGTTCCTTCATTGTCCGGTTGCTTTATGTTCATACGAGTTTCTGTATTAAAACAGATTGGTGGATTTGATGAACGTTTTTTTATGTATGCGGAAGATTTGGACCTTTGCCGTCGGATAGGACAAGTGTCGAAAACAATGTATTATCCGGGAGTCTGTGTATTTCATGGGTATGCCAAAGGGTCTTATAAAAATAAGAAATTGCTTAAATATCATATTTGTTCTATTATAAAATATTTTAATAAATGGGGATGGTTTTTTGATTCTAAAAGAAGGAAAATCAATAGAGGTATATTAACACAATATGATAAACGATGAAAGGCATCGTTTTAGCCGGAGGGTCTGGGATCCGCTTATATCCTATTACAAAAGGGGGAAGCAATTACTTCCGATTTTTGATAAGCCGATGATTTATTATCCGGTTTCCGTGCTGATGTTGGCAGGAATTCGGGAGATCTTGATTATTTCAACCCCTCAGGATTTACCCGGATTCCGGCGATTGCTGGGAGACGGATCGGATTACGGGGTGCGTTTCGAGTATGCAGAACAGCCGAGTCCGGATGGGCTGGCACAGGCGTTTATCATCGGGGAGAAATTTATAGGGGAAGATTCGGCTTGTCTGGTACTGGGCGATAATATATTTTATGGTCAGAGTTTTACACGGATGCTGCTGGAGGCGGTGAGGACGGCAGAGGAAGAACAAAAGGCGACGGTTTTCGGTTATTGGGTGAATGACCCGGAACGGTATGGTGTGGCGGAGTTCGACAAGGAAGGGAATGTGTTGAGTATCGAAGAGAAACCTGCACAGCCGAAATCCAATTATGCAGCGGTGGGGTTGTATTTTTATCCCAAAATAAAAATCGTTTGGGCTTTACCTGAGAATTCGTGTGATATTATCAATTAAAATATGGAACTGATTGAAACCTGTATACCGGGTGTTGTCATCGTGCAACCCCGTATTTTCGGTGATGAACGCGGCTATTTTTTTGAGTCGTTTTCACAGCGTGATTTCGAACGGCAGGTATGTAAAACCGTTTTTGTCCAGGATAATGAGTCGAAGTCGTGTTACGGTGTGGTGAGGGGATTGCATTTCCAGCAACCTCCGTATGCCCAATCCAAACTGGTGCGGGTGGTGAAAGGTCGTGTACTGGATGTGGCGGTGGATATCCGTAAGGGATCGCCTACGTTCGGGAAGTATGTTTCCGTTGAATTAACGGAGGAGAATAAACGGCAGTTTTTCGTTCCGCGGGGATTTGCCCATGGATTTGCGGTATTGAGTGCGGAGGCCGTGTTTCAGTATAAATGCGATAATTTTTATGCACCGGAAAGTGAGGGGGCTTTAGCCTGGGATGATCCGGATTTAGGAATCGACTGGCGGATTCCGGCCGCTAAGGTGATCCTTTCTGAAAAGGACAGACACCATCCATGCCTGAAAGATGCCTGTGATTGGTTTGACTATAATGTGAATCTCTATGAATAGGATATTGGTGACCGGAGCCAACGGACAGTTGGGGAATGAGATGAGGCGGCTGGCTGGCGGGAAGAACGGAAAAGATTGCTATATCTTTACCGATATAGCGGAATTGGACATTACCGATTTGGATGCCGTGCGGCGTTATGTGGCGGACGAGAAAATCAGCGTAGTGGTGAATTGTGCTGCCTATACGAATGTAGACAAGGCAGAGGAAGATGAAGGGACGGCTGATAGGATTAATCGTCTGGCGGTGGAGAACCTGGCAGTTGTCTGTAAGGAAGCGAATGCTACCTTGATTCACGTTTCAACTGATTATGTGTTCGGCGGAAACAGGAATCTGCCTTACCGGGAGGATGAACCGACCGATCCGTTGGGTGCTTACGGCAGGACGAAGCTGGCAGGAGAACAGGCTGTAGAGCAGAGCGGATGTCGTTACCTGATCTTCCGGACAGCCTGGCTGTATTCTGCTTTCGGGAATAATTTTGTAAAGACCATACAGCGTTTGACAGTGGAAAGGGAGCAGTTGAATGTCGTATTTGACCAGGTGGGAACGCCGACTTATGCCGCCGACTTGGCCACTTTGATCGTTCACGCCATCGAAACGGGAAAATACAGGCAACATCAGGGAATTTACCATTTTTCCAATGAGGGCGTGTGTTCGTGGTATGATTTTGCTAAAGAGATCGTTGCTTTATCGGGAAATACTTGTGACATCCGGCCGTGCCATTCGGATGAGTTTCCGGGTAAAGTAAAACGTCCGGCTTTCTCAGTGCTGGATAAAACAAAAGTGAAACGGGATTTTGATTGTACCATTCCTTACTGGAAGGATTCACTTGTGAAATGTATAAATGAATTAAAACGGAAATAATGGATTTTAAAAGGAATGTATTGATTACCGGTGGTGCCGGTTTTATCGGCTCGCATGTAGTGCGTCTGTTTGTGACGAAATATCCGGAATATCATATCATTAATCTGGATAAGCTGACTTATGCGGGGAATCTGGCCAATCTGGCAGACATCGAACAGCAGCCGAATTATACTTTTGTAAAAGCAGATATCTGTGATTTTGAAAAGATACTGGAATTGTTCCGGCAGCACAGTATCGACGGAGTGATCCATCTGGCAGCGGAAAGCCATGTAGACCGCTCGATCAAAGATCCGTTTACCTTTGCTCAGACGAATGTGATGGGGACCCTGTCTTTGTTGCAAGCCGCTAAAGTAAGCTGGGACGGACAATATGACGGGAAACGTTTCTATCATATCTCTACCGATGAGGTGTATGGGGCCCTGAAGTTTGACGGCACCTTTTTTACGGAGACAACGAAATATGATCCGCATTCCCCCTACTCGGCTTCGAAAGCTTCTTCCGATCATTTCGTGAGGGCCTTTCACGATACTTTCGGTATGCCTACCCTTGTAACCAATTGCAGTAATAACTACGGTCCTTACCAATTCCCGGAAAAGCTAATCCCTTTGTTTATCAATAACATCCGTCACAATAAACCTTTGCCCGTTTACGGAAAGGGGGAAAATGTGCGTGACTGGTTGTATGTGGTGGATCATGCCCGGGCCATCGATCTTATTTTCCATAATGGAAAGGTTGCCGAAACATATAATATCGGTGGCTTTAACGAATGGAAAAATATCGATTTGATCCGGGTTCTGATCAAGACGGTAGATCGCTTACTGGGACGCCCTGAAGGAGCATCGGAGAAGCTGATCACATACGTGACAGACCGGGCCGGACATGATTTGCGCTATGCTATCGATTCGACGAAACTGAAAAATGAATTGGGCTGGGAACCTTCTTTACAGTTCGAGGAGGGTATAGAGAAAACGGTGAAATGGTATCTGGATAATCAGGAGTGGCTGGATCAGGTGACGAGCGGAGATTATCAGGGATACTATGAAAGGATGTATGGCAATAGATAGGCAAAAAACGGAAACGGTTCATTGGCACGCTGTCTTCACCGCCTCGCGTGCGGAGAAGAAGGTGCGTGACCGGTTGGAGGAGCTGGGTGTGGAGTGTTTTTTGCCGGTACAGACGGTGTTGAGGCAGTGGACGTACCGGAAGTCGCGGGTGGTGGTGCCGGTAATTGCAGGCTTGGTGTTTGTGCGGGTGAGCCGTCAGGAACAGGTGAAGGTGCTGCAGACGAAGGGGGTGGTGGCTTTTCTGAGGCTGAAGGGAGAGGCGGGGGCTGCTGTGATTCCGGATAAGCAGATGGAGGACTTCCGTTTTTTGCTGGATTTCTCGGAAGAGGCAGTGGAAATGACCAATGAAAATATAAAGGCCGGTGATTTGGTCAGGGTGGTGAAAGGTTCGCTGAGGGGGATGGAAGGTGAACTGATCAGACACAAGGGAGTGACGAAGGTGTTGGTACGTATCGATATGCTGGGGTGTGCCATGGTTAATATTCCGGCGAGCTTTGTAGAAAAATTAAATAAGTAATGATCGGCGATGAAAGAGTTTTCTGTTTGTTATGATCGTTTTTGCCTGGGGAATTATACCCTGGTTTGTGATGTCTCGGATACCGTTCAGGCGACCGCGGATCTGGGGGCTTTCGAGATGTATGTCCTGGGTATGTGGAACGATGGGCTGGTGGTGACGATGAAGGCATACGATGAGGTTTGTGGTGAAAATCAGTTTGTCCTGCTTGTACCGGACGGTAGCGAGCAGTTGATGAGTTTCTCCCCGGGTAGAGGTTTTGTGGTCCGGCCATACCGGGCGGCACGTCAAGGCCGTTTTGCCTATTTGCTTGATTTCTTATGTGGCTTGAAATACAAAGGTTATCAGGGTTATGAGGAGTATGACGAGGAAGAAAAGATGATTTTCGGTATTGTGCGGGTCGGTGAAAAATCCCTGACCTATGGAGGAAAAAATTTGCAGGAAGTGAAAATGGATTTTAAAAGAGTAATCGAAGAAGCTATAAGTTAGCGGTAGGAAAGAAAAGCTAAAAAAGGGGTTCCCTTGTCCGGTGACGGATAAGGGAATTTTTTTGTTGATGATTTTCCAAACCTTATTGATAAAAAATGCGAATACTAGTGAAAAAACGAATCTTTCTAACCTGGAAAATTTATGAGACAAGAAATGGAGAAAACGGTTTTGAAAGGAAGACACGGAGGTTGGTCGATATGGCTATCTGTAGCTTTCGGAATGGTATGGCTTTTATTGCTTCCCGGACAGTCGGTGGCTAGGGTTCCGGGCAGTAGGGACAAACAACAGAATGCGGAAACGTTGCGGGTTGTTCACGGTAAGGTAACGGATGAGAACGGAGCTCCGATTGTGGGGGCGAATGTTTGGATAAAGGGGACTATGGTAGGAGTGGCTACCGATGTCAACGGAGATTATACCTTGCGGATAAACCCTGAGGCGAAGACGTTGAGTGCTTCATTTATCGGTTATTCAGAGGCGGAGAAGACGATTATGCCGGGAATCGAGGTTTATAATTTTACTTTAAAGCCGGAAGCCAGGAAGCTGGACGAGGTCGTGGTGGTTGGGTACGGTACTACCCGGCTCAGGGATTTAACCGGTTCGGTATCTTCTGTCGGGGCTGCTGATCTGGAAAAGGAACCGGTGATGAATGTCGCTTCTGCCTTGCAGGGGAAAGCGCCGGGGGTTCAGGTGTCTATGGCTTCGGCGAAACCCGGTGAACCGGTGAAGATCCGGGTGAGGGGATCCACTTCGTTGGAAGGTACCAATGAACCTTTGTATGTGATCGACGGTATTCCGGCCGAACAAGCCGATATGATCGCCATAAACCCGGATGATATTCAGTCGATCGATATATTGAAGGATGCTTCGGCAGCGGCTATTTATGGGTCGAGGGCCGCTAATGGCGTGGTATTGATTACAACCAAACGGGGGATACAGAATGAAAAGCCTCAGCTGAATCTGAAGTATTTTACCAATTTCGATACCCAGATAGAGAATTTCAGCATATTGAATGCGAATGAATTCCGGAATGTCATGATGGATGCTGCAATCAATACGTTAAAAGTGGATCCGACCAATGAAACGGCTTTGAGCATTAAAGAAGGGACTATCCTGAAGGATGCCGATACAGATTGGTATAAACTATTGTCACAGAAAGCTTCAACGAACAGTGTGGAGCTTTCGGTGAGGGGAGGAAGTTCAAGACTGAAATATTTTACTTCCTTCGGGATGAGTTTCCAAAATGGAGTATTGAAAGGGGATGACCTGAAACGGTATACCGGGCGGATCAACCTGGATTGGGATGTGACTTCGGTATTGAAATTCGGTACCAATGTAAGTTTGGCGTATACCGATCAATCCCAGGAAGGACAAGGGTTGTGGCAGATCAAACAGTTTCGTCCGGATGTCCCGGTTTATGCAGAGGACGGTAGTTATTATAAGATCGGTACGACAGATAATCCGGTGGCCAAAACGAAGATTACCAACCGGAACGATGTTTATCGGTTTAATGGGACGGTATTCGGAGAGGCCCAGATTATTCCGGGACTTCGTTTTCGTTCAACTTTCTCTGTAGCTAAGAACTTTAATTTCACCCACCAATATTATCCCAGTTTTTTACAGGAAGGTAATTATTATAACAATTATACCGGTAAAGCTGTACGGGGAAGTAACGAATCGGTACGTACCCTTTGGGATAATACATTGAAATATGAGGGGACATTTAAGGAGATACATGCTTTGGATGCTTTGTTCGGAGTCTCGTTCGAGCGTTACAAGGCAGGTGATTTCAGTGCTACCGGTGTCGATTTTCCGATGGACAAAATCTTGAATAACCTGAGTAGCGCTACAACTCCTTACGATGTAAGCGGGAATTCGTCCGGAAACGGACTGATTTCGGTCTTCGGACGGTTTAACTACCAATTGATGGAAAAATATCTTTTCACTTTTACGGCTCGTTTCGACGGTTCGTCGAAATTCGGTTCGCACAATAAATACGGTTTTTTCCCCTCGGGGGCTTTTGCCTGGAAAATCGATCAGGAACCTTTCATGAAGGATATTGAAGAAGTGAACGAATTGAAATTAAGGCTTTCGGCCGGAGTGACGGGAACACAGAATATCGGTAATTATAACAATAAGGATCTTTATGGCCCGAACGATTTTCTGGGAAAACCGGGAATTATCCCGACAACCCTGGGAAATAACGATTTACGCTGGGAACGGACCAAGCAATTCGATATCGCTGTCGATTATGCTTTGCTGGATTACCGGTTGAGCGGATCTATCGGCTGGTATTATAAGAACACCAACGACCTGTTGTGGTATATCGATTTTCCGACTTCACTGCAACCCTTCAGCGGGATGTATAAAAATGTCGGACGGGTACAGAATAAGGGATTCGAGTGGATCGTCGATGCAAAAATTTTCAGGGAGACGGAGGTGAAATGGGACGTTACTTTTAATCTGGCCGTTAACCGCAATAAGGTGAAATCTTTGGTATCCGAAGGGGCACAGGATTGGGCCGGTAAAGGTGTGGTACAGGGAAGCGGTACCGAAGTACTGGCCGAAGGACATCCGGTGGGAGCTGTTCTGGGGTACCAGACCGACGGTATATTCCAGTCCTGGACACAGATCGAGGAATATAATAAAAAGGCACAGGAGCTGAGTAACGGGACTGCCACTTATTATTATAGCAGCGAGACCAAACCGGGACAGATTATTTACCGGGATGTGAATGGAGACGGGCATATCAGCGTGAAAGACCGGGTCATCATTGCTAATCCGGAACCGAAATTTCAGGGGGGATTTTCTTCCAATGTGTCCTGGAAAGATTTATCCCTGTATCTGATGTTCAATTATTCGGTAGGTGCAGAACGCTTGTATAACAATACTTTGCAAAATATTTCCGGTTCGTTGAACAACCTGATCGATTATAACCTTTACAACCGTTGGTCCGAACAGAATACGTCTTCCCGTTTACCGGCTTTGTATGTCGACGATCCGGTTCCGGCGACGAATAATCTGGAAGTACACAAAGCTTCTTATTTGAAGCTGTCGCATTTGCGGATCCAGTACAATTTGCCGGTATTGTGGGATGCCAGGTATTACAAAGGGGGACAGGTATATTTCGCTATCGCCAATCTTTTCACTATCACCCGTTATCCGGGAATCGATCCGGCGACGGTAGGTAGTGCTACGGCTAACTACGGAGGAAATTACGATAGTGATATTTATCCGGGTGTCCGTTCTTATACAATCGGGTTACGACTTAATTTTTAATTATTAGCACGAATGCTTATGAAAAAGATATTTATCCTTTTGATGGTCGGTAGTCTGCTGTTTTCCTGCCAGATTACGGACGTCCTGAACCAGGAGCCTCCGCATAATCTGACTCCTGATAATGCGATTACGGATGAAAAGTCGGCAGAAACCGCTTTGACCGGTATTTATGGTGAACAGATCGGGTATGAGTCTTATATGTCGATCGGAAATCATGCAATGACTGCCGGTATTTTGCAAAGAAACGACAATCCCGGCGTGGTTGTGAGTATCTATTATATCGAAAACCGTTTGCCGGAACTGAATCTGGTGGGGGCAGCATATACTCCTTTTTGGGATGCTTTTAATACGATTATCAATTCGTCGACGAAATTACTGGCTGTTTTGGAAGGAATGAGCGATAATCTGTTTACCGATGGACGGAAAACCACCATGATGGGAGAGATCCGGTTTCTGCGGGGGTGGTATATGTTCGATTTGTTGAGGATGTTCGGGGAATATGATAAATTGGACAGTAAATATGGGATGATCATCCGGGAGACTCCCCCTACTTCCGATGATGTCTATAAAGCCCGTTCGACGGTTCAGCAGACGTATGATTTTATCCTGAAGGATATCGAGTATGCTATATCGAACGCCCCGGATTTTACTTCTTCGGATTTTGCGTCGAAAATGGCTGCCAAGGCTCTTAAAGTGAAAGTACTTTTCTATATGGGGAAATACAGTGAGGCTTTAGAGGCTGCCAATACGTTTATCGGTGACGGAGAACGGGCATTGGTGGCCCCCTATTCGGCTGTTTTTACCGATTTTTCTAATCAGGAGCTGATCTATACCCGGGGATTTGCAGGGACAGATGAAGTGAAATATCAGGCCACGCGGGTACAGGCGTATTATAATGAGGGGAAATGGGGACCTACGGAGTCTTTTATGGAACTGGTCGGGGACGATCCCCGGAAAACGGTTATCCTGAAAAATGGAGTCGGGGATGTTTTCGGACCTCAGCAGACGATTCGGAAAGCTTCGAATGCAGAAGGAACAATGCCCACTTACCTGATGCGTTATTCAGAGATTTATATGATGAAAGCCGAATGTGAAGCCCGTACCGGGAAAGGAGATCCTTTGGCTACCCTGAATGCTTTACGTTCCGGTCATGGATTACCGGCTATTACGGGAGTGACCGATATATTACAGACGATCTATCAGGAATGGATACTGGAACTGGGGTTCGAGAATGGGCATGAATGGTACGCCACCTGGCGGATGGGAGTGGATCAACTTCTGGAAACCAATCGGGCTGTGGCTGAAAAAATGGCTACTGCCGCCGATCCCGAATTGTATAAAGCCAATTTGCCTTATAAACGGATTTATCCGATTCCTTCGAGCGAAATCAATGCCAATAAGTTGATGGAACAAAATCCGGGGAATAATTGATGGCCTGATTCAGGACTGAGTTTTTGTGGTTGAAGAGAGAATCGTGATAAAGTGGTTTTTATTGCGATTCTCTTTTTTTGTCGGAAAATAGCCCGGTACCCCCGTCTCCGTCCTTTATTGTTAAATATTATACAGTTGTTGGAAGGAAAGTTTACTCAAACGTTTTCCTTTAAAATTTTCACGTTTCTTTAACAAACCGGCCGGTTTTCGTATATTAATTCTTAATATTGTACCTGAAAATATGAAAGACAGAAACCTATGATGACTGTAATGATGAAGTTGACGGACAATAATTTTAAACGTAAAGTTACGTTGCGGGCTTCTGTTGGCATAGGGGAAAATATAATAGAATAAAGAAGCTCGCTGAAAGGCGGGCTTTTTTTTGCGATAAAAGTGAAGAGGTTCGAACTGACCGGTTTTGTCATGAAAAAAAGAGTAGAAATTAAAACCATACAATGAAAATCAAAGGAGAACCGAGGGCATTTCTGAGTAATGAGGCCCGACAATTACTGAATCTTTACGAATCGTTAGGGGAACGGGCAGAGATTTTTTTGCCGCGTCATATTTATGACAATCTGACCAGTTTTGTGAAGCTTTGTTTTGAAGAACCCGATGACCCGGCTGTCCAGCAGTCGGAGATCAACCGTTATTTGTTGAAGTTCCGGGAAGATATTCCGGGATATACGGATGTTGCTTTGATGCTTTGTCCGCATCATCCTTCCAAAGCTTTCGAATTGAGTGGAAGGCGGGGAGAGTTTGTGAAGAAGATCGATGAGTTCCTGGATACCGAAGCAGTAAGTCCTGATTCCAGAGTTCTCTTGAAAAATATTAAAGACACTCATGATTTTTCGGTAGGAACTCCTCCTGTGCGCAGTAGCCATATCGAGTTTATCTCCCAGGTACAATTGGGCGGGCAGGTACGCGATTTGCGGAAATACCGGGATGTGATCGGGGTGACCGGTGACCTGAACGAAGCGCATTGGAATTATTTGATGGATACTTTGGAGCAGATGATCGGCCAGAGTACCCATTATACAACCGGGGCTGAGAAGGCCGACTTTCTCAACCGGATGCGTTGGGCGGTGAATTTCAAGGGACTGAACGGTATGATTACGACGGTGGTTTCGGGAAATGCCGATAAAGCGGTCAGTCTGCTCCGGGGAGAAGTGTTCGGTAAGAATAGTGTACAAGTGTTGGAGAATCCTGCTACCGAAGAATTGTTCGAACAGATGAGGGTGGATACAACCTCGGTCTTTGTGGTGAAAGCCCGGCATATGCGGGTGAATCCTTTCTCCGGTGAAAAATGGTTTCCTCTGCTGACCCGTCTGGTGATTGTCGACGATTCGCGGGAATCGAGGAGTTCCAATACCTCTCTGGTGTTCTGTTTTCATAACGGGATTATCCATACACTGAATAAGGTACATACCAAGAAATTGGGTTCTCCGGCCAATACGCAATTGAACTTGCGGTTGATTCTGGAAAATGTGAATCCCTCTTTCCTGTCAGAATTCCGGGAAAAAATCGAGCTGCAAATCAAAGCCTACGAGAAAGAGATCAATCAGATTCTGACCGAACAGATCGGGACTGCCGGGGATGCGGTGAAACGGTTGAATGTGTTTAAACTGGATATGTTCTCCAGGAAGATCGTTCAGGATAAATATTCCCTGGAAAAATTACGGGATTTTATTTATTTTCTGGAGAATTGCCATAAAGAAGAAAAACGACAGGCACAAACCCGTGAATTGATCGATGAGTTCGAAAGCCGGATCCGGCAATACTTTTATTCGGATTGCCCCCAGATTCAGGTGTTGAGTGTATTGGAAGGCGGCGGACGCAACCAGATCCGTACTTATGGACGTTATCTGCTGCAAAAGCCTTTGCACCGATTGGAAGATAAGGTGTATAAAGCGTGCCGGTTGATCCTGAATATTATTCCCAGCAATTATGAGCGTACCCTGAAGAATCACTTTCATAAGAATTTCGGCATCAACCTGTTTTTAGAGAAATATCAGGCTTATATCACGAAGATAGATAATGATGCTAACAATAAAGGCCGTTACGATAATTTCCTCAATGACCTGGGGATCCGGGAAAAATACCGGGCCTTGCCTGTGGAGGATCAGCAAATCGTGAAAGAATTCTTATCGGCTTTAGGCAATCTGGAACAGACTTCGGTTTCCGATTCGGTACAGATGATTATCCGGGATCTGTTGTTTCATCCCAATGGAAAGCCGAAACCTTATATTATTTACAATGCGATGCAGGCTTGGGAATATAAGGATTTGCTGCCTGACGATACTTTCGATATCAATCCTTTCGATATCGAAATCGAGAATTTGCCTGACGGGCGTTTAGCCTATGAACGGCTGACGGATAAATTACTCCGTATCAAATCGACGCTGGCTTTATTCGACGATAGTGGCAGCCTTTGGGATTTGTTTTGTGAGAATACGACGATTCTGATCAACGATCCGAATAATCCGACCGGTTATACGGATTTCAATACCGAAGCTTTGAATTCGTTCCTGAAACTGATGAATACTTGTAAGATTACTCTTTTTCTCGACGAAGCTTATGCCGACAGTGTGAAGGTTACGGATAAACATATGCCGAAATGGCGTACGATCTCGCGGTATATCATCAATAATATCAATGCCCAGGCCAATATCCGGGCGGTATCATCGTTATCGACCACCAAGAATTTGTCGGCTACGGGCGATCGGTTAGGGGCTTTGGCGGTGACCCCTCAGGCTGCTGCGGTCGCTGCTTTTGTGCGTCAGCTGAATTCCTGTTCGCACGGCAATAACAACTCTTTACTGATGTTGAATAATTTGCTGGAGACGGCACAGGTAGCTAAAAAAATAAAAGATACGCTGGAAAGCGAGTTACCGAAAAATGCTTCCCGCTTTAAGATCAAAGAGACACTGATCCGGTTTATCAATGAACAGATCGGACGGATTGAAAAATCGAACGCCAATAGTGTTGCAAACCGTCAGTTGCATAAGACCGCCGGATTTGAAGGTAGCCCGTTGTACCTGTTCCTGCTGGATGAGCTGGTAGCTTTGGATAAACTGGATATATTGGCCCTGCCGGACGATTTTAAATACCACAACGAACCTTTCTTCGTTTATTACCAGAAACGGTTGGTGGAAAATCTGAACCGTTTCCGGGTGAATAAGAATTTCCGTTCAGAATCGATGTTACGGATGAGTTGGGCAAAAGAGGTGGCTCAACGGGTTGTAGCTGAATTCGAAGGGACGGAAGTCAGTTGGTTGCCTTCGGATGGTTCTTATTTGTTTAACTTCCGGGTGGGGGAAGGGTTTTCTTATGCCGATCTGCTTTGTTTCTGCCAATATCTGGCGTTACACCGGGGGATTGCTGCTGTGCCCTATCCTACCGGTTTGGTCCGCTTTGCTATCGGAGGTTTTCTTGCCGATACCGAGGAGAGTAAGCAAGTGTTTAAATATGAACTGGAAGACGGTTTTACCATTTTTATGAAATATTGGACACTGTTTGCGGCTAAGCGGTTGGATGCGGCTTATAAGGAGGTGGAAAGCCATACGATTTTGGATGAGATTTTCGCTTATACTAAAATTCAGGAATTGATTGATACGATTATCGGCGATTATCCTTTATCCGCTAAATACCGGAAAGACAAAGCGCCTTCTTTGCAGATCCGTGATATCCGGACCTTGTACCATGCCTCTCCCGAGCGTAGCGGAGTGAGCATTACGACGATCGACCGGTCGGTAAATTCGGTCATCGAATTACATGGCGACAAGATCGGTTCTTGCCGGGATGTATTCGAGTTTATCCGGAGTGCTGCTTTTACGAAGGTATATGAAAATTTACTGGCACAGATTTATAAGCAAGTGCCGGCCATTGCCGACCTGGATTTCAATACGGTAAGTTCGAAATACAGTAAGGCGGTGATCCTGAAATATATCACTAATAAGAAGACGTTCCAGCCCAACTATAATGTACTGGACGATCCGATGGAGAAAAATGTGATGCGGGAAATTCTGATTGAAATGGAGCATCTTCTGTTCTCGGATAGTAAAGTGAAGATTTTAGCTATCGATGCAACCGGAAATCCGGAGTTGGATAAATCGAAATTGGAAGGAATCAATGTGATTATCAAGAAATATATCCGGGAAATTTTATTGCATTTCAATCTGCCGTTTGAAAAAGACAGCCTCGAACCCAGCCGCAAGGAGATTGTCCGGGTAGCCGGAGAAACATTCGAGGAAATCACCGGTATTCGGTTGAGTGACCTGAACCTGCAAATCTGGGTAGATGAATTTATCAACCGTCTCCGCGCTCTGCCCGAATTTAAAGAGACGTTGCTGGCTCAGAAGTGTATGGGGTATATGATGGATTCGATCGCTTCGGGGATGAACAAAGAAAATTTGCCGGTAACCGATAAGATCCTGTTTCTGTATTTATTACATAACGATCATTCTTTCTATCGGCTGGGATCGGCCAAATTGAAGTATTTCAGCGATAAGATCGGAGCTTGTGCGGACAGGGAGGTGAAGATGTTTACAGAGGAGTTTATCACCGAGATATTACCCACCCAATTGAAGGAAATCAACGATTATATCATGCGGCGCCGGGATATTAAGGTGGCTGAGAAAGAGATCCACCGGGTGAGCCGGAAAGTGGTGTTGTTCTATATCAGCATGATCAAGCGGACAAAAGGAACCGATTATTACAAACGTTATACCCATACGATGGTCCGGCTGGTGGAGACGGCTTTTATGAAACAAAATTCCAGTGTCAACGAGATGGTACAGCACGGTATTTCTATTTATAAAGATTTTGAAATGGAGAATAAGGTGCTGGAGACTTTCGAAGATGGACGGATCGCCTGGATCAACGAACTGATGCAGAAATGCGGTGTCATTTCTTCCGAGCAGCCGGTGCAGGAGCATACCCGTATCGTTACGGATGCTAAGAAACGGGAATATCCGTTCCACAAAGTGGATCGTCCGGGGACTATTTCGAAAAAGCGGCTTGGGGAGGCAGGACCGAACGATTATTTGAAGCTATTGGATTTGCGGCCCGATTCGTCTTTTTTTATCGGTCGTTTGGCCCGGTTTATCGCCAATATGGATTCGGACGATTATCGCTGTAAGGTGGTGAAACATGGCATGGTGAAGGAGCTGGTGATTTTCCAGAAGGGATATATGAAATACCTGACCGATAACTACCGGCTGAATTATACCGAAGACATTCCGATCGAAGATATCACCCGGTTCGTCCCGGATGTGATCAGTTTCCTGGGGGCTCCCGAAAAGCTGATTTCTTTCCCGCAGATCGGGTATTTCGATATACCGGGGCCGAACGGGAACATCAAGACGATCGTTACGCCGTTGAAACAGAAGGTAGATTATTTCGGGGATGTCAAGAAACCACGTCTGACGGTGATCAATGAGAAAATTAAAGAGATCGGCGGTAATCCGCGTCACGGTTCTTTGTTTGCCGTGGAAGAAAACGACGGTAGTATCTTTGTTATCGAGATCAATGGGGATAGTGGGGTAGGGAAGTCGGAAATGATCGCCGCTTTTATCCTGAAATGGTTGCGGAATAACCTCGAGGGGGTCCGTTCGGTAAAACTGATTGCGGGCGATATGTTCCATGAGTTTCAGGATGCCGAAGGTAATCTGTATGGGATCGGTACAGAGGTCGGTGATTTCTCGCGGACGACGGATTTCGACCCGGATTATATCAAGTATTATAAGTATCTGTTTGAAAGTAGTGCCGACAGTAATGTCGAAGATCTCAATTCCCGGAGCACGGTGAGCGGTATGTGTGATATCACGATGCCTTATAAGATCGATATCATGCTGAGTGCCGGAAACTATTCGAAGGAGGAAGCAGGTATAACCCGGGTGGACAATCCTGAAAATTTCCTGTTGTATATGGATGCCCATGGGGAGAGGAAAGAGAAAGCGACCAGTCAGGATGGTCCTAATTTCCAGCGTACCTTGAAGCGTTATACGGCAGATAAGAATATTGTAGATGTGATTGCCCGTCATGGTAATTATCTGGATGATATTTTAGATTGGGATTATGTAGAAAATGAAAAGCAATATTATCTGGCTTCTTCGTTCAAATTATTGGATAAGATCGATATTACGGAAGTAGTCGGTCAGATTTTCGGCGGTAAGCAGTTTAAACGGGACGGGGTTGGCTATACCATCCAAACGGTCTCTTTCGATATGATACAGAACCGGTTTATTGCTACCGTATCGTATGGGGAAAGAGAAAGCCGGGAAATGATGATCGACCGGAAGATGTTCAGTGCGATTTTCGATTCTCTGGCCAGTACTCCGGGAGGGCAACCGTTTATTGCTGAGGAAGGACAGTTGGAATCGGTGATGAACCTGGTGAAAATCATGCGCGGAGGGAGCGACGGTAAGGGGAAAGCCCGGAATATTCAATGTGGTATGCTTTCAACGGAGATCGGCAAGAAAGGCCGGGAGATTACCGGACCTCAGAAAGCCGCTATGGAGCTGAAACGGATGATTCAAGAGGTACGGATTACCCGCCCGGAAATCAATGAAGGGAAAATTTGCGTGAAACGCCTGCTGAACGAGAAATATCGTCCTATTTTCAAAGGAGAAATGAATAGTTCGGAATTGTGGCGATATAATTTCTTTATCTATCAGCTGGAGAACATGAAGAAAGCCGACTATCGCCGGATGGACGATATCGACCGTAAGGTAGATATGAGTAATCTGGTGGATTTTGTACCTGTAGACCCGAAGAAAGAATTCAGTCCTTTGTTGGTGAATCCCAATCTGAATATCGAACTGAGTAGTTTCAGCGAGACGTTCGAGGAATTGATGAGTTTGCCGAATTATCCGGAATTTGCGTGTGAATTCGCCGAACATATGGAACAGTTGTATGTCGCAGAGGGATATAGTGAAGAAACGAATATCAATAATATGATCGTACAGTTATTGCTTCTGGAGGGATATTGTACGACCGAGGACGTGGCTCGTGGTAGTGTCATTGAAAAAGTGAACCGGGAGACGATTGCCGCTGCCAAGTATGCGGTGGTTCGGTATTTGGAAGGCGAACGGGTGAAACGCGCTTCATCCGGTAAACCTGTCGAAAAGATCGCGGCTACCGGTACAGGTAAAAAGGTTGCTACGAAGGGGATACGTAAAAAGTAAAGTATCGGGATTTTGATTTGGGAAGCCGCTTCTTTCCGGGGAGCGGCTTTTTTTTGTTGTTATTTGTTGAAACCTGAAAACATTTTTTATCTTTGTATTATGATGAAGAATGTTTTGTTTTGTATATTAATGATTTATGTGGTTTGTGGCTGTCGGTCACAGCAACCGCAAGAGATTGTTCGGCTTGCTGTGAAAAGCTTGGATGAACTACAGTCTGTGTCGGCTGTCCTGGTCAGTAATGCTGCTTTTGACGGTGCGGAGTTGTCGGATGAGCTGGCCAGTCGGATACCTTTTCTCTTTAAACAGGTAGTACGGGATTCGGGTACTTATTTTTTTACCTTCGAACAAATCGATAACCGGGTTCTCTACCGGAACGATCAGCCTTATATGGCTTGTGTATATCTGGATATGTTACTTGGTACGCGTATTCCTGTTGAACCCGGTGCGAAAAGGTATGATTATTTTGCCCGGATCCAGGAGGAGCTCGATTTGATGCAGCAAATCCTGGATGGTAAGAAACTGCGTGAAGTTGCTTCCGATTCTTCCCGGATCGTCGATGTATGGGTGGAGCGGGCGCCGGATACGCTTTTTAACGGGCAGGATTGTTATGTACTCAAACGGCATAATGATGTCACGCTTATTCCCTCGAAAAGTGATAATGAGTCATGGAAAGCCAATGTAAGATATAAAGTGATGCATAGTTATAATACGTATGCTTTATTTATAGAAAAACATACAGGTTTGCCTGTTTACTGGTCTTATACCAATTCGGGAGATCAGGACGGCAGGAAAATTCCGGGAAACCGGAATACGGAATTTTTGGAAAATATGGAGCTGAAGGATATTCCGGACAGTTGTTTTTATCCTGCTCAGGCAGATAAAATTCGCTATGTCGCTTCTTTCGACGAGTTCGTGCAGGAGGTGAAGGTGGGTGATGAGGCTCCTGCTTATGAATTGACGGATGTCATGACCGGGAAAGTGTATTCCAACGCATCGCTGCAAGGCAAGATCGTGGTGATGCAATTTACTTCTACCGGGTGTGTCGGATGTGTATTGGCCCAGCCGTGGATGAATAAATTATATGATCGCTGGAAAGAGCAGCCGGAGCTGGTTTTTCTGTGTGCCGGTCTGCTCAGTGAAAAGGATGCTAAGATTCAGGTTGAAAAATATGAGTTCGCTTATCCGATGACCACTTGTAATCAGGCTTTTTTCTGGTCGTTCGGAGTGCAGGCCATACCTTCTTATTATGTGATCGGAAAAGATAATCAGGTGCTTGCCAGACCACAATCACACATCGATTTGAAGAATTTTTTAGACAGTTATTTTAATAAATAATTGCGGGGAGCCGGGTTTGTTATCAGGAAGAATGGTAGGCCACAGGAAATAGAACGGAAATTTTTGGTCAAGGGAGATTTCAAGTCACAGGCTTTTCAATCGGTACGGCTTATGATTTTGAAATGGAGAATAGGGTACTGAAGATTTTTAAAGATGGACAGGTCGCCTGGATTAACGAGCTGATGCAGAAATGCGGTGTCATTTCCTCCGAACAGCCGGTGCAGGAACATACCTGTATCGTTACGGATGCTAAGAAACGGGAATATCCGGATCGTCCGGGAACTATTCCGGAAAAGCTGCTTGAAGAGACTGTTTCTGGAGGGATATGGCACAACCGAGGATGTGGCCTGTGGTAGTGTCATTGAAAAAGTGAATATCGTCATTATTTCGTCATATTTTTTTTAATGTCGGCGTAACATTGGGTTCATAACTTTGTCACAGTTAAAGACAAGGCTATGAATTTTTCTTTTATCCGGGATCGTAGATCATTTTCAGATTTTATTTTTATTCTGTGGGCAGGAGGAGCGGCCCTGCTTTCTTATTCGTTAGTATATGCATTGCGTAAACCTTTTACGGCTGCTACATTTGATGGGCTGAGTATTTGGGGAATGGATTATAAGGTTGTAGTGACTATTACTCAGATTTTAGGTTATTTGTTGGCCAAGTTTATCGGCATTAAATTGATTTCTGAGTTAAAGGGACAACATCGTTTAAAATTTATTTTGGGGGCGATTGTTTTAGCTGAGTTGGCTTTAGTCGGTTTTGCTATCCTGCCGTCTCCGGGTAATATCTTTGCTATGTTTTTTAATGGGCTGGCTTTGGGATGTATGTGGGGAGTGATTTTCAGTTTTATAGAAGGGCGGCGGGTAACGGATATGCTAGCCAGTTTATTGGGGATTAGCATGGTGATTAGTTCAGGTGCAGCGAAATCCCTGGGATTGTTTGTGATGGACCATTGGCAGGTCAGTGAGTTTTGGATGCCTGCCCTGATCGGTGGTTGTGCTTTGCCATGCCTGGCTTTATTGGGATATGTGTTGCAATCTCTGCCAAAACCTTCCGAAGAAGACAGGGCTTTGAAAGCAGAGCGGATGACTTTGGATGGAAGGCAACGCTGGGCTTTATTCAAAAATTATATGCCTTTTCTCTCTATTATTTTAGTCGCTAATTTTTTGTTGGTGGCTTTACGGGATATAAAGGAAGATTTTCTGGTGAAAATATTTGATGTTGCGGGGAGTGGTTATTCTTCATGGATATTCGCTCAATTGGACAGTATCGTTACTTTGATTATCTTGATTATCTTCGGATTAATGGTTTTTGTCCGTAATAATATGCGGGTTTTATTGATTTTATTGAGTTTGGTGATTTTGGGCATGCTGACCATGTCTTTTATTTCGTTGAGATATGAGGCATTGCAACTAAGTCCGGTAGTTTGGTTATTTATTCAAAGTCTCTGTTTGTATCTTGCTTATTTGTGTTTTCAGACTATTTTCTTTGATCGTTTTATAGCTTGTTTCCGTATCCGGGGGAATGTCGGTTTTTTTATTGTATTGATTGATTTCATCGGTTATTTAGGAACGGTGATTGTCTTAGCCATAAAGGAATTTTTAAATCCGGATATCAATTGGTTATCGTTTTATAACCAATTGGCGGGTTATGTGGGTTTGGGATGCAGTGTATTATTTGTCGGTGCTTGGGTTTATCTGTACCGGCGGACAAAACGAAGAGCGTCTGAAAAGGTGATGCCTCTGGAAACTGCTCATGCTTATTGATTGGTTTTATTCTAATTACAGTAATATTTGATTTAAGGACATGAAAAAAGTTAGTTGTGTCATTATGGATTGGGCCGGAACGGCTGTCGATTTTGGGTGTTTTGCTCCATTGAATGCTTTTTTGAAGGTGTTTCAGGAGCAGGGAGTGACGATCACTTACCGGCAAGCCCGTGAACCGATGGGATTATTAAAGATTGAACATATAAAGGCTATTTTGAAAATGCCTGAAGTGAGTGAAAGGTTTCGTACAGCACATGGACGGGAATGGAATCAGAATGATGTCGCAATCATGTATCAGAGTTTTGAGAAACATTTGTTTGCTTCACTTCAGGATTTTACGACTCCTGTTCCGGGAGTTATAGAGACAATGGAACAATTACGTCGTGAAGGGATCCGTATTGGTTCAACGACAGGGTATACCGACGCTATGATGAAAATTGTACAACCCGGAGCTGCTGCTCAGGGATATACTGTAGATTGTCTGGTAACTCCGGATCATTTGCCTGCCGGACGCCCGGCTCCTTATATGATTTACCGGAACATGACAGAGCTGGCGATTCCTTCTGTTGACGAGGTGGTTAAAGTTGGAGATACTATCGCCGATATCCGGGAAGGATTGAATGCAAAAGTATGTTCTGTCGGAGTAATTACAGGTAGTAATGAGTTGGGGTTGACCGAGGAGGAATACAAAACTATGCCTGAACCGGAGTTATATACTTTGAAACAAGAGGTCAGAGAGCGGATGATGGCAGCCGGTGCACATTATGTGCTGGATAATATCCGTGAATTGCCGGACCTGATACATAATTTAATGAATAAAAAATAATAGGTGTATGAGAAATTATTTACTGTTGACCCCTGGACCGTTGAGTACTTCTGAGACGGTGAAAGAAGCCATGTTACAGGATTGGTGTACCTGGGATAAAGATTACAATGAAGGAATAGTTACTGTGATCCGGAAAGAATTGCTGGAGGTGGCAGGACTGGATGAGAAGGAATATACAACTGTGTTGCTACAAGGAAGTGGGACTTATGGCGTAGAGGCAACTTTGGGAGCTGTCGTGAAACCTACCGACAGGTTACTGATTATAGCGAATGGTGCTTATGGCAAACGGATGGCGGCCATTGCTGATTATTATAAACTGGATTATGTCATGGTGGCTTTGAAAGAAACGGAGCTGATTACCCCCGCAATCGTGGAGGAGGCTTTGAAAAATCATCCTGGAATCAGCCATTTGTCTTTGGTCCATAGTGAAACAACGACGGGTTTATTGAATCCGATTGAGGAAATTGCAGAGGTGTTGCGTGGACGCGGGATCACCTGGATCGTTGATGCCATGAGTAGTTTTGGAGGGATTCCTATCGATATGAAAAAACTGGGTATTGATTTTCTGGTTAGTAGTGCCAATAAGTGTATACAGGGAGTTCCGGGCTTTACCTTTGTTCTCGCTTCACGGGAAAAATTGCTGAAATGCAAAGGAGTTGCCCGTTCTTTGTCCCTGGATATTTATGCCCAATGGGAAGAAATGGAAAAAGGGCATGGAAAATGGCGGTTTACCTCACCGACTCACGTTGTACGGGCATTTTTTCAAGCTTTGAAAGAGTTGAAAGCAGAGGGAGGTATAGAAGCCCGTTACCGCCGTTATTGCCGGAATCATGAGGTATTAGTGGAAGGAATGCGGGCTATTGGTTTTTCCACCTTGCTGGAACCGGAAAAGCAGTCTCCGATTATTACTTCTTTTCTTTATCCGGAGCCGGGTTTTTCGTTTACAGAGTTTTATGGGTTGCTGAAACAACAGGGTTTTGTCATTTATCCCGGAAAGGTTTCGGATGCTGATACATTCCGGATTGGTACTATTGGAGATGTATTCCCGGAGGATTTTGAAAGATTGACACAAGCTGTTGCGGCTATCAGACAGGTAAATTAAACAGGGCTGCCCGGACAAGTTTGACTTTTTTTAGTTTTTTGGCTGTTTAAGTGTTTCTTTTGCTTTAATTTTGTTGTAAAAGAAATCAATATGCCACAAGAGATAGAAAGAAAGTTTTTGGTCCGGGGAGACTTTAAAGCATATGCTTACCAATCCTTTCGGATTGTACAGGGCTATTTGTCCTCCGTACCGGAAAGGACGGTCAGGATACGGGTGAAAGGTGAACAGGGCTATCTTACTGTAAAAGGTAAAAGTGATGTTCATGGAGTTACCCGCTATGAATGGGAAAAAGAGATTGCCAGGGAAGATGCAGAAGAACTCCTGAAATTGTGCGAGCCTGGGGTGGTTGACAAAATTCGTTATTTAGTGAAAGTAGGGGGGCATATTTTCGAGGTAGACGAGTTTCTGGGGGAGAATAAAGGGTTATTGCTGGCTGAAGTTGAATTAAAGCAGGAGGATGAGCTTTTTGAAAAGCCGGAATGGTTGGGAGAAGAAGTGACCGGAGATCTGCGTTATTATAATGTAAGGCTGGCACACCGGCCCTATCGGAGTTGGAAATAATTCTGAATTTATGCATGCTTAACAGTTTGAGAAGTTCGGTTGTTCCATTGTCTGAAACTCTGATTGAGACAATAGAGTAACCGAACGATTTGAATCTGTATTTATTTCATTTTTTCTTCTGATTCGGTACTGAGGGGCAGGTGGTCCTGGAAGTGGACCGTAACATGGGTTCCGTCGCAATAGGGTTTATTAGCGGATGCTCCGCAACGGCATAGGGTGACCCGGTTGCGTTGTTCGTATTCGGTGCCGTCAGGTCCATTCACAGGAATACCTCCTTTGACCCAGAGCGGGCCACTACATTCTTCCTGTGGGTCTTCGATCAGGCCTAAAGCCGGTTTTAAGGGAGGCTCATAAAATTTTTCCTCTTCTTTGTCCCAGAGTTTTAACCGGCCGGAGGGGCAGTACATGCTTTCGTGTACGGCCAGATCATGGGCTTCGGGGTTACCGGAATCTTCCGTCAACTGCCAAACCGTTCCTCTGGCCATACAAAAACGGGCATGTACACAATATTCGGTGTTGTCGGCCAACTGGACTCCGGGACCGTCATATAGATCGGCATTCTCTAAAAGGGGGATATTACCGGCGGTTAGTGTCGGATCCCAATCGGCATGGTGATGGGAACCGTCGCAATACGGATGATTTTTGGATTGACCACAACGGCATAAAGCGGTGGGTTCGTTGTCGGTTGGGTATTTATACCCTTGGGTATATTCCCAGGGGATTTGTTCTTTATTCAAAACGAAAATCTCTTGTTGAAGAGGGGGATTTCCGTATACCAGATAGGGGCCGTCTGCTGTAATTTCAAGGTGATATTTCGGGTCAGGAGTAGGTGTACCCGGTTCGATTTTACGAGTTTTTTTTTCCATAATTAAATGTTTTGATGATACTTGTTATACTTAAATTTGGATGGAAAGTTCCGGGTTGGCTGAGAGAATTTTCATCGGTATAAGTTTTGGAATAGAATTTGTTATAAGTGTATTGTTTGGTTTATTAAAATATTTTACTTAATTTTACATAAAATATGAAATTCCTTTTGAAGGAATAAGTTGTGAGAGTTATGAAAATATTTAAATCGTTGTTATACAGTGTTTTAATTTTTGTTTTAATAGGTTCTTTGGGAGCTTGTTCGGAGGAGTGTGGCTACGATTCTCATGCAGGTTATCAGTTAGGTAAACAAAATTTCGATTATTTGGAAGGTAATATGGCTTCTATTTTGTCGTTTTGGGATCTTGCTTTGAGAATGAACACCTATTTGACGGCTTTGGATGAGGAAGGAGAAGACCGGGCAGAAGAACTTTTCCCGGAATATCGTCTTCAGCAAGTGAATGAACACGAATGGGTCGGATGGAAGGGACAGGATTCGGTTTTTAAGATTGTAACAGACGATCTGGCATTAACCACTGAAACAGCTCACTGGGAAATTGTGGGCTACCGGGCTCCGTATGAGGGACAGATTACCGTTTTGTGTTCCGGTTTAAGAACCTGGGTGTTTCAGGTTTCCGCTTTGCAAAACCGGAAATGGATATCCGATGCCAGTCTGAAAATTAATTATAACGGAGAACAAACACCCCGGAATTTTAACGATGGAGATTGGATTGTTTCCGGTGTGGGGAAGAGTATGACCGATGAGGAAGAAATACTGAATTTTGAAATTGCAGAATCGCTGATCCGTTATGCAGAGAGTCATTATCTTTTTGATAAAGGACTATTGTATCTGCGGTTGAAAAATAGGTTCTCTCCGAAAGAAGAGATTGTTAAGGCCGAGATGAAACCACTTCCGGGAAGTGACCGCTCTCTGAAAATCACCTATAAAGGAGAGGTTTATTCTTATTGATGGTTACGGAGGTTACCCCCGGCAACATCGGTGGCCGGGGGAATAGGTAAAGTCAGTATAGTTCCTGTAATACAGCATCCAAGGCGGCTCCCCGCATTTCGGTTTTAAAGATACGGCCTTCTTTATCGAGAAGGATACAGGTGGGGACTCCTGTGATATTGTATTTTTGGGCGACAGGTCCGTTAAAACCGTTGGGATCACACAGTTGCTTCCAAACCATTTTTTCTTCTTTCATCGCCTTGTCCCAGTCGGTTTTCTTTTCGTCGATAGAAATACTGATGATTTCAAAGCCTTTGTCTTTATACTCCTGATATACATGACGAAGGTGTGGAATCTCGCCCCGGCAGGGACCACACCAGGATGCCCAGAATTCCAGCATCACATATTTTCCTTCGGGTACACAGGAAGAAAGCTTGACCATTTTCCCTTCCGGATTCATCAGTTCGATATCCTGATATTTTTCGCCGATAGCCATCGTTTTGGCTTTGTCAGCTATGGTTTTGAAGTTTTCGGCCATTGGGGGAATATTCGCCCAGGCTTTGGTGATGAGTGCAGTCAATTGTTCGAGCTGAGGGACGGTTAAATTGACGTACATGCCTTGTAGGAATTGAAGGGCTAAATCATATCCTACTATGCTTTCGGGATGTTCTTCGATAAATTTCCATTGGGCGATGTTTAATTTCTTGTTGATCTCGTTTTCTTGTTTGATTAACGCGATTCCCTCTTCTGTATTGAATATGCCGTCCATTGCCGTCCGATGATATACTTCCAGATACTTTTCATTTATGGTTCCGGATTGTTTTCTGAGATCGGCGATACTTTTCAAATACCGGTCGTACAAATCCTGGGAGGCGGAGCCCTTTACTACCGGATCTTTCCGGAAGGTTTCATCGCTCCAATAATAAGTACGCAGGCTGTCGACGTGACCGGAATAACTGATAACCGAATTTTCCAGGTAAAACCGGCTGGCTAACATTTGGGACGGGTCATCCTGGCCGGTTTTGTCGATGATTAATTGATACATACCGGGACGGTCGACTTTACCTTTCAATTGGAACCTGCCGTTTTTAATAACCGTGCTGTCGATGGTGACCGGAGGATAGACGGCTTCGTTTACTAACTGTACTTTCATGCCTTCACTGTTTCCCCCGATGTTACCGTTGAGGATATAACCGTCATATTTAGTTTGGCAAGCGACTAAACTACTGCTGCATAAAAAAGCTAAAAATATTTTTTTCATCGTATTAAGGAATTAATTGTTCTAATGCGGCGTCCAGGTATGCGCCCCGCATATTGGTTTTGAATATTTTACCTTCTTTGTCCAACAGAATACAATGGGGTACTCCGGTCACATTATATACTTGTATTGCCGGTCCGTTTTCTCCTTGCGGATCATTTAATTGTATCCAGGGCATCTTTTCTTCTTTCATGGCTTTTTGCCAATCTTTATTCTTTTGATCGATCGAGACACTGATGATCTCGAATCCTTTGTCTTTGTAATTCTGGTAGACGTGTTTCAGATGAGGAATTTCACCCCGGCAGGGGCCGCACCAGGATGCCCAGAATTCGAGCATCACATATTTTCCGGTTGGAAGGCATTCGGATAATTTTACTTTTTTCCCTTCCGGATCGGTGAGTTCGATGTCTTGAAACGGGGCTCCTATAGCGATTTTTTTGGCCATCTCTGCTTTTTCCTTGAATTCGGTCATACGGGGACAATTTCCCCAAACCCCGGAAAGTGTATTTTGCAGATCTTCGATCTGACCGGAGGTTAAGTCGATCTCTCCGAGCAGGAAATAACCGGCTTGATCGAGAGCCACTACAGAAGCCGGATTTTGTTTGATAAATCGGATCGTGGCCTGAATGATCTGCCGATCCAGTTCGGAGATCCGGCGGGCCAGGCGAATGCCCTCCTCGGTATTGAAGATGTTGTCTAATGCCGGACGGTGATATTGCTCGAGGTATTCGCCGTCTGCCTGATTTCTGGCTTTACTCAGTTCTTGGATAGAAGTTTTGAATGACTGATACAGATCTTCTGTCTCCGAACCCTGGATTATCATCTTACCTTTACGTTCCGGATTCCAGTAATAAGTGGGTAAAGTATGGATATCTCCCTGGAAAGTGATATCCGAATTTTCCAAATAGAAATTGCCGGCCAACCAGTTGGCTTCCGAGGATTTTTTCCCTACGGGAGTCGTATCGATGATCCAACGATAAAAGCCGGGTGCCGGAATTTCCCCGGTCAATTCGAAACAATGATCTTTAATGACCGTTGTTGCAATTGTTTGAGGAGGATAGCTATTATCCAACAGTTTGAAAACCATCCCTTCACATGGGCCTTGGATAGAGCCGGTGATGTGAAAAGATTTATTTTGTGCCTGGCAATACTGAATTGCCAGAACAAGGAATAGCACAGTTAACAGATTTTTCATTTTTGGGGATTTAAGGGTTTTCGATGAGTAAGTTGTTACCTGCTTTGGCCGATTGCGGGATGGGTAGGATCAATTGTTTATCCGACTTTATATTCGGGCGTATGGTGGTGATGTCTAAATCGCCGTGTTTATAATACCTGATCATGTCGTACCACTCTTCTTGGTTTTCAAAAAGCAGGTCGATCCATTTGTGCTGGCGGATCATTTCTAAAAGCTGGTTGTCAGGAATAGTACTCACGTCATATACTCCCGGGACATGGGCATCCAAAACGGTTTGCAGACTGGTACGGGCTGCCGCAAGATGATTGCCTCCCTGCCGGGCTTCCGCTTCTGCATGGATATAATATACTTCTCCCAAACGCAGGAAGTAGTAGGTATTGCTCTTGCCGTCATCATTGGTACTGTGAGGATATTTCCCGTTTTTGAAAGAAGTTGTGATGACGTCCGGTGTAAGAAACGGGGCGGCAAAACGGGGATCGTAACCTTCTCCTGTTTCTTTGTTCCCTGGAGTGGGATCCATCGCATCGGCTATTTTTTGAGAATAAGAACTATAAGTTGTCCGGTCTAAAATGAAACTACATTGTTCTTCATAGTTGGAGACATAAGGAGCGAACAGCACTTCAGGAGAATCGAACATATCGCTGAAGATACTCATAAAGTCAACCAGCCCGTATCCGTAGTTGCCGGCTGTTTGAATCACTTCATCGGCCAGTAGGGCTGCATTTACGTAATCTCCTTTACTTAGTAATACTTTTGCTTTCAGGGCTTGTGCGGTTGTTTTTCCGGCCTGCGCATGAGTGGGCGTATAATTACTCATAGGCATGTCCGGAGCATATAATATAGCTGAATCGAGATCCGATTCGATAAATTTATAGCTTTCAGCTACAGTCGAGCGGGCCTTTGCTAACGGTTCCCGGTAAGGTTTGTCGGACAGGACGATACCATATGGAGAATCGGTATCGTAAAATTGCCCGAAATAGCGTAACAACATAAAGTGAGCCATGGCCCGGTTGAAATAGCCTTCGCCTAATATTTCCATACGTCTCGCAGGGTCCAGGTCTTTTACCGTATTGTTTTCCAAAAATTCGATCATAAAGTTGGCCGCGTTGATTACATCATATAAATTATTATAGACATTTCCGATGATACTATTGTCTTCCAGTACATTGTTGTCGGTGAAACCGGTTTCTCCTGCCAATCCACCACTACCCGAGAGTGCTAATGAACCGGCGAGCAGGCCGATATGGCTTCGGAAGTTACAAAGACTCATGGCCCTCCATTGGGTATATACCCCGCGTAACACCTGTTCTGCACTCTGGGCATTCCGTATTGCGGTTTGGTCTTCCAGTTTATAATAAGGTTTTACTTTATCTACGTCTCCCATCAGGTCACATGCCCAAATCAATACAGAGAGAAATAAGGTAGAAATAATATATGTTGTTTTCATAGTATGAGATTTTATCGTTAAAATTCAACTTTAACACCTAAGGTAAATGTTTTACTCAATGGATAGGGATCTTCATTCAGGGTCATCTGTGAAGTAGTGAAACTACTGATCAGTTCCGGATCGATACCCGGCCATTGGGTCACGGTCCAGATATTAGAGCCGCTGACAAATAACATGGCCGATTGTACATTGATTTTCTTCAGGAAATTCTGTGGTAAATTATAAGAGAAAGTAATATTCTTTAAGCGTAAATACGATGTTTCGTAAATGTAACGATCGGAGAAACGAGAGTTTTTGGAAGGATCGGTATAAACCAGACGTGCATAACGAGCATCGGGATTTTCGGGACTCCAGGTTTTCCCATAGAGTTCGGGATAGATGTTATTTCCAATATACCCATACATATCGCTCATCATATTATAAACAGCAGCTTTAGCTCCTTGGGAGAATTGGAAAACGAACGACAAATTGAAATTTTTGTAATTGACCGAATTGAAAAATCCTCCGAAGAATTTAGGCTGAGGAGTAGCAATAACTTCCCGGTCTTTACTGTCGATATAACCGTTCCCATCCAGGTCCTTGTATTTGAAGTCACCCATACCGGTCGACTTTTCCTGGTAATAATTCGCTCCACGAGCTACGGCTGTTTTATTTAGAGTAACTACTTCATCGTCGTTTTGGAATATTTTTTCGACGATATATCCTTTTAAAACGCCGGCAGGCTGACCTTCTATATAGGTATCGACATCGTTACTGGAAAGCTCGGCTCCATTGAGTTTTTCGATTTTGTTCCGGTTCAGGGCTATATTGAATTTCGAGGTCCAGGTCCAGTCGGCTGTACGGATAATATCCCCGCCGATTTCAATCTCAACGCCTTTGTTGGAGAGGTCGATTAAGTTGGACGTATAGGAAGTGGAACCTGATTCGAGCGGATAGGGGGAAGGAGCCAATGCACCTTTGGTGTAACGATAGTATCCGTCGATGCTACCGAACAGGCGGTGGTTGAAGAAAGCGTAATCTAATCCACCGTTGAATTCGGATGTCCTTTCCCATTTGATATCCGGATTAGGTAATAAACCGGGAGTCAGAGTCGATTGTCCTATATAAGGATTGCCTTTTTCATAAAATTGTCTGTAGACGAAATCGTTGATGTTGGTAGAACCGGTTTGTCCCCAACTGAAACGTAATTTCAGATCGTCGACTTTTTCTGCATCGGCCATGAAATTTTCGCTGCTCATCCGCCATCCCAGGGATATAGAAGGGAAATAACCTCTTTGATTACCGGGGCCGAATTTGGAAGAGGCATCAGAACGGAAATTGATTTCTGCCAGATATTTGTCGAGATAATTATAGCTGGCACGGGCATAAATGGAATTGAGGGCACTTTTGGACTTTGCGTCTCCGATGCAGTGTGTTTCTGTTGCAGACCCCGCATTATTCAGGACTTCATCATCCGGGAAGCCCATGTAGTAATGCGAAGTATATTCACTAAAAGAACGGTCCCAACCATAGCCGACCATAAAACTGAAATAATGGTCTTCTATCTGGAAATTATAGTCGGCCCTGAAGTTGATCGAAGTATTGGCGGCTTTGCTGCGGTCGTCCTGAAGGGTGGACATGCCTCCGCCTCCCCAATCGTCTTGGGCGACCAGCGGGTTGTAATTACTATACTGATCCTGAAACATAGAGATATTGATATCTCCTCTGATTTTCAAACCGTTGAAGATTTTGTATTCCAGATAACTGTTTCCCAGGAATTGATAAGATTCTTTTTTGTTTTTATTTTGCCGGTTTGCGACTGGATTGGCTAAACCTACGGGGAAACCCCAGGTCAGAGTTCCGTCGATGCGGTATAATTCTCCCGTTTCATCGTATACGGGTACATCGGGTCTGACATTCCATTCTCGGGTAATACCCATTTCTTCGCCTGCAGCTCCGCTATGGCGTTTGGTCATTGTATAACCCAGGGCTGCTCCTACTTTGAAGCGTTTCGAGACATCCGAGTCAAAGGACAGACGACTGTTGTAACGTTGCATATCGTCGTTGATAAACAAACCTTCCTGGTCGATTGCATTGAAAGAAAAGGAGTAATTGGATAATTTTCCACCTCCGCGGATAGCCAGATTATACATGTGAGTCAGTGCATTCTTATTATTGGTCTCATCTACCCAATTGGTATTTTCTTCACCGAAAGCCTCGTCTTTTAATCCGTCGAATATCATATTTCCGTAATTATCATAGGAAGTATTGGCCATATAATCGATTGCAGGATAGATTTGGCCGTATATGATATTATCGTCTGTGATTTGTGCTTTGTTGATGGCTCCGAGTGTATTTTTAATGATTAATTCCTGGAGATTTTTAAATTTAGTTGTGTTTAATGGTTTGAATTTTTTAATTTGGTTACCGACACTCAAGGTATATCCCAGACTGATTTTCATTTGTTCGTTGCGGTGACCGTCCTTGGTTTTGATGATGACTACTCCGTTGGCTCCTCTGGAACCATAAATAGCTGTTGCGGCAGCGTCTTTCAATACGTCGATACTTTCGATGTCGTTGGGGGAAAGAGTTGAAAGCGGATTCAGCATATTCAGGCTGCGCTCGACAAAGAAAGGTACACCGTCGACGACATACAAGGGTTCATTATTGTTTTGCGATTTTAACGGGGAAGTGATTCCCCGGATGTTTAAAGTTGCTTTGGCACCTGGTTCTCCTGAGTTTTGATTGACCAATACCCCCTTCACTGCTCCACCTAGCATGTTGTCGAAAGTCGTGGCTCCGTTGGCATATTTTTCCAGGTCTTTCGCTTTGACCGACGATACGGAACTGGTCAGGTTTCTTGCCGACTTGCTTCCGTAACCGATAACTACAACGTCTTGCAATTCAACCTGATCTTCTTCCATGACGACATTATGACGGACATCTTCCGTTGCCGGAAAGTTATAGGTGACTTTTTTCATTCCGATAAAAGAATAGACGATTTCCACCGCATTACCTTTGAGGATGGCAAGCTGATAGTTACCATTGATATCGGAAGAAGTACCAATGTCCGAGTTACCGATGAAGACCGTTACTCCCGGTAAAACATTTCCGTTTTTGTCCTTGATATTACCGGAAAGTTTCACTCTTTCCTGTTTGACTTGAGGAAGATCGCCTACCGGACGAGGGGTGATATAAATAACGTCGCTTTCATAAGCACACTGATAAGGCGTGTTTTTGAAGATATGGTCTAAAATTTCGTCTACTTGCTTCTGTTGGGCGTTAACGTCAAAGCGTTTTAGTTGGGCGACATCCTGTTCGTTATAAACGAACCGCAACCCGGTTTGTTTCCAGATTTCCTGTAATAGCGTATTGACGTCACATTGCTTTAAATTCAAAGTGACGACTTGCTTTTGAGAGTATCCGGAAGCAAAACCTCCCAAGGTGAATACCAGCATAAAAATTGAGAATAACTTCATAATCCTGACAATTTTTAATCTTTTTAAGTCCGAAAGGACAAAGATTCGTTTACATTCCATAAATTTGTATTTTAAGGTAAAACAATCCGACAGCCTACAGTTAGCTTTGTCCGCTGTCTTTTTATCTGATTGCAGCTGGGAATGGTGGTACATTCCCGGCTGTTTATTTTGAATAAACGAACATTTATTTTACCGTCACGGTCCGGCCTTTGATGATGAAACGGGCGGTGGAAATTTTTTCAAAATAGTGGAAAAGTTCCGATACCTCTTTATATCTGGTCATCATACCTGACAGGTGAATATTTTTAGTTTGCTCGTTGAGGTAGAATACGTCCAGATCGTACCATCTGGCTAATTTATTCATGATCGATTCCAAGGACTCGTTTTGGAACATGAAATTTCCGTCTTTCCAGGTGATATAAGGTAAAACATCCACTTCTTCAATCGTTAGTTTCCCGGAGGAGGTATAGGCTGCCTTTTGGGAAGGGTTTAGGTGAGTCTCCTGGTCGTGGTGGCGGATACTGACGCTACCGCTGACCAGAACGGTTTCGATGTTGTCTTTATTTTGAGTACTGATATTGAATTGGGTACCATATACTTTGACTTCAATATCGCCGACTTCGACAATAAAAGGCTGTTTTTCATTTTTAGCAACTTTAAAATAGCCTTCTCCCTGAAGTTTTACTCTTCTTTCCAGGCTTGAGAAAACTGTTGGGTATCGGAGTTCTGTCTCTGCATTCAACCATACTTCGGTCCCGTCTGCCAGTTTGATTTTGAATTCTCCACCTCTGGGGATTTCGAGTCGGTTTATCAGGTTTGCAGTCGAAATGTTGGCTGATTCTGCGTAATTCAAGACTCCTTCATTGGAAATACGGATTAGTGTTCCATCTTTTTCCTTTAACTCCTGCGAAGTGGTGTTTACGGGAATCGCAGTTCCGGAAGAAAGATGCAGAATCGCCTTTGACGAACCCGGATGAATCGGAACTTCGGCTAAAGTCGGAATCAGTGAAGGGGTATGGATCAGGTAAAAGGAAAGTCCGCCTCCGAGCAGAATCAGGGCGATGGCTGCAACTCGGATAAAAAGACGGCGGATATGACGCCGTTTCAGACGGGATGCAAATTCAATATATTGACCTTGAATACGGCCGGATTGGATAGCAGCCTGAAGGTGAATGTGATGCCGACGGAATCTTTCGAAGTACCTTTGATGTTCAGGATCGTGTCCCAACCATTCTTTCAGAAGCTGTTCTTCCTCTACGGCGTTTTCCTGTAAGAGATGCTTTAAAAGTAATTGATCGATGTTGTCTTTATTTAGCATATCGGTTGCATTTATCCATAGTACGGGAAAATATTAATTTTCATTGAATGGAAAAGACAACTTTTTTGAAATAGTTGAAAAAATAATTATAATGAATTGGAATTTAATCTTTTGTGTTTTTGGTTTTTTATCTTTTTTTGTCGGATAAAAGCAAAAACAGGATGATATTTTGGGTTATATCGGGATAGGCCTGACGAATTTTTTTGAGGGCGTTGACTAAAAGCGTATTCACCGTAGCGATAGAAATGCCTAGTTTAGCTGCAGTTTCTTTATAATGTAATCCTTGTAAATAGATACATTGCATGATTTGACGGCTTCTTTCGGGAAGCTTATCGATTTCGTTTTTGACCCGGGCCAATACTTCTTCTTCCAGGGTATCGTATTCTTCCCAGGCTTTGTCGGAAGACTTCAGATCGGTAGCATGGCGCAGGGGATCTTTTTTTTCCATCCGGTCGAATGCCAGATTGCGTACAGAAGTGTAAAGAAAAGATTTAAAGGTGGTTGCTTGTAGTGAGGTTTGGGTCCTTTTTTCCCATAAACGGATAAAAAAGTCCTGTACCAGATCTTCCGACTGGGGAATGTTGTTCAGGAAAGAAGCCGCCCATAGTACCAAAGGCTTGTAATATCTGGTAAACAAATATTCCATGCCTTTCTCCTCGCCTTGATTGAGGAGTGAACATATGGTACTGTCCGGTATTTGCATTATCTGTATTTATCGTTTTACCAGCTTCCACTGGCCCCGCCACCGCCGAAACTCCCTCCGCCGAAACCTCCGAAGCTTCCGCTACCTCCACTGAAAGAACCGAAATTGCTGCCGCCACCGCCGAAACCTCCGAAAAATATGGGAGGGATTCCTCCACTTCCATGGCTACCTGTGGTATACCCTTTTTTTCTTCGGAAAAACAGAGGCAGGAGAAATAGGATCAAGATAGGAATGATGATCACTTCGGCACTGCCATTTCCGTTTTTGCGGGCATATTGTTCGGCTGTAAATTCCCCACCGGCAAGCTGCATGAGTACATCTGTCGCTTTGTTAATTCCCCGGTAATAATTGTTTTGTTGAAATTCAGGTATAATTTCGTTCCGGATGATTCTCGAAGCGATGGCATCCGGAATGACTCCTTCCAATCCATATCCGACGGCAATGGCTACTTGTCCTTTTTCTGTCCTGCTCTTGGGCTTGATCAGAAGTAAGACTCCGTTGTCTTTTCCTTTTTGGCCGACTCCCCATTTTTCAGCTAAACGCTGGGCATAATCGCTGGGGGCGTAGCCTTGTAGGGTGGGGACGGTTACTATTGCGATCTGGGTGGAAGAAGTGTCGTTAAAATTTCTCAATTTTTGTTCCAATGCTTGTTGTTGCTGTGGACTGAACAGCTGAGTGAAATCATTGACTATCCGTTTGGGGCGCATCGGTTCGGGTAGATCCTGAGCCTGTAAAAAGGAAGTAATGCATATAAAGAAAATAAGGACTGATCGTTTCATGTTTAATTTTTAAATGAGATATCGTCCGACAGTTCGTTGACATCGTCTGCCTGATAGGGAAAAAAAACTTTTAGCTGCTGTCCTGCAGTCAGGACAGCTTCGCAAACTCCCTCGCAAATCTGTCCTGATTTGAATTTTTCTATCATATTGTTTTTTATGTCATCCCAAAAATGGTCCGGCACTTTCGCATTGATCCCTGCATCTCCCAATATCGCCAATTGTTTATCTTCTAATGCGACGTAAATCAGTACACCGTTCCGCAAGGCTGTCTTATGCATTTTCAAGTCGGCAAAGACCTGGGCTGCACGGTCGAGTACATTCTTCCGGCAATGATTTTCGAAATGGATCCGGATTTCGCCGGAAGTATCTTTTTCTGCTTGCCGGATGGCGGCAACCATAGCGGTCTTCTGAGCCGGGGTGAAAAAATCGGATGGTTTCATTGCTCAAAATTCTACTTTAGGAGCATTTTCAGCTCCTGCATTGGCTTCAAAATAGGGTTTGGAGGTGAATCCGAACATTCCGGCTACCAGGTTTCTGGGGAATTGCAGGATGAAAGCATTGTAGCTGCGGGCGACATCGTTGAATTTCCGGCGTTCTACTGCTATCCGGTTTTCCGTTCCTTCGAGCTGGGCTTGCAAATCAAGAAAGTTTTGGTTAGCCTTCAGATCCGGATAATTTTCAGAAATAGCCATCAATCGGGATAAAGCGGAGGATAATTCCCCTTGTACGTTACTTAATTTTTTTAGGGTCGCTTCGTCGAGCTGGTCGATATTCAATTGCATCTGAGTGGCTTTTGCCCGGGCATTGACTACTTCGGTCAGTGTATTTTCTTCGTGTGAAGCATACCCTTTCACTGTATTGACCAGATTGGGGATCAGATCCAGGCGCCGTTGATATTGGTTTTCCACATTCGACCATTGGGCCGATACGGCTTCGCGCATATTGACCATACCGTTGTAAGCCCCTTTAAACCAAAAGAAAATACTCAATACAACTACAGCGATAACGATTAAAACAATGTATCCCTTTTTCATGTGTTTATAAATTTTGTCAATAAAATTTTATGTTTTTTTAAAACAATTATTTCTCACAGATACAAAGTTAATGATTTCTGTGATTTGCCTGTGAAGATAGGCCGAGAAATATTTCTATTGTTTTATAAAGAGGAGGATTTTAAATTTAAAACGACGATTACCGGATTAGCATCTTCGGTCAGGTTACGAAGGGCGGGGATAGCTGAAAGTTGTTCCGGTTGGATAAAATGAAAGAAAACCGGGGCCGGTAAAACCATCAAACCTTGATTTTCTACTATCTCCCGGGGGATATAGGGTATTGTGTGGTCGATATCGTTGACAAGGGTATCGCATACAGTGGCGGTCCGACGGGTTAAGTCCAGTTGAATCATGTATTGTTTCTGATCGATAACGATGAGATCCAGAACGGTTTTACCTAAGGAAATGAAATTGTGAAAATAAGGGAAGGTGATCGGGTTCGAAAGCGATTTTTTGAATTGCTCCGGGCTTTGATTATGACCGTAATCCAGGGATATTTTACGGGTAATGCCGCTTTTACCCAAAAAATAGAGGGTGTCACTACCGGGACAACTGAATATAACCTCCTGGCTGGAGAAATCGGATAAATGATTGCTCGTACCGAAAGAGATAGAATCGAAAGGACTGATCCGAATTTCGTTTTCCAATTTCCCTTGTTTGTCATATAGGGAGACAGTTCGCCCGTCCGAAATGATAATACTATTCTCCAGTACGTTAAATTCCATATTGAAGGATCGGTTTTGTATCAATGTTTTCAGGTAGTTTCCGTTCTTGTCGTAAGCCATGACGATGTGGCCTTTACCGTTATCGCCCGATACATAGATCACAGAATCACCGATGGAACTTTTTACTTTGAAGATACTGCTGTATTCGTTTGCTCCCCGTCCCCGGTTGTTATGCTGGGAGAGGTATTGCCCGTGGCGGTTGAAAACATAAAGGGTGTTTTCGGCGATAAGATAATAACGGCCGTTATGATAAGTGATTGCTTGTACGTTGGCTATCAAAGCGGTATCTGGAGTTTCCAAAGGAATATAACGGATTCCGTCGAATAGTTCGGATAATTGTAATATCTTGTTGTTGCTGAGATCGGTGTGAATATCGGCCGGGCTCTGGGGACGAGGTGAGCAAGACAGATATGAAACGACTATAAATAAGAGATATACGATAGGGGTTTTCATAACGGTATAAAAAAACATGCCGGTCTTTTATGATACGATCAATAAAGTCAGATAGGTGATATACAGGGTTAAAAATAAAGCACCCTCCCAGCGGTTGATCTGTCTTCCCTTGCCGGTGAAAACAAAAATAAACAGCAGGACGGAAACTCCGATATTGACCCATAAATCGGTTACACTATCCGTTGTTACCTTCAGAGGGGATATGCCGGCCGAAGCTCCCAGGATCAGGAAGGTATTGAAGATATTCGAACCCACGACATTTCCGATGGCTATATCTGCGTTTTTCTTGCGGGCAGCGATCAAGGAAGTGGCTAATTCCGGCAGGGAGGTTCCGATAGAGATAATGGTCAATCCGATGATTCGTTCCGAAATACCTGCCATCTGAGCCAGACTGACTGCTCCGTCAACCAATAAGCGTCCTCCTCCGACGAGGCCGGCTAGACCTAACAAAATAAAAAGTGCAGATTTCTTCAGGCTGTAGGGTTTGATATTTACTTCTTCGGTTTCCTGACCACCCCGTTTGGCAATAAATAAGGTGTAGGCGATAAAAACGGCAAAAAAGCAAAGTAAACAAAATCCTTCTGCCCGGGTGATGATACCTGCCGGCTCACCGTTCGCCAATATCAGGATAAGAACTGCTGCCAGTACAGCCAGCGGAATTTCAATCCATGTTGTGGATCTTTTGATTCCGATAGGGACGAATAAGGCGGTTACTCCCAGGATTGCCATGATGTTGAATATGTTGCTTCCCAGAACATTACCTAATGCCAGCGCGGAACTTCCTTCGATCGATGAAATGATATTCACTACAAGTTCCGGAGTCGAGGTACCGAAGGCTACTACCGTCAGACCGATAACGATATTCGGTACTTTCAGCCGATGGGCCAGTGCTGCACCACCGTCGACCAGCAAATTGGCTCCATACACTAAAATAATAAACCCTGCTAATAAGTAAATGATATTTAGTAACATAAATCGATAAAAAGTTAATCTTTGGTCCAAATACGCAGATTCAGGTTTAAATCATGAATAATTTGAAATAGATTGACCAAGGTCCGGAATTCCCGTTTCAGTTTATCCGTATTCAACTGGCATTCCCAAATGTTGGTTTCAAAATGATTCGTTTGATCGGGAATGGCGATAATGACAGAAGAATCCCTGAAACTTACCGTTATTTTCCCCGGGAACCTGGAATCGAGTTCGAGTAATCTTTCCATTAAATTAGGAGTGAGGATGTATCGGGCTTCTACCTGATCTGTAGAGAATACGTCGAACTGCTTTTCAAAGTTCGGATTTTCCAGTTTGACTCTCTGTTTGCCCAGGTTGAGTTTGAACCAGGAGTTACGGAAAACAACCGTTTGGCCCTGAAAGTTTTTGTTGAAGTCGGCTATAAAAAAGAAACCTCTGAAAATATCTATCCAGTGTTCCTGCCTGCGGCCTTTGGAATCGGTCGTGACCCGTTTTTCTTCGGCTATAATTTCCGAACAGATAAAACTGGTTTTATCGATTTTTCCGCAAATCAGATCTTCACTGCGATAACGGTCGGGAGAGGTGCTGAATAACCGGCTGTTCATAAAGACCGATTCTGCGATTCCGCTTTCCGGCCGGTAACTTGCTTCCTGGCAAAGATAGGAAATAATGGACGAGATGATATTTTCTTTATAATAAGCACATAATTCTCCCGACTTGGACTGAATACAAGAAAATAGTACGATCAAGCCGAGAATACAGGCGATAAGGATACCCGGCCATCCCCCTCCGATAATCAGGCTGACGACAACTCCTGCGACAAGGGTAATACCTCCCGCTATCAGCCCGTTTTTCGTTCCTTTCGCTTTTAATTGCAGTCTCTTATCTTCTGCTTGTCGGATTCGGGATTGCAATTGTTCATAAATATCCTGAAAGTTTTGTTCCATAACTGTGGATTAAGATCGGAACAATTTTTTTACATCCGGATTCACTTTTTCCTCCTCCGGAATAGCGAATACTTCTTTTTTGGTAAAACTGAACAGGTTGGCAATGATGTTGGATGGAAAGGTCATCACCGAATTGTTGTAATCCGTAACAGCTGCATTATAGGTCCGGCGGGAAGCCGAAAGTTGTTCTTCTGTCTCGTTCAGTGTTTTTTGAAGTTGCATGAAATTTTCCGAAGACCGTAAGGCCGGATAGTTTTCAGCTACCATAAAGAAATTATTTTTAGCAGCAGTGAATGTTTTGTCAAAATCTGCTTTTTCTTCAGCTGTGAGGGAGTCGTAACTCTTCGTCCGTAAATTTGTGATTTTAGTAAATGTCTCTTCTTCGTGTTTCGCGTATTGCTGTACAGTAGCGACTAAATTGGGAATAAGGTCGAATCTTTTTTTCAGCATGACATCGATCGAACCGAAAGCGTTGTCGACATTGTTTCTTTTTCGGGTCAGCGTATTGTAAGATATAATGGCATACAGAAAAATAATACCCAGGATAATCAGTGAAATCATGATCGATGGATTTTAATGGTTATTGATTAAATTATTCTCACAAAATTAATTTTTTTTGATTATTAGCATTAATTTTAGCTGAAAATAATTAGAATCTGATTTATAGTTATGAACCTTTGGGGATTTATTAGTGCGGCAGTGCTGCTGACTTTGATGCCGGGACCGGATATACTTTTTGTGATTACACAGAGTATCACCCGGGGACGAAAGGCCGGGATGGTCTTTGCCGCCGGATTGTGTACCGGCTTGATCGCTCATGTAACGGCTGTCAGTCTGGGTGTTTCGATTTTGCTGATGAGTTCTCCTGTAGCTTTTACGATGTTGAAGTTTGCCGGTGCTGCTTATTTGTTGTATCTTGGAGTAAAAGCTTTTCTGGCCCGTCGGGAGAATCATTTCGAGTTGTCGGGAGACGCTGCTGTCAGTGGAAAACTATACCGGAAAGGGATACTGATGAATATATTGAATCCTAAGGTAATCTTGTTTTTTCTGGCTTTTTTTCCGCAATTTATAGATAAAGGGATAGAAAATCCCATTCCTCAGATGTTATTGTTAGGGCTTGTTTTTATGGTTCAGGCTTTCCTGATTTTTTCAATGGTAGCTGCTGTGGCGGATCGGTTAGCTCGTCGCTTGATGCAAAACCCTAAGGTGGCTTTGGCGGTGAATGTGGCAGAATCTTTGATTTATTGTGTCATCGGAGTCAGCATATTGTTTGTAAGATAAAAGGTTTTATTTTACATCGTGTCCGAAAGGAGTGAGTGCCAGTCCGGCTAATTTGAAATGTTGCATTCCGAATGGGATACCGATAATCGTGATGCAAAACAGGACTCCCCAAAAAATGTGCGATAGGAAAATCCAGATTCCGCCTATAAAAAACCAGATGATGTTCATCAGGGTAGAGAGGCATCCGTGGGGCGATTGTTTATGTACGATCTCGCTTCCGAAGGGCCATAATGCCAATATACCGAGTTTGACTGTCTGGAGCCCGAAGGGAATACCGATGATTGTGATAAATAATCCGATACTGGCGATGAAATATTCGACGGCGACGAAGATTCCTCCGAATAGTAACCAAATGATATTTCCTAAAATTTTCATGTTCCAAAGATAAGCATTGTTTTTTTTAATTTCAATCGGAAAAAAGTATAGCGATTGATCAAAACTATGAAAAATTTGTATATTTGAAGTGGTTAAATTTTAAATATGCACTAAAATGATGATCGTATCTCAATTTCGTCAGTTAAATCTTTCTGTTGTGAATGTCCGGACCTATTTGTTTGCGGTCCTTTTTGTCGGAGGAAATATGCTGCTTCCCCAATTGTGCCATTTAATGCCGGATGGAGGTAAAATATTTTTACCGATCTATTTTTTTACTTTGATCGCTTCTTATAAATTCGGTTTGAAAGTGGGTATACTGACTGCTGTATTGTCACCTTTGTGTAATCACCTCTTATTCGGGATGCCGCCGGCAGGGATGTTACCTGTTTTGTTGGTAAAATCTACGTTACTGGCTTTGGTGGGAGCTATTGTAGCCGACAGAAGTCAACGGGTTTCTTTATTGCATGTCGCTGCGGTGGTGGTGGCCTATCAGGTGCTCGGTGGTATAGCCGAATGGTTGATCGCTTCGGATTTGTCTGCTGCATTGCAAGATTTTAAAATCGGATTCCCGGGAATGTTGTTGCAAGTGGTGCTTGGCTGGGTAATCCTGAAAGGGTTGGCTAAATATGAATGTTAAGACTTTTGAGGAAGTAAGACAGCGTTTTCTGGAGATTACTTTCGAAGAACGATTCGATTTGATTGTTGCTGTTGCGAATGGAGGTATTATTCCGGCAGCGATGCTGAATCAGCGTTTGAATCTGGATATGCAGTTGCTGAAATTGCATTTAAGGGATGCCGATCAAAAACAATTGTACGACCGGCCCCGGTTGTTAGAGGAAATCCGGTTCGAGGTAAAAGGGAAAAAAATATTATTGGTAGAGGACCGGGTAAAAACCGGAACAACCTTGAATTATGCCCGACAGTTGTTGCTCGGTGCGGGGGCTGCTGTAGTGAAGACTTTTGCTGTCAATGGGAATGCCGACTATTGCCTGTATAATGAAATGTGTTTTCGTTTTCCATGGCGGACGGATTAAGGAGTTGTTCGTGCGTATGATGGGCCTTATAACTTTACGAACTTTATAAACAGACTTTATGGATCGTCGAGAATTTTTAAAGACACTAGCCTTGACAGGGGCTGCTGTGACAATGAAGTGGGATGGGGTGATGGATATCATGGCACAAAATACTTCTCAGGCCGGGGGATGCGATTTGGTCGCCGTAATGGGTGGTGAACCGGCAGAAATGTTCCGGAAAGCAATCGCTGAATTCGGAGGTATGGGGAAATTTGTCAAAGCCGGACAAAAAGTGGTTGTCAAACCGAATATCGGTTGGGATAAAGTGCCCGAATTGGCAGGAAATACCAATCCTGAATTGGTATCTGAAATTATTAAGCAATGTTTCGATGCCGGTGCAAAGGAGGTGGTTGTGTTCGATCATACTTGCGATGACTGGCGGAAATGTTATAAAAACAGCGGAATCGAAGAGGCTGCCAAAGCGGCCGGTGCTAAGGTGATGCCGGCACATGAGGAATCTTATTACCGGGAAGTGGAACTACCTAAGGCCAAAAGCCTGAAAACAGCTAAAATACATTCGGCTATTTTGGATTGTGATGTGTGGATCAATGTTCCTATTTTGAAAAATCACGGTGGGGCTAAAATGACCATTTCGATGAAAAATCATATGGGGATTGTCTGGGATCGCGGATTTTTCCATCGCAATGATTTGCAGCAATGTATCGCTGATATTTGCACAATCAGTAAGCCGGCGGTATTGAATGTCGTGGATGCTTACCGTCTGATGAAAACCAATGGACCGCGCGGAAAATCAGAAGCCGACGTGGTGCTGGCCAAGGGGTTGTTTATGTCGCCGGATATTGTCGCTGTAGATACGGCAGCTACTAAGTTTTTCAATCAGGTGGAAAAGATGCCTCTGGAGGTGGTTGGACATTTGGCTAAAGGAGAGGAGCTTAAAATCGGTACGATGGACATCAATCGCTTGAAAGTGAAGAGGATTAAGATTTGAAAAAAAGGTAAAAAAGCTAAAAGCAAAAAGCTAAAGGCTAAAGGCAAAAGGCTAAAGGTGGGGGATGTTATGCTAAAAAAATTACGTGTTTTGTTTGCGGTAGTCATGGGGGTCGTGATTACCTTTTATTTCCTGGATTTTGCCGGTTTAACTACAGGATGGCCTAATCTGGCACGGATACAGTTTGTCCCGGCCTTATTGGCGGGGAGTTTCGGAATTGTATTGATCCTGCTGGTGGCGACACTATTATTCGGGCGTATTTATTGTTCGGTGATTTGCCCGATGGGTATTTTTCAGGATGTCGTAGCTTGGATAGCGAAGAGAATAAATCGTAAAAAGCATTATCATTATACCCGTGAAAAACGCGTTTTGCGTTATGGGGTGTTGGGAATAGTGGTGTTGGCTTTTTTACTCGGTGCTACTGTTTTGTTAAGCCTGCTCGATCCATATAGTGCATTTGGACGGATGGGGGTAAATGTTTTCCGGCCTGTTTATTTGGCTGTAAATAATTTGCTGGCCTGGGTATTCAATAGTTTCGGTAATTATACATTTTATCATACCGATATTTATGTATTGAGTATGGCCTCTCTTTTCATCGGGCTCCTGACTTTCTGCGGGATTGGCTGGTTGGCCTGGAAGTATGGCCGTACCTGGTGTAATACTGTCTGTCCGGTAGGAACATTATTGGGTTTTTTATCGCGTTATTCTTTTGGGCGGATACGGATAGAGGCCGATGCCTGTGTTTCATGTGGGCTTTGTGAGCGGCAATGTAAGGCGGGATGTATCGATAGCAAGGCCAAAAAGGTAGATCAGAGCCGTTGTGTGGACTGCTATAATTGTCTGTCGGTTTGCCATAAGCATAGTATAAAATACGGATTGGGGTGGAAGAAAGGGCGGAAGACGCCGGAAAAGCCGGTGGATACTTCTAAGCGGCAGTTTGTGGCTACCGTAGGGGCTTTGTCTTTACTTCTTCCCAACAAAGTGCTGGCTCAGGGAAAGGCTGTCGTTAAAGCCAATAAATCCTGGCAAAGAGAGCATCCGTTGAGCCCTCCCGGTTCTCAAAGTGCAGAGCATTTATTGAAACATTGTACGGCTTGTCATCTTTGTGTCACCAAATGTCCTTCGCGTGTGTTGAAACCTGCCTTTATGGATTATGGTTTAGGGGGGATGATGCAACCGAAAATGGATTTCGGTCATGGTTTTTGTAACTTCGATTGTACGGTATGTTCTGAAGTGTGTCCGAACGGGGCTTTATTGCCGCTTACCAAAGAGGAAAAGCATAAGCTGCAGATGGGACGGGTGGTTTTTGTCCGCGAAAATTGTATCGTCAATACCGACGAGACCAGTTGCGGGGCTTGCTCCGAACATTGTCCTACTCAGGCCGTGACTATGATTCCTTATAAAAATGGCTTGACGATCCCTTCCGTGAATCCCGATATTTGTGTCGGATGCGGGGGATGTGAATATGTCTGCCCGGTACGTCCGTTCCGCGCCATTTATATCGAAGGGAATCCGGTGCATCAGGAAGCTAAACCTTTTCAGGAAGCAGAGAAAAAAGAGGTAATACTCGATGATTTCGGATTCTGATGCAGACCGGGGTGTCTGAAAAGTCAGCGCTTTAACTTTTCAGACATACTTCCGCCCGTTTCAATGCTTCGTGAATGTTACTGCAAATATTTTCTTCGCCGATGGTTCGGGCAAAGGAAGATTTGACCAAAGTTGCACGAACCTGTTCGTTTACTCCGGAGAGGATGACCTGTATTTTTTCTTTCGTAGATAAACGGTAAAGGCTTTCCAGGTTGTGCAGCCCTGTCGTATCCATAAACGGTACTTTGCGCATCCGGATGATACGAATGCGGGGTTTGTCGCCGATGGTTTTCATACATTCGTCGAATTTATTGGCGACACCGAAAAAGAACGGGCCGTCGATTTCATATACTTCGACTCCTTGCGGTACGATCAGTTTTTCTTCTTCATGGTAGATTTCGCCCTCGTTCGACAGATCGAGCTGGTCTTTGGCAACCGTGATATGCGTTACTTCGCTCATTCGTTTCATAAAGAGTACCAGGGCCAGTAACAGACCGATTTCTATGGCGATGGTCAGATCGAAAATGACGGTCAATAAGAAAGTAGTCAATAATACAGCGACATCCGATCTGGAGTTTTTCATCAATGATTTGAATGTACGCCATTCGCTCATGTTGTAAGAAACGATAACCAAAACGCCGGCCAGGCAAGCCATCGGAATATGTTTGGTCAAGGGGCCGAGGAACAAGAGTATCAATAATAATACAACGGCATGGATCAAACCGGCTACAGGAGTTTTGCCGCCGTTATTGATATTGGTCATGGTCCGGGCAATTGCTCCGGTGGCTGGAATCCCTCCGAAGAAAGGAACTACGATATTGGCTGCTCCCTGGGCTATTAACTCTGTATTGGAATTGTGTTTATGTCCGGTGACTCCATCTGCTACGGTGGCCGATAATAAAGACTCGATGGCTCCCAGAATGGCGATGGTGAAAGCTGCCGGCAGAAGCTGATTGATGGTTTCGATATTAAACGCTAAGCCGTTGGGAGTCGGCAGGCTGGCATTGATCTCAAAACGGTCGCCGATGGTTTCCAGGCCGGTGATATTCAGGTGATGGCGTAACAGATAACTGATAACGGTCATGACAATGATGGCGATCAACGAACCCGGTATTTTTTTAGAAAACCGGGGAGTGACGATAATGAGCAGGATACTTCCGATTCCTACCCCTAGTGCAATCCAGTTCGTTGTGTCGAAACTGTGGAAATAAGCAATCCATTTGGAGATAAAATCGGCGGGCACTTTGTCCATGGTTAATCCGAACAGATCTTTGATCTGAGTCGTGAAAATGGTAAGTGCAATACCACTGGTAAATCCGACGACGATCGGATAAGGGATAAAGCGGATGATTGTGCCTAGTTTAAATACTCCCATCAAGACCAACATGATTCCGGCCATAACGGTAGCGATCGCCAGACCCTCGATACCGAATTGTTGAATAATACCATAAACGATAACGATAAAGGCCCCAGTCGGTCCTCCGATCTGTACGTTACTCCCTCCCAGGAAGGAAACGATAAATCCTGCGATTATGGCTGTGATCAGACCTTGTTCGGGACTTACCCCCGAAGCAATACCGAAAGCGATGGCTAATGGAAGAGCAACGATTCCGACAATAATTCCGGCCATCAGGTCGGTAAAGAATTTTTCTTTCGAATAATTTTTTAGGGTATCGAATAATACCGGTTGAAAATCAATCCGTTTCATGACTAGCACACTTTTTTTATAACAAGCTGCAAAATTATAAAATAAACTTTAAATAAAGAATGTCCGGCGCTAACAAAGTTGACTTTATGATGTAAAAGCCGTTTGATCGCCGGTCAAAGTGAATCATATCAGACGCTTCCCCGGTTGTTATGGCGAAATAAAGAAACCCTATCTTCTCTATATGAAGCGAATCGGCTTTCAGCGGGAAGATAGGGGAATGATTCCGATCGATGAAACGATAGAATCAGTTTGCGTCGATGTAGCTGATGGTGTGAATACGTTTACTGCTTACCTGGTGTTGGCCATCGTAAGTTGTAACGGTGATTTCCCGGATATAGCCTTCGTTGTCTGTCCGGTATTCGAAGACATGTTCGTCATTGTTGTACCCGTCTTTTTCTTTGCTCATCAGGTAAGCACTCCGTTTTCCGAAACAGCCGAAGGCTTTTATGCCTGATTCCTCGAATGCCAGGCAATCCAACCATGCCGTAGAATTATTCATAAATGATTTCACATTCCAGTTTTTCTTCTGCATCGGTCTTGCCCTGCGCGGACTCCCATTTGCTGTAGATTTGGACCACATATCCTTTAGAATCGGTTACATAGCGATAAGTAGTCGTGCCATTGTCTTTATTCCACCGGTCTCCCGAAGTAGTTACTTTTTTTATGAACCGGGCAGGAACATTACCGTTATAACCAAATAAAGTCAGATCTTCACCCGCCAGTTCTTCCGGGTAATATTGTAGTTTTATTACCGATGGTAATGGCCGGATTTCATCCAGGTCGTAATATTCGAATTCCGAGGTGATGATATCGTTGGAAACATTGTCTTCCGGATAGTAATGCATGGTTTTCACCACTCCGTTTTGCCAGATATAAGTGGTGACAGTCGAATCGAGAACTTCGACGGTTGCTCCTGTATTTCCTTCCTGATCGACACTTCCCATCGTAATCGTATATCTTTCGATATATTTGGTCATATTGCCTTCTGAGTCGTAGTACCAGGTGTCACAATCGAAATTGTCGGTTTCCGCCCTTGCTTTGCCGATACGGCCTTCGGATAGCGAATAGGTTGTTGTTCCTGTCGTATAACTGTCGTTGTAAGCTTGGGTTTTCTTGACGATCCGGTCTTCTGAGTAAGTCAGAGTCGTCACGTATTCTGTTTTTTTCTGACCGGAGATTTCTTTATACAGTGAGTATTCTTGTACACGTCCTTGTTCATCGTAGGTAAATACGATGTGATTCGGTTCGCCGTCGGTGGAAGTAATGATTTCAGAGATTTTACGTACTCCATCGGCCGGAGAATCTTCATCCGGCACCTCTCCGTTTTCAGTTTCTCCTTTTTGTTCGATGATGACCGTGATCGTCGTACCTCCGCAAATGATGTGGATCGTCGCTTTTCGGTCAGTACCGGTGTAATTGGTGGATAAGGCGAGTTTAATGGTGATTTCGCCTGCTTCGCCACTGGCTGGATCGAGACTTACCCATTTTTCTACGGTTTCCGTTGCTTTTGTTGCTGTGTAGTCGACTTCGGTATGCCAGGCTTCTGTCGCTTCGAACCGGATGGTTTTTTCTGTATCGTCGGCGTAAGCTGTCTGGTTTTGCTGATCTTTGTCGATGACAATAGAAGAGGGACCTCCGTTATCGTCATGGCAAGCTGCCATAAATAATGAGGCCAGCAGAAATAAATGGAATAAAATTTTTTTCATGATGTTTGAGCTACTATCTAACTCCGGGATAGTGATTCGTTAATATAAAGAAAGTGTGGAGTTATCGGTTTATTGTGCTGAAGGTTCTGGTAAACCTGTAAACAAATAAACAATACCCCACACTTGACAGTATTACGTGATTTGACGCAATAACGTGCAAGTGATGAGTGTTTTGTATTGCTTCTCCTTGTTTACTTTAAATTTACCAGATTTTCAGCACAGGATAAAAGCGAAACACTTTCATCGAAATATGTAAGTCCCCGAAGAGACCCTACAAAAATAATGAAAAGTTTGCTAAACAAACACTTCCGGGGTATTGTTTTTATCTGAATGCTCAAGTGCGCGCTTGGCTAAAGCCTGTTTTTCCCGGAATTGTGAGATAAGACAGGTATAACGGTTCGTATTGATGCGGCTACCTGCTTCAAAAATAAATAATTGACCGATGACCTCTTCCAATGAAGCAATCATTTGTTGTAAAACAAGACGGGAGGCTTTAGGGTGATCGAGCGCCTGATCGATTCTGAATGAAGCGTAGCGTCCTTGTTCGACGGTCGCTTCCAGTTTAGAGGTTGCATTTTCTATTCGTTTCCGGTACATTCGGCTAATGGCTGCCAGGGCTGTATTGTCGAGCCATACTTTTCCGCGACATACCGAAGCGGCTAATTCATAACGACTTTTTGAATTCATAACATTTTGGATTTTATAGTTAAACATTTTATTTTGAAAAACACAACATGTCAAAGAACTGTTCGGACATACTTTACCCTCTTTAGCGGATAATCCGAATTAAAATGTTGTTTTTCAAATGTTTAACATCCAAAGATGTTACGTTCGTCGTTTCATAACTCTTTTTTTGAATACACCCGATACAGGCAAAAAATCTCCCGGCACTCCTTCTGTGCTTAGTAGATCGGCTTTTTACGCATATAGATGTGATTTTCGTTGCAAATGTAAGTATTATTTTGGAATTTTGAAAACAGATCTTGCTTTTTATTTTCTTATCGGATAACTTGCTTTATAAGAACCTGCTCTTGCGGGGAGAATTTGAACGCTTTCTACTTTCTACTTTTTACTTTTTTTGTAATTTTGTAGCCTTAAATCAATGACTACAATTATATGAGCGGATTTTTTGGTTGCGTATCACGCAAAGAGTGCGTTGCCGATGTTTTCTACGGCACCGATTACCATTCACATCTGGGAACGAAGAAAGCCGGTATGGCTTTTTATAACGGAGAGGATTTTGTCCGGTCGATTCACAGTATAGAAAGTGCTTATTTCCGGAATAAATTCGAGCCGGAATTGGGACGTTTCATTGGTTCTTACCTGGGGATCGGGGTGATCAGTGATATGGAGTCGCAGCCGATAACGGTAACTTCGCATTTGGGGCGTTTTGCCGTAGTGACGGTAGGGCGAATCGATAATCTGGAAGAGATATCCGCTCAGTTGTTGAAGGAAAAGATTCACTTTGCCGAAATGTCCGGGTCGGCCATCAACCCGACCGAAGTAGTCAGTATTCTGATCAACAAAGGAGAGACATTCAAGGAAGGTATAGAGAACGTTTACCGTATGGTCAAGGGGTCTTGTTCTTTTTTAATTCTGACAGACAGTTGTATTTATGCTGCCCGTGATAAGTTCGGCCGTACTCCCATCATTATCGGTAAGAATGAATTCGGTTATGTTGTGGCCAGTGAAAGCTCTTCGTTTACCAATTTAGGCTATAATATAGTCCGTGATCTGGGACCGCATGAAGCGATACGGGTTTCGAAAGACGGGATTACACCGATTATTGCTGCCGGTTGCAGAAAACAGATATGTTCTTTTTTGTGGGTTTATTATGGCTATCCTTCTGCTTATTACGAAGGGATCAATGTAGAAGATGCCCGTTACCGTTGTGGGGCTGCTATGGCGAAACGTGATGAATTGACTCCTGATTTTGCTGCCGGAATTCCGGACTCGGGTGTGGGACATGCTATCGGATATTCCAACGAGAAGGGGATTCCTTATAAAAGACCTTTTGTGAAATATACACCGACCTGGCCGCGGAGTTTTATGCCGCAAAATCAAAATATGCGTGATTTGGTCGCTAAGATGAAGTTGTTACCGAACGAGGCGTTTACGCGGGATGCCCGGATCGTTTTTTTGGACGATTCTATCGTACGGGGTACCCAGTTGAAAGACAATGTCGTGAAATTGCGTGAATGCGGAGTGAAAGAGGTACATATCCGGATCGCCTGTCCTCCTTTGATCTACCCCTGTTGTTTTCTTAATTTCTCCACTTCCCGTTCGACCTTTGACTTATTTGCCCGCCGTGTCATCCGCGACCTGGAAGGAACTTCCGAACTGACGGACGAAATACTGAAACCTTACTCGGATCCGGATTCAGAGAAATATAAGGAGATGGTGAGGGTGATGTGCCAGCATCTCCAGTTGGATTCTCTGCAATTCCAGCGCTTGGACGATCTCGTGAAAGCGATCGGTTTACCTAAAGAACAGCTCTGTACACATTGCTGGGATAATTCCAGTTATATGGAATAAACTCGTCGTGGAGACGAAAGTTTTTATTATTTGAATAGATATCTATTTTATTTAATCTGTCTACTGAACCCCGAAAGTTTTTCATTTAACTTTCGGGGAAGTTTTTTTTCCTAAATTTTTCGTGATTTTCAGGGTATATTTTTTTTGTTTTCTTATTTTCAATATTTTTGTTTAGGTTAATTTAAGGTAAGATGCTAGAAAAACAGGCTGAGGATTTTCGGAAAATGCGTTCCGGTGACATGAAGGCTTTCGAACGTTTGTTTGTGAGTCTGTATCCGGGATTGTGTAATATTGCCAACCATTACCTTAATAATGAAATGTTGAGTAAGGATGTTGCTCAGGATGCTTTTATCAAATGGTGGAATAAACGGGAAGATTTCAGAGATTTTGCAGCTGTGAAATCTTTTTTATATATTACTATCAGAAATCAGTGCCTGAACTATATCCGGGACCATCGGAAAGAGGTGGATCTGGCCGGGAGGTTTTCGGAAGAAACAGATGCCGATTTCGATTTGATGGTGATTGAAGAGGAAGCTATTGAAGCGCTTTATTCGGCTATCGATCGTCTTCCGGCACAATCTGCCCGGATTATGCGTTTGGTTGTAAAAGGAGATAAAAATCAAGAGATCGCCGATCAGTTAGGAATTTCGGTCAATTCTGTAAAAACCCTGAAATACAATGCTTTGAATATCCTTCGGAAAGAATTGACAGGATCGTTATTGTTATTACTTGCCTGGTTTGAGGTACAAGGATAAACCATTTTTTTTCAAAAAAAATTATTTTTCATTCATCTTTTTTATCAGCTGTGTGTTTTATATACAAATTTGATAAGCGATGAAAGATTTGTCTGCGTGTTATGAGATAGCACGCTTGATTACGGCTGAATTGTCAGAAACAATTACGCCGGAGGAAAAGGAGAGACTTAATGTGTGGTTGGCGGAGGATGAACGCCACTATATGAGATATTGCCGGATACGTGAGCGTTTGAAAAGAGGTGAGGGAGAGAATGTATTCCGGAATCCGGAACGTGTCCGGGAGGATATGGAAAAACTGAAAAAGAAATTGTCCGGAAATAAACGGCGTTTCCTTTTGTCCGGAAATTATTTTTGGCGGTATGCCGCTGTTGCGGTTTTTACGATCGGGATCGCTATAGGACTGATCGAAAGGCCGTGGGAAGATCGGAGTAGTGAAATATCGCCGATGGCGCAACAGCCGGCTGTCCTGCCTGGATCGTATAAGGCCGTGTTGACATTGGCTAGTGGCGAACAGGTGAACCTGGAGGAATGGGGCAGGGATTCGCTTTGGAAAGATGGGACATTGATCCGAAAGAGAAAAGGGGAGCTGACATATGAACAAAAGGCCGGGGATATGCAGCAGGAGGAAATGCTTTTCAATACGATTACTATTCCGCGGAGTGGAGAATATAAGCTGGTATTATCCGATGGTACGAAAGTCTGGTTGAATTCGGCTTCGAAATTGAAATATCCGGTAGCATTTACAGGCGGACAACGAAAGGTTTTTCTGGAGGGAGAAGCTTATTTTGAAGTAGCTGCCGATACAGTACATCCTTTTCTGGTGGAGACATCGGGAATGAGCGTGACCGTATTGGGAACCGGATTTAATGTGATGGCTTATCCGGAGGAGATGGAGGCGGCAGTAACTTTAGTGCATGGAAAGGTCGGGGTGCAGACGGACCATCGGCAACAGATCTTACAACCTGATGAACAATATGTTTATCAGACGACTACCCGGCGGGGAACAGTTAGAAAGGTAGATGTGTCGCAGTATGTCGACTGGAAAGATGGAATCCTGAATTTTGATTCGATGCCTTTGGAAGAACTCACTCGCAGGCTGGGCCGTTGGTACGATGTGGATTTCTTTTTTGTTGCTGAAGAACTGAAAACTTTGAAATATTCCGGTGCTTTTAAGAAATATAATGATATACGTTATGTTTTGAATATTATAGAAGAGATTACGAATGTTCAATTTGTTTTGAACGAGAGGACTATTGTAGTAAATAGAAAATAAAAAATCGGTGCGTGTTGGAAGCGCGCACCGACAAATCTTCCCCTTGGGGAAATAAATTTAATAATTAATTTACAAATTTATGAAAAAAAGTGCGAATTGGTGGCTTGCTCTGCCAAAAAACAAGCCGCGTAAATTATTTTGGGTGATGAAATTACCCTTTTTGATGTGTGTCTTTTTTGCGACTTCAGTCTCGGCAGAGGTTTGGTCACAGCAACGGTTGACTATGCGGTTGGGTGAAACCGGACTAAAAGAGGTATTTAAAGAAATCCAGCGTCAGACAAATAAGGCGGTCGTGTATAATGACGATCAGTTGACTTTGAGTAAGAAAGTAAAAGCAAATTTTACCGATGTAGAACTGGAAGAGATATTGAAACAAGTGTTGCAAGGCCAGGGGATGTCGTATAAATTCATGGACGATTATATTATACTGGTAAAACAGCCAGCAACACCGCAGCATGTCGAAGAAGTAACGGTAAAAGGCAAGGTGACTGATAAGGAAGGGATGCCTTTACCGGGAGTAACTATCGTATTGAAAGGCACGACGATAGGTACCGCCTCCGATGTCGATGGGAATTTTTCCTTAAATATTCCGAAAGCGGGAATGGTGTTACAATTTTCTTATGTCGGAATGAAAAATAAAGAATTAACTGTTCAGGGGAACGGGGAGTTCAATATAGTTATGGAATATGATCAAAGCGATCTGGATGAGGTGGTGGTGATCGGTTACGGTACGGCTACGAAAAAAGATTTGACCGGAGCAGTAGCCCGTTTTGACTCTAAAATTATCGAGGAGTCTACTGCAACGAATATTGCCCATATGATGCAGGGACAGGTGGCCGGTTTGAGTATCCTGAATGGCGACGGTTCGCCGGGTAGCGCTGCCCGGCTGGAAATTCGGGGTGTACCTTCCCTGACAGGAGCTTTGGCTCCGTTGATTGTCGTGGACAATGTGCCTATGCCTTCGGATTTCGATATTAATGAATTGAATCCCGATGATGTACAGAGTATCGATATTTTGAAGGGGGCTTCTTCAGCAGCGATATATGGGTCCCGGGGAGCTGCCGGAGTCATTATGATTACGATGAAAGCCGGACAAAGAAATCAGAAACCGATTATTAATTATAGTTATGATTACAGTGCTACCCGTCTGGTATCGGATGTAAATACGCTGAATGCTGACGAGTACAAGATGTTGTTTTTGGAGGCGATCACAAATTCCGCTAAAGCCGATGGGTTTGAGGATGTAAATCTGTATCCGATGTATCAGAAGGTCACGGCTCCCGGATATTTCGGTGAAGAAGATACTCCCTGGATGAAACATATCATGCGTAATGGCTCTACTCAGCAACATCGGCTCTCCATCCGGGGTGGAAGCCAGGATTTCGGATATTATGCTTCTTTTGGATATGCTAACGAAGAAGGAATGGTAAAAGCTACTGATTTTCAGAGATATACTTATACATTGGGTTTTGATGCCGATATCAATAAATGGATAAAAGCGAATGCAAAATTCTCCGGTACTACTTCTGACCGGCATGTGAACGGCGCTTCTTTGTCAACAGCAGCTGCAGCACGACCGGATATACCGGCTTATAATGAAGATGGGTCCTTGTATTTGCATCCTTATATTTCCGGAGGGAAGGTGTATTATGTTAAGAATCCGATTATTGAGATGACGGAAAATACGACGACTTATAGTCAGGATAATTTCAGATTGACGGGGAACCTTGAATTTCAGATTCTGCCGGAATTGAAACTTTTGACCCAGTATACGTATCAACGCCGGAAAGGAGAAGAGAGTTCTTATGCTTCCAGTAATACCCAAGAGGGTAGTGGTTATTGGGGAGATCAGAAAGGTGTTGGACGCTGGGCATATTCTGCCGGGCAAACCATGGAGTTCGAAGGCCGGTTGACTTACAACAAGACTTTTAATGAGAAACACAGCCTGAACGCTTTAGGGGCCATCGTATATAATAAGGACCGGCAGAATAATACCTATTTTAAGTTACGGGATTTCCCGGACGATGAGGTACAGAATGGAATCTGGCAAGGCAGTGATTTGGTGGATTATGGAGGGAAAGGTGGTTCAGCTGTCGGTTCGGTGATGTTTTCTTATATTGCCCGTGCCGAGTATAAGTTTATGAACCGTTACTTGTTGACAGGTACTTTCCGTGCCGATGGTTCTTCCCGGTTTGCCCCTAAATATCGTTGGGGTAAATTCCCGTCAGTGGCTGCGGCCTGGATTGTGTCGGAAGAAGATTTTCTGCGGGAATCGAATATTTTCACTTTCCTGAAACTGAGAGGAGGATGGGGTAAAACCGGAAATGCTTATGTCGGTGAGTATGGCTGGAGAACACTTTATGAAAATGCGGACTATGAGAATCAGCCTGCCACCCGGCCTTCACAAATCGGGAATGACCGTTTGAAATGGGAAGCTACCGAACAGGTCGATCTGGCACTTGATTTTGGATTCTTACCCAACCAGCGGATTTCCGGAACTTTAGGTTTTTATAAAAAGAAAACGGATGGTTTGTTGTATGCTTATACTATGGCGTTGAGTACAGGCCTGGAGACTACACAGATTAATTTTGCCAATATCGAGAATAAAGGTATCGAATTTGAAATAAAAGCTAATATTATTGATAATAAGGATTGGAATTGGTTCGTTGGCTTTAATATCGGGAAGAATAAAAATAAAATTACGGATATCGATGCCGAATATGTTTCTTATCCTGGGAGCAGTTATCTGGGAAATACAGTGATTCAGGAAGGCAAGAGCTTGGGTTTGATCTACGGGTATAAGACAGATGGTATTTTTCAGACACAGGAGGAAGTGAACCGTTATGAGGCTTTGAATCCGGATCAACCTTACCAGGAGGCTTACGGACGGAAAACGATGCCCGGCGATTTGAAATATGTAGATTTGTCTGGAGATGGGTATGTAAATAAAGTCTCCGGTTCCACTGAAGATAAAACGGTGATCGGTTGTTCCCGGCCCGATTTTGAGGGAGGATTTGCTACCCGTTTGTCCTGGAAAGGATTGAAATTAAGTGTTCAGGGAACATTTAGCCATGGTGCGCAGAAAATCTGGATGGGAGAAGCCAATATGTTCAATATGGCGGAGAATCAAAATACACAGAGCACAGCGTTGAAAAGGTGGACACCCGAGAATCCTTCGAATAAATATCCGAGCATCAGGTATAATTTTTATTATAATGACTTTGGAGATAATGCGGTATACGATGCTTCTTATGTGAAAATACAGAATATAAATCTTGAATACAGCCTGCCGCGGCACTGGGTGGATAAAACCAGGATTTTCGGTAATGTCAGCATATTTGCCTCTGCAAATAATGTGTATACCTTTACTTCTTATCCGGGTCCTTCTCCGGAGTCTTTCAGTACGGATGCGATCGAAGGCGCTTCTGTCGATAACGATATGTATCCGACAACGCGAACATTTAATTTCGGAGTAAAAGTAACTATTAAATAAGCATGATTATGAATAAGATATATAGCAGTTTGTCGTTGATACTTTTGCTGCTGACATTAGGAAGTTGTGACAGTATGTTCGATAATGAAATTCCGCCTCATGATTTGGTGGGAGATAATGCGATTACCAATGAATCTTCGGCAAAGGTCGCTTTGAATGGGGTATACTCCTACCTGGAGGGATGGGGAACATGGAGTGCCTATTACATTTGTGATAATGAATTCCGTACAGGATTGTTAGATCCTACAGCTTTTTATCGTTCAAAAACGGAAGGGGAACAATTACCCCGTTTGCAGGTATTGGATGATAATTCTGATGCGGAAAATCCCTGGAAGAGTGGTTATAAGATTGTGAATTCGGCCAATAATTTCATCTATTATACCGATCGTTTACCGGAAAGTGCTTTCGGGCCGAACCGTAAGACGGAAATGTTGGCCGAAGCCCGTTTCCTGAGGGGCTTTGCGCATGCTTTTTTGTTACGGAAATACGGATATTTCTGGGATCTCGACAGCCGGTTAGGGACGATTATACGCCTGGAACCTTCTTCGCTTTCCAACAACAATCAGGCAAGAGCTACAGTCAAAGAATCTTATGAAAAGATTTTTGAAGATTTGGACTATGCCATAAAATATGCTCCGGCATTTTATTCCAGGTACCGTGTGTGTGCTACTTTCGCGAAAGCTTTTAAAGCCGACTTACTGATGAACCGGGGGGCTGATGGCGATTATAGCGAAGCCATCCGTTTGGCAAATGAAGTGATCGGTAGTGCGGAGTTTGGAATGGAGGATACTTATGCTGATATTTTTCAGCATGGATATGACTCGAAAGAGTTATTGTTTACCCGTTTCATGAAGAATCCTCCTGCGATGGATGATAATGTGGGGAGTTTGTTTAAAATGTTCGGTGGCGGGACTTATCAACCGTCGAGTGCGTATCTTGCGGTTTTTCCGGAAGAGGATCCCCGGTATGAAGTGACTTTCGATTCTCTGGAATTTACTAATCTGAACGGGGAAAAATATAAAAGACAAATCTGGAAGAAGCATTATGTATCCACCGGCGACTGTCCGATGTATTATATGCGTGTAGCTCAGATGTACCTGATCAAGGCGGAAGCGATGTTACGGACCGACAGTCCTGTGAAAGACGTGGTGGATGTCCTGAATATTGTCCGTAACCGGGCAGGAGCTACGCCGTTGAAAGCATCGGATTATCCGGACCGGGAAAGTCTGATGAATGAAATCTTCAATGAAAATCTCCGGGAAATCGGTATGGAGAATGGAGCCTTGTACTATCTTGCCGTGCGGATGAGAGTCGGAGGCAAACGGCTGTTGAAAACCTGGAACGATAATTATGAAAAAGACGATCAGCTTTGTTTCCCGATACCGCGTGCTGAGTTTGAGCATAATACCAGTGTAGAACAAAAACCACTTTAATCGATTAAAGTATAGAATTATGAAAAAGATATATTTATTATTGTTACCGGTTTTGTTTTTATGGGGAAGCTGTTCTATGGATGATGTATTGGAATCCAATGGGGAGCTGAACCTTACCGTCATAGAAACCAATAATCCTATTAAAGCCGAACCGGGAGAAACAGTTGTATTTCAGTTTGTCGCTTCAACCAGTAAAGGAGAATTGAGCCGGATCGAGATTACCTCGGAAGATGGAATCCGGCCTATCGTGGAAGACGTTACTTTTGCTATGGTGGATGAAGATAAAGCATTATCCTTGGATAGTGAAGGCTATTTTTCCCGGGAGATATCTACCGTATTGGTGAAATATCCGTTGATTATGCCGGATGACGAATCGCTGCGTGGTAAAAGTCTGGGCATAAAACTGAAAGTTACCCGGAATGACGGAACCACAAAAGTGTTGGATCAAAAATTTGAGATGATCAGGTACATCAATAACCGCCATGGCATAACAATGACTGGAAAGAACGTGGCATGGCTGTATAATCCGACAGAAGATGTGGTTTATGATATGGCCGATTATAAAGCTCATTTGAGTGAGATCGATGTCATATTGTATGTTGACAACGATTCTAAATATTATTGTTTGAATCCGGCAGCATCAGAGACAGAAGATATTATGCACGGGCTGGGATATACCGATTATAAAGCTTCTGAAATGAATACAACGAAGTTTATGGGAGGAATAACTTTGAACTTTATGTTGATAACGGAAAAAGAGTTATCCGGGCTGGTGATATCGGACGGAGTAGATAAGTTGACTATGGCGAATAATGCTACGTGTGGATTTGTGACAGAAAGTGGCCGTAAAGGTTTTGCCAAACATTTGTATAAAAACCCGAGTCGTGTATTCCTAACGAAAATACAGATCGGCAATAATGAATGACAAGCATGTTATGAAACCTTCATGTACATTTGTACACCAGAGAAAATGACGCTGGAATGAGGGTTTCATACAACCACTTTCAGACTATTCGTATATTTTTCTTCCTTTTTTAATTCTTTTTCTACCTCGATAGGTGTAATATTGACTATTTTTGAGCAGAATAAATTGGCATTTAATATTATAATTTATGAAAAAACTGTTATTGTGTTTAGGCTTATGCCTTTCTGTGACAACGTTTGCTCAAAAGAAGGAATGGCTCGATCCGGAGTTGAATGCGATCAACCGTGCACCGGCAAGGGCGGATTATTTTGCTTATCCTTCCAGGGAAATGGCTGAGCAAGGAGTAAGAGAAGAATCATCCAATTTTCTATCGTTGAACGGGATGTGGAAGTTTAACTGGGTAAAGGATCAAACCGAACGGCCTGTAAACTTTTATCGGTTGGATTTCGAGGATCAATATTGGGTGGACTTTCCGGTGCCCGGAATCTGGGAAATGAATGGATACGGAGATCCCTTATACCGTAATTCGGGTTATGCCTGGTCGAATCAGTTTACACCTGATCCTCCGAAAATAGAAACGGTGAATAATCATGTGGGCTCTTATCGAAAAACCGTTGAAATTCCTGCTTCATGGAAAGGACAGCAGGTGTTTCTGCATGTAGGCTCTGCCACTTCGAACTTATATGTATGGGTGAATGGAAAATTTGTCGGTTATAGCGAAGATAGTAAGCTGGCAGCCGAATTCGATATAACCGGTTATGTACGGCCGGGAAAGAACCTGATCGCGATGCAGGTATATCGTTGGTGTGACGGGAGTTATCTTGAAGATCAGGACTTTTGGCGTTTATCCGGAATTGCCCGGGGAGCTTGGTTGTATGCCCGGAATCCGTTACATCTGAAGGATATTTTTATCACTCCCGATTTGGATGAGGCGTATCGTGACGGGTCTTTGAATGTCGTGGCCCAAGTGTCCCGGAACAGCGGGACAGTGGAACTCGAATTGAAAGATAAAGCAGGAAATATCGTAGAAAAAACGAGTGTCAAGCCCGATGGAAAAGGAATTGTGCGTACTGAAATGGCAGTGAAAAATCCGGCAAAATGGAGTGCTGAAGAGCCTAATCTGTATACTTTGTTGCTGACTTTAAAAAATAATGCCGGAAAAGTGCTGGAAGTTGTTCCGCAACGGGTCGGATTCCGGAAAATCGAACTGAAGAAAGAATTGGGGCAGGTATGGGTCAATGGGCAGCCGGTCTTGTTTAAAGGAGCCGACCGCCATGAATTGGATCCTTTGACCGGATATCAGGTATCCCGGGAGAGAATGATCGAGGATATACGGGTGATGAAGGAGAATAATCTGAATGCCGTGCGGACGTGTCATTATCCGGACGATCCCGAATGGTATAACCTTTGTGACGAATATGGGTTGTATGTCGTGTGTGAAGCCAATATCGAATCTCATGGAATGGGGTATGGCGAACGGACACTGGCCAAGGAACCGGCTTATGCCAAGGCTCACCTCGAAAGAAATCAGCGGATGGTGGAGACTTTTAAAAATCATCCTTCGATTATTTTCTGGTCGTTGGGAAATGAAGCCGGTGACGGACCGAACTTTGTGGCTTGTTACGACTGGATCAAACAGAGAGATGGCAGCCGTCCTGTACAATATGAACAGGCAGGACGCAGAGCCCATACGGATATTGTTTGCCCGATGTATGCCGACCTGAATTGGATGGAAAATTTCGCTAAGAGTGGGGATTCACGACCACTGATTCAGTGTGAATATGCGCATGCCATGGGAAATTCTTTGGGCGGTTTTAAAGAATATTGGGATTTGATCCGGAAATACCCGAATTTGCAGGGCGGTTTTATCTGGGATTTTGTAGATCAGGGACTTCGGAAGTATACGGCAGACGGCGCAATGATTTATGCTTACGGGGGAGATTACAACCGCTACGATGCTTCGGATAAGAATTTTAACTGCAACGGTTTGATCAGTCCGGACCGGGTGCCGAATCCCCATATGTATGAAGTGCGGAAGATGTATCAGTCGATATGGACTACGCCGGCAGCTCTTAGGAAAGGAATCGTAAATGTGTATAATGAGAATTTCTTTACCGATCTTTCGGATTATTACCTGGAGTGGCAATTGTTACAGAATGGAGAGCCGGTGAGACAGGGTGTTGTGATGGATTTGCAGATCGCCCCGCAACAAACACAACCGGTCGTATTGGGGTATAAAGAAACGGATCTTCCTGCTGAAGGTGAAATTCTGCTGAATGTGACCTATCGCCTGAAACAAGCCTGGCAATTACTTCCGGCAGGTTATGCGGTTGCGGAAGAACAATTGGAGATTACCCCTTATCCTTTGTTTCAGGTTGAATTGGCCGAAACCGGGCAAAAGGCTTCTCTGTATGAAGATTTGGTACATGCTGTCGTGAGTGCCGGAGAAGTACAGGTAACTTTTGGAAAATGGTCCGGCTGGATAGAGGGGATCAGTCTGAATGGGTATGAGATGATCGAATATGGATATGCTTTACGGCCCAATTTCTGGCGGGCTCCGACAGATAATGATTTCGGGGCGAATCTTCACCGCCGCTTTGTGGATTGGAAGAATCCCGGATTGAAATTGAAGAGCTTTGAGGCAGAGGAACAAGGCAATCGGGTTCAGGTGGTGACAACTTATGAATTACCCCGATTGGCAGCTGTATTGACCATGACTTATCTTATCGGTGGAAACGGGGAGATTCGGATCAGTGAACAGCTTGCTGTCGACAAGGAGAAGAAAGATATGCCCCACCTGTTCCGTTTCGGTATGCAACTGGTGATGCCGGGCAGATTCGACCGGATCGATTATTATGGCCGGGGACCTGTTGAGAATTATGACGACCGGAATGAGAGTCAGCGTCTGGGCCGTTACCGTCAGTTGGTGAAAGATCAGTATTATCCTTATATCCGTCCGCAGGAATCCGGTACGAAATCGGATATCCGTTGGTGGAAACTGACCGATATCGATGGGCGTGGTTTGGCTATTCGTTCGGATGTTCCTTTCTCAGCCTCTGCTTTGAATTATTTGCCGGAAGACCTGGATGATGGTTGGGACAAAGATCAGCGGCATTCCGGAGAATTGAAACCACGTGGATTGACCACCTTGTCTTTTGACCTGAAACAAATGGGATTGGGATGTATCAATAGCTGGGGTGCCTGGCCGTTACAACCTTATCTGTTGCCTTATCAGGACTATACTTTCCAGGTGGTGATTACGCCGATTCGGAAATACTGAACTCAAAAATAGGATTTTGTTGTTTAGGAACTTTCAGTTTGCCCGACTGTCGGGCAAACTGAAAGTTCTGTTAAAAGAATCCTTAAGCCTTGATTCGAATTTAGGCAGTGATATACATATTACAGGTATAAATCTGCGATTTTATTCCGGATACCTAAGGTTATTTTCCTTTTACTTCCGGTTTTCTTTGACGACGACGATGAAGACTGCTATAATAATGAGTAGCATGCCTAAAATACCGCTTATCGTGGAGGTTTCATGGAAAACAACTATACCGATAAAAACAGCGGTCAACGGTTCCATCGCTCCGAAGATCGAAGTTAATGTGGGACCGATATGCTTGATTGCTTTGACTAAGGCCATATTGGAAATAGCGGTTGCCGGTAAAGCCAGGCCTAGAATATAAAGCCATACCTTTCCTTGGGTTTCTAACCGGATGCCTTCTGTAAGGCACCCGCCGATAATGAAAAACAATGCCCCTAATCCCATGACATAACAAGTGAGTACGGTGGAGTTGATCGCTACAGCCCGTGTTTTCCGGACTCCGATGATATAACCTCCGTAAGAGAAAATAGAGATGCAGGCGCAAATAATACCTACCGTCACGTTGGCGTTATAACCTGCTATATTGCCTGAAGATAAGAGGATTGCTCCGAGAATGGATAGGAGTACTGCCGAAATGACCCAGCCGGATTTTTTCTCATGGTAGAAAAAAATCATGGCCAGCGCTACAGCTAAAGGATACATAAAATGAATTGTCGAAGCTACACCGCTGGCAATATTCTGATAGGCGATCACCAGGCTGAATGAGGTCGTTGCCCGAAACAGGCTTAACAAAAAGACGACCCCGAAATCCTTTTTACTTAACCGGAAATTACACCCGGCCAATAGACCGAATCCGATCAGGCAAAGGGAAGCGATCCCCCAACGGTAGGTCAATACTTCAAAAGATGAATAGCCGAAGCTTAGTAGGGTCAGCGTAAAAAAGGGGCCAGTCCGAAAGTCGAAGAGGAGACGATAGCATATAGGATACCTTTAATTCTGTTCATGAACGTATGAATTTTTCAGTTGCGCAAAGATAAGGCTTTGAGTGAAAATCAGAAAAGGGTGAGATCGGTTTTCAGACTTTTCATTTCCCGTTCTTTGATGGTATCATCGGTACTGAATTATCCGGTTAGTTAGGGGAACGAGGATCGTGGCACCGGATATGGTTTAAAAGTTTTTGCATTGCCTGTGCGGCATAATGCCGATCCCTCCCTGGGAGGGATCGGTGGATTAATATTTATTTTCACTTTCTTCTAATTCCTGCTTGTCGATGGCTTTCCGGGTCATCGTCCGCCAGGCATACCAGATATAGGCGATTACTACAGGTATGATAATAGATACGTAGGACATCGCTTTCAGGGTATATAAGGACGAAGAAGCGTTGTAAATAGTCAGTGAGGAATCAGGATCGACATATGAGGGATAAAAGGCGGTTTGGTTGAAACCTGCCAGAATCAGCAGAGCGATAACGGTCAATATCGTTCCGGCTCCTGCAAACCAGATTCCTTTCGTCCATCGGGGAAATATCCAGTTTCGGATGATGCCGTAGAGTACTCCTGCTACTCCGATAATGAATATCAAGGCATTCAGCGGCATTTCTATCAGGTTATAAAAATATTTATAGGGTACTAATGCAATGTTTCCTTCCGGGGTGATTGCATACCCTTCACCGGCAAAAATAAAACCGATAAACAACAGGAAAAAGAGAACGAACGGTACGGCATTGAATTTCACTTGCCGGTGGCTGCGTATGCGGATGTTCGGATCATCGATAGTAAGAATAAAATAAAGGGCTGCTAATGTCCGTGCCAGGAAGAAAACGGCTAGAGCCAGGAAATAGTTGGTGATGACGAACAAGGCATCCAGACCGCGCCAGGGTGTCATCCATTCGACATCATGCATTACACCCAGACGGAAAGGGGAACCTGTAAAGAAAGTAGCTACAGCGGCTCCCAACAAAAGAGGCGCAGCGAATCCGTTGATCATCAGGAATACTTCGTAAGTCCGACTGCCCAGAAAATTGTTTTTTTTATTCCGGTATTCATAAGATACCGCTTGCAAGACAAAACAAAAGAGGATCAGCATCCAAACGACATAGGCTCCTCCGAAACTGGTTGAGTAGAATAGGGGAAAACTGGCGAAGAAAGCTCCGCCGAATACCACTAATGTGGTAAACGTATATTCCCATTTATGTCCCAGGGTATTGACGATCAAATCCCGTTCGTCTTTATTTTTTCCTATGGTATAAAGAAGACTTTGTCCTCCTTGTACAAACAATAAGAATACCAGTAAACCTCCTAATATACAGATCAAGATCCACCAGTAATGTTGTAATATATTTAAATCCATAATCCATTATTATTTATCGTTTGTGAGGACTATAACTTTTCAGGCCGTTATGGTTTCCTCATTTTTCATTTTTTACTCTTTTACCCCTTTCCTGATCTGGGTGAACATGATTCCGATCTCGGCAATCAATAATAAGGTGAACAAAATGGCGAACATCCAGAAGGTGGTGACAACCCAACCCGAAGCGATGCGGGTGATGGCCACATTCGTGGGCATCAGGTTTTGTACCACCCAAGGTTGACGTCCTACTTCAGCTACGATCCATCCGCATTGCGAAGCGATATATGCCAACGGAACACACGCGATAGCCAGATAGGGGATGAACTTGAATTTTTCGAATTTTCTTTTCTTGGCATACCACCAGGAGCAGATAAACAACAAAACGAATAGCATGCCCAGACCTACCATCAGCCGGAAACTATAGAATACCAGAGGAACAGGAGGGATCGTGTCGTAAGGCGAACTGAGATAGCCGTAACCGAAATCCCGGAAGTTGGCCCGTAGTGTCTGTAAAGATTGGCTAGCCAGCGCATCGTTTTTGTCTTTAACAGCTTGTTTGTACGTTTTCAGTGCATCTATCGCCAGACGGCCGTTGGCCATGCGTTGCTCTATAGAAGGATATACTTTTCCGTCTTCGGAGGTGTAGCCGTCCATGATATTTTGGATACCGGGCACATAGGCATCGAAGTCATGATACCCCAGGAAGGATAAAAGTTTAGGAATGGTAATACCGTATTTTACCGTTTTCATACGTTCGGACGGTAATTGAGGATCGGTGCAAGTCAAGCCGATCAAGGTAAACGGGGCTCCTTTCCCTCCTTCGTTGAGTCCCTCCATAGCAGCTAGTTTCATCGGTTGGGTACGGGTAACATCCTGGGCACTGATGTCGCCCGTGAAGATCGTAGCGATGATACTCAGGAAGCCGAAAACGGAGGCCAGCAGGATACTCTTCCGGGCAAATTCGAAATGTCTTTTTTTCAGAATAAACCAGGCGCTTACTCCAACGACAAAACAAGCCGAAAGCGTATAAGCCGAGGTGACGGTATGGAAGAATTTACTCATGGCTGTCGGTGAGAGTAGTACCGCCCAGAAATCCGACATTTCGTTGCGGGCTGTCATCGGGTTGAATTCCATGCCTACCGGGTTTTGCATCCACGCATTCGCTACCAGGATCCACAAAGCGGAAATGTTGGAACCGATGAATACCATCCAGGTGGAAACCAGATGAAAACGACGGCTTACCCTGTTCCAGCCGAAGAACATGACGGCGAAGAAAGTGGCTTCGAGAAAGAAAGCGAACAAACCTTCGATGGCCAGAGGAGCTCCGAAAATATCCCCGACAAACCAGGAATAATTCGACCAGTTGGAACCGAATTGGAATTCCAATATCAGTCCCGTAGCTATACCGATGGCGAAGTTGATTGCAAAAAGCTTCATCCAGAATTTGGTGGCATTCAACCACTCGGCCTTACCGGTCCTGACCCACATGGTTTCCATAATAGCCAGTAGAAAGGATAACCCCAGAGTGAGAGGTACGAACATGTAATGGTAAATGGCGGTCATCGCAAATTGCCAGCGTGACCATTCGACCAAAGTTGTAGTGGTTAATTCTGATATCATAAGCTAAGGTTTGGTAATTAATTCGTTGAGTACATGATTACTTTTTTCCTGTTCCGTCGTATAGGTCGTATTGAGATAATTCGGCATGAGCAGGAATTTAAATACCACAAACAGGACCAATAGTTTGGCCACAACTATTGCGATCAATATTTTTCCCCATTTGGGTAAATGGCTGAAACCATCATAATAGATATGCCAAAGGCGTATGAACATGTTTTTAAACGGTTTGTTTCGATCTAAAATTAACGTATTAAAGATATAAAGGTTTTTAAAAATAACCTGATCTTCTTCGCTCTTTTTCTGAATCTTTAAAAAAAATCGGTTTAGAGGGGGCAGAGGCTTATAAAGTTTATCGTGTTCAAGGAGTTTTTGGGTGTTTAAAGTTGGTGGATCCGTGGAGATATCTTTCTGGCGGAACTTCCGGTTCCTGTCAGTCACCTTGGAGGACTGCCGTTTATATGCGTTTACTTTTTACTTTTATTACCGTATATGGAATACAGACAGGATAAACCCCTTCATTTCCGGTTTTGATCGATCTTTTTAAAAATTGAGGTATTTAAGAAAATAATCAAAGGTTTTTATTTATTTTTGGAAAATTAAGAGAGGAGAAAAGCAATTGAAAAAAGGGAGCGGAATGAATTCAGTCACCAAATATGTGTTAGGAATTGTCGCATTAGCTGGGGCAATTTTCTTTTCCTGGTATTTTTTTTCTGTCATCGTTTATATTTTAGTGGCAGCTGTCATTTCTTTTATCGGCAGGCCGATTATCGATTTATTAGGCCGGGTGAAGATCCGGGGCTATCGTTTGCCTGATGGTTTGAAAGCCGGAATCACGGTGATTTGCCTTTGGGGATTATTTATTCTTTTTTTTAGTACCATTATCCCGCTCGCTATCCGTGAATTTCAGTCGTTGGGCAATGTAAGTGTGTCTAATATCGTTTCCGAATTGGAAAGCCCGATCGAGGATGCCGGACATTTTATGAAGCATTACGGTTTGATGGATGAGGATCAGGATGTGGATGCTTATGTGACGGATTTATTGAGTAAAGTGTTTAATGTCGGTCAGCTGAAAACCTGGTTCGGGACGGTAGCCGGAACGATGACGGATATTTTTGTCGCTCTCTTTTCCATTACGTTTATTTTATTTTTCTTTCTGAAGGATAGCCGCTTGTTTTCAGGGATGGTGATGGCGGTGCTTCCTTCCCGCTTCGAAGAACAGGCCCGGAATGCTTTGGATTCCATACAAAAATTACTGGTCCGTTATTTTGTCGGATTATTGCTCGAAGTTTTGGGGGTTATGGCTTTGAATACGATCGGACTGACGATTGTCGGTTTGGGCTTTAGTAATGCGGTTGTCATCGGTTTGGTGACCGGAGTTTTGAATGTGATACCGTATATCGGGCCTATGATCGGGGTATTTTTCGGATTGGCTGTGGGAGTCGTGTTGAATTTGGGGCTGGATTTTTACGATCAGATGCTGCCGCTGTTGATCTATATGACTATAGCGATGTTGTTGACTCAATTGATCGATAATGTTGTTTTTCAGCCTTTTATTTATGGGAGTAGTGTACACGCCCATCCTTTGGAAATATTTTTGGTGATTTTGATGGCCGGTAGTATGGCCGGTATTTTGGGAATGATTCTGGCGATTCCGTCCTATACGGTTCTGCGGGTTGTGTTGAAGGAATTTTTTAATAAGTATAAGCTGGTGAAGAAGTTGACGCAGAGCTTGAATGAATAGCTTGTGCAGGTAAATAAAACAGATCATGAAGAAAATACTGTTCTTCGGTTTATTTTTATGCTTGGGTATGACCCTCAAAGCACAATATGGAGGCGAAATGACGATCGGAGCCCGGTTGAATTACACCGGAGGCGGGAAATTAGTGACCTATGACGGGAAGATTGTCAATCTGGGATATACCATCAAAGGCATTGTTTCGCCAGGTTATTTTGTGACGAATAATATCGCTTTGGGAGCCGATCTGGCTTACGAATATATGATGGATGACGAGGGACACCAGTATACACTGGAGACAGGTGGATTTTTCCGGCTGTATGCTCCTCGTGGGGGAGTCCGGTTATACCTGCAGGGAACCAGTGGATATGGCTGGGGAAAAAGCTTTCTGAAAAAAGGACACGATGGAAAACACGAATTATGGGTGTCTACCTTGAAACCGGGCTTATGGGCGCGGCTCAAAGAGTATCTGGCTTTGGATATTAGCTTGATGAGCCTGGAATATAAAGAAGTGTATATGAGGGATAAAGTTTCCAACAAACGGGTGACCGATAGCCGGTGGCGCTATAATTGGTTGGATATCAGCTTCGGAGTGGTTTTTATTATCGGACTTTAATCACTGGAAAATTTTTATTTTCGGGCATTATTGATAAATTATTTAGAAATAGTTGTTTTTATTAATATAAATTAATATATTGCAATTATTAATCTAAACCCTTTGTATTATGAAAACAGCATTGAAAAAATCATTCGTTTTGATAGGAATAGCCTTGTTTTTTGTTTTGACGGCCTGGGCCGAACAAAAAATATGGGCTTGGGATAAAAATGTACCTGAAGAAGAGTATTGTATCTCCGGATATTTTGAAAAAAACGGTGAAAATGCAACGACAGTATATGGTTATTGCGTTTGTTTCCAAGGTTTTTGGGGGCCTCAGTGTCAATTCATAGCAGAATAATCCTATGTTGTATCGTTTTTCGATTGTTTTTCTTATAGGGCTTTGTTTGGTGGCATGTTCTTCCGGGAGTATGCAGGAAGAGTCGGTACCGGTTATTCGTTTTAAGCCTGATGAAGCCCGGACATTGAAGATGTCCGAGCTTTTCAATGGATATGAAGTGCTGACTTTTAAAGGGATCGTATGTAATAGAATCGGAGACTTTGTAAAAATGGGGGATCGGATTGTTGCGACTTCCATAGTGACCGAGGGCATGACTGATGTGGTAACCTTGAGCGTATTCGATTCTGCCGGTGAGTTTCAGCACACTCTTGGCCGGTTTGGCCGTGGACCGGATGAATATCTTTATTTGCCGCATGAAATTGTATTGACCCCTGATTCGAATGTATTAGCCGGGGATGTGTTGGGTTTTCATTGCTATGCTTTGGACGGAACGTTGCTTTGGCAGAAGAGATCCGAGCATCCTTCTTATGAATATGGAGTGGGGTATTTTACGTGGATGCTGAATGATAGTTGTGCAGTATATCTAAACACACCTATTTGTGGATCGACATATCGGTCTGAGGAATGTTTGGTGAATCTGGTAAACTGGAAGAGCGGACAGTTAAAAATTTCTTATTTCCCAGGTCAGAAAGTAGGGAAATATGCTGTAAGGAATAAGTCGTATGTAGTGAATGATACCTTTTGTTATTATTCTGATATCGACAATAGTATTTATCAGGTTTCGGAAGATACGGTTACCTTACATTATTATTTAGATAAAGGTTCTTTTAAAAACTTTCGTCTATGCGGAAAGGCTGGGTATTCAGATAATTGTTTGACTGTAATTGAGATGTCGGAAAATAATAAATATGTTTTGATTGTAGTTTTAGTGAATCAAAAATATTATTTATTGGTTTATGATAAGTTGAAAAAAGTAACCTGTAATTATGATTTAGTGGACGATGATTTGTTGTCGGTGGGAAATTTCAGATATAAACCGAATGCAGTGTTGCGATTATACCATAACTGGAACCCGGGCATGCGTCAGTGCGACGATTATATGTATTTTTATTTTCCCTCTTCTGATTACTGTATGATGCTGGACCGCTTGAAAGCCTCCTTAAATGAGGAACAATGGGAGGCCTACCGACGGGCTCATCCCGATCTCATGAAAATCTACCGGGAGCAGGGGGAGGAAGGAAATACGGTAGTTGTAGGATATCGGTTCAAATAATGATATTAAGACCGGGGATCTTAATATCATTATTTGAGTTTACGTGTGTCTACATATTGCTTAAGAGTAGTCCGCCGATGGCTCCCCAAAACAGGATCACCAATACAAATCCGATCAGCATAAAGATAAGAGTAGCTTTTGCCCAATTGGCTTTACTGACAGGAGTACCGGCACTGAAAGCCCAGACTAATAACATAATAAAATTCACAAAAGGAATACACATCAGGATCATCGTAATGATCCAATCACCGATTGTAACGATCGATTGATTCCGGGTGGTTTGCAGTTCTTGATTTTCCATGAGTTTTTTTTAGGTAGTTATATATATTTATATGTTGTAAACATACTTTTAAATAGTTACAACGGTTCAGAAGTCAAGTCGGACTGCTATCACCGTTGTAACTAAAAACCATAGGTCTCACAGGAGATTCCTTTATGCTTTTAGAAGCGCTGTTTCCAGCACTTCTTTGATATGATCCACATAGTGGAATTTCAGCCCTTTCAGGTATTCTTTTTTGATATCGTCGATATCTTTTTTGTTTTCACTGCAAAGGATGATCTCTTTTATTCCGGCTCGTTTGGCGGCCAGGATTTTTTCGCGGATTCCCCCTACCGGTAATACTTTGCCACGGAGGGTGATTTCTCCGGTCATGGCGATGGCTTTTTTCACTTTCCGGCTGGTGAGGGCGGATACTAGTGCAGTAACCATGGTGATCCCTGCCGAGGGTCCGTCTTTGGGAACAGCTCCAGCCGGAACATGGACGTGGATGTCGTTTTCTTCGAACATCTTTTCGTCGATCCCGATCTCTTTTGCATGCGATTTGATGTATTCGAGTGCTAAAGTAGCGGATTCTTTCATCACTTCTCCCAGGTTACCGGTCAGGCTAAGATGCCCTTTGCCTTTGCTGTAGCTCGATTCTATATAGAGAATTTCTCCTCCTGCGGCTGTCCAGGCTAATCCGGTCACGACACCGGGTAGTTCGTTCCCTTGATATTCCTCCCGGGAGAAAATCGGGCTTCCCAGATATTCTTTCACCTTATTTTCGTCGAGCGTAATCGTGAATTTTTTATTCATAGCGACCTTCCGGGCCACATGGCGCATAATTTTAGCTATGGTCATGTCCAGACTACGAACGCCCGATTCGCGGGTATATTTCTCGATGATCAGGTCGATGATCTCGTCTGGGATCGTTACATGCCCGGCCGTAATTCCGTGGTTTTCCAATTGCTTCGGAATCAGGTGCCGCTTAGCGATTTCCCGTTTTTCCTCCATGAGGTAACCCGTCACTTCGATGATTTCCATCCGGTCGCGCAAAGGACCTGCAATCGTGCTGAGGTCATTGGCTGTGGCGATGAACATCACTTTCGACAGATCATAGTCGATGTCCAGAAAATTATCGTGAAAACTGCCGTTTTGTTCCGGGTCGAGCACTTCCAACAGGGCAGATTGAGGATCCCCCCGGAAATCGTTACCCACTTTATCGATCTCATCCAGAATGAAAACAGGATTAGAAGTTCCTGCTTTTTTGATACTCTGAAGGATTCGTCCCGGCATAGCTCCGATATAGGTCTTCCGGTGTCCCCGGATTTCCGATTCATCGTGCAATCCACCTAAAGACATCCGTACAAATTCGCGGTTCAAGGCCCGGGCTACAGATTTTCCCAGGGAGGTTTTACCTACTCCCGGAGGGCCGTAGAGGCACACAATCGGCGATTTCATATCGGCTTTTAACTTTAAAACCGCTAAGTATTCTAAAATTCTTTCTTTTACTTTCTCCAGTCCGAAATGATCGGCATCCAGTACCTGGCGTGCATGTTCCAGATCCAGGTTGTCCTCCGAGAGGTGATTCCAGGGCAGGTCCAGCATTTCCCTCAAATAATTGGATTGTACCGAGTAATCGGGGGAAGAAGGATTCAACCGTTTCAGCTTGTTCAGCTCTTTGTTGAAAATTTCCCGGACATTCCCGTTCCATTCTTTCGTCTCGGCCAGTTCCTCCAGTTCTTTGATTTCCTCGTCGGTCGGATTACCTCCCAGTTCGTCCTGTATGGTCTTCATCTGTTGATGCAGGAAATATTCGCGCTGTTGTTTGTCGATATCCATTTTTACTTTCTTCTGAATATCGTTTTTCAATTCCAGTAAACTCACCTGCTTACTCAGGATTTCCAGTAGTTTGATCGCCCGTTGTTTCAGGTTGTCGATTTCCAGTAACTCTTGTTTATTCTGATAGTCTACATCTGTATTCGAAGAGATGAAATTGATCAGAAAAAGCATACTCTCGATATTTTTTAGCGCAAAACCTGCTTCATTAGGGATATGGCTGGAATATTTGACGATCTTGGAAGCCATATCTTTCAACGATTCTGCTATCGCATTGTATTCCGGATCGTTTTCAGGTACCCCTTCTTCTTTTTTCAAACTGATCTTCCCAACATGGTAAGGATCGTCGTAAAGGATATCTTCCAATAAAAACCTTCTCTTGCCTTGAATGATGGCTGTGGTGGTTCCGTCCGGCATTTCCAGTATTTTCAGGATAGAAGCTACTGTTCCGATCTGGTAAAGATCGTTTATATCCGGATTTTCAGTATTGGTATCTTTTTGTGCAACTACTCCGATCAGGGCACTCTGCCGGTAGGAATCTTTGATCAACTTTAAAGATTTATCCCGTCCGATGTTGATCGGAATGATTACGCCCGGAAATAATACCGTATTCCGTAGCGGTAAAATTGGCAGTGTGTCAGGAATCTGCATATTATCATTCAGCAGTTCTTTCTCGTCCCCCATGATGGGTAGGAAATCTGCCGAATCTTCTCCCATGTTCTGTAATAACACTGCTTTCAGATTTATTTTATCCATTTATTCGTCCTCTCTTGTTTTATGGTTATAAATTTTTATACGAGTAACAACTGACATTTTGTCAATGTTTTGTGTAAAAATAGAATTCATTACCTATAGCACAAATCCTGTGCCACAATTGAGTAGGGAGCATTTTGTTCCGAATGCTGATTTTGCTTAGGGAATAGAGGGAAGGAAATAAAAAAAGCGAAAAGTCTTCTTTTCGCTTTTTTTATTTCATTTAGAGAGAAACGATTATTTTTTTCTTTTTTCCATGTGATCCTTGTAACGGTTCATGAATTTATCTACACGACCGGCAGTATCCACCAATTTCACTTTACCGGTATAGAACGGGTGTGAAGTGTTGGAGATTTCCATTTTTACCAACGGATATTCTACACCATCGATCTCGATGGTTTCTTTTGTTGCTGCAGTTGATTTAGTAATGGTAGTCGTGCCATTAGACATATCTTTAAATACTACCAGTCTGTAATTTTCAGGATGTATGCCCTTTTTCATTGTATGTAAAATTTTATAATTATTCTTTCCATTATCGGACGGCAAAGATAGCTCATCTATTATTAATTACAAAGAAAAATGAAAACTTTTTTTCGATGCTGGTTTTGAATGAGTTACTTTTAAATTTCCCTATTGAAGAATTTAATCTGTTCATGCAGGATAAATGCTTCGAGGGTTTCCGGTGTCTCACTGATTTTCCCCCGTTTCAGGGCATTGAGTAATTCTGCCCGGTCGTCGGCAAACAGGATGAGCAGGGGATGCTCTTCTTTCAGTTCCAAAAAGTTGATGAGCAGGATACCGGTTTCCAGATTGCAATAACCGAATGGCTTGATATGCATAAAATCGTACATGAAGTTGGCCACAATTTTAATGTTCTCGCTTACACCGGCTTCGGTTAGTTGTACATCGGTAGTCCGGCACAGATTGTCGAGCAGGAGGGGGATTTTACGGAAATCAGCCAAAGGGTATACTTCGTCATAATCCTCGCCGAGGCGGAAATCTCCTAACGAAGTATCGTAACGTCCCACAGAAGTAGTCGTTTCGCCACCGGTATGCTTCATGATACGGGCAGAAACCGTTCTGACAAACGAAAGGTCTAAAGGCTGGCGAAGGGCTGCTTGTTTTTCACAATATTGCCAGGCTTGCCAAAGATCGTAGGCTTGACGGGTTGTCTCTGTCGATTGAGGTTTACCGGTACTGACGATGTTCTCGAATATTGTCGGTGGAAGGTTGTGTCCGCCCAACCGGAAAGTTTCGTATAAAAACAAATTCCGGACATAATTTTGATGTATCTGAGTCCGGGTGTCGGGTCGGGTGAGGTATGCTTGCCTTAATGTCAAATAGTCCTGTAACATATTTTTTTCTTAAACATACGTTGGAATCGGCTGAAAGTTTACTTTTATAACGGTTTGAAGCTTAAACTTTGGGGATTATCCGAACTTGGGCTAATTTTGTCGATCTAAAATGAATGGATATGGAGAAACTGCTTAGCGGGGATTTCCCTTTTTATCGGTTCCGGAATTTATCCGCTTATCCGGAATTGATGCATTTTGTCTCTTCGGGAGTTAAAAATATCGGATTTTCCGATCGGGAAAATCCTGAGATCATACAGTATAATCGCAGGAGCCTGGCGAAAGCTGCAGGATTTGAGGTAGAGCGGCTGATTACTGCCCGGCAGGTACATTCGGCGACAGTGCGGATCGTTACGGTTGAGGAAGCCGGGAGAGGGGCTTTGGATAGGGAAAGCCGCATTCCGGCAACCGATGCCTTGGTGACGAATCAGCCGGGGATATGTCTGATGGTGTTGTCTGCCGATTGTGTTCCCGTACTCCTGTTCGAACCGGAGAAAAGGGTGGTTGCCGCAGTGCATGCCGGATGGAGAGGAACAGCGGCTGAAATAGTCGGAGTAACCGTGCGGGTGATGCAGGAGCATTTCGGATGTGATCTCCAACGGGTAGTGGCGGCTATTGGCCCCTCGATCGGGAAATGTTGTTTCGAAGTCGGAGAGGAAGTGGCCCGGGTGTTTCAACAGTTATTTCCCGGTAATCAGGCGATCGTTGGTCTGGGAAAGCAACCGGGAAAATACCAGGTGGATTTGTGGGAAGCTAATCGTAAAGAATTGTTGGCATGTGGGGTGAAAAATGAAAATATAGAAGTGGCCGGTATGTGCTCGGTCTGTCATCCGGACCTTTTCTTCTCCTATCGGAGAGAAGGGGAGAGAGCGGGGAGGTTCGGGGCAGGGATCGGGATGAAAAGCTAGAGGCTAAAAAGCTGAAAGCAATAAGCTAGAGGCTGAAAGCTAAAAGCTAAAGGCTGAAAGCTAAAAGCTAAAGGCTGGAGGCTGGAGGGTGAAAGAAAGTGAGAACGAACGTTTTCGTAGATTGCTGGGGCAAAAATAATCGGATGGAGCATAACTTTGGGCTGAATATTATATTTTTGTATCGGTTTTCGAAGCTAATCCGCTCATTGCTTTTAGCCTTTAGCTTTTTAGCCTTTTACCTTTTACTTTAACTATGTTACCAGGTATTTTTATCGTACTTTTCTTTTTTGCGCTCGGTGAGTTGGTGGGGTGGCTGGTGAACGGTTTTATTCCCGGGAGTGTGATCGGGATGATGTTGTTGTTTACCGCTTTATGCTTGAAGTGGGTCAAGCCTGAGCGTATCAAGCCTGTTGCCCGGTTCCTTTGTGATAACATGGCTTTGTTTTTTGTTCCTGCCGGGGTCGGGATTGTGAATGCCTTAGATATATTATCTCAGTATTGGCAGGCGGTATTGGTGGCTTGTGCCGTCAGTACGGTGATGGTGATCGTCGTCGTGGCTTCGATACAACAATGGTTTGAGAAACACCGGAAAGGAGCGGAAGACCGTTGATTTAGAAATGTAAATGCTGTTTGGCTTATGACTGTTTTATTAAATTCCGAAATATTCATATTAACCTTGGTGATCGGGGTGTATCTTGCTGCTGTATGGTTGTTCAGAAAGACAAGACTGAGTATCCTGAATCCATTGTTGGTATCTATACCCGTTTTGGCATTGATCACTCACTTCCTGGGGATTTCTTACGAGTCGTTTGAAAAAGGAAGTCGGATGATCAGTTTTATGCTTGGACCGACAGTCGTCGTATTAGGGTATTTACTCTATGAACAGATGGCCCAATTGAAAGAAAATGCCGTTTCTATCATCACTTCGGTATTTGTCGGTTGTATAACCGGGGTGTTGAGTGTGATTTTTATCGCCCGGTATTTCGGTGCCGATCATGCTTTGGTCGCTTCTTTGGAGCCGAAATCTGTGACTACTCCGATTGCGATGAGTATCGCCGAGCGTTCGGGAGGGATACCGGCCATTGCGGCTGTGGTGGTGATTGTCGTCGGTATTTTCGGTGGCTTGGTCGGTCCGTTTATCCTGGAGCGTTTAGGGATCAAGAGCCGGATTGCCCGTGGTTTGGCTTTGGGTTCCGCCGCCCATGGCCTGGGAACTGCCAAGGCCATGGAGTTGGGAGCGGTAGAAGGAGCGATCAGCGGGTTAGCTATCGGTGTAATGGGAATCATGACGGCTATTTTGGTGCCCGTGATCGAACTGTTTATTGGCTGACCTACTTCAGTTTTTCCAGCATTTCTTGTAACGGTTTGCCGGCTGAAGGACGGGGAGCTTCGTATTGTATGAGTTTGCCTGCTTTGTTATAAATTAGAAAGTGAGGAATACTTGAGATGTTCAGCATATTGGCTAATTCGTTTCCGACAACAATATATTGCCGACCTTCCATATGAAGCTGCTGCATTCTTGCTTTCCAGTCTTTTTTATTCTCATCGATGGATATACTGATAAATTCCAGTTGCTTATTGGCTACCTGTCGTTCCAGTTTTTGCAGATGGGGTATTTCCTTACAGCAGGGAACACACCACGAAGCCCATAGGTCGATATAAAGAGGTTTGCCTTTGAAATCGGATAGTTTATATTGTTTCCCGTCCGGATCTTCTAATGTTACAGCCGGAAGGTCAGCCCCTTCGATACAATATCTTTTACTTTGGAACTGATGGATAAACTCTTCTCCCTTTTCGGGCAAAAAGGTACACATCTTCTTCAGTCGTGCCAGACCTTCCTCGAAATCCCGGGTATAAGGGTAAGAAACCAAATAATGCTGTATGATATTTTCAGTAATAAGGCGGACGATCTGAGGTTGGGTGAATTTTTGCCGGAGGAGTTCGAGTTGTCCTTCGGGGTCGATTACTTCTTTTTTCAAATAATCTATAATGATATTGGGAATATCGTTTTTAAAAAGAAGGGCTATCGGGTCGTCCAGCATTTGGTCGGGAGGTGCGACTGTTTCTTCCAGGCCTTGCAGGCGTTCCTGTTCGTTTTGTTGCCGATAGATATAGTTACAATGTCCGATGCCTTTTAAATATTCTAAATAGCCGAAAGTGGCCAGATAACGGGCTACCTCGGGAGCTGGACGTAATTTGTCGGTCAACTCCCGGGCTTTTTGGATAAATCCCATTAAAAATTCCTTTGCCTGGGAAGGAGAAGGCGTATTTATCCATAATTCTTTGCTATGAGTCAGGTAATAGTCCTGATAGGCTTTTAAGGCATTGTTGTTATTGTCTTTAGAGGCAAAGGTTACCTTCATTCCCCTTTCTCCTGTTTGTAGCTGCATGCTGATCTCTTTCCCCGGAGTCAGAAATAAAGGTTGGATAAAATACCATTTATTTTCATCGCTACCGAAAATACCTGTTAAAATGGCTATGTGTGCACTGTCACAAGCTATTTCCAACATGAATTTTCCTTCTATAGAATCGGGTTGAATGAGCATATCCTCTCCATGATCCTGAAGATACAGTTTGTAATCCTGAAAAGAAGAAAGGAGGATATTTCCTTTCAAACAGACCGAAGGTCTTGGGGTTTGGCATGCGCCTGCTATGAATAATAACAGGCTGCATGCAAAAAAGATTAATTTCATAGCTTTGTCCGATTATTTCACCTTATACATAATTTTCACCGGTTTGTATCCCACATGAAGATAAGGAGTATCTCCTACTGGTTTACCGGTGTCGCTATCCAGAATGTAAAGATGACCGTTTAAACCGCTTTCCTGCGGTTGGTAGACCCCTACGTACAATTGGGTTTCGTCGGGACTTAACCCTAAATAGGTGATTTCACAATTTTCCAGATTTATAGTCGTCCAGGGGGTAGTCGGAAAACTGTTGTCTGAATAGTACCAACGATAAATTTTATTTCCTTCTGCATAAAGAAGTTGATTATAAACAGAAGAAGCGACACTGGGGGAGGTCGGTTTTAAATTGGTGTTGCCTGTCAATATCTTTTCTTCTCTTAAATCGAACCAACGTTCCGTATAGTCGTCATTATAGGCGATAAAAGTAGAACCTATATTGGTTTTCTTAATTTTGCCATTCGTTTTATCGCGTGAAATAATCGTTATATAGTCGTTATAAATACCGTTGAAATATTGAATCAGTTCCTGGCCATCGAGTGCTTTTTCAGAAGTCGTGATGTTATATCCGTTATTATTCAATATCTGACAAGTTTCAGGATTCCAATAGTAACTATAGACCTGGTAGGGTGCACAGAAAAAAGTTTGTTCCGCATATTTTCCGGTTAAATAAGTATGAGGGACGATCACTCCTTCATGAGTGGAAAGACTGTAAACAACTCCATGCTGGCAAAGTACATCGGAAATTCGGGATGTATTATCCGGGATGTTCATCTTTAGTGGAATAAAATCCGGGTATTCCGGAGCTGAGATGGCATTTTCCAATTCGAAAGTCTTTGTATTGACAGCATATACAATGGGATGATTCTGGCAACAGATAAATAATTGCGTTCCTCTTTTAGCCATATCCGTCGGAGATTTTTCAAAAGAAACATCCGGATTATTCAATTGAAGACAATTCATAACGAATTTTTCTTTTATTCCCGCTTTTAATTCCTCATCCGAATATTTACGCATAAAAGAAAGTTCTGTCTGTCCTTGCGGACCTTCGCTCAGCATAGCGATCCCTTCTTCATAAGGTGAATTGACATTTAGTTGGAAAGTATAAAAAGTACTCCCATCCTGATTACTTACCTTTAATCTTACCTCGTAACTTCCTAAATCTTTACCTGTAAATCTGAAAGCGACGGAATCCGAATAGAATTTATAATCCACTTGCCATTCATATGATAAAGGCAGAGAAGAATCGGTTTGTGTAATCTCCGGGGTAATTATCCGGGTTTCGAATTTGTTGATATTATATACTTTTTCAAGTTTGGTTGTGTCTATCGATATCACAGAGATAGGCTGTGTGCCTGTGGTGGTGTCATCGTCGAAACAGGCAGCCAATAGAAAAGCAAAAATGATCGGTAATATATATTTTATTTTCATAACTTCGGTATTTAGTAGGGTATTAAACATTAGGATCAGGCATTTCGACATTGTATTCCGGATGTTCTTCGAAAAAGGCATACATCGGAATCAGAATGTATTTTTTGACAGACACATCAAACTCCCATAACCAGCCGTTTTGTACTTTTTCCAGATTGGGTCCATAGGCCGTGACGATGGCTTTATAGGTGGCCGGATGGCTTTCCTCCATCGCTCTGAAGTATTCCATAAATTTAACCCATACGATAGGATTCCAGGGGCCTAGTTTATTGCTGGGCCAGGTCGGTTTCCCTTGCCAATCTTTCCATGCCGGGGGTTCGACAACGTTATTGAAGATGGCTATAATTTGTTCTCCTGCCTCGCTGACAGGCGTGAACGTTTCTGTTTTTTTCAATTTGAAGGTGACTTGGTAACTGTCTGTATCTCCCAAATCATTCCGGAGCACTTCTAAAGGTAGAATGCCTTTTACAGAGTCGGCTTCGATGACGCATTCTGCCGGCATTTTATAATGCACATTCACCTCGGCGGTTGTTTTGTTCGCTATAACTTCTACTTGAAAGGTCCGTCTTTGCTTTGTCGGAGTTCCCATAATTTTTACCGGTAATTCCATGATGTAACTGCTTGTCGATAAAGGAGTGACTCCGAAAGAGTAACGTATGCTATCCTCTTCGAAATAGATTCCGGAGAAGGCGGTATCGTATTCCGGATAAGTTGTCTTTTCACAGGAAACGGACAGGAGTCCTAGCAACAGATAAAGCCCGCCTTGAAAAATGTATTTTATTGCTTTCATGATATTAATGTTTTCATTATTTTCTATAATCGAATTCTTGTTCCGGGATCTCGATGTTGTAGATTTTCGGGCTGGCTTTGATGAGCTGGCCGTCTGCGTCCTGAATATCCAGGTGCCGGCGCTTCATATGGAAGAAACTCTGGCCTTCTCCGATGAATTCTTTGTAACGTTCTTCGTCGATCCGGTCGATGGTCAATGTCTCGGCTGGAATACGATCGTCCAATGCGGTCAGGCCCCGGCTTTCCAAAACCTGGTTGAAATAATTCAGGGCGGTGGGATAATCACCTTTTAACAGGGCGGCTTCGGAAGCAATATAATACATCTCAGGAAGCCGGATTAGATTGATTCCTTGAATAACCTCCGCAGGACATGGTTTGTTATTGAGTTGATAAATATCGGTAATTTTTTTCAAGCGGGTAGCACTGGTTTGGCTGGCAGGAATGAACCATTCATCCCAACGATAATCGTTACCGGTGCGATTTTGTTGATAGATGTTTTCAATGTTATAACGCGGATCCAGGGAGTAAAAAGTGATGGACTGATATAAATCCTTCAAAACATTGTCGTAAAATCCTTTATAATAAAGTCCGAAAATTGTTTCTTTAGGAGATAAAATCCCCGCAAAGGCATCTTTTAATTCTGTTTTTTTCAATAAAGATTGTTTTTGGCTATTGATCACCTGTTCGGCATAGTAAAGCGCACTGTCGATGTTGTTTTCGGTCAAATATACGCGGGCCAATGTACCCTGAACGGCTTGTAGATTAAAATGGGTAGATTGATCTTTCAAGTAATTGTCTATAGCTGTCGCCGAACTATACAGTTCCGGATCGTTCAATAATTTTTCGGCTTCTTTCAAATCGTTTTTAATCCGCGTATAAACGTCTTTGGCTTTCAGAAATTCGGGTGCTGTCAATGAAAATTGCGTGGCATAAGGAATTCCTGCGGCCTCCGGATTTTGAGTGATCTGTTCACTGAAGATACGTAAAAGGTCGAAATGCATAAAAGCACGTAATCCCAAAGCTTCTCCTTTATAAATAGGATAGTATTTCAGGGAAGAAGCAGATATATTATCCAGGTTTTCAAGTATATTGTTTACGTTCGAGATATTATTGTACATTTTGCACCAGATATTATAAAACTCGGTTTCGACATCGGTTTGCTTGTAATTAAAAGCTCTTAACTCCGAAACATAGGTATTGCCGAAGGAGGTATAATATTGGGCCATGACGTCTAAGGTATAATAACTCAGATAACGGCCGTAAAGTGTCTGGTTGCGCATAGTGGCATAAACACCGTAGAGGGCGTTTTCAAATCCTTTCCGGTCTTTTAGTAATTCTTTGCCTGTAACTTCTCCTTTAGGATGTACATCCAGAAAATTCTCACAGGAGCTACCCAGAAAAAGTACCCCCAGTATAAAGATTATATTTTTTAAATTCATTTTCATCGTGTTTGATTTTAAAAAGTTGTACTGAGTGTAAATTCGAAACCGTTACTGTATAAGTAGTCGGTTCCCCGTTCGATTTTTACAGTAGAGATTCGGAATAAGTCTGTGAAATTGACTCCTAATCTTAGATTCCGGACATGTAAGCGGGAACAAATATTTTGGTTGAATTCATAACCCAGATTGAAGGTCGTTAGAGTAAAGACATTTTCTTTTTCGACAAAACGGTCCGTATGTTTCGGAGTCGTTCCGGTAATGGCAATGTTTTTATACAAAGCGATATCTCCTGGATTTTTCCAGCGTTCGTTGAATGCCCGTTCGTCGACATTATATTTGGCATCTGTGCCTTCGATTTTAGACGCACGGGTGGAATTGTACAAATAACCGCCGCATTTGAAGGTCCCCAGGATATATACACTAAAACCTTTATAATAGAAATTAGTGGATACATTACCCCTGAATTTGGGTTCGGTGTCCCCGACAATTACTTTATCGTCCGGATCATACTCAAAAGTACGTTCTCCATTAAGTTTATAAAATACTTCTTGCCCGGTTGCCGGATCGATCCCTGCTGAACGGACAACTTTCAGTGCTGTGATCGATTCACCTTCCTCATATTGCCCGAGAGGGGTAACACTGCCGGAAGAATTGTTCGCGGCATTCTGTTCCTTTAAAGCTGTACTGATTTTGTCTATTTTATTTTTATTCGTGTATCCGTTAAAACTTAACTGCCAGTATAAGTCGGGACGCTGGAGGAGGTATCCGTCGATCTGGATTTCTATCCCTTTGTTAGTCATTTCACCGATATTTTCTTTTCCTGTCGTAATACCTGTGGAAGGTGCTTTCGATTCATCCAGCAATAAATCGGTGGTTTTCTTCAGATAAGCATCGAAGGTCAGGTTTAAACGCCTGCCGAATAAACTGATGTCCGTTCCGACATTGTAGGATAGCTCTCTTTCCCATTTCAAGTCGTCATTACCGATTGTGATGGGAGTAGCACCGATACCGTTCCGGTATTCCAGGTCGCCGGAATATTTATAAATGGTCATCGCCTGGAAGGATTCGAAATTCACTTTTCCGGTGTAACCGGCACTGGCACGCAACTTCAATAAGTCAATCTTGTCCGATTGGAAAAGGCGTTCATTGTGAAGGTTCCAACCGACACCTCCCGACCAGAATTGCCCATAACGGTTATTGGCTCCGAATTTGGAAGATCCCGTAAGCCGGTATACAAAATCGGCATAGTAACGGTTGTTATACATATAGGTACCGTTGATAAAACCGCCGATTTCAGAGCTTAACGTTTGGGTACCCGAAGGTTGTTTTGTCGTTGGATAGCCGGCACCTTGTCCGATAAAATCGAGTTCATTATCGAAATAACCCAAGGTCTCGATAGATGAAGTCTCCGAATGTTCATGCCGGACTTCAAGGCCGGCATTGACACTGATCAGACTGTTTTTTTCTGTAGTTTTATTGAAAGCACCGACGAAGGTTCCGGAATAAGATGAACCGGATTGGCCGGATAAGGCTAGTGAACCTTTCTTCGAATTATCGGTCTCATTTTTAAAAACTTGTGAATTAGGGGATAAAAAGGTTTCTCCACTGCCGTCGGTCACAGTGATATTGAATGTAGCGTTTAGCCGGAACAGGTCATTGATTTCCCACCGGATATCGGTATTGTTGTAAAATGTCTTTTCCTTTGAGGTGGCCCGGTTACCCGATTTAGCTTCATATAAAGGATTGTTCTGATCCCAGGAGAGCGCAGTATTGGGATTGCCGTAGGTATCGTACATCCGGTCATAAGGGTTCATTAAAGTGTATTGTGAAAAACTGCCGTAAGGAGTGTTTTTAGTATTGACCTCTGTATAGGATGTCCGGTTGGACAAGGTCAGCTTGTCCTGAATATGGTATTGTAACTGAAAACCGAGGTTATAGCGACGCCGGTAATCTTCTTTCATGACTCCCTGTACGTTATTGAACCGGCCGTTCAATTCATACCGGATATTGGAGGCACCTCCGTATAACCGCAGAGAATGATCGTGTGAGAAAGCTACCCGTGCCGGTTGGGATAACCAGTCGGAATTAACGCCACGGTTGACATCCTGCAAACGGGTGTTATACAAACTGTCTAATCTCCATTGTTCTTTAGCCGGAAGGGGGTCTCCCCATTGGTCTGTTTGTTTATCGGCTGTATATAATCCTGCTAAACGTTCATATTCCAGCTTTTGTCTGGCATTCAATACGTTGTAATCTTTCAGATAAGGGAATTGTACATTACCGGTGAAATTATAAGAAACCCTCATATTTCCGACTGTCAGTTTTTTGCGTTCGATAACAATCACTCCATTGGCGGCACGGGATCCGTAAAGGGCGGTAGCTGAGGCATCTTTTAATACCGTGATCGACTCGATTTCATTCATATCCAGATCATAGAGGTCCTGCATCGAAATTTCTATTCCGTCCAATATGATAGTCGGTTGGTTGACCTGGACATTACTGTTGTTGAAAGATCCCATACCACGGAGTAATAGTTCAGGCACTTTATTGGGATTCGATCCGAATTCGCTACGTTCGACGATTTCCAGACCGGGAGTCAGAGCAGCTAGTGCGGTAACGATATTGGTCGAAGAAATCGTCTTCAATTCATCTCCGCTGACCGTTTTGGCGGCTCCTGTGTAGCTGGATTTTGCTTTGGTGAAATAGCCTGTAACCACGACTTCATCCATCGCTTTTACTTCTTCGAACATTCGGATGGTCATCTCTTTGTCCGTTTCGATTTTTGCTTTTATTGTTTTGTAGCCGACACAGGTGAAGGTAAGCTCTCCTATATTTGACGGGAGGGTAATTTCAAAATGCCCATCGGCATCTGTGGCGGTTCCTGTCAGAGGTTTGCCTTCGATTTCAGCTACTACGGTTACTCCGGGTAAAGGCATACCCGTTTTAGTTTCAATTACGGCCCCCCTGATCTTTTGGGTGGACGGAGACTGGGGTATGGCCGGCTGGGCTTTAATAAGGATAGTCCCGTTTTCGATTTCATAAGCCAGGGCATTCCCGCTCAGGCAGGTGTTCATCACTTCCCGGATGTCTTTACTCTGAATAGTGACATTCACTGGCTTGGCGTTTTTAATCAGCTCATTACTATATAAAATGTTGTATCCGCTTTGTTGTTGAATTTTTTTCAGTACCTCTGTCAATGGTGTGTTTTTCAAGTTCAGTTGAATCTCCGCCTGCTGAGCTTTCATGTCGATAGCCTGTGTGTTGAATACACATACCAAACTAAATAGAATGAATAACTTCATAGTTAGTCCTGGTTTTGGTAATTTTCTCCTTCGGAAAGAGAAATAATCCGATTCTTTTTTCATAAATTTGAATGTTAAATAATTGTTTGCACTATAGTTATTTAGCAATTATAAGCGGGATGTTGCGAGCATTCCGCTTTTTAGTCGTCCATTATTTTACTACGATCGTTCTACCGTTTATAGTAAACGAAACCGGATATGTCTTTTCGATCATATGGAGCAGGGTGGATATTTGGTCGAAACGGTCTACGTTTCCCGTGAAGCGATACTTCGCTACCCGGGGGTTTTGATAGAAAATTTCGGTATCGTACCACCGTCCAAGTTGTTTTAAAATTTCTTCCAGGGTTTCGTTTTCAAAAATAAAACGTCCCTGTACCCATCCTAAAAAAGTCTGAGGATCTATTTTACGGGTTTCCATCCGGTTGTTTCCCGGATAATAAATACATTGCTCATTAGGGCTTAATAGGGTCGAATAGGTCGATTGCTTATTGTTTGTCCGGACGGAACCGGAGACCAGGGTGGTATAAACGGCTTCGTCTTCGGCGTATGCTTTTACATTAAACTTAGTTCCTAATACCCGGATACTCATATCCTCGGTGGAAACAACAAAAGGTTTTTGAGTGTCGTGAGCTACTTCGAAATAAGCTTCTCCCTCTAAGAATACGGTTCTTTTATCTCCGCTAAAAGGGGAAGGAAAACGGAGCCGGCTGTCAGAATTGAGCCATACTTTACTTCCATCACTCAAAACAATTCGGTATTCGCCGCCTTTCGGTACGGATAAAGTAGAATAATTCTCTTTGAGGGGTGATGTTGAATCGGAAATATTGATTCTCAGAATGTTATCCGTATTAAGAATCTGGATATTCGTATCTTGTTGTAAACAGAAATTTTGTCCGCTCGTTAATTCTATTTCTTCCCCTGATTCCAGTATTAAAATCGCTTTAGTACTTCCGGGAACCGGAATGTTTGCCGTGACTGTCGGAGTGAAGGGCTTATCGGTTGTAAAACGTTGGCTGTAATAGTATAGTCCGGTTGAAAGAATGAGCAGTAAGATCGCTACATATTTGAAAATAGTAAGATAATGATTATTACGCTTGAAATGAATTTGTCTTTCCAGTTGTTTCCAACTTTTTTCCGGGTGTAGTTGTTTGATTTGTTGCTTCCTCTCTGCCAGATCTTTTTGTTGGAGATCCTGGTAAAGAGCTTGATTCCTCGGATCTGTGTTTAACCAGGATACTAAATCCCGTTTTCCGTTTTCATCTAATTCCTGTTGAAAACTCCGGATGATAAGCTGTGATATATGAAAAGATTGATTTAGTTTTTTCATTTTTTTTATCTTTATGTCTATTACGATTCAGTAACAGGTTTGGGTGAAAAAAAATGAAAATTTATTTAAAATGAAAGATAAATAGAATAGATGAAATTTTACATCTTATGCAGCCACAGCAGGATACAGCCTATTTCAGTTATGTACGATTTCAGTTTTTTATAAGCTATTTTTTTCTGGGTTTTTACTGTATTGACGGAGATATTCAAAGTTTTGGCAATGGCTTCGTTGTCTTTTCCTTGCATGGCCAGGATAAAAATCTCTTTACATTTCCCGGGAAGACTTTCCTGGGTTTTGAGTAAGATTTGCTCTACCTCTTCTGCAATAACGAAATACTCGAAATTCTCTGTCACTTCAGCTTCCAGTACTTTTTGCTCATACTGGTTTTTAATCTTTTGATGCTTCAGATAATCCAGGGCCGAATTACGACTGATGAGGTATAGGAAAGATTTGATGTGTACCATCGATTCCATTTCTTCCCTGTGGTTCCAAAGGGATAAAAAATTTTCTTGCACAATATCTTCACTTGCAGGAAGATCTTTCAAGAAACGGTTCGTGAATAAGCATAAAGTTTGATATAAGTTATCGAAAACAAACTGAAATGCACTTCGATCACCGGACCTGAAACGATTAATATCCCAAGAAAATTCCTTCAAAACTTCAATTTTGCCCCAAAGATAAATAAATTACGTTATAGAGTTGCTGAGTTGTTGAGTTAAAAGAGTTGCTGAGTTAAAAGAGTTGCTGAGTTAAAAGAGTTGCTGAGTTATAAGAGTTACTGAGTTGCTGAGTTCAATAAGCTACAGTTATCAGATTAGATCCAACTCCTTTAACTCAATAACTTTGTAACTTATTTAGCTCTACAACTCTACAAATCAGTAACTCAGCAACTCTTTCAACTCTCTAGTTCTGCAATAATCTCGCGGAATAGGGCTGTCATGCGGGGTTGGGCTGTATTGCCGATGTCCTGAACTTCAGTGTGGTTGGTTTTGATCAGTTCCGGTGAAGCCGTGCTATTGGTGATTACCGACATACCGAAACATTCCATACCCATATGGCGGGCTACAATGATTTCGGGTACGGTGGACATGCCTACAGCATCTCCTCCGATAACCCGGATCCAGTTGTATTCTGCCGGTGTCTCGAAAGAGGGGCCCTGCAGGCCGGCATATACTCCATGCTGTAACGGAATACCTAATTTTTTCCCGCATTCTTCTGCCAGCCGGATGATTCTGGGGCTATAGGCATCAGTCATTCCGGGGAAACGGGAACCGAGTTCGTCGATGTTTTTCCCTCGCAGCGGATGTTCCGGGAAGAGATTGATATGGTCGGTGATGATCATCAGGTCGCCCACCAGAAATTGAGTGTTGACACCACCGGCAGCATTGGAAACGAAGAGATACTTCACGCCTAATTCATGTAATACCCGGATAGGAAAAGTGACTTCTTGCATCGGATAACCTTCATAAAAATGAAAACGTCCTTGCATTGCGATTACGTTTTTCCCGCCGAATTTCCCGATTAATAGATTTCCTTTGTGTCCTTGGACGGTGGATACCGGGAAATGAGGAATTCCGGCATAGGGAATCGTATGTTTTATTTCTATCGATTTGCCTAATTCTCCTAATCCTGTACCCAGGATGATACCGATCCGATATTTTTCCCCTTCCAGAAAACGGGAAATATAAGCTGCACTATCTTTGATTTTTCCTAACATATTCTGATATTTCGTTTAATAGTAAATCGTCTTGGTCGATAAATACGGGTTCCACCGGAATATAATAAATCACCCTTTGCAATTCTTCGGGTAAGGGACAAGCTTTCAGCCGCACCGCATCTTTTTCGGTGGTGAATATATATTTCTTCGGATTTTCGATGGATTCGAAAGCCCGGGCAATCTGCTGAAAATCTTTTTTGGAGAAATGATGATGATCCGGATACCGGATTTCGGTGATATCCGAGGTGAAAGTTTTCAAATGATCGATATAAGGACCGGGTTGTGCTATGCCTGTCAGGCACAGGATACTGCTACTTCGGTCCGGTACGATAGATTCGTATTGCGGGAAAAGAGGCTTGATCTTACCGTATTCCAGGGTGGTGAAGAAGAGTTGTTGATAAGGCTTTATCTTTAAGTGTTTGGATAAAATCCTCTTTTCTATCGGTTGGATACTTTTAGGACATTTAGTGACGATAATATAGTCAGCTCGCTTCAGTGCTTGTACGCTTTCCCTTAACCGGCCTGCCGGAAGCAGACAATCTTCGTGTACCGGACGGTTATAATCGATCAGAACGATATTTTTGTCGGCTTGTACATATCGGTGTTGGAAAGCATCGTCCAGCAGGATCACTTCGGGAGGTTCCGGTAAGGCAAGAAGTTTTTGGATTCCTCTCACTCGGTTACCATCACAAGCTACCAGAATATCCGGGTATTTACTTTTGATCTGCATCGGTTCGTCACCGATTTCAGCGGCGGTAGAATGTTCGTTGGCCAGGATAAAGCCTCTGGTCTTGCGTTTATACCCCCGGCTGAGACAGGCTACCCGGAATTTCTTTTTTAGCTCCGAGATGATCAGTTCTGTATGAGGCGTTTTTCCGGTACCTCCTACAGTAATATTGCCGACACAAATAACAGGTACCCTGAAAGTTTGTGATTTCAGTACTCCGATATGAAAAAGAAAATTGCGTGCTCCGGTGACAACACCATAAATAACACTGAGTGGCAACAATATTATTTTGACAAATGCCATGGCCGTGGTTTTTGTTGGTAAATAGCTTGTGAACTTGCTAGTGGAATGCAATATCATAGGGAATACGTGCCAGTAATCCCTGGTTTTCTACCTTATTTTTCATCTGTTCCCAAGTCGTATAGAAAGTGCCTAGTTCTTCTTTCAACAGGCGTGCTTTTACTTCTGTCGTAAACTCGGCGAATAATTCCTCTATCGGACTTTTTACTACCGGATATTCCGTCAGGTTGTATTTTTCGATACCGGCTTTTTGAGCCGCAATCCGAATCGCATCTTCTAATCCTCCCAACACATCTACTAAACCGATTTTCAGGGCATCTTCTCCGGTCCATACCCGTCCCTGAGCGATAGCATGAAGTTCGTCATGGGTTAAACCGCGGCCGGACATAACACGGCTCAGAAAGGTTTCATACCCCTGATTGACATAGTTTTGCAGTACATTCCTTTCGTAGGGAGTTAAAGCCCGGTTACTGACCGGTAAAGGGAGGGGATAGCTTCCGCCGAAATCACTGTGATCGTTGGTTTTGACTACATCGGTATGGATTCCCATCTTATCTTCGATCAGTTTTTCGCCACTGAAAAACATACCGAAGATTCCGATCGAACCGGTCAAAGTCGTCGGTTCGGCGACGATGGTGTCGGCTGCACACGAAATATAGTATCCTCCTGAAGCTGCTACATTACCCATAGAAACGATCACCGGTTTGGTTTGTGTGGCTAGTTCGACTTCCCGCCAGATAATGTCGGAAGTCAGGGCACTGCCTCCCGGTGAGTTTACGCGCAGGACGATGGCTTTCACAGTATTGTCTTCCCGGATTTTGCGGATTGTTTTTGCGAGCTCCGGCCCTATGGTATTATTTTTTTGCTCCAGTCCGATTTCTCCGGAAGCATATACGACGGCAATTTTGTCTTTATTAAATTCGATCGGTACTTCCGGAACCGAGGCATTCTGATAATCGGTCAGAGCAATCTGGTTCAATGGATCCGAACTTCCTACCCCACATTTCTCCTTCAATAAGGCCAGCATCTGATCTTCGTAGAGAACACCGTCGAAGAAACCGAAATCCTGAAATTGGCGGGTGGTGTAGAAATCGAAACGATTCGCCAGGGCATTGATCGAATCGACGGGGATGTTCCGGCTTTCTGCAATTCCTTGCACAATCGTCCCCCAGGAAGAATCGAGGTATTTCTGTACCTGTTCCCGGTTGGCGGGACTCATTTCGTCGGAGATAAAAGGCTCTACGGCTGATTTAAATTTACCGACTTTCACTACTTCGGGTTGTATGCCCAGTTTGGCCAGAGTCTCTTTGTAAAAAGAGATGCTACTGCTCATTCCGGTTAACAACAAAGGTGTTTCGGGGTTTACAAAGATTTTGTCGGCAACGGTAGCCAGATAATAACTTTTTTGGGAATATCCCAGGTTCGAATAACTGTAAATAAACTTTCCGCTTTCCTTGAATTTTTGTAAAGCGTTCCGGATTTCCTGAGTAAAGGCCAGGGCTCCGAAATTTCCCTGAATTTCGGTCAGGTCCAGATAAATTCCCTGGATACGCGAATCCTTGGCTGCTTTTTGTATACTGGCTAATATTTTATTTAATCCCAGATTTTTCTTTGGAGTGAATGAGAGAAAATCAATATTGTCGAGGGGATTGTCGGAAGTCCGGTCCAGAATTTCTCCTTCCAGTTTAATAGTTAAAATGCTATTATTTTTTACAGTAACTGTTTTTTCTGAAAAAGAAGCGATAGCTCCGATAAACCCGATAAAAATAAAAAACAGAATAACATGGACAATCATTATACCCACAATAGTCGCCAGGGTATATTTCAAAAAGTTCTTCATCTCCGAATATTTTGAATATTTATTACAATACCTACAAATGTAACCATATAATTGATTTAAGACAATATAAAATTGAAGTTATTTTTGTTTTACGCCTTTTTTGATAACTTTGAATGATTGAATCGGATTTTAAATTGATGGGCGGTTTAGGAATGACGATTGGCGATTAGAAGTTGATACAGAGCTTGTTGATATGGATAGTTTGTTTTTCGGCAGTCGTTTGCCGTTCTTTTAAATAAGCGATATGAGTAAATTTGCAATTACCGGAGGAAGAAGACTGAAAGGGGAATTATGTCCTCAGGGAGCTAAAAATGAGGCATTACAAGTGATCTGTGCCTGTTTACTGACCAAAGAAGAGGTAACCTTATCCAATGTCCCTGAGATTCTGGATGTTTTGAAGCTGATCGAATTATTGCAGGGGATGGGCGTACAGGTCGGACACCCTGCACATGGAGAATTTGTCTTCAAGGCTTCGGATATCAATTTTGATTATTTCGAAACGGAAGATTTTTATAATAAAGCGGTCAGTCTGAGGGGGTCTATCATGATTCTCGGGCCACTATTGGCAGTCTACGGGTGTGGATTGATCCCTAAGCCCGGTGGAGATAAAATCGGCCGGAGGCGGTTGGATACTCATTTCCTGGGTTTTGAGAAATTAGGGGCTACTTTCGATTATAATAGTTCGGAGGGTTGCTTCCGGGCTTCGGCTGAGAAATTACGGGGGTGTTATATGTTGCTCGACGAAGCTTCGGTGACAGGTACGGCTAATATTATTATGGCTGCGGTATTGGCAGAGGGAATGACTACGATCTATAATGCGGCTTGTGAGCCATATATCCAGCAATTATGTCTGATGCTGAATGCGATGGGTGCCCGGATTTCGGGGATAGCTTCGAATCTTCTGACCATAGAGGGAGTGAAGGAGCTGAAAGGTTGTCATCATCGTTGTTTGCCCGATATGATCGAAGTGGGAAGTTATATCGGATTGGCTGCCATGACCCGTTCGGAGATTACGATCCGGAATGTGAATATACGCCAATTGGGAATCATTCCCGATTCTTTCCGCCGTCTCGGTATCCGGATCGAGGAACGCGGAGACGATCTGTATATTCCGCGTCAGGAGCATTATATGATCGAGGATTTTATCGATGGCTCGATTCTAACGGTTGCGGATGCGCCCTGGCCCGGTTTGACACCCGACTTACTGAGTGTGTTCCTGGTGGTCGCAACCCAGGCTAAAGGAAGTGTGTTGATTCATCAGAAAATGTTCGAGAGTCGCTTGTTCTTTGTTGATAAGCTGATCGATATGGGAGCTAAGATCATCCTTTGCGATCCCCACCGGGCGACAGTCATCGGACAGAATCACGAATCACAGTTAAGGGCTACCAAAATGACCTCTCCCGATATTCGGGCCGGTATTGCTCTGTTGATCGCCGCTCTATCGGCTCAGGGAGTCAGTACAATTCATAATATCGACCAGATCGACCGGGGGTATGAGCATATCGATGAAAAATTGAATGCGATCGGTGCAGAGATCCGAAGAATCGGATGATACTTGGTTTAAAGGTACTTTTAAAATAGTTAGATAGGTTTCAACGGTTACAAAAGTTTTAAAAGTCAAGTCTAACCGTTGAAACCATGGTAACTTATGTAATCGCTGTAACTAAAAAAGTTTTATTCATCCAGTTTATTTTCTTGCTTGCTGAAGCTTCAGAAGCAAGATTGGTCCGGAAGTTTTCGGGCTTCTAGCTTATCCGGACATTCCTGTAGTAAGGTGGCGATTGTTTTCTGAAATACCGGATGGACAAAATCCGGTAAGATTTCTGCCAGAGGAGTCAGTACAAAATTGCGTTCCTGCATACGGGGATGAGGAAGTATTAAATCCGGCGTATTCAGAATGACAGAATCATAAAATAACAGGTCGATATCGATCGGACGGGAAGAATAGCGGGGTCCGCCGGCAAGTCTGATCCGTCCTAAGCGTTTTTCTGTTTCGAGACAACGTTGTAAAAAATCGAAGGCCGATAACCGGGTTTGAAAAACAACGACCTGGTTGAGAAAGTTTTCATCACATTCGAAGCCCCAGGGGGCTGTTTCGTAAAACGACGAAGCCATTACCCATTGCTCTGTCGATGACAATATTCGAATGGCTTCTGTTATAAGCTGGCGTTTATTGCCGGAATTGCTTCCCAGTATGGTGACTACCTGCATCTTTTACCCGTTCTTTTTGTAATATTGCCGGTTATTGTTGCCTTTATTATTGTTGTTATTGTTATTCTTCTGGTAGTTTTTGTTCATCGGCTTATTGGAACTGGGCTTGCTCTTTTTCTGTAGCAGATCTTTCGGATTGGAAAGAGTCATACCCTCCGGTAAGATAACGGTACAGCCGCATAAGGTGTTGATGTCGTTATAGATTTGTTCGTCTTCGACGCTATCTTTATTCCAGGTGAGGAATGATTTCTTCATGTGGTTGGCGGTCAGAACGATCAGTGCTCTTTTTTGTTCCGGATCTTCCAGCTCTTTGATTTTGTCTATGAGTTTTTCAACTAATTTGCCGTAGTGCTTGTATTTGATGTGATTCGAACTGTAAGGCAGTCTTTCCGGTTTCTCCTGTAGTTTGGAGAGAGAAGGGAGAGGATAGGGAGTATCTATATCCAATTTAAATTCAGACATGATGGCCAGATGATCCCAAAGTTTATGCCGGAAATCGGGAACGTCCCGTAAGTGAGGATAAAGATTTCCCATCACGTCGATTACTGTCTTTGCGGCTCTGGTTCTTTCTTCCCGGTCTTCAATGGTCAATAGGTAATCTACCATTTTTTGTATGTTACGTCCATATTCAGGAAGTAATAATTTTTTCTTTTGGGTATTATATTCCATAAAAATACTATGTGTTTCTTAATCGCAGTACGTTGTTTTTACCAGATATAAAGAAAATATTTATTTATTTGCAGACTTTAACCGGATTTCTCCGGGTTGAAGGCAATCCGAAAATCGTTATTCTGTAAAATAGCGATTTCAAGGTATCTCTTTCAGATTATGAGGCAAATATACGCTTTTTAGTGTTCTGACGGAAGTTTTTAGTCTGCTTGAATGTATAATTTTGCAAATTTTAACAAAAGAGTCCGGCTTCCCCCTTCACGGAAGACCACTTTTGCCTTTTTTTGTACGCCTAAACCTTCCAGGTTGATCACTTTTCCGGCTCCGAAGGTAGGATGAAAAATGATCATACCGGGAACGACCTGATTGGAGTCGATCGGTTTGAGTTTCGATCGGTCGATGGCCGGAATATCTATTGTTGCGGGTTTATTCAAAGTGATCGCCGGCTTATGTAAACCGGACATAGCTGTCGTAGTTTTTAATTTGAAACCTGAGGGTTCTTCCCGCATCGCGATATATCCTTCGAGGAATTCCTGATCGATCTCACCGATAAAACGGGAAGGCCGGGAGGATACCACTTGGCCGTTTTTGTAACGGGAAGTGGCGAACGACATGAAAGCCCGTTTTTCTGCCCGGGTGAGAGCGACATAGAAAAGCCGCCGTTCTTCTTCCAGGGCGGCAGGAGTGGTCACACATTGCTGGGCCGGGAAAAGTTCTTCTTCCAGACCGGTGATAAAGACATTGCTGAATTCCAGTCCTTTCGATGCATGGATGGTCATGAGGGTCACTTTGTTTTGATCCCCTTCTTTATCTCCGTCCTGATCTGTCAACAACGCTACTCCTTCGAGGAAGGCCGGTAATTTATCGTCTTTCCCCTCTTTATAGGCGGTTTCACTGAAATCTTTGATACCGTTCAGGAGCTCCTGGATATTTTCTTTCCGGGATACGCCCTCCGGTGTTTCGTCATTGGAAAGGTCGTCGATGATACCGGAAGAACGGGCGATGATAACAGCTGCGTCATACGCATTTTCATTCGCTATCTGTTCCCGGAAACGTTCGATCAGACTACCGAATTTCTGTAATTTGGAAAGGGTACCGCTGTTGAAAGCGCCGGCCACCTTATCGAGGTTACAGAGTACGGTCCACAGGCTGACATGATATTTTCCGGCGATTTCCCGGATTTTGTCTACGGTCGAATCTCCGATTCCCCGACGGGGATAGTTGATGATCCGTTTGAAAGCTTCTTCATCGTTCTGATTCACGGTCAACCGGAAATAAGCCAGCAAATCCTTGATTTCTTTCCGTTGGTAGAAAGATTGGCCGCCGTAAATTTTATAAGGAATATTCCGTTTACGGAGGGCTTCTTCTAAGATACGCGACTGGGCATTCGTACGGTAGAGAATAGCAAAATCGCTGTATTCCTGCTGCTCGTAATTGGCTAGCCGGAAGATTTCATTCGTGACCTGGAAACCTTCTTCCTTATCGGATAAGGCCCGCAATACCTTGATCTTTTCACCTTCTTCGTTTTGAGAAAAGGTCTTTTTGGGAATTTGTTCTTTGTTCTTACTGATCACACAATTCGCTGCATCTACGATCGTGGTCGTCGACCGGTAATTTTGCTCCAGTTTGTATAGCTTGTATTCCGGATAATCGTTTTTAAAATTAAGGATGTTCTCGATCCGGGCTCCCCGGAAAGAATAAATACTTTGTGCATCATCCCCGACTACACAGATGTTATGATGCCGGTCCGAAAGTTTTTTTACGATCAGGTATTGGGCGTAATTGGTATCCTGATATTCGTCGACCAGGATATAATTGAATTTCTGTTGATATTTGGCCAGAATGTCCGGGAAATCACGGAACAGGATATTGGTTTGCAGCAAAAGATCGTCGAAATCCATGGTATCCGATTGTTTGCAACGCTGCTGGTATTGTTTGTAGATTTCTCCCAATAACGGGCGTTTGCTGGCTGTATCTTCGGATAAAATGCGGGAAGATTGGGCATAACTCTGAGCGACGATCAGGTTGTTTTTTGCCATCGAAATCCGTCCGAGGATCGTGCTCGGTTTGTAAATCTTATCGTCCAGTTTCATGTCTTTGACGATGGCCTTGATCATATTTTTAGAATCCTGGGTATCGTAGATGGTATAGCTTGATGTATAGCCTAATTTCTCGGCTTCGAATCGCAGGATTTTTGAAAAAATCGAGTGGAAAGTTCCCATCCACAGGTTGGCAGCGATTTCCTGGCCCACTAACTCTGCGATTCGTTTTTGCATTTCACGGGCAGCTTTATTGGTAAAGGTCAGGGCCAGAATTTTATAGGCCGGCACTCCCTGACTGAGCAATTGGGCTATCCGGTAGGTCAATACACGTGTTTTGCCTGAACCGGCACCTGCAATGACCAATGAAGGACCTTCTGTGTTGATGACCGCCTCCTGCTGACTGCTGTTTAATTCATTGATAAAATCCACCCTGAATAAATTTTTGATCGACGATAATGATTGATTATTTCCCGTAGCAAAATTAAAAATTAATCTCCAGCCTCACAAAATACCGGGGATTTTTAGTAATATTGCAAGGATAATCGTAAAAGTGTGTGGACATGTAAGTGTTGTAAAACTCTTCTGTATGTTATGGTTGAGAAATAAATGTTGATCGTATGCGGTATGTATTGTTGCTGTTTTTCGTATTCCTGGCCGGACTTGGATTTTCCCAGCGGATTCAGATAGAAGGGGTGGAAGTGAACTATTCTTCTGATTATCCGGACGGACCGCTGTATGTTATCCGTCGGACTCAGGCTGAAGCTGCTCCGGAAGGTCAGGTGAGTTTTGTGCCGGGAGGAGATCGTTGGGAATTCGGCTGGACTTACGAGGGTTCCCCTCAGGCCGTTGTTCCGTATGAGGATTCTACCCGCTTGACCGTCCCTTTGCTGGGGAACGGACTCTATACTTTTACTGCCCGAAAGGACGGGGTGAATACGGTTCAGGAACGGTTTTATGTGTTTTATGATTTTATGGATTTTAAAATTACTTTGACCGATGTACTGGATTGTGAATATATTACGATTCATATCGATTATCTTTATATTCCCGATTTTGCCGGTTTCCCCGGTGGAGAGAATGTGGATTACTGGGTCGATTGGGATGGCAAAGAACGGCAATTGTCTTCTATGAATGACTATCGGTATGAAGATCTAAGTCAGTCTGTCGCCGGATGTGCCGAAGATGTGTCTTGCCGCATTAGGATCAAGGATCGTTTCGGATTCGTATGGGAAAGTAACGAAGTGACTTACGAATCGATGATCCCGGAGGCTGTCCCTGAACTGACTCTGGGAAATACGGTGGATGTGGTCGGGGAAGTCGGCGATGAAATGGGACAGGCACCTTTAGAAGTAGAATTCGATGCTTCCGGTTCTAAAAATGCTTCTTCTTATGAATGGTATTTGTATAAAGATACGACCGATTTGGTCGGAATGGTCTTATCGCCCGAGGATAGCCTGATTGGAAATCAGATCCGGACACAGGAAGATTTTGTTTATACTTACGAGCATTCCGGGCGGTATAAGGTAATGCTCGTAGCCATTCATGGAAAAGGAAATTTTTGCCGGGATACTTCGGATATACAATATGTAAATGTCGTCGAATCTTTGCTGGATGTTCCGAATGTATTTACACCCAATGGAGACGGTAAGAATGATATTTTTAAAGTGAAAGCCTTGTCTCTGGAATCTTTCCAAGGGGTGATTCTGAACCGTTGGGGACGTAAGATCTACGAATGGAACGACCCTTCGGAAGGCTGGGACGGACGTATCGGAGGAAAATATGCGAGCCCGGGAACCTATTTTTATGTGATTACTGCCAAAGGAAGAGAGAAGGTGAATCCTCCGAAATATGTTAAAAAAGGAGCTTTGTTGTTAGTCCGTTAAGGGAAATATTTTCTTTCAACTAAATTTTTAGTTGAAAAGTTTGTTTTATCGTTGAAATCTTTCTTTATTTGTGATGGAATATCAAAACTATCGAAATGAAGGTATATTTCATCCTTGGAATCCTGTTTTGTAGTATAGGAAGTTATGCTCAGGACATCGGTCGGCAAATTTTAGAAAGAGAGTTGGACCGGAATCATTACGATGAGGTTTTAAGAGGTGTCGATTCTTTATACCGGATAGAAGGTAAATCTTCCGATTTGCTTTTTTATGAAGGCAAAGCCAATGAAGGGATGTTGCGTTATAAGGCGGCTTACCGCTGTTATTCGGAGTGGTTGGAGCGGGATTCTTCCGATCGGGATGCCCGTCTTGCTTTGGCGCGGGTAGCAGCCTTGGCGGGGCGGACGATGAAAGCGGTCGATATCTATGAACAATTGGCCGGAGAAGATTCTCTGGATTTTTTGTCAATTATCAGCTGGCCCGTTTGTATCAGCAGATAGGTAAAACTGTTCGGGCGATCGGAATCTATGATCGTTTATATCAGACAGACACGACAAATGTCACTTTATTGAAACGGATCGGAGATTGTTACAACCGGATAGGCTGGAGTATGAATGCCGTAGATCATTATTTACGTGCTTTCTGTTTGGACCCGGAAGATGGAGAGACTGTCGTGAAGGCTGTCAATCTGATGATGGCGAATACAGTTTTGTTTCAGGCTTATAAAAAACTGACCGGGAAACAGCAGCAAGAGGTGATGGCTGCCATTCGGGATACCAACAGGGTGGCTGATTTATGCGAGAACAATTCCGGTCTGAAAGCTGTCTGCTTGAAGAAGTTCCCGGCAGCCTTCCAGCAGCCTTTGAAGAATCTGTTTGTTCATTTATGGGAAAATGCATTGCGTTCCCCAAAATTTAATGATCATTTTTTCGACCGGGTTGGAAGATTTTATTGATAAATTTATTGCTGAAAATAAAAGTATTGAAGTATGTCCGTTTTGTGCTTTGGAAAGTTTTTATGATTTGCAGGGGCAATCCAGACGAGAAATAGGTCATTGGTTGTGTAAAGAACAATATCCCTATCTTGTGGTTAATTTTGATAATCTTGTACCGATTGGGCATGATTGTACTCTGGTTAAACATTGATGTGTTTATTATCCTGAATATCGGTTACATTTAACTTTTAAACGAACCGGCACTAACAAATGATATTAAAAAAGGGGATTAGGAGTTAGTGATATAAACCCAATGATCCCAAAGATGATGATTTAGTGGAAAGTTGGAAAAAACTTTTTAATATTCAACAAAGGTATGAGTCTGCAATTAATGATAAGGTATTCTGATGGTGACGGGGGGATTTCATCTGCTCGTGGCGGTGGCAGGTGGATGGGACATGTGGCGGGACATCATCATGGACGGATTTGCCGCTTCCATTGGGAATGATGCGGAAAGGGCATACGCTTTTGTTTTTTTTGTGGGCGGGATACTGCTCCTTTTGGGGGGTACATTGCAGTATTATATCCGTAAGGAGCAGAAGCCTGTGCCCTTGTTCCTGGGGTATAGCTTGTTGCTGGTGTCGGTCGTAGGGTATATTCTATTGCCTTTGTCGAGTTTCTGGCTGTTGATTCCGCAGGCATTGATTATGATCGGGGGTACTTCGATGGGGGTAAAAGGCTATTAGCACCCGAGGACGTGTCTTGCGGGCTATTTCCTTTTTGGCATGCGGAATGGAATTAACTTAAAAGGGGGAGGAAGTACTAAGTTGGTGCCATGAGAAAAATAGAAGAGGGAATCGTGCAAGTGTTGACAGAGACGGGAACCGCTTTTATTTGTTTAGCGGACGTGACGGAGTTAGCGCCGGAGTAGAACAGGGGATGCCCCGGGTATAACAGGTACTTTTTCATTGCGGATATAAGCGGGATAAAAATGACGTCCACGATGTGTGCTTGCTGTGCGGACATTCCGGTATTCCTGTGCCGGAGGAATACAGGGAATCGCAGGGGGGAGAGTACCGGGTAAGCGTCCGTTTGTGATAGGGTTCCCTCCGGATAGCCCGAAATACACATCACTGCGGGCTATCCGGAGATTAGCAATTTTGGAAAAGTGATTGTATCCGGTTTGGTATAATTTTGTCCGCAGAGATGAAAAAGAAATTGACAACAGAAGAAGATTACAGGCAGCGGGTGGACTGGGTGTGTATGTATATCCGGGAGCACCTCGACAAGGAGATTGATATGCGTCGTCTTGCCGTCTTGTCGGCATTCTCGCCGTTTCATTTTCACCGCATTATGCGCGCTTATCTGAAAGAACCGATCGGAGCGTTCATTATACGCACAAGGGTGGAAACGGCGGCGAAGCTGTTGCGTTATACTGATCTCCCCGTCGCGGATATTGCCTACCGGGTGGGGTACGACACCCCGTCATCGCTGACCAAATCTTTCTGTAAATTTTTCGGCATCTCTCCTAAAATGTATCGTTTAACAAAAAATTATCAGATGATGACAACACAGGAACCGAAGGCCGAAGTGAAGCTCAGCCGTGCCAAAGTCGTGGAACAGGAACCTAAGACGGTTCTGTACATCAGTGCCACGGGAGATTATAAAAAGGTGGATTACAGTGCGATGTATATGCGGATGTGGGAAGAGATCAAGCGGCAGGGACTTTTCTCGGCAGGTATTGAACATTTGGCTTTATACCACGATAATCCCGAAATCACGGCCGAAGAAAACCTGAAATGCGATGTATGTATCCGCATTTGCAAACCTGCCAGACCCAACGGGGATATCGGCGTAAAAACCATCGGCGGCGGACGTTTCGTCGCGTTTACGTATATTGGTGAGTACTGTAAAATAGGGGCGGCCTATGATAAAATTTACGGGGAGTTACTGGCAAAAGGAGGTTTCGAGGCCCGGGGCAACTACTGTTTTGAAAAATATGTGAGCGATCCCCGTCGCACGGTTCCGGAAAAGCTGAAAACGGAGATTTATATTCCGATAGAGTAAATTTGCAGGAACACGTCCGGGGAACCATCCATACCGTGCCTGTCGGGAATGGTTCCGGATAGCTCCCAAGACGCGTCCCCGTGGGCTATATTTTTTGAGTTGTGTATCGACAGATTTTATCCTTTGCAAACTGTCGGCTTCGATTTTGGCAAAGACCCAATTTTCTCCTTCTATCGGTGATGTTTCTCAAGGCTATGGGGTCGCCTTACTTTCTTGCTTCAAAACCGCATGATTTTCCTGTATAACACCAGGCAATATTCCAGGCACACGTACCGGGGTTATAGGCCGGGTGGGTGTGGCTGGAATCGGCGGGAGGCCTGGGGCTATTCTATTGGCAGGTATTCGATGGGTTGTTGCCGGGTTTTATCCAGGGGAAACGATTGGTATCGGACTGTGTTGAAATTGATATTTTTCAGGTCGATGCAGCGAATGGTTGAGTTGTAGGCTGTTTTGTAATATATTTTGCGGTTGGTGAGGTCGATGGCCGAGGTCCACTGGGTGGCACTTGGAATGTCGGGGGATTCGCCAACGGGATGTTCTATGCCGATGGGAATATCGAAATTATTGAGGATGTGGAAGCATTGGAGGACGGTTTCAAAGCCTGTAGGCTGTTGGGGGGCTGTTGCTTTGTAAAAGCTGATTCGGACGAAACGGGAAGGCGGAGTGACATCTCCGGGCAGACCTAAAAATCCCGATCCTGCACCAAAAGCAGTCAGCGTGAGGTTACTCAGGGCGTGGGGGGCTACTCCTCCTGGAAAAAGATTTATGTAATTGCTCAGGTTGGTGAGCTGCCATCCGAATCCGGGGGAATTGGTCAATACTCCAACGGGGTTATCGTAAAAATGGGGGATGCCGTCTACAATTTCCAGTACTGCCTGTTTGCCGGTAGAGTCGCCTATGCGCCAGTGGACGGTGGAAGTGGAACCGGGTTTGTCCAGTCCGATAATCCGGATGGAAGGAAGGGCTGTTCTAACTTCGTCGACAGAAGAAAATTGTGCAAGCATCCAGGTTACCAGTTGCAGGTCGTTGACAGTGTGGGCGTTTTTTGCCGGGTCGTAGGCGGAGTAGCTTCCGTACCGGGGAAAATAGAAAAGGCCCGCAGAAAGCCCTGCTTCATTGAGTCCTTCGGCTATGAATTCTTTTTGTATGATGGCCAGTCCGGCCATGCCGTATTTCGTTTGGAAGGTAGCTCCGTTGAGTCCTTCCGGCGTATAGGTTTTGATTTGCCTGCCTCTGGGGATAATAACGTATTCGCTGGGCAGGTCGCTTTCTCCCCATTCAATGGTGCGGGCCTGGATGTAAGCTCCGTCTTTTGCCTGTAGGGAGAGCCCGGTGCAGGCTTGTAAGGAAAAATGGGCACTCAGGAAGAAAATGAGCAGACTGAGGATAAGGTGTTTCATAAATGATAGGATTAAAGTTAGGTGAAATCTGCAACAGTAGGATTGTGAATGGTCAGGCCTCCGTCTGCTACGAGGGTTTGGCCGGTGAGGTATTGGGCATCCTCAGAGGCTAGAAAGGCTACCACGGAAGCGATGTCCTGGGGTTGGCCGAGGTAAGGCAGGGCATTGTGGCGGGCAAATATTTTCCGGGTTTCTTCCGGGAGATTGTTCAGGGCTGCGGGGGTCAACACCAGACCGGGTGCAATGGCATTACAGCGGATGTTGTATTTCCCCATTTGGGTAGCCGTATAGCGGGTTAAGTTGATGATTCCTGCTTTGGCGGCTCCGTAATACGTGCCCCTGAAATCGCCGGTGAGCCCTCCGACGGAAGCTATATTTACGATATTTCCTCCTTTCTGCCGGATCATTACCGGGATGACAAGTTGGCTTAAATAGATTGCGCAACGTAGATTAATATGGAAAGCCTGGTCGAAATAGCTGATATCCAGATCTTCGATGTTTTTATCTTTTTGCAGGTCGGTGCCTCCGACATTATTGACCAGAACGTCGATCCTGTGGTATTTTTCCAGTGCCGTCCCGATCAGCGTCCGGCAGCTTTCGAGGTTTTCGGCAGAGAAATAAACCGGGTATACTTCGGCTTTTTCTGCTTTTAAATCCTGGGCCAGAAGGGCCGTTTTTTCTTTTGCAAAATCTGCCATGACAACCATTCCGCCCTCAGACACGATGCGCCGCGTGGTAGCTTCTCCTATTCCCGAAGCTGCGCCGGTGACGATCACCACTTTATCTTTAAATCTGTCCATTTCCATCTCCTGTTTTCTTTTATAACGGTTGTGAGGAGGAAATGGTTGGCAGGGGGGATGATTTTTGCTGTTTATACAAGGCTACAAAAAACTTACTCCAATACAAACGGCAATACATTTGCTTTGCCGTGGACAGCTTCGGGCTGGTAGTTGAATTCCTCGCACGAAGAAGCAGTTAGCTCTGCTGGAGTGCATGGCGGCCGGCTTCTTCCAGAAATCTCGGCTTTGTCAGGAGAGGGGGCGAAAGATCCGGTCTTGTGGTCATATTTTGGGTGCAAGCTAGTAATATCTGCATAATTGTGTTTTAAAGTTTGTGCAAAAGTAATGAATAATCGGGGTAAACAAGGAGGACGGAATTACAGCTAATCATGGGGACGGGGCAACCGTCTAGTTTAAGGTAAAATAAGAGGTCATTTATCCTTCCGGCAAATGCATCCTGTCAGGTGGTCGTTGATAAATCCTGAAGCTTGCAGGTGGGCATAACCAATCGTAGTACCGAAGAATTTGAAACCCCGCTTTTTCATATCCTTGCTCATGTCATCGGATTCGGGAGATGAGGCCGGAATTTCACTTCATGACCGGGCGGTGTTGACAATCGGTTTTCTGTCGGGGAAGAACGATAGGGTGTAATTATAAAAACTTCCGAACTCCTTGGGTATACCGAGGAGTAGGTTTGTATAGGTGATTGTCGATTTTATTTTCAAACGATTCCTCACAATGCCGCCGAACTGCATGAGGCGTTCGACATTTTCGTCGGTCCTGTACCAACCACAGCGTCTGTTTATAATATCCAGCGTAATCCTAACATTTGTAGTACATTACAAGAATAGGGATTAAATTGAAAGAGGGGTGGAGGGAAATATTACAGGATAGTTGTTTCTCTGTTATATTTATGGAATAAAGTTGTATATTTGAGGTATCCGGGGGATGAATCGTAGTTTGGCCGGCTGAACCGAAAGGTGTATATTTGAATTCGTTTTGTTTTATGCATGTACAAATCGAAGAAAGCTGGCGACTGCGGTTACAGGAAGAATTTGACAAGCCTTATTTCGAACGGCTGGTTAGGTTTGTAAAAGAGAAGTATGCCCGGTATTCGGTGTTTCCTCCGGGAAGCCGGATTTTCATGCTTATAATACCTGTCCGTTTGAGAAGGTGAAAGTGGTGATTCTGGGGAAGATCTTTACCAGGAGCCCGGACAGTATTATGGGTTGTATTTTTCCGGTGATGGACGAAGTGCCTTTCCTGTCTTCACTGGTGAATATATTCAGGTAGATACAGGATGACCAGGGGAAACCGGTACTGGAGTCGGGGAGGTTGGGTGGAACAAGGTGTCTTGTTGTGGAATGTTGTTCTGACGGTGCGGGCGTATTAGGCAGGATCGCATCGGGGGAAGGAGTTACGGATGTGGTGATCGGGTATCTGAATGATGAGCGCGAGCATATCGTGTTTATGCTTTGGGGGGATACGCAGAAGAAAGGAGCTTTTTTCGACCGGCAACGGCACTGTGTACTGACGGCTTCCCATCCTGCGCCTTTATCGGCTGACCGGAGATTTTTCGGTTGCCAGCATTTCAGTAAAGCTAATGAATATTTCCGAAGCCGGGGATTAAAGGAAATCGAGTGATAGGATTCAGTGTGAAGCCGGCAAATAGCTGTTTCCTTCTTGGCCGGAATAGGTTTGGAAAAAATATATAGATTTATTCGAAATGACAATTACTCAAATTACTGAAAATAAGAAACAATACCTGGATTTGCTCTTGCTTGCCGACGAGCAGGAGTCGATGATTGACCGTTATCTGGAACGTGGCGAACTGTTCGTACTGGAGGATGAGGGGGTGAAAGCGGTTGGGGTGGTCACTGATGAAGGGGATGGGGTTTGTGAACTCAAAAATATAGCTGTTGCTCCCGGATTCCAACGGCAGGGATATGGCCGGAGGCTGATCGGTTACCTGTGCATCCATTATTCGGGAAAATACACGCAAATGACGGTGGGAACAGGCGATGTGCCGGGAACACTCGGATTTTACAGAAATTGCGGGTTTAAATATTCTCATCGTATCAAGAATTTTTTTACGGACAACTACGACCATCCGATCGTGGAGGAAGGAATATTGCTGGAAGATATGGTTTATTTGAAACGAAGATTGGAATGATGGTTCACGGGGACGGGGCAGTGGACTAAGTTGTGTTACCGGAGGTTACTGTATGTCGTTTGATACAGGAAGGGGTAAATTTTGTTTTAAAGAATGCTGAATTATTGATTTAAGGGAACCTCGGGAAACTGAAAATTTTATCGATTTGAATGCGGATGATTTACCTTTTTGAAAGTAGTAGTTGTTTATAGATTTCAATGAGTTAAATTTTCTTTAATCTTTAATATAATTGAGTGTTGTCTTGTTGATGGAACAAAAATAGTTTGTATTTGTTCTATCGACAAAACAAATATAACGAATAGATAAAATATTTTAAATCAAGGTGTCTATATACATGTTTATACTAAATGTACGTTTATAAGTGTATATATATAATTGCCTAAATAAAATATACTTTACTCATTATGTATTTTTAAAGCAGGCGGAGAAGTCAGAAGTTTGTTTTGATTTTTGTAAAAATAATCGATCCAAATATTTTATATAATTCTGGAAAACTTCTGTTAGTGCCTTATACAAAAGACTTTAGGAGAATTACCCGATTTTGAGGTAATGAATTAGCAACTGTGCCATATGCTATGTTCTGCCTTGAATTGCATTCAAGTAACTCTTTATTATTGCAAAGGTATAAAAATTATTTGGCAAGCAATAAAAATAGGATATATTTTGTCTCTTGTCAAATAATTCTATTGATGTATTTTTATAACTTTCCATTTACCCTGTCCAGCATATATAACATCGGCAGTAACATAGCAGTCTTTCGTGATATTATACTCACAAAGAACAGAATGATGAACGTAGTAATCACCAATAAATGCAAAATCAGGAGAATCATCCCAAGAACCATTTTTATATTTTAATTCTAAGTGACCTTGAATTGTCTTTATTGCACTTGTGTTTATTTCTGCAGTTTCTTCTACATTAAGTACAATAGGCCTTTTTTCACCTTTCCTGTCTTTTGTTACACAATAGAATATTTTCAAGCATTGTCCTACTTCGGGACGAAGATCCGTATCATTAAAGAATACGATACCTCCAATTTTTCCTTGACCGAAAGTGTAATGGAATAATTTTTTTTGTATGTTTATATCGTCAACGACCACAATACCAGAATTAAAATTCGGTAAAGCAGTTTCTTTATTTACTTTTTCTACATTAGCAATAACTACTTTGTTTTCATTCTTTTTTATAATAGTATATTCTCTGAAACTGACAAAATCCCCTTTTGAAATAGTGCCCCATTTTTCTTTAAAAGCTTGAAATATTTGCTGGGAATCTTGCGTTACAATATGTAGAATTTTCTTCTCTTCATTCAAATATTCTACATATCCAAACTTTTGGGGAAGTCCCATCCATAGCCTTGTTTCACTCTTATGCATGCAAAGAGGTATATATTTAGCTTCTGTCACTTTTGTTTTATTCCAAGAGAAGCAACTTGTCTGAATTTGCTTTTCCTCTTTATCTACATGACACTTTACTCTAAAAACAGAACCAAATATCGCATTCGTCAAAAAAGGAAACCGCTTTACATTCACTTGAAATATAACGTCTACCCCATTTGTGAGAGTGCAATAAGTTTTTCCGTCTTTTTCCCATCTATCCACCAGCGTAACCTCTTTTGCTTCAATTTCTGAAAAAGCGTACTCTTCAGCAATGGTGGCATATCTATTATACAATAGCTTATTATTATTGGGCGGAATAACTGATATGTCGACTCGTTCAATATATTCTTGGTATTTCCGGGAAGTGTTTTCATGAAATTTCTTATATATATTCAATTCGCATAAGGCTTCAGATGTTAGCTCTTCCTTTATAAGCAGGTCGGCTAAAGTCAAATGAATAGAGCCGAGAAAATCTTCATTTCGTTCAACAAGTAAAGCCTTAGAAAGCAATGCTATCTTTAATTCATTACTATCTTGTATACAATCTGCCAATTCACTCCATACATAGTATTTTTCACTCATTTCAAGTAATAAAGATTTGTACACATTGATAGCAAGGTCATATTGCTGTTGCCATGTATATATTATTGCTCGTTGTCTTAATATCCATTCATCTTTTTTAGCACGTTCAATAAGAACATTATACAATGAATCTAACCAAGATACTAGTTCTGCATCTCTTGGGTGTGATTCTTTGAGATATTCATAACACTTCTTTGCTGCTTTAACAGCCAAAGGTTTATAAGTGTTACCATTATTATCTGTTTCTTCTTTCCAATCAGCATCCATGAGGTTTTCATATCTCCAATCTCTAAAAAAGTAAATAAATCTCCATGTTTCTTGACCATTCATGTGACGCTCTGCAATTTTCAACACTTCAGAATGCCAATGAGAAGCACCATAAACGGCGTTTCTTTTATTATAGACAGTAAAAGCTTCAAACATCTCACGCATTTTACCTTCTTTATGAAGATTCATAATTTCCCAAAACTGCGGTTCACGTAACAGGTCAAGTGTTTCTGTTTTTGGGAGATTTATCTTTTCACACAGCATCTCGACATCAATATCCTCGCCGCTATTTACAATTTGACGACATATACGAGAAATAAGCGAGGGAATTTCACTACCATTGTAATAGCCCTTGTTCAAATCTTCATAACGTAAATTTTCTGGTTCCCAGAGCATAAAGAAACGGTAAAAACTAAAATCAGAATGTTCTTTTGAGAAACTCAAAGCAAAGTTCAATATTTGAGAATGAAGCATTGAAGGACGTTCATTCCTAAGATACATATAGTCTTTTAGCAACGTTCTTATTTCCAACGATGTCAAATTTGAAATTTTAGCCTTGATATAACGATAAATTATCCAGCCTAACTCTTCATGCAAAGCTGAATCTACATCATTTGCAGAGTCAATATAATTCTTTACCTGAACATAAGCATTTGAAGGATCATTTTTTGATAGCTCGGATGCTTTTGAAATAGCATCAGCGTTAGGTTGCAATCGTTTATACAAATTAGTATAAGCTCTTTCTCCTGCGCCACTATCATCCACCATTGTAGGAAGTAATGAAGACATCTCTTTCAAGCAAATTTTAGCTTTATCTATGGCGTTTCTATTGCATAGTTGCTGACATATATCACGCAGAACCCAAAAGAGAGACATTTGTGCCCATGGGTTATTCCTATCTTCTTTCAGATCATCTATGGCCATCTTATATGCTTCTTTTAGATTACCACTTTTACGCAATAATGTTACTTCTTTTACAGACATTAGTATTCTTCTATTATGTTAATTTTTCTATGAGTTGTGACAGTTTAATATCAGCTTCTCCGATATCAGAAAGTGGAGCAGCATAGTTAATAAACCCTTTCCCATTAAAGAAAAAAGTTATAGCAGCATAATTACCAGAAGCTTTCATATAATATACGAGTTGGTAATGTTCTTCCACCACATTTGTTAATATGATACCACATTCATCACACAAAGAAATCATGCGACTATGTAGCATCTTTAATGACTCCAAAGATGGATGATAGTCTATTTTATATTTGATATTTTCATCATTCTGGAAGAAAAACAACAACTCAGTGTCATTGGCATCTGTTTCATATTTTGTAAACAGACCTGCTCCATTATATATTGCATCAATTCTTACTATACCGGTTGGTGTATTTACTTCATAAATATCTCTCCAAGGTTTACAGATAACGTTCTTTACTGAATATAGAGTTCCATTCATATTCTTTACAACAGACCAATATTTACATTTTACTGAAGGTAATATTGATGAAGGATGAAAAGGTGTATCCTCTATATTATCAAAAGATAAAGCATTAACAGCTGTTTTTGCAGTTTTATTGATAGGGGTTATTTTAAGAGATGTAATAGGTGTTACATCAGGAAGATTAATACACCATAACATCTTAGAAGCTCGAGTTATCGCTGTATATTTCCAACGAAGGCTATCCACATCAAGCCCTGTGCGTCTTGAAAAATCTACATAAACTGTATTCCATTCACCACCCTGTGATTTATGGCATGTAAAAGCATAACCGTACTTTACATGAAGAGCATTGTAGAAAGGGTCTCCCCACATTGCCTTAGTAAATTCTTCAGATTTAGGATTAGTCAATCCTTTCTCCGTACGCATACGCATTACCATATTGATATAAAGAGCCTTCATTTCGTCAATTGTCAGTGAAGGTCGCTTGTTTTGGAGTAATGTATCAATAATATAGCGTTTATAAATATTACCATCTTCTACTTGAAAACTTATTTCTCTGAAATCAAGCGTAATGATTTCTTTTACTTTTCTCCCATTTTTTTCAGTCCAAATAGGTGCAGACTGAGAGATAATATCATTTGATGTTTCTACTACAGTTATGATATCACCATTCAATAATTCACATTTATCATAATAGTAGCTATTGCATACTACCATCAATTTATCTCCTACCGCCACATGATTCGTTTCAGGAAATATTATATTACGAATAGCCGTATTATAATCAGCTGCTTGTTGATTTGAGAAACAAACTATAGCAGACGATTGTTCTGGATCTTCACAATATTTCTTAGCAACTTCCATTGCTCCAATATCCATTACTTCATGTTCCTTTTTCTTGAACACAAGGCGATTTCGTTCTTTTTTCCGAATCAACTCACGAAGTATTGTAGCATTAGCCAAAATACAACTATTCTTATCTTGACGAACAATGTCTGTGAGCTCATAAGAATATACATTCATTTCTAGTATATCAAAATAAGTTTCATCTAATGCAACAGAACAATCATCACCTACGGGAGGCAACTGCATAGGGTCACCAACAAAAATTACCTTTCCACCGAAGTTTAATCTTGCATAACTAAGTAAATCTTTTATTAATACTCCTGTACCAAATTGGAAAAGTTCATTCTTTGATTCACGAGAACTAATCATGGAGGCTTCGTCAATAATATAAATACACCTCTCGTGGTTATCTTTAAGTGGAAATATATATTTAAGTGTTCCTTCAGATTCTTCCACTATTAGATGAGAAAAATTATAGATTCCCCTATGAATAGTAGAAGCACCATAATTTGGTAATTTAGAACGTAATATTTTTGCAGCACGTCCGGTCGGAGCCATTAACTGAATATGTAAAGATTGAGTAGATAAATAATCTGCAATACTACGAATCAATGTCGTTTTACCTGTACCTGCATATCCTTTCAAAATAAATACTTGGCTATCTTTATCTGCAATGAACTTTTCAATCATTATCATTGCTTGCTTCTGTTGTGCAGTTAATATCATTTATATTCCATTTTATGTTATTCATATTTGTCACCATAAGGCTAAACTAAAAAGCGTGGAACTGTATGCCACACTCTTTACTTGAAGGTCGTAGGAAACCATAGATGCAGATGTAACAATAGCAGCCCACGCTATATGCGTGAGAACCACTATGCTATCCTTGCATCTAATTGAAAATTTCCTACGTTTTCAAGTACAAGATGAGCATAACGCTTCTTCTATTTTCATATGTCTTTGGACAGAGTTGTCTCAATCCATTTGCAAAAGTATAAAAAAGCCGTGATAATCCGCTCAATACAGGCAGATTATTACGGCCGTTCCTTTGATTTATAGTTTTATACCTCTATCTTGTTTCTGCTTAGGTATTCCCATGGCTTCCCTAAACTCATTCATCTTCTTTCTGAACCAGTTCACATGTGAAACCCCGTCTATCTTGAAATCGAATTTACCGCTTTCATCCTGTTTGATGG
>OGHJ01000042.1_pt1 | contig 194958 bp, 139 predicted proteins | sample 1571351 | NCBI WGS metagenome assembly OGHJ01 (sample SAMEA2582037, study PRJEB24529) | metagenome | biome: Human gut stool | place: China | collected 2011 | reverse complement strand
GGAAGTTTAGAGATAGCGATGGTATGTTTAGGCTATTTCTGAATGAGAAAATAAAGATGCTGTCTAATCGAGAGTTTGATGATTAGGCAGCATTTTTGATATTATATTAGGAATCAGAGTGACTTCTTTAAACCGTTGGCTGGCGCTGGCGGTTTGTTTTATTTTCTTTCATTAATAGCCTCGATAATTGATATTCTAACATGTTGTCATTATCACTTTTTTGAATGGCCTTATGTATATTATACTTTGCTTCTTTAAGAAATGCTTTATCACCAGTTTGCTCAAATAAAGTATTATAAATTATGCTACGATTAAATAGATATGGAACAGATCCATCTGTTTTATTTATATACTTTATAGCATGGTAAATATTTTTCTCACTCATATGTTGAATTGCTAAATTATTATTTTTTATGTTCTGAAAATGTTTCACAGAAATTCCTATAAAAAATATGCAGATTAGTGATATAACATATATTACTGGTTTATACTTTTTAAAATAAAATTTGTTGCAGTTTAAATTATTTTGAAAGATTGCAAAATACATAAAACACATTAGCATTATTATTGAGTTATTTAAAAATGCAGGAAACGAAATTTCTCTAATTAATAATGATATTAGAATTGAAGCAATAATTATATGTTGAACAGTTAGTCGTTTCCTATAATATATACATTGATATAATATTGATATTATTAAAAAAAACCAAAGAAGAAAGCCTATAAACCCTTGTTCAGTTAATAATTGTGTGTAACCATTAGGTGCGAAACTTGTGAAAGTATTATTGTCATTTTCATAAAGATATTTATCAATAGCATATGAAAAATTATTTGCTCCAATGCCAAATAATGGATAATTTTTAATTATTCCTTGGGATGATGACATTGCATCGATTCGTCCTGAAATGCTACGTTGCTGGGATATTGTTTCTTTGAATTTTATAGTTTTGCTAATTTCTTCTTTGTATATGCAAACAAATAACATCAATGGTATAACAATTAACCCTAATAATAATCCTTTTTTATATAATTCAATTTTAGTCTTAAGAACTAACACGAAACTACTTATAAGAATAAATGTATATGCTAGATAAATTCCTCTTGTAAAAGAAGTAATAATGATAAACATATTTATTACAAATGTGCAATACAAGAATATTAGTATAACTATATTTTTTCTATAATGAAATATAGACAATGCAATTATACCTAAAAAGCATAATTGTAATGAAGACCATATATTAAGTAGAATTCCTAAAGGACGATATTTGAATCTAAAATCATAAGTGCTATCGAAATCTAAGTTATAGATTTGTTCCGAAAACATGATAAAAGAAATAATCGATATTATACTCATTATTCCAATTATAAATGAAATAAATAATAATATCCTTTTCTTTTCGTGCCAATTATTCAGTTCTGACCGAAGTAAAAAATATAATAGAACACAAAGTGTAAAATCCTTAAAATAAAATATACTGCTGATATGATTTGCAGATAAAAAGTAATTGAATACACTAAAAATCCATAAAGCAATAATGCAAATATCGACAAAAGAGATATGCACTCCTTTGTTTATATATAGTTTATATGATAAAAATAGAGTTAAACAACTTCCTATAATAAATATATGATCATTTTGACCAATTATATAGAATAACAGAAGCAAAAATAGTATAAAGTCCTCAGCTTTGCTTACGGCGTTGTATTGTGTTGTAACTCTCATTTTTCTTTGTAATTATTTTGCTTATAGATACAAATATGAACTTAGAAATTATGCTGATGAATAGTATTAAAAATAGAGTTTGAATAAGCAAGGGTTGTATAAACGTAAAACTCGGAACGACTCCTATTGCTAAATCCGATATGACACTGTTAATTAAAGTTGGATAATGTCTGAAGAAATTGTAGCAAAATAGAGGGAATGCATAAAATAAAAAGAACATGAAGAATAGATTAACTATTATAGTGTATATGACTAAAGCTATCCTATATTTATTATTTATTTGTAATAAATATGGTTGTTTCATCATCCGTCTTTTAAATATTTTATTATAACTATAAACCAATAATTCTTTTGATCGATCTCTTAAATTTGGAACTCCAAGAATATCAGAAACAATCCAATAACCATCAAATCTGAAAAAAGGATTTAATGTCACTAATATATTGATATTAATAATATGTATAAGATATTTTAATAAATTATTTTGAGTAAAAATAAAAATAATAATAGTGATAATTAAGAAAATGAATTGAAAATAGACTCCAGCTATATTTACTAATAATCTTTTGTTTCTTGATAAATTCCAAATATTGGATACATTAGTATATAATACTGGAAAAATTAAATATAAACCAACTCCTATTCCATCTTGATTAATATTTAGATATTTGCAAGCGGATGCATGTCCAAGTTCATGAATGAATGAAGATATAAAAAGTAATATTAATATAACTATGAATGAGTTGAAATTGATCATAGTGAATTTCAATTCAAAAGACGTATTTGTAAAAAAATACAATTCACAAGCTGTGAACAAAACCAAAATAGAAATAATTACGACTTTCCTGAATAATATTTTTAAAGGCCTTGAGATCATATCCAAAACCTTTGCAGAAACTATTTCTCTACTAAAAATAAAAGATTTGCTAATTTTCTTACTTGTAACATTAATAATAGGATATATATATTTGTTAATTATTTCTTTTATTTGATCTTCTGTATAACTAACACCTGTTTTTTCGTAATATTTGGTAGTAACCTCTGATAGTACAACCGAATTCTTTAATATATCTATTAAAATAAATACGGATTCATTAATTTCGAAACGGCGCCCATTGTATGATGCAATGTATTTCTGTTTTACACTAGAAGTGGAAAACTCTGAAACAATTATTTCATTATATTTCTCTGATATTTGCATATTATATTTGATTTTTCATGCTCATCTTTCTAAAAAATATTTTATTCACAAATATAGGGTATGGCGTCATATTCTAATTGAGTATCGGCTAATAATGTATTCTACTTATATAAAAGCGTGTGCAACAAATAAACATTATAATATCTAAAATAAAGCACTATTATTAATTATTATGCAATAGTGCTTTATAATTTTTAGAATATCAAATTACTTAGTAGACGCAAGTAATATTATTGCAACCTTGGCAGCCACAAACATTCTCACATGCATAATCTGCAAAATAACTATCATCTCCTTCTACATTAGGGGACTCTATACCAAACATTCCCATAACTGCCAAAGGATCGGTTTCTAGACGCTCTTCTAATTGAACAATTTCAAACTCTTCATGTAATTTTTCTGTCAATGAAATAATTTCCTCTTTTTTCATAGGTTTAAAATTTTAATAAAACAACATTTAAATATTACAATATTTATTGTAAATCTCATTCGTAATAATTTTGAATATCTCTTGGTAGTTCGTACAATAGACTTTATTGAATTTGGATTCAATTTGTGATGAATAATATCTGCACTGACCTTGACAAATAAACAGATATTTGCATTTTACGCATACAGGATTATCGACTATACTTTTTCCTCGCCATTTTATATCATTATCATTTTTTAGTTCTAATTTATTCTGATAATTTCCGATAACTTCATTTTTATCACCGACAGTATTCCAACATGCATATATTTCGCCAAATGGATCAAATATATACATACTACTTTGTGCAGTACAAAAAATAGGACTTAATTTTAATTTTTGCTTGTTTTTAATAGCATTTAATATGTTATCTAATGTACGATCTTGTAGTCCAAATTTGAAGTCAAGAGATTTTTGTCTACGAACAAACTCTGCTTTACTCATAAAATGAGAACTTAAATTACAATTTTCATTTTTTGTACACTCAGTACCGAAATTGTAATCAACCAAATTTGCTGCATACATTGAAAATTTAGGGTTATCAGTGTAATGATATTCTTGGAATATTTTCATAAGTTTGGTAAGCTCACCGACATTATCTCTATTAGTGTTAACCCGTATCGTGACTACAGTGTCGTTCTTTAAGGCTATTTCGATGTTTTTAATTATTTTATCATATGTATTATTCTCTTTATAATGTATTCTAGTTAGATTATGACGATCTTTTGTACCGTCAATAGTGATTTGTAATTTTTCTATTCTATTTGGTCCGAGCATATCTTCGAAATGATCCAGATCATATCCATTGGTAATTGCATCGAATTTATAACCTAAATCAACTCCCTTGTTTACAATGTAACTTACAATATCTTTATTGCTAGCCAATAGAGGTTCTCCTCCATAAAGTATTATAGAAGAAGTTGGTTGCTTTCTTCCAGACCAGATTTGATTCATTGCATTATATGCCTTATCAACCATGTCTTTTGTAAAGACTTTCCTTGACCATTGATTCCCTTTTTTAGCGATTGTTTCTTCGAAACAATAAGGACACCTGAAATTGCAATCATAAGCTACAAGAAACATATAGACATCATTTACTTTATTTAATTTATACATAACATTGCCCATTCTCGTAACATATTCTTGCTCTTGTTCCTGAGTTTTGTTCGTGAGATATCCTCTCGAGACCAATATATCAAAAGTATTTTCAGAAAATGGAACATTCTTTTTTGAAAAAATTTTCATTGTGTTTAAACTTTTTCCAACTTCTTTCGAGACAATATCAACTGCCCCAGTATAGCCGTGTACTAACATGTAATTATCATCTGCTTCAAGCTTTGTTATGATTGAATATTTTGATAACGTAAATATTTTTTCCATATTTAATTTTTATATAGATTATTACTATCCTGCAAAAATTACTGAAAGTTCTTAGAAATAATTGAAATATAGTCTGCTTGAGGAAATTTTGAATGAAATGGATTTGATTTTTTATTTATATAGGTATCTTTACTAAATGAGTTGTCGGTTCATGCCCGATTGCATACAGAGCATGTTCAGAAGCGTCTACGGTGACGTGTGTTAATGGTATATCCAAGGCATAAGTTTCGAGTAAAGTGCCTTCCCAATCGAATACCAGTAGTTTGCGGCATTGTTGGAAAGTTTTGGGATTTTCGCGATAAGTATGTCCGGAATAAATGGTGTATACTTTTTCGGAGGTGACAGTGATGTCGGTGAAACCGAAACGGTTATCACGGGAATAAGCTACGTCAGGTATCGTTTTTTCGGTGATATATATCCGGGGATGATGGTAACAATAGGCTTTGATACGTTCGATATGGTCGCCGGTGATCCGGCAAAATTCAAGATTACCGCTATACATATCTCCACAGACAAAATACCGGTTGTCAGGACGTACTTTCAGTACAGTGCTGGCGTATAGAATCGCTTTAGTGTCTTCGCGCAGAACCGGATAGACCGGGTGTTCCGGATAAGATAAATGGAAACCGAATGTTTTTGTGTTCAGGTCATACAACAGATAGCGCCCTTGAGTGTAGAGACCTGTTGCGATAATATAATTGTCGGCTCGTATAGCCCGCAAGGTATTTAAACTATCGGGTAGCTGTATTACCGAAGAATCACTTGCTCCTGATCGTGTCCGTAGACTAGTGTGCCGTTCGAATAGCTGTGATGTCCTGAGGTTGAAACTGGATAATGTTACCGGGGTTTCACTATTGGAATTATTCAGTAGGATCGCCTTGGTCGTATTGTTGTCCAAATAGCTAAGGAGAATCTTCTGACCGTTACTGACCATTTCCGAAACACGACGGGCTTCCCAGGATTGAAGTCCGGAAATGAAACTGCTTTGTAACGTTTTTCCGGCTTTCGGTATCTGATGAGCCGAAGGGACCTCAGATAAGTCGGATTCGTTGCAGGATGATATAAAGAATAGGATCGTGGATAAAAATAGTATGTTTTTCATGACTTAATCTGCTTTCATGTGAATTCCTATATATTGTATTCTATTGTGGGCACAGAAACCTCGAGCTTCGGTACATATTCGTAATATTTCTGGATTTATCGTTTCTTCGTATGCTAAAGCTTCTATATTTTTTAACGCGATTGTGTTTCCATTTTGATAAGTTTTTATATCAAATATTGAACTTAGAATCGAAAATATTGTAATTAATATTACAAATATTATTAGTCTCTTTTTTGTTTTCATGGTTATTATTATTTTTACCTAACAAACGTATAGTAAATCTTCGGTGTTAAAAAAGAATTCAATAACTATATTGTCCTAGTTTTGTCCTTTGTTTTGTAAAAGAATGTTAATTATGAGGATGCGTAAATTTTATATTTTATCTTGGGGGGTGATGGTGTTACTCTTCATTGTGTTGGCGTGTACCTTGATAAAACTATACGTGGAGAAAGAGACAAATTTAATTGAAACATTGAAAAATGGCCTTGAGAAGAATATTGATATATATAATCAAAGGACAATGAATGCCACTGGAAATATTCTTTCTTTTTCATTGGATCACATCATAGTTTTTAGAAACCGACAAAAATTTGTTTTTTCTTTTAAGTCGGAAATGGAGGCGAAAAAGATGAGTGTCTGCGCTATGTATGATATCCGTGACACAGCTTTGTGGACGTTGTGGGGATTGGATTCTTCATTTTGCAGGCAGATGGATAAGGAAGCGGTTAGTTATATGTTGGAATTACAGGATAGTACGGGAAAGGTAATCGATGCTGTAAAGCAGGGGTTTAATAAAATTCCCCGGGGAAAAGAGGATTTTTCCATGCCCTTGGGATTATTGGAGAAGCATACTATTAGAGCTCGTTTCGGTTTACCTGTAAGGGTATTTCTTTATGATGAGTGGCCGATGGTTTTGTTTTTGGTAGCTTCGGCTTGGATGTTGGGATTGATCTTTTATTGGCAACACTATTTGGTACATAAAGAAAAGCGGATCCGGCAGCATGAGGAATTGAATATTCAGACTGTGAATCACGATATGAAGTCACCGGTTGGAATTGCCGGGACATACTTGGGTTTGGTGGACCGGGAGGGGATAAGCGGTTTGACTTCGCAACAGCAAAAAAATTTCCGGGTAGCGCAGGAAGCCATCGGACGTTTGGAAATTTTGGTAAAAAAGATGTCGGTAAAACTGGTGAATGAGAGGGGATTGGTATTGAACTATGAGGTATTTGAATTACCGGTATTGGTACAGGAAGTATGGAGAAGTATAGAAGGAGAGATTCCGGATCGGAAGGCAGTACGGTTTTCGGTTTTATGTAGGCTGAAGGGAGATCCGATGATTTGTGCAGATCGCTTGCAATTGGGACGTGCGTTGGGGAATTTACTCCAGAATGCGGTGAAATATTCCAGAGAAGAGGTCGGGATTGTGGTCGGATGTGTCCGAAAAGGGACGAGATTATGGATTTTTGTAAAGGATAATGGTTATGGGATTGAGAAAGCAGATCAGAAACATATGTTCGAGACGGGCTATCGTTCGCCTTCGGTGGAACGCAGGACGGAGGGAACAGGACTGGGATTGAGCTTTGTTAAAATGGTAATGTCGGCACATGGAGGAAGAATAGTCTACCGGACCCGGGAAGGAGGGGGAAGCCGTTTTGTCTTGATCATGAAAAGTAAACAGAGATGACAACGATTCATTTATTATATGTGGATGATGAAGAAAACTGGTTGAATGCAGTCGGACAGATCTTGCAAACCGGGGAGTTTGTCGTAGATACGGCCACTGACGGGGAAATGGCGTTGCAGAAAATGGCTGAACAGCGGTATGATATGATTCTGCTGGATGTTCGCTTGAAGGAAGAAAACGGTTGGGAATTGGTACGTAGATTTAAGCAGGTCCAACGGGAGGTGGCTGTGGTGTTGTTTACTTCGGATTATGAAGTGGAGAGGTTGACCGATGTTTTTGGGGTCGGTGTAGAAGATTATTTGGAAAAAAGCAGTGATATCGGGATATTAGCCAACCGATTAAAGGCCTTACATTATCGTTTTGTGAAAAGTCGGGAACAACAGGAGTGTTACCGGATTGCTTCCGAAGTATTTTTTCGTGTGAATGCCGGAATCTTGGTTGTAAAGGGGAAAGAACGTTATCTGAAATCGAATGAAGCTTGTCTTTTGAAGTTATTGTGTCGGAAAATGGGAACGGTGGTGAAGATCGAAGAGTTGTATGCAGGAATTTGGGGAAAAACTATACTCTTCGATTCTAAGGATAAAGCACTCCGGAATCTTGTATCAGAGTTGAGAAAGACCTTGGAAGGTACTGGGTTAGAGATTAGAAATAAACGATTTGCAGGATATTATTTGAAGGGAGAATAAAAAAACGGAAATTTATTCCCCCAGTCAGATTGCTGATTGGGGGAATATCGGTTCTTATTACATAAACGAGCGGTCGGAGGATTCGCGGACGATCAGTTCGCTGTTGATCACTTCTTCGCGGATTTGTGCATGTTTGGCGTCGAGGATTTGTTCGAAAAGAAGCTCGGCAGCCGTTTCGCCGATCTTTTCGGGAAATTGGTTGATGGTGCTGACCGAAGGGGTCATATATCGGGAACGTTTGCTGTTGGAGAAACCGAAAACAGCTACTTCTTCCGGTATTTTCAATCCTTTTTCTTTTATTGCTTCGATTGCTCCGATGGCCATATCGTCATTGATTCCGAAAATGGCATCCGGCATATTTTTCATATTCAATAACCGTTGAGTGGCCTCTTTGGCTGCTTTTACGGAGAAGTCTTCACATCTGACGATGTAGTCGGTATTGATTTCCAGTTTGTTCAGCGTCATGGCTTTCAGATACCCTTTCATCCGGTTCTTCCCGATAGAAAGTTGTTCCGGGCCGGTTAGCAGGGCGATTCTTCTGGCTCCGCCATGGATGAGATGTTGTACGATTTTGAAAGCAGCATCGGCATCGTCGGCAACGACTTTAGAGACATCCAGTTCTTTCGCAGTCCGATCGAATAATACCAAAGGCACGCCCATATCCTGAATCTGTTTGATATGTTCGTACGAAGTGGTGGCTTTAGAAATAGACAGAATGATTCCATCACAACGGTTGGCCAGAAATATATCGATGTTTTTCTTTTCTTTTTCGAAAGTTTCGTTGGAAGAAGCTACCAGTACATTGTATCCGTATTTATCGGCAACATCCTCTATCTTTTTGACAACGGTAGCGAAAAAGGTATTCACAATCTGAGGCACCACCACGCCGATCGTGTTACTTTTGTGAGTCTTTAAAGCCACTGCTATGGGATTGGGTTTGTAGCCCAGTTCTTTGGCCAGGGCCTGCACGGTTTTACGGGTTTGTTGGCTGATCTCAGGATTATCTTTCAGCGCCCGTGACACTGTAGATACAGAGATATTTAGTTTTTCTGCTAAGTCTTTGATTGTGATGGCTTTCTGTGTCATATTCCTAAGTTTTAATGTTTATTTTTTTTCTTCTTGTTTGAGTTTAGGATAAGCGATTCGGGAATGGTAGATGTTAGTCAGCATTTCGATAAATACCTTTTTCACCGTTGCAATGTCTTTAAAAGTGATGTCTGCATTGGCATAGCGCCCGTCCTGTAGTTGCCCGTCGATGATATTGTTGACTACTTTCGTGATATTTTCTTCGGTCTTGTCGACCAGCGTACGGGAGACTGCTTCTACGGCATCGGCCATCATGACTACGGCACATTCCCGGCTGACCGGATCCGGTCCGTCATAAGTGAACAGCGATTCGTCGATTTCCCGGTCAGGATATTTGTTTTTAAAAGAATTGTAGAAGTATTTTACCTTGCTTTTTCCGTGATGGGTACGGATAAAGTTGATAATACCTTCGGGCAAATTATACTTCTTGGCCATTTCGACTCCTTTACGGACATGGTCGATGATGTGCTGGGCACTGACATCGAATTCACACTGGTCGTGTGGGTTGATTCCTCCGCTTTGATTTTCGATAAAAAAGATCGGATCGAATGTTTTACCGATATCGTGATAAAGAGCACCGGTACGGGTGAGCAAAGGATTCCCGCCGATCCGGTAAATAGCTTCCTCGGCCAGATTGGCGACCATCAGCGAATGCTGGAAGGTACCCGGAGCTTTCTTGGTCAGGTTGCGCAAGGCCGGATGATTCGGATTCGAGAGTTCGATCAGTGTGATTTCGGAGGTATAACCGAAAATCCGTTCAAAGATATAGATCACCGGGTAAGTGAGTGTCAGTAGCAGGCAATTGATGGCCAGCCAGATCAGCGCAAACAAGTGGGTACCGCGGATCTCGCCTTCCTGGGTCAGGATAAAGGCCATATATACGAGTGTATAGGTGATAAAAATCAGAAATATAGACAGGATCAGCTGACTACGCCGTTGCAGGTGCGACAGACTGAATATGGCTACAATGCCGGCTGTGACCTGCATGAAAGCGAACATGTAACTGTTGGGGGCATAGTAGGAAATCAGCAGCGTACTGCTCAGCAGAAGATACAAAGCCGAACGGCTACCGATCAGGATGTTTACGATGATGATGAAAAACAATACCGGTACCGCAAACATATTGATACTCTGATGATATCCCAGACTACCGAGCATAATGGTGGCTAGAAATAAACCGTAAAGGAATATAAATTCCCGGTTGTTGTAGAAAATCCGTTTTTTGGAATAGTAGAAAAAAATGGAAAATACCAGCAGGGCTACCAGCACCAAAAGGAATTGACCGCCGATAGTCCGCATATAAGTTTCGGTAGATCCCAGATTATTCTGGTATTCGGTTTTGAGGGAATTCAGTATCTTTACCTTTTCGGGAGTAACCAGTTCACGCTTGGTGATGATAATATCGCCTTGTTGCACCATGCCTTCTGTGAGACTGATACTTTTCAGGTGGTTCAGGTGTTCGATCGTTGTTTTCGAGGCGTCGAATTCCAGGTTTGGCTGCAAATAGTTGTTCAGGTTCAGGCTTAGAATATTTTCCCGTACCGATTTCGGAAAATGGAGTTGGTCGATAGCCTGGCTTAAAGCCGAATAAGCCTTTTTCAAGGTATATACCTGATCGAATTCTACGGTATGCCCGATATTGTTCTCGACGATTTTAATGGTTTTTACTTTCCTGGCATCCAACTCTTCGGGCAATTGCAGGATGCCGGCCGTATAGATGTCTTTGAGCCGGTCGGTCAGTTTATTCAGGGAGCCGGAAGTCGTTTCATTGCGGAAAGCATGCAGGGCTGTCCTGAATTTACCGGTTTGCAGATCGGCCGTATTCGTATTTAAGATAAAAATCGGACTTTGTTCCTGTACTAATTTTTCCCGTTCTTCCTGTAATTCGTCTTCTGTTTTATGGATCGGAAAATCGAAAGGAGCCGTCAGGGTTTCGTATCTCCAGGGCATACCTTTTTGATATTCATACTGGAAACTACCGACTTTGGGGAATAAATATACCGTGATTACACAAATCGAGAGTATAATCAATAATCTGAAAAAGGCATTTAAACGACGTTTTAATTTTTTGTCGGACATAGAGGTACACAATAGCCATTATACAGGGCTAAAGATATGAAATTATTGGAGAAAAATCGGAAACCTTCGGAAATTTGTTTTGAGAGGAAAAAAGTACATTCAGTTTGCCGGGATTCATTTGTGCTTGTTGAGAAAACCTGAGGCTCTGTTTAGAAAAATTGTCTCAACGGAATCTCAGATTCTCTCAGTAATTTTTATTGAATACCGTTGGTCTCGATTTCGGTGCTGACCTTTTTAAGCAGGCCTTGTAATACTTTGCCCGGTCCGATTTCCAGGAAAGAGGTAGCTCCGTCGGCAATCATATTTTTCATGATCTGTGTCCATCTGACCGATGCGGTCAATTGGGCGATCAGGTTTTCCTGAATCTTAGCCGGATCGGTATAAGGTTGGGCATCTACATTCTGATAGATCGGGCAGACCGGGGTTGAGAAACGGGTGTTTTTAATGGCTGTTTCCAGTTCCTGGCGTGCCGGTTCCATCAACGGAGAGTGGAAGGCACCTCCGACTTTTAAAGGCAATACACGTTTCGCTCCGGCTTCGGTCAGTTTCTGGCAAGCGGTCTCGATCCCTTTGTTGCTACCTGAAATAACGATCTGCCCCGGACAATTGTAGTTGGCGGGAACCACCACTTCGTCGATCTCTTTACAGATCGCTTCTACTTTTTCGTCGGCCATTCCGATCACTGCGGCCATGGTAGAAGGATTGGCTTCGCAGGCTTTTTGCATCGCCAGCGCTCTGGCGTGTACCAGGCGTAATCCGTCTTCGAAAGATAAAGCTTTGGCAGCGACCAGGGCTGAGAATTCTCCCAGGGAGTGGCCGGCTACCATATCCGGGGTTTCGGTCAGCGAGTTGGCCAGAATCACGGAGTGAAGGAATATCGCCGGTTGGGTTACTTTGGTTTGTTTCAGGTCTTCGTCGGTGCCGTTGAACATCAGATCCGTAATGCGGAATCCCAATATTTCGTTCGCTTTTTCAAATAATTCTTTTGCTTCGGGTGAGTTTTCATACAAATCCTTGCCCATTCCTACGAATTGAGCTCCCTGTCCCGGGAAAACAAATGCTTTTTTCATACTCGTTTTGTTTATTTCTTAATGAAACTTATTACTGATCAGCCGGATGAATTCCTCCCGCGTGGCGAGTTTCTCGAATGCGCCGCTGAAGTCGGAAGTCGTTGTTACCGAGTTTTGTTTTTGAACGCCCCGCATCATCATACACATGTGCTGTGCTTCGATCACCACGGCAACGCCCAGGGGGTTGAGGGTGTTCTGGATGCAGTTCTTTATGTCGTTTGTCAATCTTTCCTGTACTTGCAGTCTTCTGGAAAAAGCTTCCACTACCCGTGCTATTTTGCTTAGCCCGGTGATGTATCCGTTCGGGATATACGCCACGTGAGCCTGCCCGATGAAAGGCAACATATGGTGTTCACACATGGAATAGATCTCGATGTTTTTCACAATAACCATCTGGCGGTAATCTTCTTTAAAAAGTGCCGACCGCAGAATTTCCTCCGGATTCTCGTGATACCCCCTTGTCATAAATTGCATGGCTTTTGCCACGCGGTAGGGAGTTTTTACCAAACCTTCCCTGTCGGGGTCTTCGCCCAGCAGTTTCAGTATTTCTTTATAATGGTAACTTAATTGTTCGGTCTTTGTTTTATTGTAGTATTCTACTTTGTGGTAGAATTCTTCGCAGTCGTCCAATTCCGTGTATTTCATTCAAACTCTCTTTTATATGCTTGATTTATCATTCGTGTCGGTAATGAAAAACCCGGTACAAAGTAAAATATAATAATCGAGAATTGAAAATCGGGAACAGGAATTTCATGGACCGGGTTTTTGTTCATGTTTTATCATGAATTTATTTTCACGTGGAAATATCGGCAGGCGGAGAACCTGGTGCCGGTTTCGTTGCAGAAGAAAATGTACACGTGCGCCTTTTTTCCGATGGATTCATCGAGGGTAAATTCTTCATGCAGCTCTCCGCGTCTTCCTTTTACCTGGCTGGCGACCCGGGGGATACGGGAATCGTTGTCATATAATACCCCTATTTGTAATCTGTCCGTTCCGGATACGGTTTTCCACATCCGTTCTTCTTGCCATGTGACCTTGAACAGAGGACCTTCCCCGCTTACTTTCAGATTCCTGGGGAGAGGTAAAGTGCCGTCCGTGAACATGAAATTCCCGAAATCGGCGATTTGGCCTTCCTCTCCGAAGCAATGGAAGTTTCTTGAGAAAAACACGTTCGGGGCGTGTCGTCCCACTGTTTTTGCTACGGCCCGCCAGATTTCGGGCGACACTTGTTTGGTAAACGTCATGTAAAAAACTTGTACTGCCTTGAAGCGTATCGCTACGGCCTGCTGTTTGGGGGTACGTCCCTCGGTTTCCCATTTCCGTTTTTTGCCGGGAATGGCATAACGCCGGACGTATGTGTTATTACCTCTCGTGTAAAAAATAAGGTTATTGTGTCTTCCTTGAAATTGTCCGTTGATAAAATCTTTGACTTTCATGATATAATACTTTAAATATTTGATAATGGTATTTATATAGACGACAGGGGGGCACTTCACTCCGTATGTCTTGTCGTCCGCATTGCAATAGGCGAGGCCTTCCATAGCCGTGTTCTCAAACGTGATTTTTGAAGTCGAAGTGTTGTACGTGGCGGTGATGTCCGGTTCCGTGAGCGATCCTTGTGCACATTGCAGCTGTTCGTAGTCCACGGTTAGCGTATCGTCTTCCAGCGTGCAAATACCCTTATTCAAGGACATGAAGGCGTTTGCCGGCGATTGTCCCCGCTTGCGTTGGAGAAATCCGAGTGTGATTGCCGGGGCAAGTTCCCGGGATAATTTAATCAATCTTCCGAACTTTGTCCGTTATGCAACGGCTGCCGGCGAATCAGAAATTTTCCCTGCAGACGAACTTTTGCGAGCCATATTTTCGCATTCGCGTATGTAGTAAGAGATCTTACCAATACTTCCCCGATAGCTATTTATCGGATCTGAAATGATTTTTGCCATAAAATAAAAATTTTAAGAATTGATAATCTGTTTCTCTTTCCAACTCACTTGGACGAGAGTAAGGTTTTGGCTTCCTCGTGAAGTTTGACCTTTACATGTAAAATTTTACTACGCGAGGGTTGGAATTTGCACTTTTACAAGAGAAAAAAATGCAGAAAAAAGAGAGATGTTTTGTAATGTGCAGATAAATAGGTGGTTAGTTTTCTGTTTTAAAGTGTGTTATCGAGTGATTAGTAGAAGAAATCTTCTATAGAAAAAAATTTATATAATATAATTCGTATATCAATTGTTATCACCTCTATTATCAGGCTAAATATGATGCATTTGTCATTCAAATTCAGCGCTTGCTGTCGGTGTTGGCGATTGCGGACGAGGGGGTGGTATTGAAAGAAATCAGGGAAATGACAGGACAAGAGAACGGGCAAATATCTCCGTATTTGAAAATGATGACAGATCAAAAAATCGTGGATAGAATGGTGAAAAAACAGCGAGGGGCGAAATACCGGATAATTGATCCGTTGTTCCGCTTGTGGCTGAATCGTAACGTGTTATAAACGGAGGGTTACCGAAAGTGTCCGGCAACTCCTCGTTTTTTACATCATCCCGCACAGCCGGGCGAGCAATTCCGGCGTGGGTAATTTCTCCGTGGCGCAATATTGGAAATGGCTTGTAAACAGCACCAGCGTACCTTTCAGGTTCGTTTCCAACAGGCAATCGTGGCTCACCCGCCCTGGGTGGTCAATCAACCCCGTGATGCGGCAGAGATCGCCGCAGGGGAGTGATTCCAGGTGTTCGAAGCGGTATCCCATCCAGATATTTTCATCTGTCTTTGCTTCCTTTCCCCAGAAACACCATGATCCTCTATTTTTTACCATGATCAGGCGTGGACGCACCACTTGCTCGATGAAAAGCTGGCTCAACCGCAAATTCCCGGCAACGAGTTCAAACCCTTTCGGGTCTTTGCAAAACTTCCACACGGTATTCTGATCCGTTTCCCGGAAATTCAGCAAATCCATGTACGCCACTTCCCGTTTGTACGCTTCCGGGAAAAGTTTGTCGAAAGCCAGGAAATAACGGTCTTCCCCGCCTTCCACGATTCCTTGATACTCGTACTCGCACACGAAATTTTCCTGTGCCGGGTCACCCTGCCGGAACGATGGGCTCATCCCCGTCACCAGAATCCGGTGCGCCTTCTCTATCTTCGAGAAGCAAATGCCCCGCCCGAGGATTGCGTTCAACTCCACTGCGGACATTTGTCTTTGGTGTTTATTCCAAATTTCTAGTAAGCTTTCTTTTAGTATGTTAATCGATGTTAAAACAAAAACAAATATGATGCTAATAACACATATTGGAATACCTATCATACGCCATAATTTTTTGTGATTATAACGTCGAATTGTTTGGTAATAAGGTGTAATTTCTGACGCCGGCATACCATCTTGAATTAGTTCCTGAATGCCTTGTTGATATTTATATTTCAAGGCATTCATGTATTGATTTAGATAGCTTTTACCTTCATTATTATTCCAGAAAGAATATGAGCGTAATTGAATATCCCATTTTTTTTATATTTTGATAACTTCATTCTTTTCATTAGGAAATTCAAATTCAGCTAAACTCTCTATTTTCTGTGAAATTTCAAGACAAATCTGATTCAAGCGTTCTTGTTTAAGGTGTTCTTGTTTGAGATCTAATTCTTTTTTTCCAATTCTAGCTTGTCTTGTAAACGTTGTTTTTCTAAATCTTGTTCATCCTCAAGACGTTTTTTTTCAAGCTTAGCTTTTTCTAATTCGTATAGGCGTGGCGTGTTTGTTTCCAAAAATTAAGTTGGAAACAAACTTCCCTGTATCACGTCTGACCTGTCTTTTAAACGAATCTTCGAATTTTCCCATGGTTTATCCTTTGTTTTTTAAACGTTTTAATCTTTCTTTTTCATAGGCAAGTCTTTCTCTTGCTTGTTTCAATTTTTGGCGAAGTTCTTTAAGTGTGGATGCAGAATTAGAACCTCTCTTTACATCTTCAATATTTCGTTTTAAACGTTCAACCTCAAATTTGGCTGCATCTACCATAGATTTTTGCTCTTTAATTGGGTCGTCATCAGCTAACCATTTCAAAAATTTTATAATTCCCATAATTTTGTTGTGTTTGTAAATAGAGTAATTAATATTATTTTCGGATAATCACAGGTGGAGGTAGAGGTTTGAAATCGTTTTGTTGCAGCGCGTTGACGATTGTCTGCATGGACGAGATGTTCGTGTTCATCTGCGCCCACAATTTTTCGAGGGAGGTTAACCGCCCGTCGAGGTCTGCGATTTCTTTGCGTAGTTCACTGTCATCGAAATCATCTTTACATCCCGCGAAAGCAACGCATAGGATTGAGAACCATACTTGAAAAAATGAGTAAATAAATTCCACATACAACTATACTTTTGTAACCCTAATTCCCTGAAGATAAATTATATAAAAAGAAATAGCGTGGGAACTCTCAGTTTATCCATCTTGAGGTATCGCCAAACATCCTTGCAGAAATAAACAATCACCCCACGCTAAACCATATATAGTGTAGATGACTATATGGCAAGCATGAGCGTTTGTACCGTTCATCCTTCTGCATAAAAATTGGCGATTTTCAAGATAAGGATAAAACTAAATGCCTTTCATTAAATTGTCTTCGTCCCGATTACTCTAAACGAATTACAAACATAAAGAATAATTAGCATTTTACAAACACTCACGGAGGTGACCGTATTACAAATTTATAATAAACGTTAGAATAAAAAGAAGGAAACCGTGTATTTTTAATTTTATGCTAATGTGAAATACGGTGATTCTCTTGCTTTTTCAGTTGTCACAAGCGTACGAATTCCCGTTCATCTGCCTGTCATGTATTGTATGATGCGATAGATGATCGAAACATGATCAGTAGTTGATCGATAGGTGTTTCCCGGAAGGGGAAAAATAAGGAAGGAGAAATGTTGAATTTTTCGGTGTGATAATGTGTGTATATTTCCCGAAAAAATATATCTTTAGCAAATTAAAAAATTTATTATGGAATGGTTGATCGTATTGATGCTGATTCTGATCGGGGCAATCCTGGTGGTATTGGAGATTTTGGTTTTACCGGGGATTAATGTCGCCGGAATTCTGGGATTTATCAGTATTATTGCCGGAGTATATTTCGGATACGCGTATTATGGCGGAGTGACGGGCCATCTGATTTTGGCGGGTACGGTTGTCTTCGGCTTCGGGATGACCTGGTATGTCCTTCGGACAAAAACCTGGAAAAGGCTGAGCCTGGATACCCGTCTGGAAGGGACGGTAGAGGGGATTGGGGATTCGGTTAAGGCCGGAGATTGCGGAGAGACGTTGGGACGCTTGGCACCTATGGGAAATGTAAAATTGGGGGATATGGTCGTGGAAGCCGAATCCAGATCGGGCTATATCGATGCCCATCGTCCGGTCGAGGTCGTTAAAGTATTGAGAAATAAAGTAATTGTACAATTAAAAACAGTTTGAAATGGAAAACAGCAGTGTTATTTTGTTGGTGGTCGCCATAGCCGGAGGATTGTTCCTGTTATGGATTATTTTGTATCTGATTCCTGTCGGTTTGTGGTTCCAGGCATTAGTATCGGATGTGAAAATATCTTTATTACAATTGGTGTTGATGCGTTGGAGAAAAGTGCCGCCTACGGTGATTGTCAGTGCAATGATCGAGGGGAAAAAGGCAGGTATCGAATTATACCGGGATTTGCTGGAGGCCCATTATCTGGCCGGAGGCCATGTGGCCCAGGTGGTGCATGCTTTGGTATCTGCTTCGAAAGCCAATATCGATCTGACTTTTCAGATTGCAACTGCTGTGGATCTGGCCGGTAGGGATGTATTCGAAGCAGTACAAATGAGTGTAAATCCGAAAGTGATCAATACACCTCCGGTTACGGCTGTCGCTAAAGACGGTATCCAGTTGATCGCTAAAGCGCGGGTGACTGTCCGGGCCAATATCAAGCGTTTGGTCGGTGGTGCCGGTGAAGAGACGGTGCTGGCCCGGGTAGGAGAAGGGATCGTGTCGTCGATCGGTTCGTCGGAATCCCATAAAGCGGTGATGGAAAATCCGGATTTTATCTCCAAAGTGGTGTTGGATAAAGGTTTGGATTCCGGTACGGCTTTTGAAATCCTTTCCATCGATATTGCCGATATCGATGTGGGTAAAAATATCGGGGCAGGTTTACAAATCGACCAGGCCGAAGCTGATCTGAAAATCGCTCAGGCGAAAGCGGAAGAGAGGAGGGCGATGGCTGTGGCCAGAGAACAGGAAATGAAAGCATTGGCCCAGGAGATGAAAGCGAAGGTGATCGAAGCCGAAGCCAATGTGCCTCTGGCGATGTCGGAAGCCTTCCGTTCCGGTAATTTAGGCGTGATGGATTATTATCGCATGAAAAATATAGAAGCCGATACACAAATGCGGGAATCGATCGCAAAACCGGCTGATGGTTCAAAAAAGAAACCGGATAAGATCGGATGATGAGAAAAACGTAAAATTTCGGTTGAGATCAATCGTTTGGTATAGAGTGACCATTGGAAAACAAAATTCCTTTGGTCACTTTGGGTATTGAAAAACACTACCGGGCAGATCGCGCAGATTATAGCGGGAAGCCATTGCTTCGCCGTAGGCACCGCAGGAATGGATAGCGATGAGATCTCCCCGGCGGGTTTCGTTTAAGACGACGTCTTTCCCGAAACAGTCGGCAGATTCGCATATCGGTCCTACCACGTCGTATTTCTCTTCGGGTCGGTCGGAGCTGATATTTTCTATCTTGTGAAAGGCCTGATAAAGGGCCGGGCGCAACAGATCGTTCATGCCTGCATCGAGGATTACGAATTTTCTGTTTTTCCCTTCTTTGACGTACAATACTTTAGAGATCAGATCTCCGCAGTGTGCGACGATCGAGCGTCCCAATTCGAAATGAATCTGCTGATGAGGTTCCGGTTCGAAAAATCGGGCGAAAGTGGCAAAGTAAGATTGGAAATCGGCAATGGGTTTTTCGTACGGTTCGTTGTAGTCGATCCCTAACCCTCCGCCGAAATTGATATGGGGCAGAAGGAGTCCGCGTTCTTTCATCTGCCGTTGGATCTCATTGGCCCGGATACATAATCCCCGGAAAACGGTCATGTCGGTGATTTGAGAACCGATGTGAAAATGCAGACCGATGAGTTCGATCTGTTTTAATTTCGCTACTTCCGTGATGACATGTTCCAGATCGTACAAATAAATACCGAATTTGTTTTCTTCGATACCTGTGGTGATATAGTGATGGGTATGGGCATCGACATTGGGATTGATGCGAAGGGCGATCCGGGCTTTTTTGCCCAGCCGGGCCGCGATCCCGTCGATCACCTGTATTTCCGGCAGGGACTCACAGTTGAAACAAAAGATATCGTGCTGTAAGGCAAGTTCTATCTCTGCATCGCTTTTGCCGACACCGGCATATACAATGGTATCGGCCGGGAAGCCGCATTCCAGTGCCTGCCGGATTTCATTTCCGCTGACACAGTCCGCTCCCAGTCCCTGCTGGCTGATCAGTCGCAGTAACACCGGATTGGCGTTAGCTTTGACGGCATAATGAACCCGGTAACCGTAAGGGGCTGATCCGGACTTTGCCGCTTGTACTGTTTTTTTCAGTAGCTCTAAATTATAGTAATAGAAGGGCGTCGGTGTTTGAACCGGTATCTGAGATAACTGCATAGTAAAGTGTGTTGTTGCTGAGTGAACTATTTTCAATGCTGAAGATCTTCCAGTTTATGACTGAGGTCTGTCATGGCTTTTTTCTTGTCTTCTTCTTTTACCAGAACCGAGATATTGTGTGCGCTGCCACCGTAAGAGATCATCCGGAGCGGAACTTCTTCGAGGGCTTTCAGAACCTGGGCTCCCAGTCCGGATTTACTGGCTGAAAAATCGCCGACGATACATACGATCGCCATATTGCGGTCGACCTCGATCGTGCCGTATTTTTCCAGATCTTTGAGGATTTCTTCCAGATGTTCCGTACAGTCGATAGTCAGAGAGACTGCCACTTCAGAAGTTGCGATCATATCGATCGGGGTCTTCCAGGCTTCGAATACTTCGAATACTTTCCGGAGGAAACCATAGGCCAGCAGCATATTGGTCGATTTGATCTTAATCGCGGTAATCCCGCTTTTGGCAGCGACGGCTTTCACATTTTTGGCCGGACTGTCTTCGGTGATCAGTGTACCTTCGTCGTCGGGGCATAAGGTGTTTTTCAGGCGTACCGGGATATTTTCTTTTTTCGCCGGTTGTACACTGGACGGGTGAAGGATCTTCGCCCCGAAATAAGCCAATTCGGCAGCTTCGTCGAATGACAGATGCCGGATAGCCTTCGTCCCTTCGACGATACGGGGATCATTGTTATGAAAACCGTCGATGTCCGTCCAGATCTGGATCTCTTCGGCCTTGATGGCTGCCCCTACCAGTGCGGCGGAATAGTCGCTGCCTCCTCTTTTCAGGTTGTCGATTTCGCCGTAAGCATTCCGGCAGATAAAGCCTTGGGTAATGATCAGGGGGTGGGTGTCCGGTTTGGCCAGTTCGCGTTTCAGGTTTTGCCGGATATAAAAATAATCCGGTTCACAGTCTTTATCGATACGCATATATTCCAGGGCTGACAAAAGCGTGTTGCTCACTCCGCATTCTTCCAGGTAATAATGCATCAATGTGGTAGACATGATTTCCCCCTGTGCCAATACAGCCTTTTCCTGAAGAGGATAGAAATCCTTGTTGATAAAAGAACGCAGATAGGTGAAAATGGTTTGAATGAAGGTTTTACCTTTCTGAATATAAGCTTCTGTTTCGAATAATTCTGTGATAACGATATAGTAGTTTACTTCCAGATTCTGAATGATATGGAGAGCAGCCTGTTTTTCATTCCGGTATAAGCAGTTAGAAATTTCAACCAAGGTATTGGTAGTCCCGGACATCGCCGATAAAACCACGATCTGAGGTTCGCCGTTATCGATCAATCCGGCCACTGCACGAATTCTGTCTGCACTTCCGACGGAGGTCCCTCCGAATTTTAAAACTTTCATATTTGTCAATTTTATAAACTCCAGTGTTTTTCTTATTTCCGGCTGCAAAGGTGCTATATTCAAATTGATAAAACAATACTTTGTTAAGAATTAAACAACGTGATTAATTTTTGTAGAAGCTGGCTGCCACCCAATTCTTGTCTTCCCGGTAAGTCATGAAAGTCAGACCTGATTGTGCCGCTCTTTCCTGGATGAGGGGAAGGTCTTGCAGATAAAATCCGCTCATGATCAGGAGGCCTTGGGGGAGGAGTCGGGCGACGTAATGGGGCATGTCTTCGAGAAGGATATTGCGGTTGATATTAGCCAGGATCACATCGAAAGGTGCCTCTGCTTCCAGTAACCGGGCGTCTCCGATTTTGATGGTGATGTTGTTCAGACCATTGGCCCGGATATTTTCCATCGCATTGTTGTAAGCCCATTCATCGATGTCGATGCCGGTGATTTCCCGGGCACCGGTTTTGGCAGCCAGGATAGACAGGATACCTGTTCCGCATCCCATGTCGAGTACCCGTTTGCCTGTAATCCGCTCCTTGTTGTCCAGGATGGTGCGTAGCATGAGGGCGGTGGTGGAATGGTGACCGGTACCGAAACTCATTTTGGGTTCGATCAGGATTTCATATTCGATGCCGGGAACCGGAGCGTGGAATCCGGCCCTGACTAAGATCCGGTCGTCTACCACGATGGGAGTGAAATTTTCTTCCCATACTTTGTTCCAGTCCTGGTCTTCGATTTCCTGTACCGAGGTTTCGATACGATAGTTCCGGGTGAAAAAATCGAATATTTCCAGCCGGGTGATGGCTTGTGCATTATAATCTTTGGCAGGAATGTAGGCCGTGAATCCCTGGTCGGTGTAGGAGAAACCATCGTAACCGATAGTACCCAGTTCGGAAATTAACGCATCTGCAACCGCTTCTTCGTAGGGGGTGATGTCGAAAGTAACTTCAATATAATTCATGGTTTTATTATTTTATTCGATTGTCATTCTGATTCTCCATTCTTTGGGGTAATAGTTGTTAAGCCGGTTGCCCAGGTGTTTGCACCATCCGAGACCCTGTCCGCGATAGGTAACCAATAACCATTCTGCGGTCTTGGGCGGCACCGGAATATCTTCTTTTTTCAGAAAGGTCAGGGCTGTCATCCGGTCGGTATCCAGGAGGGCGCAGTTTGCTTTATTCAGTCCCTGCCAGAGAGCGAGTGAAGGCAGAGGTTTACTTTTCCGGTTGATGATTTCTGCTATTTCACAACCTTGGTAGAGGATGTGCAGATTAGCCTCCAGTAGTTGTATAAATTCGCTGTGTTGCTCCGGGATTACGCCTATGATATTGTCTTTGGCATAGGGGCGGTAATATTCGGGTGTCCGGATATAAGCCCGGATGTCGCCGGGGAGAAGGGGGGGGGTATGTTTCGTATTTTTCCTGACTTTCCCGGCTCTGAATTCTTCGCCTTCGGTTTTTTGTACCACTCCGGTAAAAAATCCTTCTCCCGGAATCCGGTGAGGGTAGAAATGATAACAGTGAGCGGTTGAGTTTCCCGGGACAATTCCTGGAAAAAGAGGTGCGATTTCAATGGAACGGGCTCCGTATTTCCGTATCAATCGTTCCAGGATGGCTTCGTTTTCTCCGGGATTGTAAGTACAGGTGCTATACACCAGGAAACCACTGGGTTTTAGGCAAGGCCAGATGTCTGCCAGAATCCGTTGCTGGCGCTCACTGCAAAGCTGCAGGTTGCTTTCGTTCCATTCCTGAATGGCACCGGGGTCTTTTCTGAACATGCCTTCTCCCGAACAGGGGGCATCTACGACGATGATATCGAAAGCGCCTTTCAGATGGTGAAAGTCTGCCGGATCATTGTTCGTGACGACTACATGGGAAGTTCCCCATTTGATCATATTTTCTTTTAAAATACCGGCCCGGGAACGGATAACTTCGTTAGCTACCAAAAGGCTGCCGGAGGAAAGCCGGGAAGCGATCAGGGTAGATTTGCCACCTGGAGCGGCACACAGATCCAATACTCTTACCGGATGAGCCGGTAGTATTTGTCCGAATATATGATATAAAAACATCGAAGAGGCTTCCTGTACATAGTAAGTCCCGCTATGTAGGCAAGGGTCCAGGGTGAAAACGGGGCGGCTCTTCAAATAATAGGCCGATTCGCACCAGGATACGGGTAAACCGATTTGCTCGTCGGGGAATAACCGGGAGATGGGGACGGGTTTTCCCGGGTTCAGCCGGATACTGACAGGAGGCTCTGTTTGCAGGGCTGCAAAGAAAGCTTCCGACTCTTCCGGTAAAAGTTTTCTCATGCGTTCTTCGAACAGAGCGGGTAAAGTGTTCATGTTTTTCCGTATATTTGCAAATAATTGTGTACAAAGATAAGTGATTTTGGATAAGTTATGATTGAAGTCAAGGAAGATTATAGTTTGAAACCATATAATACGTTTGCTATTGATGTCAAATGCAGGTATTTTGTCGAAAGTGACGAGGAGGAAGCGCTCCGGGCTTTTGTGGCTGATTATGAATGGCAACCGTCGGAAGTGTTGATTTTGGGAGGAGGAAGTAATTTCCTTTTTACGGAAGATTTTACCGGTACTGTTTTTTATCCGGCGATGCAGGGAAAAGAGGTGATAAAGGAAGATGAGGAAGAGGTGTGGGTTAGGATAGGAGCCGGAGTGGAATGGGACGATTTTGTGGCCTGGACAGTGGAACAGGGATGGGGTGGAGTTGAAAATCTTTCTTTTATTCCGGGGCATGTCGGAGCAGCTCCGGTGCAAAATGTCGGAGCCTATGGGATGGAAGCCGGCGAGCGGATCGACCGGGTGGAAGCGATAGCCCTGGATAAAGCTATCCAGGTGGAAATTGCAGGAAAAGATTGCCGTTTCGCTTATCGGGATAGTATTTTTAAACGGGAGTGGAAAAATCGGTATATCATTACCCGGGTGGTATTCCGGTTGTCCAAAAAACCGGAGTTTCGGCTGGATTATGGTGCCTTGCGGAGCGAACTTGAAAAGATGGGGGGAGAAGTGAATTTGACGAATATCCGGCAGGCGGTGATTCGGATTCGCCGTTCTAAATTGCCGGACGTGGCGGAGATTCCCAATGCGGGGAGTTTTTTTAAAAATCCCGTGGTCAGTCGGGAACAGGCGGACCGGCTTTTGGCGGAATATCCCGGAATGCCTGTCTATGAGGTCGACGATGCTTGTTGCAAGTTGGCTGCCGGCTGGATGATCGAACAATGTGGTTGGAAAGGACGTACATGGGGGAAGGCCGGGGTACATGACAAACAGGCTTTGGTATTGGTGAATCGGGGGGGAGCCAGTGGTATCGAGATTACCCGCCTGGCGAATGAAATCCGGAAAAGTGTATTCATGAAATTCGGGATCTGGATAGAACCTGAAGTCTATGTGATTTGAATGAAGTTAAAAACAAAGCTATGGTGACGAAGTATGCAGAGAAAGTAAAAATTTACAACCACTATACCAATTACAAAGGCAGGTTGTTTGTGAAAACTTTGTGTGATTTGTTCAACGATGCGGCCGAGGTACAGACCGAACTATATAAGGTGGATGTGGATACCTTGAATGCACAAGGGTTTACCTGGATGTTGCATCGTCTGCATATCCTGCTCCATAAGATGCCTTTAAAGGAAGAAATCGTGACTATCGAGACCTGGCCTTCGGGGATCGACCGTTTGTTTGCCTTGCGTGACTACCGGATGTTCCGGGAAGACGGGGAGGAATTGGTGCGGGCAACTTCCGAATGGATGTATATCGATATGAAACGGAGAAGACCTTTGCGTTTGCCGGAGAATGTCATTGCCATGAGTACGGAGCATAACATCCCTAAGTTGGTGTTGGCCCCTTTGCTGGATGAGAAGGAATTTGGCGGAGAGAGACAGGGAATACGCCATTTTACAGCGACTTTCGATAACATTGATTTTAACGGGCACGTGACTCAGGCTTCGTATGTCCGCTGGATTACCAATTCGCTGCCTTTCGGGTTTCTAAAAGAGCATGTGTTGACAGAAATTGAAGTGATTTATGCCCATGAGATTATGCCGGATAGTCAGATTCATTCCGCTTATCGCATGGAAGAACGGGGTGAAAATGAAGTGGTGGTTTGGCATGAAGTGAAAGACGAAACCGAGCACTTGACGCATTGTCAGGCCAAAACGGTATGGATGAAGCAGGGATAGAGTTGCTGAGTTGTAGAGTTGCTGAGTTGTAGAGTTGCTGAGTTTGTTTGTAAGTTATTGATTTTCAATGTATTCTGATGTAAAAATCAATTTTATCATTTTTAGTTTCAATAGATTACTTTCCGTTTATTTAAAAATTTTGATTTCTCTTTCTCGTTTTTTTTTTTTAACAGATTATAAAACAGAAAAAATTCAATAACGATTATAGCCTTCCTCTTAGCAACTCTCTAACCCATTAACTTATTAACTCTCTAACTCAGTAACTCTCTAACTCTTAAAAAGGCAAATCGTCGGCTTCAGGCATCGGGGGGATATCTTCTACACGATATTCCGGTACGGGAATATTTGCCGGATTCTGGGGGGCTACTTTTTCAATCCGCCAGCCTTCGAGATTGGTAAAATAAGATACTTGTCCTTTATTTTCCCATTTTCTGCCCCGGATATTGAAATATACTTTAATATTTTCGTTTAAATCGATATTTTCGAGCAGGTCACACCGATCTTGTATCAATTGTACTTTTACGAAGTCATTCCATTGTGAGTTTTTTTCGTTCTCTACTTCGATGACAAATTCCCTTTTTTGGAACCGGTCACTGATGTGTTGGGTTTCTTCTTTGAAAATCAGTTTCCCGACTATTTCGTAATTCATGTATGTGGAGTTTTTTTGATTTAGCTAATTAAAAAGTGAAACCCGGGGGTATTACCTCGGGTTCACATTGAAGTTCCCTATAGGGAGATTATTTTTGATCAGCTTCTTTAGCGTCCGGTGTAACGATGTCTAACAGTTCGACTTCGAAAATCAGGGTTTCGTTCGGTCCGATGGAGCCGTTTCCTCTTGGGCCGTAAGCCTGATCCGACGGGATAAAGATTTCCCATTTCGATCCGACAGGCATTTGTTGTAAAGCAGTCGTCCATCCCGGGATTACCCGATTCAAAGGAAATTCTACCGGTTCGCCTCTTTTGATAGAAGAATCGAATTCAGTTCCGTCGATCAAGGTGCCTCTGTAATGTACTTTGACCATATCGGTAGCTGCCGGTTTTGCACCTTCTCCTTTTTTGATGATCTTGTATTGGATACCGTTAGCTAAAGTATCTACGCCAGATTTCTTTGCATTTTCTTCCAGGAATTTCTTTCCTTTTTCTGCATTTTCCGTTGCTTTTTTCATAGCCACTTCCTGCATGAATCCGTTCAGGAACATTTGGATTTCGCGTGGGTCTTTTCCCACTTCTTTTTTGGCTATAGCTGAATTCAAACCGGCGATCAAAGCTTCGCGGTTAACCTCGGAGAAACCCATTTGTTGCAGGCCTGAGCCGTACATGTAACCGATATAAAAACTGGCTGAGTCGGCCGTTGTTTTCAAAGAAGCAGAAGTTTGTGTCATGGAACCGCTGTTGTTACAGCTGATAGCCATTGCACCTACTGCCAGAGTAAGTAGTAAATTTTTAGCTTTCATGTTTTGAATTTTATTGAATTAAATTTTAATGTTTTAGATAATAGCCAACAGTTCGACATCGAAAATCAGGGTTTGGTTCGGTCCGATCGACTGACCTGCGCCGTGTGTGCCATAAGCCAGTTCGGAAGGAATATAAAGTTGCCATTTCGATCCTACAGGCATCAATTGCAGGGCTTCTACCCAACCGGCGATCACTCCGCTTACCGGGAATTCTGCCGGTTCGTTTCTGCGGATAGATGAATCGAAAACAGTACCATTGATCAGACGACCTTCATAATGACACTTTACCGTATCCGAAGCTTTGGGTTTTGGGCCATTGCCAGCAGTCAGGATTTTATATTGTAATCCGCTCGGAAGTGCAACTACGCCTTCTTTTTTCTTGTTTTCTGCCAGGAACTTTTCGCCTTCAGCTTTTGCCTCTTTTCCTTTTGCTTGCTGGAGTTTGTCGAAATAATCCTGTAAGATATTATTGGCTTCATCCGGCATGATTTCCGGCATCTTACCACTGAATACGACATTCAGACCGTCGATAAATGCTTCTGCATTGATCGTGGTTACTCCGGAAGAAATCAAATTGCTGGCAATGCTAAGTCCTAAGCTGTAGCTGACTTTGTCAAGTTCGTCTGTGTATTTCATTCTTTATCTATTAATTATTAATCGCGCAAAGATACACTAAAATGGTAAAAAGTAAAAAGTTAAGACTAAAAAGTGTTTGAATAAACACTTGTCTGTTTTACGTAAACTCTTTCTCCTCTGTTTCCCTTTTCCCCTCGATTCTTTTATTTCCCCCCCTTTTTTCCCTTTTCCCTTATACTTTTTCCCTTTAGCTTTTAGCTTATAGCCTCTAGCTTTTAGCTTATAGCCTTTAGCCTTTTATCTGTCCATCGCTCAAGCAAATCTTCGAATCTGCCATCTCCGCCAGTTCCGTATCGTGAGTGACGATAACAAAAGTTTGTCCTAACTCGTCGCGTAAGGAGAAAAATAATTGGTGCAGTTCGTTTTTAGTATGTGTATCCAGATTACCCGAAGGTTCGTCGGCCAGGACCACTTTTGGGGAATTGATCAGGGCTCTGGCGACGGATACCCGTTGTTGTTCTCCTCCCGAAAGTTCTGACGGTTTATGAGAGATCCGGTCTTGCAATCCCATTAATTCCAGCAGTCCGAGTGCTTTTTTTTCGGCCTCTTTCCGGGGGACTCCCTTGATCCAGGCTGGCATACATACGTTCTCCAAAGCAGTGAATTCCGGTAGCAAATGGTGAAACTGGAAAACAAAACCGATATTGTTATTTCGGAAATTTGCTAATTTATTGGCCGAATAGTGAGCGACGTTGTCCTGTTCATACCATACCTCTCCTTCATCCGGGTAGTCTAAGGTGCCTATAATGTGCAGCAAAGTACTTTTCCCGGCTCCACTAGCCCCGACGATCGTCACAATTTGTTTTTCGGGAATGATCAGATCGATGCCTTTTAAAACCTGTAGTGTTCCGTAACTTTTTTTGATATTTTTGACCTCAATCATCCAATTTCTTTTAATTTTCGCTGTAAAGATAGGGAATAAAGTCAAAATAATATTTAATTTCGTGTGGAAAACGTCCCATTAAATTAGTCGAAAGTTTATAAAGTCTACAAAAAATTCTAAGTTCCCGCACCTGTGGGGGATTGACAATTGCCAGAGACCAGTTGACAATGAAACAGCACACTGGAAAGATCCATCGAACCAACTAAAAACCAATGCTTTATTCTTTATTCCTTTTTTCATTTGTCTTTACTTATTCCTTTTTCGATGGAAGCTTCGCTTCCAAATAATTGTCAATAGGTAATTGTCGTCTGTCAATTATTCTTTTGGTGGATTTCCACCAAAAGAATGGGACGTTTTATGATGCGTTTATTTTGTTTGTTATCAGTTTGTTATCTATGGTTTTGTGGGTTCGGTGGCAAGCAGGAGGGAAAGGTGTCGGATTCGGCTTTGTATGTCTTGAAAGATAAGGCTTATGGGCATATTTCTAAGGGCGAATATCAGGAGACGGAAAGAGTTTGTCAGGAGATTTTACAAAATACCGTTTGGGGAGGACAAGAATGGTTTTACACCTATGCCTTGATCTATCAGGGACAAGCACGGATCATGCTGGGCAAAACGCAGGAGGGATTACAGGATTTGCTCGGGGCAAAACGATTGGCTGAGATACAACACAATGATTCGGCACTTTGTTCGGTGTATAACGGGCTTGGGTTGTACGAACAAAATGTCACTTGTGACTATTACCGCTCTTTGAATTATTACCGGGAGGGGTGTGATATCGCCGAACGTTGCGGACACCGGTTGTTGTATTGTTTGTTAGTCGCTAATATCGCGGAAGTACTGACTTTAAGAAATGAAGAAGCCGGGTTGGAATATGCAGAGAAATGTTACCTGCTGGGCCGGCAGAATAATGATCCTTATCTGATCTATTGCGGGGCGATTTCTATGGCCCGCAATCTTTGTCTCAACCGGAAGATGGAAGAGGCCTGGAGATATACCCGTGAAGCGGATCGGTTGAGTAAACGTTATGACTTTAAAAATCGTTCGGATATTTATAATACATACGGAGAAATAGCGTTGGAAGCGGGGGATTATATGAAGGCCGGATTGTACTATGAGCAGGCGATCCGGGAACATGGTTTTTCACAGGCTGCTTATGTCGTGTCCACCTATGTCGGCTATGGACGGGCGCTAATCGCTCAGAAAAAATACAAGTCTGCTTTGGAAAAATTACAGATCGGGAAAGAGATCTCTGAAAAAAATATCACTTCACTGTTCCGGCGGGAAGTCTACCTGTTGCTTTCAGCCTGTTACGATCGGTTAGGTGAGCCAAAAGAAGCCTTGGAATATTATAAGAAGTATACGGCTGAATCTTTTCGTTTGTATAACGAAGACAAAGAAAGGACAGAGAAGGAGTTGATGGTGAGGTATGAGACAGAGAAACGAAATAAGGAATTGGCTCAAAAAAATATGTTGTTACAAAAGGAACAGAATCGGGTGATGGCTTTGGTCGGGATCACTTTTGTCGTCTTGATCGTCGTTTTACTGTTCTACATCAATTATCGGAGAAAAAATCGATTATATAAACAGATTGTTCGGGAAAGTGTGGATTGGCTGGCGAAGGAAAGACAGTTTTCTAAGCGGATAGCAGAACAGGAGAAACAATTGCAGGAATTGATCGGTAAGGCCGGAGCTGTTGATGGAGGGCGTTATTCCGGTTCTTCGCTGAATAAAGATAGCCAGCAGGAATTATTCGGCCGGTTGGAGCGTTTAATGCAAAACGATCAGGTATATAAAAATAGTTTATTCACCCGGGAAAAAATGGCTGAATTATTGGGTACTAACCGTACCTATCTTTCGCAGACCATCAATGAACAAACCGGATTGACTTTTACGCATTATATGAATAAATATCGGATCGAAGAAGCCCGGAGAATATTGGCTGATCCACAGGACGATACACCGATAAAAGCAATTGCTGCCGATCTGGGATTCAGCTCGGTAACTACTTTTTATACTCTTTTCAAAGCTGTCGTTCAGATGTCACCGGACCAATACCGGAAACATGCCCGCTCGCTGAGAGAAAATAAATCTTAAAGAAATGCAAAAATTGTCCGTGTAAATTCGTACGATTTTTGTATTTTAACATTTATTTTTTACAAAAAAAGCAATTGCTGATTTTGGAATTGCTTTAATAATAAGGTGTTTTTCGGATTTGTTTTTCTTTGTCCTACTAAATCATTTTTAAGAATTTGTTATGAAGATAATGTTAAGGACTATGAAGAACGGATTTTATTTCCTGGGTGGGCTGCTACTTTTAGCGGGGGCCTGTACTGCGCCGGATTCGTACCGGTTGGTTGGAAATCTGAGCGGGTTAGCGGATGGTACCAGGATGCTTTTGGTACCGGCGGCAACACACAAACAAGAGAAGCCTATCGGTGAAGCTGTGGTGGAAGATGGAAAATTTGTTTTCGAGGGACAGTTACCCGAGCCGCGGTTGTTGAATCTGCAGGCAGAGGGGAAGCAGTTGTATTATGCCTTTATGCTGGAAAACGGTGAGGTGACTATAACAGGCGAAGCCGTCTCTACGACCGATGGAGATCGGGAAATGGTGACATTGAATAAGGCGGTTGTTACGGGTAGTAAGGCAGATCGGGAATTCCGGGAGAAAATAGCTTTCCGGCAGGAGTTGGATAAAGCTTATACTCGGTTACACCAAAAATACGAGGATATAAGCCGGCAGTTGGGGGAGGCCCGCCGTACCGGAAATGCGGTGAAGATAGATTCACTGAATCAAACCGAAGAGATGAAGGCCTATGCCAGAGACGAGAAAGCTTTCTTCACTCAGGTAGAAAAGCAGACTATGGCTTCGATCAAAGCGAATAAAGATAGCTATTGGGGACCTCTGTTGATGCTGTATTGCTTTAATTATTTTACCGAGGATCCTGCCCAGATTGAACTTTACAATAGTTTCCCGGAAGAAATACAAAATGGCTACTATGGGCAGTTGTTGAAGAAGGAACTGATCCCGGAGAATCTGATCGGCAAACGGTTACCGGCCTTTTCTGCTCCCGACCGGAATGGAAATATACACTCCGACAGCGATTTGCGTAAGAATAAAAAATGCGTTTTGATCGATTTTTGGGCATCGTGGTGTGGCCCTTGCCGGCGGGAAATTCCTAATTTGAAGAAAATTTACGAAGCATATGTAGACAAAGGGTTGGAAATCATTAGTATATCTATTGATAAGGAGGATAAGGCCTGGCAGAAAGCTTTGGATGAGGAACAGCTGCCCTGGCCTAATTTGATCGATCGGCAAGAGTTGTTCGGAGAGCAGTTTTACGGGCGTACGATCCCGGCTATTTTTCTGGTTACCGAAGACGGAATCGTACAGTATGATAAACTGCGGGGACAAGCGTTGTCCGATAAAATTGCCGAAATATTGAACTAACCGATACTTACTATAAAACTTATGAAAATGAAAAAAAATGTCCAAAACAAAAATTACCGGAGAGGGTGGCGTTTGTTGGCTGTGATCGGTATGCTTTTGTGTTTACCTTTATTACAGCTGAAGGCTCAGGAAATGCGAACGATTACCGGGCTTGTTGTCGATCAGAAGGGAGAAATACTGCCCGGAGCTACGGTGAAAGCGGTACAAGCTCCGGGAGTGAAAACCCTGATCGCTACTTCGACCGATCTCGATGGGAAGTTTAAGTTGAATATTCCGTCGGAGGTTACTCAGATTGAAGTTACTTTTGTCGGGTATAAAAACCAGCAGGTAGCCCTGAAAGGGAAAACCGATTTTAAAATTGTACTGACAGAAGATACCCAGGAGATGGAAGAAGTGGTGGTAACCGGTATGTTCACCCGTAAAGCGAATAGTTATACCGGCTCGGTTACCACAATCAAGGGGGATGAATTGAAAACGGTCGGGAATGGAAATGTCTTGTCCAGTTTGAAAAATATAGATCCTTCTTTTCTGATGGTTGAAAATCTGGAGGTTGGTTCGAATCCCAATGCGATACCCGATTTTCAGATGCGTGGACAGACCGGATTTACCGAAGTGGCCAGTGAATATCAGGAAAATCCGAATCAGCCGTTATTTATTTTGGATGGATTCGAGACGACGCTGACGAAAATTATGGACCTTGATATGAATCAGGTACAGAGTGTTACTTTGCTGAAAGATGCTACTGCTAAGGCGATTTATGGGTCGAAAGCGGCCAATGGCGTGGTGGTGGTAGAAACGATCCGACCGGAAAAAGGGAAAATGAAGATTACCTATACCGGAAGCCTGGATATCGAAGCTCCGGATTTATCCAGTTATGATTTGTGTAATGCCGAGGAAAAATTGCGGGCGGAATATCTGGCCGGTTTCTATACTTCTTCGACGGGATCTGCCACAGAACAGATGAATCTGGACAAAAGATATACGACCGTTGCCAGTGCTATCGCGGCCGGTGTCGATACGTATTGGCTGGATAAACCTTTGCGGGTGGGGGTCGGACAAAAACATTCTCTTTATCTGGAGGGTGGGGATGATTATATGCTGTATGGGATCGATCTGAGTTATAACAATGTGGCCGGAGTGATGAAAGGGTCGAACCGGAATACCCTGAGCGGAGGGATTACATTTTCATATAAATACAAAAATTTATTGTTCCGGAATAAGTTTACGATCGACGATAATAAATCGAATGATTCACCTTATGGTTCGTTCAGCGATTATGCTTACCTGAATCCTTATAACCGTTTGCATGACGAGGATGGAGAAATGGAAGATTCCTGGACGGGTTTGGTGACCGAATATAATTATCTGAAAAATGGCCTGATCAATACCCGGTTTGAAGACAGATACACGACGTTTACCGAAAATTTTTATGCCGAATACCAGGCGTTGCAAAATCTGCGTCTGACTGCCCGGTTCGGTTTGACGAAAAAGAACTCCGGTTCGGAAGATTATTATCCTGCCGGACATACCAATTTTGTCAGCTATACAGGGGATAATTTGTATAAGCGGGGTAGCTATTCCACCTATTCCCGTAAAGATAATAACCTGAGTCTGGATTTGGGGGCGGCTTATTCGATCTCAAAATTGAGGCATACGCTTTTTTTGAATGCCCAATACAGTATGAGCCGGGCGAAATATGACTATTATACGGTTGCTGTGCAGGGATTGGCCAATGATAATATGGATCATATTTCGATGGGGGTAGAATACAAGAATACCAAACCGACCGGTAGCGAAGGGATTACCCGGGACATGGGGTTCACCGGTTCTTTAAACTATTCTTTCGACGATCGTTATTTGTTGGATGTCAATTACCGGTTGAACGGTTCTTCCGATTTCGGGACCAATAACCGTTGGGGACATTTTTATTCCTTCGGTTTGGGTTGGAATCTGCATAAAGAGAGTTTCTTCAGTGATATAGAATGGATCAAGCGGATAAAATTCAGGGCCTCGACAGGTTATACCGGGTCGCAAGGTTTTAATTCTTATGATGCTATTGCAACCTTGAATTATTACCAAAGTGCTTATCAGGGCGAATTGGGGTCTTATTTGATGGGATTGGCTAATCCTGATCTGGCCTGGCAAAAGAAATACGACAATAATATCGGTGCGGATCTGAGTTTTTTGCAGGGAGCGGTGAATGTGCGTTTCGATTATTATGTTTCGACGACCAAAGGGACGATCACTTCGGTGACGACTCCGCCTTCTATGGGATTTTCTTCTTACATGGCCAATTTGGGTGAAGTGGAAAACAAAGGTTGGGAAGTGTACCTGAACGGCCGGATTTGGAGAGATACGCCAAGCCGGAGTTATGTGAATTTTTATGCGTCGGCGGCTGCCAATAAAAATATCCTCAAGAAAATATCTAATTCATTGAAAGCATTGAACGATAGCACGGATGAAGAGTACGACTCGTCTTCTGCTACCTCGGTACCTGTCCGTTACGAAGAAGGCCAGTCGATGAGTACGATCTGGGTAGTGAAATCTTTGGGTATCGATCCTCAGACCGGGAAAGAGGTGTTCGTGAAGAAAGACGGTTCGCTGACTTACGATTGGAGTAGTTCCGATTTTATTGCCGGCGGAGATACCCGTCCGAAGGTATCCGGTAATTTCGGTATCAATATGGAGTATCATGGGTTCGGATTGAATGCGGGTTTTACCTGGCGGCTGGGTGGACAAATGTATAATACGACTTTGTTGGACAAAGTAGAAAATGCCGATGTACATTATAATGTCGACCGGCGGGTTTTCACCGGACGTTGGAGTGAACCGGGGCAAGTGGCCCGTTTCAAGTCGATTACGGACGATTCCGAGACTAAACCTACGAGTCGGTTTGTTGAAGATTATAATCTGCTGACATTCTCTTCTTTGAATGTTTATTATGATTTCCGGGAGTGTCGTTTCATGGAAAAGAGTTTTCTGCAACGCATGAAAGCCACCTTTTATATGAATGATATTGCTACCATTTCTTCAGTGAAAACGGAACGCGGAACTTCTTATCCGTTTGCCCGTTCGTTCTCTTTCTCATTACAGGTAACTTTTTAAAACAGGACAACTATGAACAAATTAAGATACAATGTGAGCTTTTGGCTCGGTGCCTTGTTCCTTTTCGTGACGGGAGGATGTTCGGATTATTTCGATGTACGTCCGAAATCACAGGTGCTCGCCGACGAACTTTTTTCTACGGAAGAAGGTTTCAGCGACCAGTTGACCGGAGTGTACAAGAGATTGGCTTCGACCTCTTTGTATGGGCAGGAAATGACCTTCGGGTTAGCCGAAGCCTTGACACAAAATTATGATCTGGCAACAGGAAGCGAGTATTATGAGGCAGGCCTTTACAATTATGAGAATACGGCGGTGAAGAATAAGATCACTACGGTTTGGTCGCAGATGTATTCGGCGATTGCCAATCTGAACATTATGCTGGAGTATATCGATAAAAATCCGGCGATGTTCGGTGGGGATAATTATCGCATATACAAAGGGGAGGCTTTGGGATTGCGTGCTTTTTTGCATCTGGATTTATTGCGGATGTTCGCTCCTTCGTATGCTTCGAATGCACAAGCTCCAGCCATCCCTTATGTAATGACTTATTCGACAGCGGTAACCCCGCAGTCTACTGTCGATAAAGTATTGGATTATGTCATTGCGGATGCCCGGGAAGCTCTCGGGCTGCTGGAAACCGATCCGTTGTTTCTGGCCGATAGTCTGGAAGCTTATACTTATCGGAACGATCGTTCCTATCGGTTTAATTATTATGCCGTTGCAGCAACTTTAGCCAGGGCTTATCAATGGAAGGGAGGGGCCGATAATCTGGCGCAGGCTTTGGTCTATGCCCGGAAAGTGATCGAGGAAAAGAAATTTTCCTGGGTACACTATACTTCTATCACTTCGTCGAATGCTTACGAAAGGGATTTGTTGTTCGCTTCCGAACTGTTATTCCGTTTGAATGTGCTCGATATGGACGATATTATCGGGCCTTATTTTAAAGAACAGACCGATAAGACGAAAAAATTGTCTCCTTCCGAGGAAATGTGGGACGATATTTACGAAGTTTCGACTAAAGCGTATGGGCAGGATTGGCGGCATACTTATCATTGGACTTATAGTGGCAGTGATCCTTATCTGTCTAAATTCTGGCAGTATGAAAACGGTACATATAAAAATTTTATGCCTGTTTTGCGTTGGTCCGAAATGTATTATATCGCTGCCGAAGCTTCACTGAATACCGATTCCCGGCAGGCTGTCCGTTATCTTAACACTGTCCGGAACAACCGGTATCTGGATTTCGACCCGTTGGATGAAAACTTGCCGGTGACACAGATTCAAAATGAAATCTATAAAGAATACCGGAAGGAATTGGTGGGGGAAGGACAATTGTTTTACTATTATAAGCGCTTGAATTTTGCTTCTATTCCCGGGTCGGCGGTCAGCGGTAGCGACGATATCTATGTTTTGCCGATGCCGGAGAATGAGGTTGAATTCGGTAACCGGCAATGATTGTAGAACTGATAAATTGGATTATTATGATAAAATATATACTACTGGGAATTTGGGGATTACTCTTGTTGAATTCCTGCGAAAATGATGATTTTGTTTGGGGAAAAGAAGATTTTGCCCGGATTGTCGGCCCGGAGATCTGGACCAGAAATACAGATTCGATGACTTTTACCTTTTCGGTTTATCCGGAAGAGGTAAAGGAATTTGCTGTAGCGTCTTGTGTCGTGATACAAGGGAAAGTGGCGGATTACGACCGGACAGTGAAATTGGCTGTCGATCCGTCGAAAACAACTGCACAGGCATCCGATTATTCACTGCCCCGGGAAGTGATACTGAAAGCCGGCCAGGATTCGGTGGGGTTCGATATCCTGCTTTACCGGACGGAAGCGATGCAAACCGAAGAAGTACGTCTTCAGGTGAGGATAGACGGCTCCGGTGATCTGCAACCGGGAGTCGATGCGTGGTCTGCTTTGACTATCGCCTGGAACGATAAAATTACCAAGCCGGGCAATTGGGAGGATTTGACCGAATTTTTCGGTGACTATAGCGAGACCAAATACCGGTTTATTATTTCGACTTTGGGAGTCAGTCAGTTTACCTATGGAGAAGCAGAGGGGATGACTTGGGGAGAAATGTGGAACTATCGTTTACGGATGGTCGCTGCGCTGGAAGAATATAATGCCACCCATTCGGAGAATATGAAGGATGAAAATGGGGCTGTCGTTTCTTTTTAAAATATAAAAATAGCATATCATGAGAAGAATGAAATATAAAATCGGGGCTTTTTGCCTCTTGGCGATAGGACTTTGGGGATGTCTGGAGGATAAAGGCGTGTATGATTACGACTTCGATGTGGCGCCTGAAATAAAGATAGATACGGTTGGAACGGATAAAACCGAACTGTTCCGGACCTGGGAAATCGGGGATACCATTCATTTTACGCCCCGGGTTACCTATAGTAAGCCTGAAAATCTGGTATACCGTTGGTTTGTTATGGATTCCGATTACAAACCGGAAACGGTGGGGAATACGACGGTGTATCCGCCGGCCGACACCATTTCCCGTACACTCGATCTGAATTATGTGGTGAGTCTCGAGGCGGGGAAAGCTTATCAGGTGTGGATGATGGCCAAAGATACGGTATACAATACGATGGGATTTTTTCTGGCGAGATCGTACCTGACTCTTCCTCAGGCGGGTTCTAAGAGTGGAATTTATTGTTTACAAGAAAAAGAGGGCCGGGTGGATGTCGATGTTTTCGGATCGAAAAGGACCTTGATTTTCAGCGGATCACAGGCTGAAGAATATTGGCACGAACAGGATTATTGGAGTGGTTTACATCCGGAACATCCTTTGGACGGTGAGGCTAAGCTGATTTTTTATTCTACTACGGGAAAATGGTATTATATCCTGACCGGACAGGAGGCTTTGCGTTGTTCACCTGCGAATATGGTGATTATGGACACCTGGAACGATATGTTTTATTCAGCGCCCGAATACGGTCCTGAGGCGATGATGTGTGTGAATAATTGTGATTTCCTGATCAATAACGGAAGGTTGCATTGTCTGTATATTCAAAGTGCCGGTGACCGGAAGTTTCCGGTAGCGATGAGCGGTATGTATGATCTTGCTCCTTACCTGGCTTCGGCTACGATTGCGGGTTGGGGGGCTGTGACCGGGGCTATCGGGGCTTACCAGGTGGTTTTCGACAAAGAACAGAACGGTTTCCGGCCTTTCTTCAACCGGGCTTCGTCATTGAGCCGTTTTAGTGAAGCGGATGCTGAAGCGGTATTCGATGTGAACCATATGAACGGGGAGTTGGTGTATTCGGCCACCGTAAACGGAGGTGAGACGATGGCGGTGATGAAACGTGACGGTGGGTATTGGATGGATGTGGCTTGTTTCTACAATGTCGTGGATAATGGAAAGCTGGCTCGTTACTCCCGTTCCCTGGCCGGATGTGAGAATTTAGACCGGGCCACTTGTTTTACTTCGACCAATGCAGGCTCCGTTTTGTTTTATTCGGTCGGTAATACTTTGTATTCTTATAGTTATACTACCGGGCAAACGGAATCTGTAAAAGTGTGGAACTCGGATGACGACGACGAAGTCATTACTTGTCTGTATATGATCGGAACGGGGGGATTCCCGACAGCCGGACGTGTTTTGTGGGCTGCTGTATGGAATGAAAAAACTCAGGAAGGAAAGATCGTAGAATTTGAAGTGAGTCCTACTACCGGAAAGATTGAAGACATGTACGGACCGATGTTCGGAGGGTCGGCCAATAGTCCGAGTATCTTCCCCGGTTTCGGTAAAGTGATCTCGATGACACAAACGATTTAGGCTGGGAAACAGACGTTGGGGGAAAGGTGTGTTAGTAAACGTTACAGAGGGAGCATGAGACAGGTTATCCTCCGTAACGTTTACCCCCTCTGTAACTTATGTTTGTAAAACTGAATTTTTCAAAAAAAGTTTGACTATATGAAATTTAATATTACTTTTGCAGCGTCAAAAACCGGCACGCGGGCGTGGTGGAATTGGTAGACACGCTAGACTTAGGATCTAGTGTCGCAAGACTTGGGGGTTCGAGTCCCTTCGCCCGTACAAAAGTAGGGAAGCCACCTTATGCGAGGTGGCTTTTTTCTGATTGAGAAGAGAGTTAGTCATATATAATAACAATTGCTATAATTCAAGAATGGCATGAATATAACGAAAAACCAGATCGACGATCTGAATGCAACCATTAAGATCGAACTAGGTAAAGAAGATTACGCCGGCCGCGTAGAGAAAGCATTGAAAGATTATCAGAAGAAAGTAGTAGTAAACGGCTTCCGTCCAGGAAAAACTCCGATGGGAATTGTGAAAAAAATGTACGGAAAATCTTTATTGGTAGATGAAATCAATAAAGTTTTGGGAGAATCGTTGAATAACTACATCAAGGAGAATAACCTTCAGATTCTGGGTGAACCGCTTCCGAACGAGACTGAACAGAAGGAACTGAACCTGGAGGATGAAAATTTCGAATTCCTGTATGATATCGCTTTGTCTCCTGAGGTGAATGCCAAAATGAGCAAACGTGAAAAAATACCTTTCTATACCATCAAAGTTGACGATGAAATGATCGACAAACAGATCGAAAGCATCTGTAAAAACAACGGTAACATGATCGCTGTAGATGAGATCGAAGGTACCGAATACCTGAAAGGGGAATTGATCGAATTGGACGCTGACGGAAATGTGAAAGAAGGAGGTATCAAAAACGAAGATGCTTCGATGTCGGTATTCCACATGAAAGATGAAGAAGCTGTAAATGCTTTCAAGGGTAAAAAAGCAGGTGAGGAAGTGAAGTTCAATGCAGTGAAAGCATACCCGAACAAGACCGATTTTGCTGCTATGTTGGGTGTAACGAAAGAAGAAGCCGAACATGCCGGTGAAAACTATTGTTTTATCGTCAAAGAAATCAAACGTTATATCAATGCAGAAGTAAACGAAGAATTGTTTACTAAATTGTATGGGGAAGGAGTGGTCAAAGATGCAGCGGATTTCCGTAATCGCGTGAAGGCAGATATCGAAAATCAGCTGAAAGGACATTCTGAATACCGCTTTACCATCGATGCCAAAGAAAAACTGATAAAGAAAAATGAAGATGTAGTTCTGCCCGAAACTTTCCTGAAAAGATGGATTGTGGCTGTCAATGAAAAGATGACTCCTGAAGAAGTGGAGAAAGATTTCGAAGGCTACCGGGATGAATTTAAATGGCAGCTGGTGAAATCGGCTATCGTGAAAGATTATGATGTGAAGGTGGAAGCCGAGGATATGAAACGGGAAGGACGCCAGATCGCTGCTGCCCAGCTGCAACAATACGGGTTATACGGATTGACTGACGAACAGCTGGACGGATTTGCAGCTAAATTGCTGGAAGATGAAAAACAGCGTCAGCATCTGTATGAAAGAGCTTTAGATAACAAAGTCTTCGACGTGATCCGGGAAAACGTGAAGCTCGAAGAACAAGAGATTTCTATGGCTGATTTCGAAAAATTATTCCAGAAATAAGATTTTAGGAAATAATATGGGAAAAGCCTTGCTATGCAGGGCTTTTTTCTTTAAACACCCGGAGGGGAACGGGATATGAAGGAGGTTTGCGCGTGAGCATGTATCAGACTCATATATTGAAAAATGGATTGAAGGTCATTCATCAGCAGGTGGACGGTAAAGCTGCCTGGTGTGGATTGATTATCGGTGTCGGTAGCCGGGACGAGCGCCCGGAAGAAGAGGGGATCGCTCATTTTATCGAGCATGTGATTTTTAAAGGGACGGAGAAAAGAAAAGCCTTTCATATCCTGAGCCGCATAGAAGATGTGGGAGGAGAACTGAATGCTTATACGACGAAAGAAGATACTTGTATTTATGCTTCTTTCCTGGCCAGGGATTATGAACGGGCTTTGGAATTGTTCGCCGATATCGTGTTTCATTCGGTATTTCCCGAAAAAGAGATAGAGAAAGAAAAAGAGGTGGTGATCGATGAGATCAATTCTTACAAAGATAGTCCGGGCGAATTGATTTTCGACGATTTCGAGGAACTGATTTATCCGGATTATCCGATCGGTAGAAATATCCTGGGAAGCGAGAAGGCGGTAAAAGGCCTCCGGCGGGACGATATTATCGATTTCGTCAAACGGAATTACCGGCCGGGAAGAATGGTGATCAGTTCGGTCGGGGATATTCCTTTCGATAAACTGGTCCGCCTGATTGAAAGATATTTCGGAGATATTCCCGGGGATCCGGCTGTATTGGTTCGTGAACGTCCCGGGATATACTTGCCCCGGCAGAAAGTGATCGATATGGATACTTATCAGAATCATTGTATTATAGGAAACGTCGCTTACGATTATACCGAAGATAAACGTCTGGCTTTTTCTCTTTTGGTCAATATCCTGGGGGGGACGGGGATGAATTCCCGTTTGAACCTGAATATCCGGGAGAAATACGGACTGGCTTATAACATCGAAGCTTCCTATACCCCCTATTCGGATACGGGGGTTTTCACGATATACTTCGGCTGTGATGCCGGCGATCTGGACAAGTGTCTGCGACTTTGCCGGAAAGAGATGGCGGCTTTGGGGGAGGAACTTTTGGGATATAACCAATTGCGTAAAGCCAAAAATCAGATGATCGGGCAGATCACCCTGGCGTCGGAAAATTATGAAAATATGATGCTGTCCAGTGGCAAGAGCTTTCTTATTTATGATAAAGTGGATGAACTGGAGGCGGTCTGTGAAGAGGTTGGAGGTATTACCCCTGAGTTGCTCCGGCAGGTGGCCCGGGAGATTTTTGCTCAGGATAAACAATCGGTTTTGATCTATAAATAAAGAAAGTATGTTGGACTTGGATGCTGAACTGGAAGAATATATCGGATTGCACTCCGAACCGGAACCGGAAATATTGCAACAGTTGTCGAGGGCTACTCATCAGAAGATTTTAAGGCCCCGGATGTTGTCGGGGAATCTGCAGGGGCAATTCCTGAAGATGCTGTGCCGGATGAACCGGGTCCAACGGGTGTTGGAAATCGGGACATTTACCGGTTATGCAGCCATCTCGATGGCAATGGGCATGGGAGAGAAAGGCGTGCTCCATACCATCGACATCAATGACGAGATAGAAGATTTTACGCGTAATTATATCGAACGTAGCGGACTGGCCGGACAGATCGTTTTTCATATCGGAGATGCCTGTGAGATAATACCCGGGCTGGATGAATGCTTCGATCTGGTATTCATCGATGCCGATAAAAGGCAATATGCAGCGTATTATCGGTTAGTATTCGATAAGGTCCGGCCAGGAGGAATCATTGTGGCTGACGATGTGCTGTGGGACGGTAAGGTCACGGAAAAAGATACCCGCGATGCGCAAACACGCGGGATACTGGAATTTAATGAGTTGGTGCAGGCCGATACCCGGGTAGAAAATCTGTTGTTGCCTGTGCGGCATGGATTGATGCTGATCCGGAAGAAAGATTAGGAATCGGAGATAGAAATTGAGTGAATTAATTTTATCTTTGTAAGGATATAAACAGAGCATAATTATGAGACAATATTTGGATTTGCTGGACCGGATTTTGAGTGAAGGAGCGGAGAAAACAGACCGTACCGGAACAGGGACGATCAGTGTTTTCGGTCATCAGATGCGTTTTGATTTACAGGCTGGTTTTCCTTTGCTGACCACCAAAAAATTGCATCTCAAATCGATTATCTACGAATTGCTTTGGTTCCTGAAAGGAGACACCAACGTCAAATATTTGCAGGATCATGGGGTGAAGATTTGGAACGAATGGGCGGGTGCCGACGGGGATTTGGGACATATCTACGGTTATCAATGGCGTTCATGGCCCCGGCCCGACGGGACCCATCTGGATCAGATCTCACAGGTGGTCCACGATATAAAAAACAACCCCGACTCCCGGCGTTTGATTGTGAGTGCCTGGAATGCCGGAGATATTGAAAATATGGCTTTAGCTCCCTGCCATGCTTTATTCCAGTTTTATGTGGTCGGTGGCAAATTATCCTGCCAGCTCTACCAACGTAGTGCCGATACTTTTTTGGGAGTTCCCTTCAATATCGCTTCTTATGCCTTGCTGACTCTGATGATGGCCCAGGTTTGTGGTTTGCAGCCGGGTGAGTTCGTACATACCCTGGGGGATGCCCACATATACCTGAATCATATCGAACAGGTCCGTCTGCAATTGTCCCGCGAGCCCCGCGCTTTACCGCAGATGCATATCAATCCGGCTGTGAAGGATATTTTCGGTTTCCGCTATGAAGATTTCGAATTGACCGGCTACGATCCCCATCCGCATATCAAAGGAGCGATTTCGGTATAAATCGTGGTTCAGTCTTTTTTCCTGAATCGGTTTTTATATTCCAAAACTTCTTTGAGTAGTTGAGGAGACATCGGATGATCGATCGGATTCAGCAGACTGTCCGTTACGACGATTCGGCCTGAATGTTTCTTTTCGTATATCGCTTCGGGGGTGACAAAGGCGTAATTTTCTTCGGTACCTGTCAGGTGAAAGAGCGGGCGCAGGCTGTCGGTGAGAAAATGGCCCATGCTGTAATCTCCGGGAGGATTCGAAACACCGAAGAGGGTATGCATCAAAGTCGGCACAATGTCGTAATGAGTGGTTGTATGGTGATAGTTCCGTGGAGCTTGTCCGGGTTCGTAATAAATGAAAGGCACATGAATCTGTGCATCGGAATAATTACTGCCGTGACCCCAGTAATTTTTTTTATTCTCATTGAATTCCTGACTGTGGTCTCCGGTAATGACCAGGATCGAATTGTCTAAGAGTCCCTTGTGTTCGAGTTCTCCGACGATACTTCCAACCAGGGAATCTACATACCAACCGCAATTTCTGTAGAGGTTGAAAAATGGCGTGGCATCCATTTCATTATTCAGCGCCATATAATTGGCATACTCCCAGGAAGGTTCGAATTTATGACGGTGAGGAGCCGGAATGGAGATGGCATGCAACAAATCATAGAATAAAAAAGCAAAAAACGGTTTGTCGGGTTTTTGGTCCAGATATTGAAGAAAGTCGGCCGTCAGCCGGGTATCGCGGTCGAAAGGAGTTGCCCCTTGGGTTTCTGTCCGAAGGTGCGGAACTTCCCCGAAAATAATCCGGTCGAAAGGCGGATTTTGAAGAGTTGCACTCGGAAAGGTCTGAACGTCATACCCCTGTTCGAGCAGGGTTTGGATGAATAAAGGAGAGGTCCCCGATAGTTCGAAAGCTTTCCAATAGGTAGGAGAAATTCCGAAGAACAAGCCGAAAATACTTCCTCGTGTACCGCTGCTGGAACTCAGATGATGGGTGAAAACCGAACTACGGGTTGCGAAACCGGAGAGGTTCGGCATGGTCTCTGTATCGAATATCCGTGGATTCCAGGAATCCAGAAGGATAAAAATAATATTTTTCCGTGAAACGGTATCATTTGAAATCAACGGATGTAACGGATAGGTGATACCGGTATTGAGAGTGGTGTTGTCGTTCAGTTGCGGATGGGAAACCGGGTGATGGATAATTCCTAATTTTGCCATTAACTTGTTTGCAGTCAATGGATAAAATTGTGGCAGGCAGGTTGCGACATTTTGTATCGAAAATTGGTTTGAAGCAGCGGCATAGGCATGCACTAAATGTGCACTTAAAGTGCTGCATACAAAGAGAACGAGATATAAGATAATTTGCCGTCTTCTCAAACGCTGATAAAAGCGGTAGGCTATCCATATTATGCCGGAAAACAGGAATCCCACAGCCAGGATAGTCAATGCAAATCTGAGAATCAAAGACGTTTCGAAATTGAACACTTGTCCGGCATCTTGCCCGAAAACCATGTCCAGTACCAAACCGTTGATATGGAATTTGTATAGCTGAAAGACCAGGCCGTTCAGGTAGGCTATGATATTCAACAGGAAATAAAAGGTAATCAGTAGACCTTGGTTGAAACGGGGGAAAGGGCACGCCAGCGACATCAGGATATATAGCAGATAGGGAATTAAGGCAAACAGACCGGCATGTGCAAAAGCCGCAACGAGGTAGTAACCGTATCCGGCGAAATCGGTGGTCGAAGCGATATTGCTTTGCAACAGATAGAGAAAGAATTGTAAGAACAGGGTAAAAGATCCTGCAATATAGATTGCAAATCCCAGTTTGAGGCGGTTTTGTAAAGTGTTCATTTTTATCCAAATAAAAGTCGATTAATTTAGCTGAAAGTTTATTAAGTTCATAAAGTTCGTGGCCCCTACGGGTGCTTTGTTAATTCATAATAAAATACCATACCTTGCAAATTCATTCTATGTGATTTATAATAAGAATTTTATTCATTTATTTCTCTTCTTATTTTTTTATCTTTTTCTGGAAGTGAAGCTTCCGAATAGTTATCATTTATCCATTAACGCCTGACCATTTTTTGGGGCGGAAATCCACCAAAAGAAACGGACGTTATTTTTGGCGGTGCAATTCAAAATTCTTTCCCCAATATACCCTCTGAACCTCCGGATTGGCAGTCAGATGTTCTGCTGCCCCAGCTTGCAGGATTCGGCCATCGTAAAACAGATTGGTACGCCCGGTGATCGAAAGTACCCGGCAATTTTCGTACGGTCTTGTCTCCTCTTAACAACTGAATACCTATGTTTTACAGATATGTTGCAACTCAAATTCATCGAACATTTCTTCAAATCGGTCTTTCTGCTTCTTTTGGGTTATTTCCTGATCATCCAGAGAGATCCACTTGCCGTTCGGAGTGATCAATCCGACAATCATATAAAAAGAAGTCGTTTCCCTAGCACCATTAAGACAGACCCAACAACCCCACAATCTCTCTTTGCTCCACTTGTACCGATACATCTTTGACAACGGTACGACTCTTAATGTTTCTTTATCAAATGTCCTGCTCTTAGTATCATAATGTGCTATTTTAGACCACAAAGATAAAAAAAGACAGAGAGGAAGAAAAATACAAAGATTGCAGAAAATGATTTAAAAATTCAAATAAACAGAAAAATTGATAGTAAAATTCTGGACATGACAGCCTGAATATTCCGTTTTTTTGGGGATTGTCGTTTTATATCCTATTTTTGTTGAATATTTAAGTATTTAAATTTGAAAAAATATGGAATTAGCGATTATAGTTGCTGCTGCTGAAAATCATGTGATCGGAAAGGATAATGGATTGATCTGGCATTTATCGGCAGATTTGAAGCGATTTAAAGCGCTGACGACCGGTCATGCGATATTGATGGGACGGAAGACTTTCGAATCGATGGGAAGAGCGCTGCCCAATCGAAGAAATGTAGTGATTTCCGGTAATCCCGGTTTTGTCGCCCCTGGTGCCGAAGTGGTGCCGGATATCCCGAAAGCTTTGGAACTGCTAAAAGGGGAAGAACGGGTATTTGTGATCGGAGGAGGCTCGATCTACCGCGAATTTTGGGATAAGGCTTCGCAGTTGTATCTGACAGAAGTACATACCTCTCCCGAGGGAGATACTTTCATTCCTGCCATAGATCCGGATAAATGGGAATTGATCGGCCGTGAAGATCATCATGCCGATGAGAAAAATGAATTCGATTATTCATTTCTCGATTATCGCTTAAAGGCTGAATAGGGTTGAATTATCCGAAAATCTTTTTTCGGATAGCCTTCGACCGTTCTTTCCGCTGATCTCTTCGTATGGAATAATGATTGTATTTCAACATCAGCCGGATACATGCTTCCTGATCGAAATTCCGGCATTGCGCATATTTTTTAGCCAGAAAAATATAGAGTTCGTCGCTGATGAACATGCGTCTGAAATTTTTACAACCTTCTTCGAGGTTCATTGGTTTAAAAGTCATCCGGTTGATATCCACCAGGGAAAAATGGTATTGTCCGTCTATTTGTGCGATAAGTACATTCCCCGGCGAATAGTCTTCATGGCAAACTCCTTTTTCGTGTAAAGCAGCTGTAAACTGTGCAAATGCAGTCATCAAAGCTTCATTGCCCTGTAACGGTCCCTGGTAGTATTCCCGGATTTCCCGTCGGTAAGGGCATTGCAGGCTGATATAATAGCTATAATGTAGTAATCCTCCCTTAAATTCTTCGATATAAGCGATCGATTCAGGGGTTTCGAATCCCCGTTTGATGACTTCGAAAGCATTGTTGTAAGCCCGGCAAGCTTTGGATTTCCGGAAAAAAGTATAAGCGATCCGGTTAATGAAAATCGGAACCCGGTAACGTTTAACGTTTATTTCCAGACCATTCACCTTGAATTTCTTGATTGTATTCCGTCTGTCCTGGACGATTTCTCCACCTGCGTTGAAATTTTGGGGGAGGGTTTCGATGAAGGTATAGAGAGATTTATATTGGGGATTGAGTATAATTTTCCTCATTTATTCCTTTTTATCTGATAATACGTAGATGACTTCAGGCAATAAAACCTTCGTTTATTTGTCGGGCAAAGATAAAGAATCTTTTAGGATGTACAAATTTTAGGCAGTTTGCAGTTATATGCCTAAACTTTATGTTCCATTTTTTGTTTGGATGTTCAGTGTTTTTTGATTTTTCCGAATTTTTTGATACTGGTATATTTACGCCAAAGGTTCAGTTTTCGTTTGGCAGGTACTCCATGCCGGGAGATATAATCTTCGGCAGCGGCTAGCATCCGTTGGCCGACCTTCCCGTCGAGATAAGGATCGTAGTTGTCTATGATCCATTGGCGTTTTAATAACCATTCCTCATCTTTTTGGACAGCTTCAAATGCTTGGGATAACTGATTGATATCGGTTATATTCAACCAATAAATAGCTTTGGCTATGGTATTATAGGTTATAACAGGCTTGTTAAGTAACAGTACTTCGTAGACAGTAGAGGAAGTATCGCTAATCATGACATCTGCCATTAGTTCATATTTTGTTATGTCATGATCGTCGATCCAAAGAATATTTTCTTCTTGCTGAGCCAGAGTTTTATATTCTTCGATCCATTCGGGACGAGTGAGTGGGTGAAATTTTAATAATAACAGAATATCTTTTTCTTTTGTTAATTTTACCAAGCCTTCTTTTATATGCGGCAAAGAGGTCATCGAGGGAGAGAAAGTAGGTGCATATAGTACAAGCTTTTCTTTTTTATATTTTCGGAGCAAACATTTTTTCTCTTCGTCGAAATCATGCAGATGTGTTGCAATCCAATCTTGTTTTGGCCAACCTGTTTCTACGACTTCAAAATCTTTGTACTTTTGGGCTAAGGTTGAGAATCTTTTTGTGAAATAAGGACCTTGAGTTAGATATAAGTCAAAATAACGACGAATGACCCAATGATCTTTTTTTTCTGCCGCATAACCATGAAAAATTTGGATTTTTACTCCAGGAAGATAGTAGGGGACAATATTACAGGGAACAAAAATTACTTCCGGATTGAAGTCATAGACCTTTTGAATTGAATTTGTCCACTGTATTTGATCTTTTAGTGGAAAATCTGCGATATTTTTTTTGTGAATATACCATAGCACCTCATTTCCTGACTGGGCAGAAGCTTCTTCTTGAAGGGGGTATAAAATATTTATGGCATACTTTTGTTCACAAAAGAGTACAATTTTCATTCTTCTGATATTGAATTCGTATTATCTTTCCCCGTCCAGTTTTTTTGCTCACGAGCCAGACTGGCTTGGATGATTTCGTTAGTATTATCTATAATGATTTTTTTAATAAAAGTTGTACTGATACCTCCGGTATACGGAAGATAAATAACTTGCTTGCCCGGTTGTGACTTCATCCATTCCAGACCTTCTAAGTATTTATTTTTCCAATCGTCACCGATAGTGACTATATCCACATCAAATTCTTTAAGTTGGCGGATATCGGTTAGAACTACCTGAGGTACTGCTTTGGTTACTACTCCGATAGCTTCAACAATGCGTAGCCTTTGTTCGAAAGGAATTACAGGCTTGATACCTTTATAATTGTATATCAATTCATCGGTACTCACACCGACAATTAATTTGTCGCCTAAAGCTGCTGATTTTTCCAGTATGTTCAAATGGCCGATGTGGAAAAGATCCCAGGTTCCGGATGTATAAACGATCGTCTCTTTTTTTTTCATAAGCAATTTTCCAGTTCTTTAATAAGCCGGGCCAGCATATCGCAATCTTCAAAGTTTTGACAACCTAAATGTGAAACACGCAGAAAGTTTTTGATACCTCCGGGCATAATATAGATTTCTTGTTTTAGTAATTCTTTGAATATGGCATAACCATCTTTGTGTACATAAAATCCTGTAATACAATTCGATGGTGTCGATGCTGGTACTAGCCAGTCGTTTTCTTTACATTTTTCTCTGAAATATAGGGCATTTTTTTGTACTTTTTCTAAAATCGGTCGTGTACCGCTCTGTTGGATTTGCAAGAGCCGGGTATGTAATTGAAGAAAAAGAGAGGTTGCCGGACTATAAGGGGTTTGACCCCGAACGAGATTTTTCAAATTTTCGTCAAAATCCAGATAGAAATTGCGGTGGGCAAATGTTTCTTGAAGTATTCTTTCCGAAAGAATAATAAAAGACAGCCCTGGAAGTATATTCAATCCCTTTTGACTACTGATGATAGTCATATCTATTTGGTATCTGTCCATATCGTAAGGATCGGCGAGAAAAGAACTGATGGCATCTACAATTAATTTTACCTGGTGTTTTTGGCAAATTTGTGAGATTTTTTCTAAATTGAATAATTGTCCGGAAGAAGTTTCATGGTGTTGGCAGAGTAATACTTCCGGTTGTATTTCACAAATTCTTCTTTCTAAAGCTGTATAATCGATATCCTGAGCGAAAGGGACTTCAAAAAGTTCGCAAGGAGTGTGATAATATTCACATAAGCTATGCCAACGATAGCCAAACGATCCTCCTGCAATGGCCAGGGTTTTTTTCCGGGTGGTTACGTAACAGGCTACTGCTGCATCCATAGCTGCTGTCCCGGAAGCCGTATAGAAAATTACACGACCGCCTTCACAACCCATTAAGTTGAGCAGAATCTGTTCACATTCTTTGACTATACCTGAAAAGAATTCTGTACGCATATAGGGGATCGGTTGTGATCCGATATTCAGAATTTGTTGTTCTATATTTCCGGGAAATACGAATGATTTCATTTTTATTCGTTTGATCCTACAAAAATATAAAATAAAAATATATAAAACCGATTTTATGGCAATTATATACCTATTGACACGAATAAAACGTAGAATTATTCTATTACTTGCTCGTCTTCGGTGTTCGTATTTGGAGACCGGGTCCGACGACATAGAACCCGAAATCGGAATAGAAAGAAAAAATGAAACTTACGTTTAGGGTGAACATGTATATTAAATACCTAAAAGATATGGTCTCCTAGGCGTCCGAAAATGTGCCCGAGCTTTGGAGAAATTATCTTTGAGATGATGTTTATATTTAGCTTTACTACTGTTAATATAATATAAAAAGGTTAAATCTTCAATTTTATTTCAATTTAATACCAATTTTAATTGGTGTTGAATTGGAAATGAATTGGAATTGAATTGGAGTTGATATATATTAACTACCTAATAACTAACTGTTTACTATATGGCAAAAAATTGCCTTCCTCGGGCCTTTACATGAAGCTGAAGATAAAATGAATATTACTCTTCAAAACTCTTTTTGAAGCCAGGATAAATAAACTGAATCTTTATTGATGGCTCCTTTCGAAGGTATTCAATCAATACCACTCTCCAATCCTGATCACCGAAGACGAATAAGTACCGGAATAAAGTGCCAAATCAAAATTATATTGTACTTTTGCACCATTCATCAAATTAAGGTCTGAATAAAATAATTCATATGAAAAATCTGGAAAGCAAGCTTTTTTTGCTTATTGCTTTTTTTATCGGGACTTGGGGGGCCTTGTTCCATTCTATGCAAACGGGTTTGATCGCTTTAGGATTAATTTACAACATCGTCAAATATAAAGATGATTTTGTAGGGAATATTAAAAAATACAAGTATTATGTAGCAATTCCGGTCATTTATATTTTATATTCAGCTGTTCATACCTTGATTATTGTGACTTCCGGAAAATATGCCGGGCTGAAACCGGGATTCGGAATTTTTGAAAAAGAATTTCTGGTATTTTTATTGGGAGTGCTGTATGTTATTTCGTTGAAAAGTTTTGTCAGTTTGCGGTTATTGAAGCAATTTTTACTTTGTTTTTGTATCAGTGTCCTGACTTTCAATTTGGTCATGCTTTTTCATCTTGGAGGGGAGAATTGGTTTACTGCTCCACAGACTGTTGTGCAAAATTTGTATGCCAGTCGTTTTGGGGGCACCAAGCACTTTTTAAATGGTGAAGTCTATCTGGATGCACAGGCTTTACAGATTTATGCGGCTGCTTTAATAGCTTATTTCTTTGGAATTATCCGTACGAAAATGGGCGAGAAAGTTATCGCTTTCACTGCTTTTGCTCTGTTCGTATGGTTGCTTAGCCTGACAGTCACAAAAAGTTCGATACTCTCTTTTCTATGTGGTTTCGTTATTTTCAATCTTTATTTCTTTAGAAAACTTTCCGTATGGCAGCGTTGGATGTTTATCGGGGTAATTCTACTTGTTGGAATAAGCGGATATATTTTTCGTCCGGCGAGTTTCGATCAAAGGTGGATACAGTTGAAACAGGAGATTGAAGATGTGAATAATGGAAAATTAGATGGGGGATCTACTTTAGTACCCCGGATCGTTTTCTATCAGTCTTGTTTGAAAAATATCGATTCGTGGGGAATTTGGGGATTAGGCGTGTATACGAATGTGGTGTCGAAACAATGGTATCAGGCATCGGGAAACCGGGTTGTCGCTTCGCTGACTCATAGCCACAATTCTTATCTGCAATACTGGATGTTGATGGGTGTGGTCGGACTGGTTTTCATACTGAGTTGGTTTGTGTATCCTGTAAAAAGCATGATCTGTAGCAAAAAATATTCCTTTCTTGCCTTATCGCTCCTGGTCGCTTTTTTTATTGACAGTAATTTTGAAGTATTGCTGATCGTAAATGACGCACTTCCGGTTGTCATGTTCTTTTTAATGATGTTTTATGTCTTCCGGGATCAATTCTATGCTTTAGAACACGAAAGCGATTAAATCAATTCGGAAACGGTTTTCAGTATCAGGTCCGGGGTGATATTACGGATATAATCTTCTTCCCGGATCAGATTATTTTCTATTTTCAATATCCGTCCTAACGGAACTTTAGGAATGATTGTCGATGTAGGACTAGTCGATAGACCTAGTAATGCGATAAAGGGTACTTTTAAAGCTGCTGCTATATGCATTGCAGATGAATCGATCGTAATTAACAGATTTAGATGAGCTATTGTATTAAAAAAATCTTCCAGTGATGTAGAACCGGATAAATTGATAATATTTTCTTTTCTGACAGTTGCAATATATTCTTGATGTTTAATATTGTCGTTTTGATCTCCTATCAGGATTAGATTATAATTTTTTTCGGCCAATAATTCTAATAGACGGATAGAATGATTATCCGGATATTTTCGGAATGATTTATTTTCTCCTCCTAAGTACAATCCGATATTAGGATTAGTATTATTAAAATGAAAGGTAGAATTATTACTAATAGGTAGATATAAATCTGGTAAAGTTTTATATTTATTACCGGTAAATTCGTTAAACAAACTTGCGTATCTATTGATATAATGTTTGTTTATGTTGAAAGGAATCTTGAAATCCAATAAAATACCTCTGCATTCTCTTTGATAGCCTATAGAACATTTTATTCCGGCTAATTTAAATATTAATGCAGATATAAATGTGTTAATAAATAGAATACCTAAATCCCCTTTTTCATGACGTAATTTCCTCCATAAATTCCAAAAAGTAGATAATTTATGTCGCTTTGCATCAGGGAAAGTGATACATTTATATATATTTTTATCATATTTATATACATCTTTGATAAAATCCGGGCATACAATGACAATTTGTGCATCTGGATATTCATGTCGGATCAATTGGATACAAGGACTTATATTAATTGTATCACCGAGAAAATTAGGTGTTCTTATAATGATCTTTTTCATACTTGACAGAAATCTGAGTTATATGCTCGATAAATTGATCAGTCATTTTTTCTATTGTATATTTACTGCAAACAATATGAAAAGCATTTTCTGCAATTTGTTGGCTTTTTTCCGGATTTGCAAAACATTCGTTTATTGCTTGATAAATCATTTTGCTATTTCTGGCTGGAACGATCCAACCATTTTTTTTGTTTTCTATAATTTCGTTTACTCCATTAACATTTGTCGCAATAACAGGACATTTATAGCTCATAGCCTCTAAGACGACGTTCGGAGTTCCTTCCGAGATGGACGAAAGTACAAAAACATCTGCACATAAATAATATTCATATATATTTTTTTTAAACCCCAATAACTTTATATTTTTTAAATTATATTTCGAAATTTTGTTTTTGAGATAGGCTTCCTGATTTCCAGTTCCGAGTATAATAAAATCCCATGGTTGTTTGTTATCCTGAGCAATTTTAGCTGTTTCGATTAGATATTCAAACCCTTTTTGAGTATTTAATCTTCCGGCACTGAGAATTACTTTGTGAAAGGAAGAAGTCTGTAAATCCTTTTTTAATCTTTCAGATAAAACTAGTTCCTGAGGAGGATAGATGCCGTTATAAATGACTTGAATGAAATTATTTGGAAACCATCCATAATTTTCATATTGTTTTTTGATTGTTTGTGTATTAGTAATAATCGATGTAGTAAAGTTTCGGATTAGAAATCTGTATTTATATGAATTTTTGATTAAAGCGAGGCCTTGACGTGATATAACCGGTATGCCGGCAATCTTTCCGGCTAGTCCTGCAAGTTTAATATCAAGATTTGTTGAACAGATGATCAGATCTATCTTGAATTTTCTGACTATTTGCAGAATCTTGAAAACAGTGATCAAATCAAAGCTATTCGTATAGTTTGCTGAATAAGTCGGTATTTTTGCTTCTTTTGCTCTTTTTACAATTATTCCTTGAGGACGACAAATTAAATGGATATTAAAATTCCTATTCTGAAGTGATTGGGACATCATAATCACCCATTTTTCTACTCCTCCCCAACAATCTGTTCGGCAAGAATCGGAGAAAAGAATATTCTTCATACTAAAAGACTTAAAAGAAAATGCCGGTTTTGGATATACTTAACATGATGCCGAAATTATTTTTTAATAAACTCCCTTTATCATAACCAAAATCTAAGGTTGTATCAAAAGGAAGTTTATCATTGGGAACAACAACTTTTAATCTCAGGCTTGTTTGAGACTTGGAGGTAATATGTCCTTCTGAATTATAAAATGGAGTGTTATACGTTCCGTAATTTTTAGAATAACTACAGAAGAATTTATATTGAATATTTAATAAGGGTAAATCTCCGGAGATACCGATATGATGGGCGTAGAAACGATTATTATATATTCCGTGTACAATGCCTGCAACGGGTGATTGGGGGGTAAAAAACGGTGTTCCGATGGTTTGACCAAATAAAGTCCAGCCGGAACGATATTCTCCATGGTTCAGGTAATTATCGTTACCTCCTAAAACGATTCGTCCGTAAAAATCAGATGTTGTATCCTGTTTTGCTAGTTCTTCGGGAGTTGCCGGGCGGTCGTGTAAAGGACCACTTTGATTTTTAGTATAATAAAATTCATATACAAAGCTTTTGAACCAACGGCTGTTCTCTTTACGGCTAAAATACAACCCATATAATCCGTCAGGCCAGTTTTGATATTTCATACCTGAACCGTCTTCAAATATATGGTTATAAAATAAAGTTGTTTTAAATTTCGGACATTCATAATTGATTTGTGCAAAATGACGGCCAATATGGTTCCCTAATTTATTGATCTGATCGGAAAGAGTTGCATTTTCCCCTCCCGACTTGATTTTAACCATATCCAGATAGTCTTTAAAACTGTATTTTAACTTACCGTTATCAGGATCTTTACCTCCCCATTGAGCGTAGTCTTCGATTCCTGCTTCGATGCTGAGGCCATGAATAATAGTTAATTTACCTGCCAGTAATTTATTATGTAAATGTGGGCTATCTACATAACGATTATCAGACATAATGTATTCTGCATATTTGAATTTGAAAGATAACCATTTCCCTATCCAGGGAATTTTGATAAAGTCTTGTGTATGGAGATTAATACCTGGCATACTCCGGGAATTGGTCGAATACAGCATGTCTCCGTTGGTAGAAGACAGACCGTCGTAAACAATTTCCGGTTTGATGATACCTAAATCCAAGATCAGGTTTTGCCAGTGTACACGACCGTAAATCTGGTCGATGAAAATGCGATGTTCTTTACGACCTAAAGCACCGGTACCTTCGAATCCGAATGAGTAGTCGAAAGCGCGGGTATTGCTTTTACTGAAAGGAGTACCTACTCCGACAGTCCCCCACAAATAAGTGTCGTTTGTGATTTTTCCGAATGTGTTGGTATGCAGCCAGAAAGGAAGCCGGTCTGCTGTTACTCCACCACCGATTTCGGCCTGGTAATAGCCTTTCCGGTCCTGACCATAACCTTGTAATCCTCCGATAAACAGTAAAATAAGAGCTGTTAGACGTAGCATTTTCCTTCGTTTTTTAATAGTTGTTCCAGTATGATAATATCTTCTTTATAAGTGAATTTCATATTATACGCTTCTCCTTTCACGATCTTGATCTCTTCCTGAGGGAGGTATTTCTTAACGACACTACAGTCATCGGTCGTTTTAAAATCCGGATCTTTCAATGCCAGGGCATAAGCCTCTTGTAAAGTTTGGTTGTGAAATCCTTGAGGAGTTTGTACCTGGTACAAAATATTCCGGTCCGGAATCCGGGAGACATAGGTATGGGTGGGATCGACTTCGATGATTGTATCTGTGGCGGGAATAGCCACATTGACAGCTTTATAAGTTTGAAGTTCGGTGATGACCTCCTCGATTATTCTCTGGGTGACCAACGGACGTACAGCATCGTGGATCAGCAGATTACACGGGCGGCCGGCATAAAATTTCAACGCGGCTAAAACAGAATGATAACGTTCTTTACCACCGTCGAGAAGATGTTTTACCTTAGAAATACGGCAATCTGAAAGGATATGTTCACACTCTCGTCGCCATTCGGGATGAATGACAACGGTAATTTCATCGATCGAAGGGGCTGAATTGAATTTTTCAAGGCTGTATTCCAAAATCGTTTTGTCGTTTATTTTTTTGAATTGTTTTGGAATACACCCTCCGGCTCTTTGTCCTGACCCCCCGGCTAATATGACGGCAATATTTAGCATGATAAAGCACACTGGTAAATAATTGGAGACAAAGGTAATATTTTTTAGGAATATTTGCGGAGTAGGTCTAAAAGCTATTTAATATTTCATCGATAGACAACTGCTTCGGGATTATAAGGAAAACTCTGGAGAAAAAATAACAGCGTTTCCACCGTCCTACTTTCTGGCAATACACTGCTATTCACAATTTCTAGTTTATGCTCATCTATACGGATTGGCATGGGAGAAGGTTCCGCATAATCCCTGTTAATGCAAGCGTTCAATAACGCTTTACAACGGTCAATTTACCGATCTGACATGCGCCCATGACGATCTGAATGAACCTTCTTTGCTCTTCTAACCTACTTTAATTGTTTGATATTCTGCTTTTTTATATATGTTTCTGTATTGTACGCAGTGGAGTGCGTATTTTTATGCGATACGAGGATAATGAATATATCCGAAAAACGTTATATGTTACAATATTGGTTTTTCCATGAACTTCATCCTGCTACACCAGATCCATGCTTTATCAGAAAAAGTCGGCCTTAACAAAAGCTTCGGTTACTTATTTCGAGTCCTTTACTTTCAGATAAGGCACAGGACACCAGTCTTTAAGGGCGGGTAGACAGGACGAATTTCAATTCTCCGCCATTCATGATCTCTTCGTGAGTGATCCAGGTGCGGTCGAGTTTTTTCTCATTCAGATATACTTCCTGTACATAGATGTGCCCGTCCGACTCTTTGTTGGCTGTGATGACGAATTTTTTCTCCGGTCCTGTCGAGAGGGTTATTTTGTCGAACAGCGGAGCGCCCAACTGGTATTTTCCCTCGACCGGATTGACCGGGTAAAAGCCCATGGCCGAGAAGACATACCAGGCGGACATTTGCCCGCAATCTTCATTCCCGCAAAGGCCATCCGGGGTATTGTGATATAATCCGGTCAGAATTTTGTTGACATACAGCTGGGTTTTGTGTGGCTGTCCGACATAATTGTATAAATAAGCGATGTGATGGGAAGGTTCGTTGCCATGGGCATATTGTCCGATAAAACCACTGATGTCGGGAGAGGCATTTTCGCCTTCCAGCCGGGCATCCAGGGTAAAGAGACTGTCGAGTTTGGTTATAAAAGCTTCGGCACCTCCGTGCAGGGCGATCAGCCCTTCGACATCGTGTTGCACCAGCCAGGAATATTGCCAGGCGTTACCTTCGGTATATTCATCGTCCCGGTGGTTGGAATAGAGCGGGGAGAAGGGTGTTTTCCATTCTCCGGCAGAAGATTTGCCCCGCATAAAACCGGTACCGGGGTCGAAAAGATTGGTGTAATTGCGGGAGGCGTTTAAAAAGAAAAGATAGTCGTCTTCTTTTTGCAGGGCTTTGGCCATTTGAGCGATACACCAGTCATCGTAAGCATATTCGAGCGTTTTGGATACCGATTCGTTTTCGAGCTCATAAGGAATATAATGGTATTTCCGGTAAACACCCATACCGGCCCGGTCGGTGAGCGACGTTTTTTTCATCGCTTCGTAAGCCTTTTCGACATCAAAATTGCGGATGCCTTTCAGATAGGCTTCGGTGATAACAGGGATGGCATGGTTACCGATCATACAGAACGTTTCGTTGCCCGCTAGTTCCCAAACGGGTAGTAAGCCATAGGCATCATAGTGCTTGAGCATAGAATTGATCATATCCGATACCCGTTTCTTTTGGGTGATGGTGAATAAGGGATGTGCTGCCCGGTAAGTATCCCAAAGGGAAAATACCGAATATTGGTTGTGTTTATGAACACTGTGGATTTCTTTATCAGGGCCTTTATAATTACCGTTTACATCCGAGAAGAGATAAGGTGCTGTGTAAGCATGATACAAAGCGGTATAAAAATTTTCTAAGTCGGCTTCGTTCCGGCCTTCTGCTTTGATTTTTTGGAGCTGTCTTTTCCAGGCGTGGTTGGCATCCCTTTTCACTTTGTCAAAGCTCCAGTGGGAGAGTTCTTTTTCCAGATTGGCTATCGCTCCTTCGGTATTGGCAGACGAAATACTGATTTTGGCCAGGATTTTATTGGTCTTCTGGCCGAAATCGACATAGAGATAACATCCTTTGTCGGTTATTTTCTGCCCGTTTTCGAGAGGAGAGAATTTCTTGTATCCTGCTAATACTTCGCAATCCTGTGAAAATTCGATGATAAAGTACACCCGCTGGTCATTGGCCCAGCCTTGCGATTTCCGGTAACCTTCGAGGGTTCGGCTGTTGACTTTACGGATACTTGTTTCTGTCGTTCGGTCCCAGTTGCGGGCGGTGGTTAAATCGATAGTCAGAGCATGGGCCGAGTTGGCAGGGTATTGATAGTAATGGATACCGCATCGGTTGGTGACGGATAATTCTGTTTTTATACCGTTGTCGAATACGACACTGTAATAGCCGGGTTCGGCCTGCTCGTTGCGGTGGGAAAAACGGGCATATCCCGATTGGATATAAGCAGCAGGGCTGATCGATGTATCCGGTGTAGTGCTCACCGGAAGAAACCGGATATCTTGCAGATCACCGATACCTGTGCCGCTTAGATGAGTGTGAGAGAAAGAAGATATGATGCTGTCGGAATAATGATAACCTGAGGTCCAGTCCCAACCGTTACGGGGATTATCGGGGCTGAGCTGAATACCGCCGAAGGGCAGGATCGCTCCCGGAAAACAATGGCCGTGACCGTCGGTACCGATAAAAGGATTTACGTAGGCCGTTATTTTGAGTTCCTTTTCATTTTGACGACAACCGGTTATGCCCAGACATAAAAGAAGACTACAGACAAATAAAAGAGTTTTCATGGACAAAGTCGTAAATTTGAGTGTTGTTAATGATTTCAATGGATAAAGATAGAAAAAAATAAGAGACCGGGGAAACCGATCTCTTATTAATTACTAACTACTAACCTAAACATACAAACTTATGAAAAAAACGTGTCTTTTATTCTTCGTTTTGACATGACAAAGATAAGGCGGTTCCGAATAATTTACAGTTAATGGATCGTTAAATGTCCGGACAGATTTCTTTAAAACCGGGAAATTTCCATAAAAAAGATAAAAATCAGACAGTTATTCCATTTTTAGATAAAATTCACGGGTCAAAGCGATGTATTCTTCGCTGTAATGATGGCGGGAAAGTTCTACGGTCAGATCTGTTTCGACCGGAGGAAGAGCTTGTCTTGTCAGTTGGATAAGAAGCCGCTTGGGGGCTTTGCCCGGATTGGGATGTACACGGGTGATTTTCCGGGGGAATAAATGGTATCGCCTGGCATAGGCGATTAACTGGCAAGCTTCTTCTACAGGGAGAATTACCTGGAACTTACCGTGAGGTGTAAGCAGGCGTTCGGCATGAACGATCAATTCGGTATGGGGAAGCGTGCCGGTATGCCGCGCTAAACTACGGCCGTTATCCGGTGCCGGTGTGGAGTGTACGAAAAAAGGAGGATTACAAAGGATACAGTCATAACCGATAGCAGGAAAGAAGGCTTGCAAGGCCTGGGGATATAACCGGATACGTTCGGCCCACGGACTGATTCGAATGTTATAGGCGGCTTCCCGGCAGGCCGCCGGTTCGATTTCCAGGGCATCGATCCGGGCTTGTGCGTTTCTTTGGGCTGCCATGAGTGCGATCAGGCCGGTCCCCGTACCGATATCCAAAATGGACGCCGCCTCTTCAAGCTCTGCCCACGCTCCTAATAATACACCGTCTGTTCCGACTTTCATCGGAGTATGTTCTTGATGGATGACGAATCGCTTGAATTGAAACATCGGTGGTCAGAAATGAAAAGAAGTTGAGATGGTCCGAAAGCCTTTCGGGGCACCCCGACTTCTTTATGTTTTAGGAGGAGGTTATGCTTCTTTTTTCTCTTCTTCTTTGGCTTCTTCATCCAGGTCCAGCATTCCCTTCTCGGTGAGCAGGTTGTACCACTGAATGATTTTTTTCATATCCGAGACATATACCCGTTCCTTATCATATTCCGGAACGATCTCTTCGAAATAAGCCAGAATTTTTTCAGTAGGTTCTTTGTGACTCAGTGCAGATTTTCCATTTTCTTTAGCAGAAATGCGTTTGAAAACTTCTTTCAAAGGCATATCTTCAGCCTCAGTATAAATAGAGATATCTTCCAGTGCAATAATTTTTGAATTTGAATAGGCGGGGAAACGCTTGCCATCGATAAGTGATTCGACGATAATGGCATTAGAAGAATTACTGATCAGTTTTTGTAAACCAGGCTTTCCTGAAATGGATAAAATTTCTTTTAACATAGTTCGTTATTTGAAGTTTCACAAAAATGAGTTGCAAAACTAGTGCATTTAATTGGAAATTGAAAATGTTCATCTTACAATCTGATACTAATTCATGCCTCTTTGTTTTTTGATCTTTTCGTAAGCGACGTTGATCCGGCTGAATTTTTCTTCTGCAGCTTTCCGGATATCTTCTCCGAGGTGCCCTACTTTATCGGGATGATTTTCCATTGCTATTTTGCGGTAAGCTTTTTTGATCTCTTCATTACTGGCACTGCTGTCGATGCCCAAAACCTGATAGGCGGATTCGATGTCATCGTAATACATGGATTTTACGGACATGAAAGTGACATGATCGATGCCCAGCCGGTTGGAAATATTTTCGAGCAGACCGATCTCGGCCGTACTGACGGTGCCGTCTGCTTTGGCAATACCGAACAGGAAATAGAGCAATTGTACTTTAGAAGCTTCAGGCATCTGAAAACGGATTTGCTGACATACATCGTCGACAGGGATATCTCGTGTACTCAGTTCTTTGATCATTTGCATGGCCTCACGTGTGGCTTCGATGCCGAAATTCCGGATGAGAAATGTTTTGACATAATCGAGTTCGGAACGCATGATCCGGCCGTCGGCTTTCATCACTGCGGTCGCCAACACGGTCAGACTGAAAGTAAAATCACCACGCCCGGTTTGGCCCGGAGGAATAGGTCCCCCGTCCGATGGGATCGCAATGGTCTGGATGTTGTCGAACATCGACCCGATAAACAATCCGAATAAAGCACCGAGAGGTCCCCCCAGTGCTAATCCTAAACCTGCACCAATCCATTTTCCATATTTTGCCATGACTATTTATTGCATTTTTAAATTCAACTTATTCAAAACATCCAGGACTTGCTGTACGACCATATGGTCCTCGTCGTTGTAAATGATGAAATCCGAATTTTTACATTTTTCTGTGTCGGCAGCCTGGTTTTGCATTCTTTCTTTTACCTTGTCTTCATTCGTCGCATCCCGAAGAATCACTCTTTTTAAACGGGTGGCTTCTGATGCTGTTACACAAATAATAAAATCAAAATGACGGGTGAGACCGGCTTCAAAAAGAATAGCCGATTCGAAGAAGACCAAAGGACTGTTCTGCTGTTCCCGCCAGTGTTGAAAATCACGGATTACCCGGGGATGAACGATCCGGTTCACCTGACTCAGGGCTTGTGGATTTTTGAAGATGATATCCGCTAATAATTTTTTGTCGAGCATTCCTCGGGGGGTATACAGATCCGCCCCGAACAGACCGGTAAGGTCGTTACGGATTTCTACAGAACGATTGATTAACCGGGAAGCTTCCGGGTCGGCGAGATAGACCGGATAACCCAGTTGTTTCAAGATACCGGCGATCGTACTCTTCCCTGAACCTATGCCACCTGTTAAACCGATAGAATGTATCATTATTTTTTTTCCAATATATATTCGACCTTTTGGGGGGTATAGGACAAGTTTTTGATGTAATCCGGTGCTTTTACAACCTTGACTTCCAGATAAGTGACATCTGCATTTTTCGGATAATCTACAGAAAAGATGAAATCGCTGGCTGTAATTTTATCGTATTTACTCAGTCCTATTTCATAACTGATATTGACATTATCCGGGAAGAGCCGGAGCGTCAAAGAATCGGGGACATGAAGGGGGGTGATCGGGATGATCTTCCTGGCCTCCGTAAATTGCTCTACTTGTATATCGACTTCCACAGCGGTTTCCTGAGGAGTGCAATAAGGTAAAGCGACTAATTCTGCTGTACGGGTTATATTTTTACTGATATTTTTCAGCTTGATAAGTTCGGTCGGGATACAGTGTAAAGTGTCCAGTATATTGACCGGTCCTTCTATCCAGGTACTGTCGGGAGCGACCGTTATCTGGTTGACGATATATTGTCTTTTCAGGGTGTAATCCACAATAGGCCGGATGGCTACCTTTTTCCGGCCCGATTGTGCGAATTGGAATACGATCTCTTCCGGAGCTACACTCTGTAATTGAATTTCCGTATTTAATTGACTGCTGATTTTGTCTTTGATGTCGTTGGTGTTCAGGATGAATTCCTGTATGCCTGCCTTGTCGGAGAGGGCATGATTACAATAACTGCCTACATTAAAAGTAATAGGCAGAAAAGAAGTGCGGATGCTATGTCCCAATAAAGCAAATCCTTTGGCTTTTACCGTGAGCTGGATTTGGGTGGGGAGTTCTGCAACGGGATATTTTCCCGCGGGGAAATTGGTGTACTTGACCGGATAGGTTATTTCTGTCAGATAATCTTTGCTCAAAGTGTTCAGAAACCATAAGATGGAAGCTATGACAACACAAATCAGGTAGGAGACGATATTCCGGTTGAGGTATTTCTCCTTAAACTGCTGGATTTGCTGAAGGTTGACTTTGGGCAAGTACATGGAATCGGTTTTTATGATAAAATAGTCACATCGATCCGTCGGTTTTCGGGGGATCGGCTTTCTTTTCAGAGACAGACCGGCGAAGAGGATTGGCAGGACTGAAGCCGCTGATCCGTAGTTCGGTCAGTGCATAGGTCTGCCAATCGTTCCGGACGTCGGTCGGGTGATTTATTTTGCCGGAGTAGCGTCGGTCATGTCTTTTATAACTGCCGATTTGTCGATTTTCAGGCGGTTTTGGCCTTCCACTTCCATGATAATATAATAATCCCCGATTTCGAGTACTTTTCCATAAATACCTCCGGTCGTCACAATCTTATCTCCTTTTTTCAGTGAGTCACGGAAGTTTTTCAATTCTTTCTGTCTTTTCATCTGAGGACGAATCATAAAGAACCAGAATACGACGATGATCAGGATCAAGGGTAAGAAATTCATTAAACCGTTGCTTTGTTGTTGTAATACAATAAGTAATGTGTTCATAATTGTTGTTTATTAATTTAAAATGATTTGATTTTATTCTTTTACAGTCGCGGTAAAACTCAGGATAACCTGTTTTTCCGGAATGTTTGCAAATATACGGATTTCTTTGTATTGTTTACCGTATCTGCCTTCAGAGTTGAAGGCAATTTCTATTTTTCCTTCTTTCCCGGGGCGAACGGGAGCTTTGTCATAATCGGCTGTTGTACATCCACATCCCGTTTCCACATTTTTAATCAGCAGGTTTTGGGTCCCTGTGTTTTTGAAATAGAAGGTATGGGTTACCGTTTCACCTTGGGTGATGTTACCGAAGTCCCAGGTCTTCTTTATCCATTCCACCCGGGTGTCGGCTGGCGGAACGGAAGAATTTTGTTTTTCTTTACACGAAAAAAGAAATAGATAAAAAGTAAAAAGTAGAAAATAAGAAATTTGTTTCTTCATCTTCGATTAAAAAATCAGGTGTTTTACGGAGTAATTTTTTTCTTTGATATTATTCAGGACCTCTACGCCTATTTCCAGATGTTGTTTAACGAAATTCTGCGTGACGTGTTTGTCCGATTCGGCTGTTTTTATTCCGTCGGAGATCATGGGACGGTCGGAGACTAACAGTAAGGCACCTGTCGGGATACGATTGGCAAAACCGACAGTAAAGATCGTGGCCGTTTCCATATCGACCGCCATGGCCCGGGTACTTTTCAGGTATTCTTTAAAACGATCGTCGTATTCCCATACCCGTCGGTTCGTCGTGTAGACTACGCCGGTATAATATTCCCGCCCATGATTCGTGATGGCCTTCGAACAGGCTTTTTGAATGCTGAAAGCCGGTAGGGCAGGCACTTCGTGAGGCAGATAATCGTCGGAGGTTCCTTCGCCTTTTATCGCAGCGATGGGAAGAATATAATCACCCACGGAGTTCTTTTCCTTAATCCCGCCACATTTACCGATAAAAAGCACGGCTTCGGGCTCTATGGCCGAAAGTAAATCCAGTATGGTGGCGGCATTCGGACTGCCCATACCGAAATTGACCAGCGTAATCCCGTTACAGGAGACATTAGGCATGGTCTTGTCTGCTCCGACGATAGGTACCTGATATAATTCGGAGAATAGTTCCAGATAATATTCGAAGTTGGTGAGTAAAATATATTTTGAAAAATCTTTTAATTCTCTTCCCGTATACCGGGGTAACCAATTGTCTACAATGTCTTTCTTTGTTTTCATAACCTGATCTTTGATCTTTTTGTTATCTTTGGATAAGATTAGGATGCGGTTTGGTAGGGTCAAATTGAAAATAAATTTTCATTTGTCACTGTTCTCACCTTTCACTATCTTTGACCGATTTTGCAAAATGCAATCCCCGGCCTTTCAGAACATAAAAATAGAATATTATTGTCAAACGACAAAATGATATGGATAGAGAACTGGATAAACTCAGGAATATAAGGATTGAAGACTATACTTACAATTTGCCCGACGAACGGATAGCAAAATTCCCTTTGGCCGAACGAGAGGCTTCTAAATTGTTGATATATAGGGGTGGACGGATAGAAGAAAGTCGTTTTTCAGAGGTGCGTCACCTCCTTAGGGCTGGACAGATGCTTGTGTTCAACAATACGAAAGTCATTCATGCCCGTCTGTTTTTCCGCAAGGCGACAGGAGCTGTGATCGAAGTGTTTTGTCTCGAACCGTATCTGCCGGTCGATTATGCTCAGAATTTTGCAGCTCGTGATAGTTGTGAATGGAGTTGTATGGTGGGGAACCTGAAAAAATGGAAGGAAGGGAGCATTGCCTGTGACTTTACCTATGGCGAAGCGACCTATCGGTTAACCGCCGAAAAGGTGCGGCAACAAGAGGGGGAGTTGATTATCCGTTTTAGCTGGACGGGAGGTCTTTCGTTCAGTGAAGTGCTGGAAGGATGCGGCCGGATTCCGATCCCTCCTTATCTGAACCGGGAATCGGAAGCTTCCGATGAAGTCCGATACCAAACGGTGTATTCCAAAGAAGAAGGGTCTGTGGCAGCTCCGACTGCCGGATTACATTTTACCCGGGCGATTTTAAACGATCTGAAAGAGAAAGGTGTGCATGTCCGGGAATTGACCTTGCATGTCGGGGCAGGTACTTTCCGGCCGGTAAAAGCAGAGACAATCGGAGATCACGATATGCATACGGAACATTTGGTCATTTCCCGCGAATTGGTAGAACAATTGAAGGAGAAGACCGGTGATATCGTTGCAGTGGGAACAACCTCGGTACGTACGTTGGAAAGTTTATACTGGATGGGGGTGAAACGCCTGGCAGGACAGGAGGATTTTTTTACGCTAGGACAATGGGAAGCGTATACTTTACCTCAGGATTATTCTTTGAGGGAAGCCATGGAAGCCTTGTGCGGTTGGTTCGACACAGCTTGTCAGGAGTTGCTGAAAGCCCGTACGACGATTATTATTGTTCCCGGGTACCGCTATCGGGTGATCGATGCCATGTTCACTAATTTCCATCAACCCCAAAGTACCCTGTTGTTATTGGTCGGTGCGGCCGTCGGAGAGGATTGGCACAAAATTTATGATTACGCGCTGACTCATGATTTCCGGTTTTTGAGTTATGGAGATAGTAGTTTGTTGGAGGTGAAAAAGTCATAGGCTATAAGCTAAAGGCGAAAATAAAGCGAGGAGAAAAATAGTGAAGGATATGTTAGAGCTTTCGTTACCGGGATTCGATTATAAGGTGAAAAAGCAAAACGGGACGGTGATGATATTCGATATCGTCCGGAAGAAGTATGTGGTCCTGACGCCTGAAGAATGGGTACGGCAACATGTGGTGCATTATCTGGTAGAAAAGAAAGGATATGCGATCTCCCGGGTTGCCGTCGAAAGAGAAATTGAACTGTATGGCCTGAAAAGGCGTTTCGATATCGTGGTTTTCGACCGGAGCGGTAATCCTTGGCTGCTGGTCGAATGTAAAGCGCCTGCTGTGGCACTTACCCAAAAAGTGTTCGACCAGGTGTTTCGCTATAATCTGACACTGGCAGCTCCCTATGTAGCCATTACCAATGGGGTTCGCCATTTTTGCGGTTATATGAATCAGGAAAACGACTTCTGTTTTCTGGACGATTTCCCGGAATTTTCCCAGGAGAGGGAACTATTGGCCTGATTCCTTATTTATACGTAAATCCCATCCAGGTATGCCTGTTATTGATAGAACAAGCTATCCGGGAAGGGATTTGTGCTGATGACGTGGTGAAGCTTTCCGTGATTCTGAATGTTATCTTTTTTTAATCACGATATTTTTCCCGCCCATGAGGTTCGTTTGGTTCTTTCTTCCACTTTTATAAGCGATTTGTGTCAACAGATTGGCTGGCCCTTCTTTTATGTTTTCCGGTATCCAGACAATAGAGTCCCGGTACGGTTTGAGCACGCCGATCAAATGATCATTATTCCAGTTTTCCCAATAGACTCTGATATCTAAGTCCTGGTTGATCACTCCCTTGATGGTTACAGGTTCATTCAGATAAACGGTATCCGAAACGGTCAACGAATAACTAATCTCTTCCGCATTCAGGTAATCTTTCTCGCAACTGTTCATAAACAGTAAAAGGCTTGCTAAAATCATACCGGTAATTACTGAGCATTTTTTCATCATTCTCCAAAATTTTCTGTTATTAAAGGCCTTATAATTTGTGGGGTTCCTGTGGTAGGAATAATAAAGGGCAAAGAAATAAATGAATCTCTTGTATAAACAACAACAGTCCCGCTATTACCTGTACCACGAGTACTAACTCTAGTTTGTACAAAACTTATATCTTTTTCATTAATGGAAATATATTTTTCTGGAATCCATAAATTTGAGGGAGATAAAAAATAGTTCATTGTCATAGTCTTTTTTTCTCCAACAGAACCTCCACCTCCTAAGCCCTCGAATCTTACATTGCGTGTGGAGTAATTTCCGTCTTCTTTCTTATAAACTCCTTTTGAGCAATAAAAACCAAGAACATCTACAGAATGGACTGTTTTGTACCTTTTATATCTTCCTAATACTCTTTTGTATGATGTAGATTCTAATTGTAATATTTGCTTTCCAACCCATTCTCCGTTAGTATTTCGAACAATTTCTCGAATATATAATACTGTAACATGTACACGTCGTTTATTACCTGTATATGTCGAAGAAGCTATGGGGTATCTTGGTTCTTGTTTTGTTCGTGTTTGGGGAGAGTTGTTAACAATATATTTTCTGCTTTCTATGTTCTTAAGTTGATTGTCTTTAGTAATAATTTCATCTGAAATCACTTGATGTTTATATTTATTGATGAAAAAATATCCCTCATTATTACAAATTAGTTGATATAATCGAGAGGGTACTTTGGCTTGAATTGTTTCATTTTCATCTAAATACACTAAATTTTCGTATTGTTTTAATTTCTTTTCAAAAGATACACTATCAGAAAAAATATCTTCCTCTGCATTTGAAATTGCATGATATAACGAATAAAAATTATTTGTTTTTTCCCATGCAAAAAATTCCTCATCAGACATTTTTTCTAACACATTTACTAATGTACTCATTGCTTCGGGAGATTTGAAATGTAGAATACCGTCTATAATTTCATAGGAATTCTGTTGGGAACAGCCTTTAGTTGAAGGAAGATCTTCTTTTTCTATTATTTTTTCTTCACAAGAAAAAATAATAAAATTATACTAATACATTTTAATAGTTTATTCATAGTTTTAAAAATTAAAATTGATGGATTAAAATTATAGAATAAATTAAGGATTCAATTAATATACCTCTTGTTTCTAATTGTAATGTTGTTTTTTTATACGCTGATTGTGAGTTTGTTATAAAAATAGTATTAAGAAAAATTGGTAAAAGGTGATAATTCGTTTATAAGGGGTGGAAACTGGAGACTTGTTATTCGGGAATCTAAACGGGGGCAGTCTGTTTTATAGGTAAATGATAGGAGTACTGCTTGCCGTATATTCCTGCTGTAGGGTTTCGGTGAGTGATTTCAGGATATTCGTCCTTTTGTTTCATTCGGGCGTATGTTTCCGGATTTTCTCCCGTATGTTTTTCCAAAAAGATACGGACGAATTTTAAAAAAGATATGTATGGATTTTAACGAAGATATGTATGGATTTCCCGGGGGAGAATGATCTTTCCCGGATCAGAGTCGGTTTGCAATTCAGTGATACATTTAGGGTAAACATATATTAACTGCCAAAATTCTATTAAATACAAATTCTAAATGGTGTAATCTGGTATGTAGGTGCCTTATCTTATTTTGTGGATTCTGTATTTGTAATTTGTGTTTTTGTAATTGTAAAACAGAAAAATGTGTGTCTGTAAATCAGTTTGTTGTGATTGGACAGGTTTGTAAATTTGGTAAAAAAATGAAATTGAATTGTAAGGTCGTATTTATCCTGCTTTTTCTTCTATGAATTGTCCAGTAAGGAGAGTATTATTGTTAAGATATCGGCCCGTTCGTCCATACCCAATTTTTTCCGGATAGCCGTTTTCCGTTTGTGGATTGAATAGACACTTTGCCGGATGACAAAAGCGATTTCATCGGTTTTGAAACCACCTCGGATCAGACAACACAATTGAATTTCTTTTTCGTTCAGGGAAGGAAACTTATCCTTCAATTTTTGCTGGAAATTGTTGTATAAATAATTTATGGTGAAATAGAGTTCATCCCAGTTTAAATCGGTCTGTCCGATGTCTCCCAGAATTTCATTATACATTTTTAAAAATGCCTGATGCTTGTCATGGGGATAGCTTGAAATAAAAGCTAATTTTTTGGATACTTCCAATTTATTCAGCAACAGTTCTTTAAATTTATCCTGACATCGGTTTTGTTCTTGGCATAAATGCTGTAGAGTTTCGATCATTTGGCAGGCGTTCAGGTATTTTTCCCGTCTTTTTTTCAATAAGATACCGATATAAGTGGCTAGTAGTATAAAAAGTAAAGCCAGAACGAGGCTACCGTTGACCAATAGCATGCGCTGGCGGACCAGCCTGCGGTTTTCTCGTTGCCATTTCTTTTGGTGGTGGCGGTTGACGATATTGTCGATGCGTTCTTCGGTCTTGTTTAGTTGGTAATCTGTAATATAGGTTGTATATTTCTTATAATGATTTAATGCCGACTGATAGTCTTTCTTTAACTCGGCAATTTGGTATAGTTGTTTATAATATTGGGCTTGTAATTTTTCCGAATCGTCCGTTGACACGGATGCCTTTTTCAGATAATACCTGACAGAATCCAGCTGCTGGCGATGTAGATAAATTTCACTTAAAAGGAGATAACCCTGTTTCTGAAACTCCGGATTCGGATCATATTTTAAGGCATTATGCGTGTAAAGAATTGCATTCGCTGTATTTTGTGTGTTCGAATAAGAAATACCGATCTGCAACATGAGGTAAGCCACATTTACCGAATCCTGTAAATTCAAAGCGTTTAGCTCGGCCTTTTTATAATATGTCCGGGCTGCTGCATATTGTCTGGTGTTGAGCAGACAGTCGCCCATTTCATAATTGCTGTATTTATTCTGGGGAGAGTGATATTCTATGGCTTTTTGGTAAGATTCGATACTCGCTTGTTGGTCACGGCGAAGTTTATATAGCTCTCCGAGGTGATAATGAATTTGAAATAAGAGCATACTGTCTTGTCGTGGTGCATTCTCTTTTGCTTCCGACAGGTTGATAGAGGCTTTTTCATAATAACCGTTCTTGCTGTCCATGATACCCGTAAATAAATAGGCCCACCCTGCTTTGGTTGAATCACCCTGTTGCTGAAAATATCGGGCTGTATTAGAAAGGGGAGGATATACCGAGATATCCTGATAGGCTTCGTAAGCAGCATGAACTTTTAATAAATATAGGTTGTGACGGGCATTCCGTTTTAATATTTTTTGGGAAATGGAATCCAGCAGCTTCAAAGCTTGTTGAGGGGAGGAATAAATCAATTGTGCAGCTTGATTCAGCATTCTTTCTGAAGGATATCGATTTCGGCAACTGCCCCAAAGGCTTGCAAAAATAAAGATGAACAGACAGCTTTTCATATTTGGTTCGAAAGGTTTGTATTCACTTTGCTAAGTTTACTTTTTTCAGTATGCTGATTGGCGAATCTGCAGTTCTGATAGATAGGTCAGTAGTTTCAGTTCCACCAATCAGCAGGGGGCCGATTTTTGAATAAGATGCTAATTACGAAAAGTCATAGATTCGACTTTTCGGGCAGTCTCGGTAATCGGGATAGCGCTCCTTTATTTGTTTGTATTGAAATAGTTGTCCAACAGTTCGAAAGCAACGGCAAAGGAGCTGACCTGATTACTCATGACCTGTTTTTCTGCTATTTTTAAATTTTCCTTTTGGCTTTGATAGAAATGGTTGCGTAATTGTTCGTCGATGGTTTCGTACATCCAGTATTTGGATTGTTCGGCACGGCGGACATCGAAATAACCGTTTTGTTGAGTTTCACTGCAATAGTGCAGGATATTTTCCCAAATAGCATCGATACCGGTGCGTTCATAAGCGGAACAAGTCATGACTTTGGGCATGACGCCGGATTCGTGGGGCGGGAAAAAGTGCAGGGCGGTCTGGAGCTGCGCTTTAGCTAGTTCTGCCCGTTGAATGTTGTTCCCGTCGGCTTTGTTGATAATGATGCTGTCGGCCATTTCCATGATTCCCCGTTTGATGCCCTGAAGCTCGTCTCCGGCTCCGGCAATTTGTACCAGCAGGAAAAAGTCGACCATCGAGTGTACGGCTGTTTCGCTTTGGCCTACACCGACCGTCTCGATGAGGATGATGTCGAAGCCGGCTGTTTCACAAAGGATCATGGCTTCGCGGGTTTTCCGGGCGACACCACCTAAGGAACCTGCTGACGGGGAAGGCCGAATGTAAGCATGAGGGTCACAGGCAAGCTCTTCCATACGGGTCTTGTCGCCCAGGATACTTCCTTTCGACCGTTCACTACTTGGGTCGATGGCCAATACAGCGATTTTATGTCCCTGGCCGGTGAGATATTTTCCGAAACTTTCGATGAAAGTACTCTTGCCGGCTCCCGGTACACCCGTGATACCGATCCGTACAGACCGTCCGGAGGAGGGCAGACAACGGTTGATCACTTCCTGGGCAACGGCCTGGTGCTCGGGTTTGGCACTTTCTACCAGCGTGATCGCCTGGCTTAGGATGTTGATGTTTCCTTTCAGAATACCTTCGACATAATCGTCGGTGGTCAGGGTTTGCCTCCGTATATTTTTCAGGCGCGCAGCAATATTGGGATTCATGGGATCGGGCTGCTCGATGCCTTTGTTCACCTTTAATCCTTCATATTCCGGAGCATTCTCCGGATGTTCTATACATTCTGACATAATTTCCCAGATTTGATTTGTTTCACGCAAAGATAGGATAAAAAGGTGGATTTTCATAAAAAACAGCCGGTAACCGAAAGTCTGGAAAGAAACGATTGATTTGCCGACTGCCTGCTGGGTTTTTGGAACTCCGCTATATAATAGGGGACAGGCAAGTTTTGCGTACTTTTTAATAAAAAATAAGCGTGGAACTTGCACATACCCGGAATCAAGGGAACTGGTATTCCACAACAACCGGGTAAGACAAGCTCACGCTTAGAATATGTATATTTATATACGTACTCACTACGCGAGCGTTGTCAATATCCGCCTTAGTTGTTGTAAATGAATCACAATTGAAATTACCAGTTTCTTGATTCTAAGGCGCTTTTGAAAACGCTACATGAAATAAAAAAATGCCGATACCTCTTGTATCCGGCTTTACAAAGAAATATAATTTTTAGTTTATATCCAATTATTTTTAAATATTTTTTAATCGTTCGATCAATTCATCACCTAAAGCGGTTTTTGCCTTTATGTGTTCCTGGACGGTTTCCACGAAAGGATTATTTTCAAAAGCTCCCCGTACCTGTTCGAAATCGATCTTCTTTTGTTTTTGATTACCGTCGGCTCCGAAACCGGTTTGAGCTGTCATGGAAAATTCTTTTTTCGCATCTTCATAAAGCATTTTATCGAGATTGACCACAGCTTCTTTCCAGGTATTCACTATCCGGATCACATCCCCGGCTGTGATACTTTCAGGTGTGACCCGGTACCAGGGTTGCATGACTTCCCAAGCCCAGGTCCATTCGAGTTGATAATAGTCGGCATGAAGTTGGCGGAAAGTATCCGTGATCTGTCCGACAGATTCGATCTCTCCGTTTTCTATCCGGCGGATCAGGCGGATGATCCCTTGTTGGGGGACGATCAGACCGGAAAGGTCTACCCATTCGCCGCTACCTTCTGTCCGGGTAGGGGCCAGGCGCTGGCGGATCTCTTCGTTGTTGTGAAATGTCAGGTTTTCCAGCCTTTTAATGATCGAGTTCCCTAGAAATTTGTTGATAGCCATGGAATAATATTGGATACCTTTTTTCAGGGAATTACTTTTGATGTGTGCACTTTGGTATGAATATTCTTCCGAAGTTTCACCGGACACCTGTTGCAGGGTGCGGAGTACTTCTATACCGCTCAGCATTTTCTGAATGGTATAGGGACTGAGCAGGTTAAAATTAATATAATCGAGTTGATGGCTGTCTTTGCGTTTGTCACGTTTGGGCCATTTCTGAGCATCCCGGATCGTACCGACACTCCTTAGATTGACTGCCGGTACCAGATAAGTCTGGTTATTTTGTTCGATCAGATAGGAAAAAGGCAGGTCCGAAGTATCCGGATGGCTGACATGTCGCCCCATAATCAAAGAAAAAGCCCCGATTTTCGCCGGCCAGAGTATATAAGAATCACTGGTTGTTTTCGAACCGCGTTCGACGATACCTTGGTGGATGGGTCCCAATTTATAAAGATGATTGCTTTGGTTTGAACCACTACCGGCATTCAGAAAAGAGAACATACCGGCGATCAACAGACTGGATTTATGCATGGTCACCGTATAAGGACCGGCAAATACGGCACAAGCCTCTCCGTTTTCTCCCTGGCAATTGCTGAAGAATAGAGAATCATGAGCTGAGAACAGATGGCCTAAATGACAGGCTTGCCCGATGAAACACCGTACTAAAGCTGCTCCGTCGTTGATACAGGTGCCCGAAGAAAAAATGAAATCTTCAGCCATCACATTATGACCGATAAATACCGGTGCTTCTGCATTACTGTTGATGGAACCGTTTTTCAAACGGGATGTACCTTCGATGGTCGTGTAATCGCCTATGCAGACGTTACGGATCGTTCCGGTGTTGATGATTCGTACGTGATTACCGATTTTTCCTTCTGTCGAGGACACTTGCTCGGTATATCGTTCGATCAGTGCCTTGAGACGCTCGGTCAGGACAGGAAAATGGCGGTATAGGGCGATAATATAAGCCAGATGGGCCGATAATTCATTGAAAATAGGCACTTCCCGTCCTCCGGTTTCATTCAATACAGCCACTAAAGTTCCGTTTCCAAAGGACGAACGTCCTTCCGTTACGATCAGATTGGCATTCTGTATAAAACAATTTTCTCCGATCCGGTAGTTGGCGATATAATTGGGGATATTTTCGATCAGGACATTATTACCCACCCGACAGTTGTGTAAGGTGACATTGAACAAACCGGCATGTTTAGGGAGTCCTCCCTCTAAAATGAACTCGTAATCGAATATACCTAGTTCGATATCTCCTGAAAAACGGACATTTTGTATATAATCGGTTTTAAATCCGGAAGCAACTTTTACACGTTGCCAATCTGTCGAACTGCAGCCTTGTGCTTGCAGCCGGGTGATTTCCTCCTGGGTCAGATTTCTCGATACCATACGATTTTGTTATTTTATCTGAATGCAAAGATATACTTTTTGTATCAATATTTATCCGGTGGATAGAAACGGTCGGGGAAATGAATGAACGCTTAAAAATAAATAGAAGTTTGTTTGGTTAAGTGGTTTGTAATCAGTGTGATGTAATGTGAATGGCCTGAAGAAACGAATATTTTTTGCTTTTCAATAAGAAAAAAGTAATTATATTTGTTCGGTTTTACGGAAGTGATCCTAAGGAGACTTTCAGTGCTGATACCGTGGTTTTAAATATCCTGAGGTCTGAAATTGATTATTATTTTTAGCTTCGTCGGTAAAAGTTGTGCAACGTGAATGAATAAAGAAATCCTTTTTGAAGATATCAAGTGTGGGAATTTGAGTGCTTTTGAGGCATTATTTCGGCAGTATTATCCCTCTATGTGTGTGATTGCCGGAAAATTGGTCGCTAACAGGGAAGTGGCAGAGGATATTGTACAGGATGTTTTTATCCGTTTATGGGAAAAAAAGGCGGAATATGACAAAATACCGGATTTCAGGACTTTTCTTTACGTTGCAGTGCGTAATCTTTGTTATAATTACCTGAGAGATAAAAAGAAAACGATCGATTTTTCCCAGATCGAACTGCCTGATAAGCAACTTTCTTTTCAAGAACAACTGATACAGGAAGAAACATATCGCTTGATCTCTAATGCAATTGCGGAATTACCTGTACAAAGTGGAAAAATTATGCGGCTGGCTCTCGAGGGAAAGCAAAATAAAGAAATCTCGGAAATATTGGGAATCGCAGTTACTACTGTAAAAACCCTGAAATACAACGCACTGAAAATGTTGAAAAATTCCCTGAAAGGTTATTTCCCCGTGTTGTTGTATATTTTATTCCGGAAAAAATAAAAAAAATGATTCCCATTCATCCTTTTACAATCTTTGTGTGTTCTTAGGACAGAATCTTGAATGTACAATGAAATGGAGTATCAGGAAGAATACCGGATGGCAGATCTGATCAGAAGGCAGTGGTTAGGTATTATCACCGCTGAAGAGCAGGCAGAACTGGAAGCTTGGAGCTTACAAGAGGAGCATGCCCGTCTTTATGCAAAAATCAGGAACCAGGCCGAGTTGCAAAAGAGAAATTTATATGTGGACGGATTGGATGTAGACGGAGTGTGGCATAAACTTCGGGAACAGATTGCTGACGTTCCTGTACGAAAACGCCGTTTCTTCACCTGTTACCGGGTGGTAGCCTGTCTGCTGTTATTGATCGGTGTCGGGACTTTACTGGTGTATAACCGGTATAGCCGTTTGCAGCCTTCAGACTTATTGGTCCAGTCCATTCATCCGGGATCTTCGAAAGCAGTTCTGATTACGAACGAAGGCAAACAGATTATTTTGCAGGATTCCCTGAACCAGGAAATTCAGGTGGATGAATCGGTGACTGTAAAGAATACCGGTCTGTTGGCGGAATATTGTCTGCAAGATTTACAGGCCGCAGAACAGGCCGAAATCAAGTACAATACGATCGTTGTACCCCGTGGTGGAGAATATGAAGTTCGGCTACCGGATGGGAGCTATGTGTGGATGAATGCTGATTCGGAAATTCGTTTTCCGGTCGTATTTACGGGGCAGACCCGGCAGGTCAGTTTAAAAGGAGAGGCTTATTTTAAAGTGGAAAAAGATAGCTTGCATCCTTTTATCGTGAATGTATACGATAAATTGAAAGTAGAGGTATTGGGGACAGAGTTCAATGTGCAGGCTTATTCGGGGGATGAGGTGGTAAAAACGACGCTGAATTGTGGAAAAGTCAGGGTTATGATGGGGAAGGAAGCTTTGGAACTGGTACCTGATCAACAGGCAGTCTGTGACTTACGGCATCGGAGATTTCACAAAATAGAGGTGAATGCAAACTATTTTTCGGCTTGGAAGGACGGTAAATTTATTTTTGAAGATGAACCTCTGGAAAATATTTTGAACAGTCTGGCCCGGTGGTATAATATTTCTGTTTTTTATCAAAACGAGGAACTCAAAAATTTTCATTTTACCGGAGATTTGGAGAGGTACGATGATTTTTCCGTCGCTTTGCGGATGTTGGAAAAAGCCACTAATATACGGTTTCTGGTGACCGGTCGCACTGTCGTAGTTCAAATAATATAACAATTACCTGATATAATGATGAATGGGGGTGAGAAAGCGGCTTACCCGGCTTTTTTCATGTCTTAACTTAACTAAAATAATCAGCTTATTTATGGGAGAAACAATCGTAGAAGCCCGGCACTTATCGCATCGTTATGCAACACAGTGGGCTATTCAAGACATTAATTTCGAAATCAGTCAGAGGGGGATTTTGGGGTTATTGGGTTCTAACGGAGCAGGTAAATCGACGACGATGAATATTATCTGTGGGGTTTTGAATCAGACCGAAGGGGAGGTTTTTATCAACGGTATCAATTTGAGGACCGATCCGGTAGAGGCCAAGAAGTATATCGGTTTTTTACCGCAACGGCCACCTTTATATCCGGAATTATCCGTTGATGAATACCTGACTTATTGTGCCCGTCTGCGGCTGATGGACGCCCGGGAAATCCGGCAGGCAGTAGATACGGCCGAAGCTAAATGCGGCATTACACATTTTAAAAAGCGGTTGATCGGAAATTTGTCCGGGGGTTATCAGCAACGGGTGGGAATTGCACAGGCAATCGTTCATAATCCGCGCTTTGTGGTACTGGACGAACCGACTAACGGGCTCGATCCGGTGCAGATCGTAGAGGTCAGACACCTGATTAAGGAGATCGCTGCTGAACGGGCAGTTATGCTTTCTACCCATATCTTGTCGGAAGTACAGGCCACCTGTGATAAGATCAAAATGATAGAACACGGTCATATGATTTTTTCGGGTACGATGGAAGAATTTAATAATTATGTAGAACCTTGTTCTTTTTTGGTGACTTTCGGTAATCCGCCGGCTCCGGAAGAATTGAAAAATATCGATGGCATTTCGGAAGTCGAACCGTTGACCCTCAGGGAGTATCGCGTATATTTCACAGCTCCGGCCGGTATTACACAACAGGTCATTGCCCGGAGTGTAGAGAAAGGATGGCAATTGGAAGAAATTTGCCTGGAGCGGGAATCGCTGGATACCATTTTTGCACGTTTATCTAAGAATAGTAAATGATATGAGGCTCAAAGATTTCAATATAGTTTACCAAATCGCCCGGACAGAATTGAGGGTTATTTTTTATTCTCCTGTAGCCTGGTTGATTTTGGTGGTATTTGCCGTACAATGTGGGTTTTCGTTTTGTGACGTGATCTGGCCGGCGATAAAGAGCCAATCTTTAGGATATGAGGTTCAGGCTCTGACGGGTAGTGTGTTTACGAGCGGAAAAGGTATTTTCCCGGTGATGCTGGAACACTTGTATTTTTATATTCCTTTGCTGACCATGGGACTGATGAGCCGGGAATTCAGCAGCGGCTCTATAAAGCTATTGTATTCTTCTCCGGTGACTAGTGCCCAGATTATCCTGGGAAAATACTTGTCGGTTATGATTTATTGTGCCGTTTTGCTGGGGGTGATTTTAGTATATGTCGGTCTGGGGGCTTTGACGATCGGGCATATGGACGGTACGCTGATTTTTTCGAATTTTTTGGGTATGTATCTGCTGATTTGTGCTTATGCTGTCATCGGGCTGTTTATGTCCTGCCTCACTTCCTATCAGGTAGTGGCTGCTATCGGAACTCTGGCTTTTTTATCTTTTTTGAATTTTATCGGCGGAGTGGGACAGGAGATACCTTTGGTCCGGGATATTACTTATTGGCTGGCTTTGAACGGTAGGGTAGGCCTTTTTGTCGCCGGCATGATCAATACGGAAAACTTAATTTACTTTTTGGTGGTGATCGCTGCTTTTCTCTTACTTTCGGTCTGGCGTTTACAGGCGGTAAGAGAAAAACAGCCGGGGAGGAAAAAAATACTGAAATTAACGGGATTGGCAGTAGGAGTCGTTGTGCTCAGTTATGTTTCGTCACGTCCTTTTCTTACCTGGTATTGGGATACGACCGCTACGCAGAGTAATACTATTTCTGTTCTTTCACAGGATTTACTCCGGCAATTGAAAGGAGAACTGAAGATCACTACATATGTGAATTTATTGGATGCCAATTATGAGAGTGGGCTGCCAGCGGCACATAAAAAGGATTTCGAACGTTTCCGCCCTTATGCCCGCTTTAAGCGGAATTTGAAACTGGATTATGTGTATTATTATGATTATGCCGGATATAAATATCTGGACGAATTGTATCCCGGGTTGTCGGACCGGGAAAGGGCTGAAAAAATCTGCCAGGCTAAGGGCTTGGATTTCGGTATGTTTCTGACGCCGGAAGAGATTCGCCGGAAGATCGATCTGAGCGGAGAATTGAATCATTTTGTCCGCCAGGTGGAATGGAACGGTGAACGGAAGACCTGGTTACGGGTGTATAAAGATATGTATGTATTCCCCAGTGAGCAGGAGATGACTGCTGCTCTGAAAAGGTTGTTGGTAAAACCGCCCAAATTGTGTTTTCTGACCGGATACGGCGAACGGAATAGTACGAATAAGAGAGAAATGGATTATAGTTTTTTTTCCTCTGAGCTGTCTTTGCGGAGTGCTTTGATCAATCAAGGGTTCGATGTGGAAGATTTCTCTCTTTCTGGAAAGGAGAGAATTCCGGATGAAGTGGATATTTTAGTAATAGCCGATGTAAGAAGTAAGATCCCGGAGGGAGATTTCCGGATGATCTGCGAATATATTGAACGCGGGGGAAATTTGTTTTTGCTGGGTGAACCGGGTACGCAGGAATTTATAAATCCGTTGGCAGAATTGATTGGGGTGAGATTCCGGGATGGGATGCTGTTACAGGCCAGGGAAGGATATTTACCTTCTTTGACAATTGCCGGAATGGATCCGGAGGGGGATGAAAAGTTCCCGGTTTTCCAGAAAATGCGGCAATATGGTTTTTGTTTTGCTTTACCTGGTTGTACAGGTCTGGAAATACAGAAAAAGGGCTTCGGGATAACACCTGTTGCCTGTGTGGGGGATTCCATCAGTTGGCAAGTGAACCGGTTGTATGCAGAAGATGCTTTGAAGGGTCTGAATCATCCGGGCCCGGCCGAAGGGAAAGTACTGCCTGTCATTGTCGCCCTGGACCGTAAGGTCGGGGATAAAGAACAGCGGATTTTAGTTGCCGGGGATGCCGATTGTATCAGTAATGCAGAGCTGACCCGGGCCCGGCAGGGAGTTAAGACTGCTAATTTCACTCTGGCTACCGAATCTTTCCGCTGGTTGGCCCGGGATGAATTTCCGGTATTGTTCCCCAGTATACCTCCCCGTGACAACGAATTGTATTTGGGACGGAAGGATATGCCCTGGCTGAAATTCGGAACCATGGGATTGCTGCCCGGTCTTTTGGCCCTGGCTTATGGAGTGGTTCACTACAGAAGAAAAAGAAATTAAGATTAAAAGAAAGTTCAAATGAAAACGATTTTTAGAATAGCACAGACAGAACTTCGTTTGTTTTTCTATTCACCGATAGCCTGGCTGATCCTGATCATTTTTGCTTTTCAGGCCGGAATGGCATTTTGTGATACTTTTAGCTATCAATTGCAGAATAAAGCTTTGGGACGGGGGCAGATTCCTTTCCAGACAGTGATTTTATTGTTGGGGGATAGCGGTTCGTTCTTCAAGGTGCTGAATAATCTGTATCTGTATATTCCTTTACTGACAATGGCATTGATGAGCCGGGAATATAGTTCCGGTTCTATCAAGTTATTATATTCTTCGCCGGTAACTAATTTTCAGATTATCGGGGGGAAATTTCTTGCTATGATGTTGTACGGTGGATTGATGCTGGTAATTTTGCTCCTGCAGGTGGTGTTTGCTTTTATTTTTGTGAAAAACCTCGATATTCCGCTGATATTGTCCGGGTTACTCGGTATTTATCTGGTTTTGTGTGCTTATTCGGCTATCGGTCTCTTTATGTCTACCCTGACTTCTTACCAGATCGTGGCAGCAGTCGGTACACTGGTGATACTTACCTGCTTGAATTTTGTAGGCGGACTTTGGCAGGATATTCCTGTCGTACAGGAGATTACCTGGTGGCTGTCTTTGTCGGGACGGGCCAAAACGTTTACGGCAGGACTGATATGCAGTGAAGATGTCGTGTACTTTGGGGTGGTGATCGGATTATTTTTGACCTTGTCTGTTTTGAAATTGCAATCGACCAAGCAGCATTATTCCTGGTGGTGGCGGTGGGCACGTTACGGGGGAATGGTTTGTATCGCTCTGGGAATCGGATACCTGACTTCGAAACCGATGTTCATGTGTTATTATGATACGACGGAAACCGAACACAATACCATCACCCGCGAAGGCCAACGGGTCATGAATCTGATCGACGATCAGCTGACTATTACCATGTATGTCAATTTATTGGATAAAAGTGCTCCGGCAGGGATGCCGGAGAATCAAATGTCGAACCTCCGGGAATTGAAACCTTTTCTACGTTTTAAACCCGATACCCGCTTGAAATATGTCTATTTTTATGATAGCACCGATCATAGCCGTTTCCGTGGGGCTACGGCTTCTTTACCTTTGAGGGAACAAATGCTGAAAATATGTGATGACGAGGACCTGGATCCGGAATTTTTTCTGTCTCCGGAAGAAATTCACCGGCAGATCGATCTGACCTCCGAAGGAAACCGGATGATTTATCTACTGGAACGGGCGAACGGCCGGAAATCTTTTCTGCGTTTTTACGACGGCATGGATATCCGCCCCAGGGAAACAGAGATTACGGTGGCCTTGAAACGGTTGGTGACCGATGCTTCCAGAATAGTTTTTCTGACCGGACACGGGGAGCGGAGCTTGTATTGGAATGATAAAGGTGGATTATATTCACTGATTCAAAGAAACGGCCGGAATGCTTTAGTGAATCAGGGGTTTGATGTAGATACCCTGAATTTGACCGGCCGGACGGTTATTCCCGAAGATATCGATATTCTGGTGATTGCGGCTCCTGAAAAAAGATTTTCCCCTCAGGAACAGGGATTACTGGATTCATATATAGCTAAAGGAGGTAATCTGATCATTACCGGTGAACCGGGTAAACAAGAATTGATGAACGGGTTGGTGAAAAATCTGGGAATCGGCTTTAAGGAAGGAATAATCCTGCAACATGAGGAGGCCGACTGGGAGGAAGATTTTATTGTCGGTGATATCGCTGAATCCGGAGCACAACAAACCGGAGTCGGTGCAGGGCTTTTAGCCCGGCAATACCAAGTCGCTTTTCCGGGTACTACGGCTTTGTCGTTCAATGCAGGCTACGGATTTCAGGGGGTACCTATCGTGGAATATGCCGGGGATACGCTTATGCTGGCTTTGAAACGGCAGCTGGGAGGAGAAGAACAATGTATTATCGTTTCCGGGGATGCCGATTGGTTCAGTACCGAAGGACTGGCTTTACGGAAAGACGATGTCCGACTGAATAATTTCGGGTTATTCATGGAGATGTTGCATTATATGACTTATCAGCAATTCCCGGTGGATAATAGCCGTCCATCTCCTACGGACGATACCCATTATCTCGATATTGCCGATATCGGATGGATAAAAGGTCTTTTTATCGGCCTGATTCCTTTACTCGTCTTGGGAGGGGCGATAGGATTCCGGCTGAAACGGAAAAGGCAATAATGTGAAAATTATCTTAAAAAAGTATCTTTTTTATTCATCCCTTTCTTGGATTGATGTGTTCTATATATCGAAAAACGGAAGATTATTGGGGATAATCTTCCGTAAGAACTCAGCAATTAACGGGGTGTCGTTACTATCATTAACTACTAAGCATGTAAAATTATGAAAAAAAAAACGAAATTTTTTACTGAAAAGTATTTTGCTGCAGTTAAATTTCTCTCTGGAAAAGGCGGGGATTTTACTGGTACTGGTGTTGGTGTTTTCCATCCAGGCAAAAGCTTATTCTCAGACGCGTATTACTGCAAAAAGGCAGGGGGTTACAATTGACGAGGTTTTAAAAGAGGTCCGGGAAAAGTCCGGTTACCGTTTTTTATACCGGGTAGAGGAAGTAAACAGATATGGCAAAAGAGATATAGATGTGAAAGATGCGGAAGTCGAAGATTTTCTAGGACAATTACTGCAAAATACGGATCTCACCTATGAAGTGGAGAATGAGGTCATTATTATCCGGCCGGAAAAATAACGGCAGGACTCCCGGGTGAATGTACAGGTGGTCAGAGGAAAGGTGACCGATGAAAATAACCTGGCTTTACCGGGAGCTACGGTTTTATTGAAGGGGACATCCTACGGAGTAGTCACTGATTCACACGGGAAATTTACGATGGAAGTCCTGGAAAGGGATACGGTTACTTTACTGGTATCGTTTGTAGGGATGGAAACGAGGCTTGTAAACCTGAAAAAAGGGCAAACGGAAATATTGGTTTCGCTTAAACCGGATATCAAAGAGATGAAAGAAGTCGTGGTGACCGGGTACGGGAATGTCCGTAAAACAAGTTTTACCGGAAATTCGGTTACAGTGACCAAAGATGAATTGATGTCCGTTTCGAAATCGAATGTCATCAAGGCATTACAGACTTTCGATCCTTCATTCCGTATTCAAACCAATAACGATTGGGGGTCCGATCCGAATGCGCTGCCCGAAATGTATGTGCGGGGAAGGTCGGGTATCAGCGGTGTAAAGGAATTGGACCGTGATCCTTTGACGAAATCGGCTCTGAAGGATAATCCCAACTTACCGACCTTTATCATGGATGGTTTTCAGATCAGTGTGGAACAGTTATACGATATGGATCCTAACCGTATTGAAAGTATTACCATCCTGAGAGATGCTGCGGCTACGGCTTTGTATGGTTCCAGGGCTGCCAACGGTGTGGTGGTGATTACGACGGTGGCTCCTCAGATGGGTAAGCTGAATGTGTCCTATAATTTTACAGGGGATGTTACGGTACCCGATCTGTCGGATTATAACCTGATGAATGCACGCGAGAAACTCGAAACGGAAGTGGCGGCCGGAGTATTCGAAGATCTGGCTAAAGATAATCCTTTGGGAGCCGAACAGCAATATTACGCTAAATTGGCTTCCATTACCAGAGGGGTGGATACTTACTGGTTATCGAAACCGTTACAGACCTCTTTCAATCACAAACACAGCCTGAGCGTCGACGGCGGATCGGATAATTTCCGTTTCGGCATACAATTGAGCTACAATAATGAAGACGGGGTGATGAAAGAGTCTTTCCGGAACCGGGTGGGAGCCGGCGTATATCTGGATTACCGGATCGGTTCATTCCAGCTCAAAAATATGGTCACTTATACCAATACCCGTTCGCAGGAGTCTCCTTACGGGGCTTTTTCCGACTATACCGGTTGTCAGCCTTACGATCCTTATAAGGACGACGAGGGGAACTATCTGGAAAATCTGCCCAATTGGGACGGAAAGAATGAAAAACGCCCTAATCCTCTTTATGAGGCGACTTTATCCAATTTCGATAAATCCAAATATGAAGAAATTGTCAATAATCTGGGTATCAACTGGAATATAACTACCGGTTTGTTATGGAAAACTCAATTCAGCCTGACGCGTAAGATTACCGATACGAAACGTTTTCTGGATCCGTTGTCTTCGAAAAATACAACTCCCCAGACTGCAGAAAATCCTTCTTCCGGCGAATTGAATACCAGTAGGGGAAATGAGTTCTACTGGGATCTGAGTTCAACCCTGTCTTATAACCGTTCTGTCGAAAAACACCATATCAATTTGTTGTTGGGGGTGAATGCCCGCTCTGCCAAAACCGATAATATTTCGGCTTCTTACCGGGGATTCCCTTCCGGGGCTTTGAGTTCTCCGAATTATGCCGAAGAAATTGTTTCCAAACCGGTAAGTTCCGATAATTCCACCCGGCTGATCGGTTTTCTGGGGACCCTGAATTACAGTTATAACGATGTGTATTTGCTGGATGCTTCGGTACGTATGGACGGTTCTTCGGAATTCGGGGCGGATAAACGGTTTGCTCCCTTCTGGTCTGCGGGGACCGGTGTCAATATTCATAACTACGGTTTTATGAAAGGACAAACGGTTATTGACCAGTTGAAAATACGGGTTTCATACGGACAAACCGGGAAAGTGAATTTTCCGCCTTATGTAGCCCGAACGACTTATAAAATGTTTACGGACGGTTGGTATAAAACCGGTTTCGGTGGTACCCTCTATGCTTTGGGGAATACAAACCTAACCTGGGAAACGACGAATACCTGGGATGCCGGTGTTGAACTGAGTTTATGGAAACGCCTGCTTTATATCAAAGCTTCTTATTATCAGAAAAAAACGGTGGATCTCGTCAATTCGGTGACGATTCCGAGTTCGACAGGTTTTACCACTTATATGGATAATATCGGAGAGGTGGAAAATAAAGGATATGAACTGGAATTCCGGAGCGAAGTAGTCCGTCGAAAAGATCTGTTTGTAGCTGTTTTCGCTAACCTGGCCCACAATGAAAATAGAATCCTGAAAATATCGGAGAGTCTGAAGGCTTACAATGACCGGGTAAAAGACCATTTTGCCAACAGTAACCGGTTCGACGGTTCGAATACCCAGCCGTTTACTCAATATGTCGAAGGAGGATCCCAGACGTCGATTTGGGGAGTTCCCTCACTTGGAATCGATCCTGCTACCGGAGAGGAGATTTTTATCCGCCCGGACGGAAGCATTACCAATACCTGGAATACGAACGATCAGGTGGTCTTGGGGGATACGGAACCCAAAATACAAGGTACTTTCGGGTTGAATGCCACTTATAAAAATCTGAGTTTGTATATGACTTTTATGTATGAAGCCGGCGGCCAGATATACAACAGCACTTTACGTGACAAAGTAGAAGATGTGAATGTATACACCTCTAATGTTGATAAACGGGTGTTCTCCGAACGTTGGCAAGAACCGGGGGATAAGGCTCGTTACCGTAAGCTGACCAGCGGGGTGGGCGGCAGTATTATGCGTACCCGTCCGACTTCCCGTTTTGTCGAGGATAACAATGTATTGACCCTGAACTCTATTTCTCTGGGATATGATTTCGACGCCGGGCAGAAGTGGATGAAGACGATCGGCTTGAGTATGCTGCGTTTTGAGATCGGTGCGAACGATGTTTGCCGTTGGTCGTCGGTGAAGGTGGAAAGAGGATTGAATTATCCTTATGCCCGGAGTTTTAATTTTTCGCTGAAAGCTGCTTTCTAATTTTTAAATTTTGAATTATGAAAATATATCATTGGATAATAGCCTGTTGTTTACTGTTGCCATTGGGAGGTTGCAGTAATTGGCTGGATGTGATTCCGGAGGATTCTGTGGATGAAAAAGATTTGTTTTCCACCGGAGAGGGATACCGGAATGCGTTGAACGGCGTATACCGCCAGATGTCTCAGACTTCGATGTACGGGCAGCAGATGAGCTGGGGATTTATTGATGTTTTGGGACAGTTGTACAATACTCAAAAATTGTCGAATTATTCGGCATATGGAATCGCGGGAAAGAATTATGCTTACCGTGATGAAACAGTGAAGTCGGTGATTCAGGTTATCTGGTCGAATACCTATAATTCGATTGCAAACTGTAACAATATTGTCGGGCGGATTACCGGGGAGGATCCCTCTAAATTCAGAGGAGGTGAGGCAGAACAGCATATGATCCAGGGGGAGGCGCTGGCTTTACGGGCTTTCCTGCATTTTGATTTACTGCGGCTTTGGGCTCCGGCACCGGTGACCAATCCTTCGGGAAAATTACATGCCTTATTTCGAGAATTATCCTTCTACCTACGAACCGGATAAAAGTGTACAGGAGATTTTGTCGCTGGTCGAACGGGATTTGCTCCAGGCCAAAAACTTAGTAGCTCCGTTCGATACACTACCCGACAAATCGATGTTGGTGGCTGAAAAACGGATTAAGAATAACTGGGTGAGCAGTTCGGTAACCGATTTGTTTTTCCTTTACCGGGGATTCCGTATGAATTATTACGCTGTTATAGCCCAGCTGGCCAGGGTTTATAATTATATGGGCGAATATGAAAAAGCCGCTCATTGTGCACAAGAAGTACTGGATGCCTATGCAGAAGAATATGCTGCAGTTTGTTTCCAGTTGTCAAAGAAGGAGGAGGTACAGAACAATGATCGGAAACGGTATAAAGAAGTGATTTTTGCCCTGTCGAACGAATTGAACCTGGATAATTATGAGCCTTATTATACGACGAGTTCCGACCGACTTGTACTGGCCGGATATCCCGGTATTTTCGACGATGAGGCAGATGTGAGGAAAGAGTATTTGACAGAGACTTCGGGAGCCGACCGGATCTGTAATAAATATATTTTACCGACCAACAATACCTTGGAATATACGCAAACCGAGGATTTGATTCCGCTGATCCGGGTGAGCGAGATGTATTTTATTCAAGCCGAATATCTTTACCGGAAAGGAGAGACTCAGGCCGCTATCGAACAACTGGATCAGGTACGTGTTGCCCGGGATTGTACTAAAGGACGGCTGACGGTTTCCAGCCTCGACGATTTTAAAAAGATACTGATCGATGAGGCCCGGCGTGAATTTATGCAGGAAGGGCAGTTGTATTATTATTTTAAACGTTTGAACATAAAACCCCTGGAATCTATGCCTGACGATGGTTTTGTATTTCCTCTGCCGGATAATGAAGTGATCAATTAATGTTAATCGTGAAAATTATGAACAGATACATATTTATCGGTTTGCTGTGCTTCGTGATCGGAGCCTGTACCCATCATACAACCGGATTTTACGAAGGGCCGCGGTATTTGTCTTTCGTCAATGAAAAAGGAGCCGATACTGCATTTATTTCTTTTGCCAATTATCCCGGAGCATCGACTCATGAAGTTGCTTTTGTTTTGAAGCTGACCGGAAATATACCGGAAGAGGATTTGACTTACCGCCTGGAAGTAGTGGATAGTCTGACGACTGCAGGAACGACTGACTACCAACTTCCCGAACACCTGGTTTTCCGGAAAGACCGGGTGACGGATACGCTGGTAGTGACTGTAATGAATTCGAATCCCTTGTTGACAGAACAGACTTTATCAGTTGGTTTGCGGATCGTTGCAAACGAGCATTTCCGGCCCGGTCTGGATGGGCAACAAAGAGCCAAACTGACCTTTACCGCTGTGAAGAGCAAGCTGGAATGGTGGAAGGGAGAATTGGAGTCCTTGATATTGGGAGAGTATTCATCCAAAAAAATGGAGGAGTTTATCTTGTGCACAGGGGTGAATACCCTGGAAGGGGTCGAACTTTCTGTTGCCAGAGCGTATACCTTACAATTTAAACGGTATTGCATAGAACATAATATTATGTGGGACGATAATGTGACTCCGATGGTTGATAAAATCCCTTGTTATTAATTTATAATTCCGATACCTATGAAAAATAAAATATATTTATTGTATTGGCTGCTGGCTTTTCTGTCTGTAGGGTGTTACGACGACAAAGGCAATAACGATTATCGTTTTGTAAATACGATCGAGGTGGAACCTTTCGGGCAGGATTCCTATCCCTGGGCAGCTCTGGGAGATACGGTCCGGTATAAACCGGTTCTGCATTTTGCAAGCGGGAACGGGGACGAACTCGATTTGGCATATGAGTGGACATTTGCCGGTAAAACGATCGGAGACGAACTTAACCTGGAATGGATTGTAGATACTGTAGCTACGGGACAGGTGATCCTGAGGGTAACCGACCGGGCAAACGGATTGGTATACAGCAATCAGAAATCGCTCCGGATAGATTCTCCCTATAAAAGTAAAGGCTGGATGATTTTGTCTGAGAAGAACGGTCAGTCTTCTCTGGGGTTTGTCCGGGAAATGATTACTGCTTACGAGATGGATGATTTAGGGATATATTGTGTTTTTGATAATCAGACTTTCCCGGATGTCTACGAAGAAACGAACGGGGAAGTATTGGGTAGTGGTCCGGTCCGGATAACCGAGCATTTTTCCCGGACTGCTCCGGGATCGTTGCTGATTTTACAACAGGGAGCTCCGGGCTGTATCGATATCGACGGGAATACTTTATTGCGCGATATTTATCTGTCGGAGACTTTTATGGACGGAGTATTCCCGGAACAGTTCGAACCGGTGAATGCAACCTGGATGCATTGGCTGGATGTCATTGAAAATAAAGATGGACGGTTGTATACCCGGTTGAAGTATTCCGATGCCTTGTTTAATTCGGGTTATTTTATTACCGAGCCTGTTCTGGTCGGTGAAGAAGAGGTGCGTGGACATTTGTTGGATTGTGATTGGCAGGCGGTAGGGTATACCGTGGTACACGACCGTGGAACGGCTGCAAATCCCCGTAACCGTCTGGCAGCTGTTTTTGATTTCCGTGATTTTTGGGGGGTGAACTACGCCGGATATGCAGCTGTTTTTCCGGAAGCCGACAAGGGATGGCCTGACGGTTTTGTTCCTCTGAACGATTTGGGGGATCATGAGTTGATCTATTTCAGAGGATGGGGGGATTGGAGTGGTGGATATTATTATATGATACTTAAAACTCCCGGAGGAAAATACTTACAACAGACCTTTACTTTAAAACGTTCGACAGCAGAATTGTACTATGAGGAGGGTAGCCTTGCTGTTCAGGAATTACCGTCCGGATTCGTGTATGAGGATTGTTTACCCTATGTTTTGTCGACGGATAAGTACCTGTTATTGATGAAAGGAAACGACATGTACTATTACAATTATGCTTCTCCGGGAGACGGTGTGTCGTTTTATTGGCATTTCGATGCTCCGGTAAAACATATGACTGCATCGGTTCAGGGACAACCTCAGCTGGGATGTGCTTTGGCGAACGGGCAGTTTGTTATTCTGAATGTGAAGCTCATGAAGAACAGACCGGAAGAGAAGCGCTTGTATTGGCAGACTCCTGCTGAGGTCGATTTGGGAAATCCGGTATCCTTGATTTATAAAACTTCCGGTCAGTTATAGTCCGGATCTACAGAAGACGGTTCACAGATGTCCTGGCATCTGTGAACCGTCTGTATATCGTTTGGGGAGGCTGATAAAGGGAGGAAACTGTGTTGTTTTGTGTAAATCAGATATAAAAAGCGAGTATGTTGAAAATACGATGATGCAAGAGCTGCCTGAGTTTTTTCAGAGAACGGTATTTCAGAACTTTCACCGTATTCTCGGAAATGGATAATTCCCGGGCGATTTCTTCATTTTTCAAGCCTTGAAGACTGAGTTGTATGATGGCCGCACTTTGTGGAGCTAAAGTATTTATCGCATTGAAAAGCAGACGGTTGCTTTCTTCCTCGACGAGAATGTTGAAAAAATTGTTTTCCTCTTCTTCGGGCAGGAGATGAAAGTGTTGACTTGAACGTTTGCGATTCCGGATCAGATTTAAAGACTGATTCCGGATCATAGTATATACGAAACTTCGTAAACAGGTGATGTCCTGATAGTGCCTTCTGTTTTCCCACAGGCGGATCAATACTTCCTGCACAATATCTTCCGCCTCTTGTACATCGTTGACATAACGGTTGGCTAAAGCACAAAAAAAGAGATAATTTTCTTTTGTGAATTTTTCCAGAGCTTTTTCATCTCCTTGTTTTATCCGTGTAAATAAAAAGTCATTCCCCATACCCCTCAGGTAATTCTGCGCCTAAATTAATCTTTTGGAGAGGAAACAGAAAAATAAATGAAAAAAAAATGTACAGGTGTAATCTTTTTCTTAAAAAATGGTGTCTTTCTGATAAAAGATGAAAATATGGATACGAGCAGATTGAATCATATTGCCGGATTGATTGCCAGAAAAAGATCGGGAGGGAAGCTGACCGGGACCGAACAACAGGAATTGGAGGAGTGGATACGAGCTTCCCGGATGAATAAAGAGAGTTACGATCGGATTATTTCGGGAAGGGGAGTGATACGTTTGATGGAATTGGAGAAACAGATCGATACCGACCGCTCTTTTAAGAAATTGACGGTCAGGTTGAAGTGGCGTTGCTGGAAGCGCCGTATACTGATGGCAGGTGTTGCTGCGATGGTCATGATCGGAATTATGTCGGCTTTTTGGTGGTGGGAACAGGAAGGGATAACTGTTCCGGAATCGGCCGGACAACCTGGAATAAAGCCGGGAGGAAACTGTGCTGTTTTAGTATTGGGTAATGGTTGTCGGGTGGATTTACAAAAGGATTGTGATACGTTACAGCTACCTGGAATTTCCTGGGACCACCGGAAGGGAACGATCGTATATGACGGTCGGGAAAATAAAACCGGCTGGCCGGAGAGGAATACCTTGATGGTTCCGTTACGGGGAGAATATCGCTTGGTTTTGGGCGATGGTACGAAGGTATGGTTGAATTCCGCTTCTAGCCTGAGTTATCCGGTACAGTTTGCAGAAAAAGAACGGTGCGTAGAATTGGACGGGGAAGCTTACTTTGAAGTGACTCCTGATCCGGAGAGACCTTTTATCGTAAAATCCGGAGACGTACAGACCCGGGTATTGGGAACGGCTTTCAATTTTTCTGCATACCGGGGAGAAAATGCATCGACGATTACTTTATTGACGGGAAAAGTGGCTGTTTCGGCTCCGGGACATGCTGAGCGTGTGTTATTGCCCGGACAACAGTTGAAATATGATGCAGAAAACCGGAAGACTGTAATAAAAGAGGTCGATGCCGAAGACTTCGTCGTCTGGAAAGATGGTTTATTTTTGTTCAATGATTGTGGACTGGAGGAAATCATTCCCCGGTTGAGTCGGTGGTATGGGGTTACCTTTCATTATGACAGGGAGAAATTCGGCGATCTGAAATTTTATATCAAAACCCGTCGTTATGAAGATATCGGGACAATATTGAATCTCTTGAAATTAACTGAAAATGTGACTTATTCGATAGAAGGCAACGAGGTGACTCTTTATCGGACAGGGGAAAATAAATAACAAGGAGTGAGGCAACACTCCTTGTTGGATACTAATAAGCAACCCTTTAGCGGGTATTTATTAACTCTAATTACAAAATTATGAAAAAAAAGCAGATTTATTTTTCTTCCGGAGGAGGAAAATTGAGGAAAATGACGTTAATCATGAAAATGACGGTTATCTTTTTGTTGTGCGCTAATTTAGTGATGGCTACCGAATCTTTTGGACAGGAAAAGTATTCTTTTTCTTTGAATCGGGTGACATTGGAGGAAGCCTTGAATCAAATATTGCAGAATTCCGGATATTATATCGTTTATACGGTAAACGATATCCGTAAGATTGCCGATGTTTCTCTGAATATGGAACAAGTCACTATAGAGCAGGCTTTGGATCGGGTGTTGTCGCTGAATGGATTGAAGTACACGGTCAGTGAAAATGCAATCGTTATTGCTAAGGATGCTTCGGCGGTAAAAAATTTGCAGAGTGAACAGATGAAAGTGCAAGGTACGGTAAGGGATGAAAAGGGCTTGCCTTTGCCGGGGGCTTCTGTTTATTTGAAGGCAGAAAATACCTTGGGGGTAACTACCGATATCGGAGGACATTTTGAATTTAAAGTACCTGCCGGCTTGAAGGGGAAGGTGGTATTGGTGATTTCTTTCATCGGGATGGAGACTGTGGAGTTTCCTTTAGACGGGCGTGAACATTATGAAATATCGATGAAACCGGAAATAACTTCTTTGGATGACGTACTGATCACCGGCTATCAGACGATTTCCCGGGAACGTGCGACGGGAGCGTTCGATATCGTCGACAAGCGGCAGTTAGAAAAACCGGCTTCCGATTTATCATCCCGGCTGATCGGAACTACAGCAGGCGTTCAGGCCACTCTGACAGAAGATGGAAAAGCCAGTCTGGAAATCCGGGGACGCTCGAGCTTGAATGCCAACGCTCAACCGCTGATTGTCGTGGACGGTTTCCCTGTGGAAGGAGGATTCGAAACGATTAATCCGAATGACGTGGAAAGCGTTTCTATACTAAAAGATGCTGCAGCTGCTTCAATTTGGGGAGCCAGATCCGGTAACGGCGTGATTGTGGTCACTACCCGCAAAGCGGCCAAAGGAGATAAACTGAATGTCGCCTTTAATACTTTTTTGCGCTTCCGGCAGAAAATAGATTTGGATTATGCCAATCCTACAGCCGCTTCTGCAGATCAGATCCGCTACGAAGAAATGATTTTCGGAAAATATGGGGTTGCTTTGAATGAAGGGATTTTCTCAGAAGATGATGTGGCCGGAAAATGCTATACCTGGGCACAAATCGCTTTGAATGAAGCCCGGCTGGGAAATATTTCCGAAGACACGAAAAGGCTCCGTTTACAGGAATTGCAGGAGACGGATTATAAGGATGACGTTTATAAACATTTGTTGAGAAATCCTTTTTTGCAGCAATACAATTTATCCGTATCCGGAGGAGGAGAAAGAGTCGGTGTCATGACGTCGTTATTGTATGAAAAAGACAAAACCCATTATATTGGTACACAGGATGAAAAATATATGCTCAATATGCGGATGAACAGCGATATTTGCAAGTGGCTGAAATTAGATATTTCCGGAATGTTCCAATATGTGAAAAAGCAGAATAACGGAGCCGTCCTCCATGCATCCGATGAAAACGATATCGCGATAAGCGATCTTTCTCCTTATGAACACCTGACAAACCGGGACGGTTCTTATACACATATTGTCCGCGACTATTACCTGCCGGCCATGGAGCGGTTGGTCGGTAATGGCTTTCCTTATTCCGACTGGTTTTATAATCCTTTACAGGAAATCAGAAGCCGTGACCGTTCGACTAAGGACATCAAGGCCCGTTTCCAGGCTGCACTGACCCTGAAATTATGGGAAGGCTTGAATTTCTCCTCTTCGTTACAATATGAGATTTTTAATTCCAAAAGGCGGGATCTTTACAAAGAGGATTCCTGGGTAGTGAAAAATCCGGTGAATTATTATACCGAATACAACGATGCAACAGGAGTCGTCGGGAAATCGGCCTATCCGACAGGGCAGTTTCTGGACCAATATACTTCGGAAATGCAAGGGTATACTTTTAGGAATCAGGTAAATTTTAACCGGACTTTCAGGAGACATGATTTTAATGTTGTGTTAGGAACCGAATTACGGCATCGCCGGACAACTTCCTATACCTCTCCCCGGGTATACGGCTACAATGACGAGACGCTGACTTCCAAACTTTTCCCTAACGGAACCGGTAAGCTGGCGATAAAAGACCTCTTCGGGAATACGATTACAGTCGATGATTATGCAAGTACCTTTACATTTAACACCGATCGTTTCTTTTCTCTATATGGCAATGCCGCTTATACTTTCGATAATAAATACACGATCAGTGGGAGCGTCCGGACAGATGCGTCGAATTTTATTACGGACGATCCTAAATATCGTTATGCTCCTTTTTGGTCTGTGGGAGGAATGTGGAATCTGGGACAGGAAAGTTTTATGAGCGATTATTTGTTTATCGATTGGCTGCGTCTGCGTTTGACCTATGGGTACAATGGAAATGTAGACACTTCTACCTCGTTTAAACCTTTGGTGAGTATCGGTTCGGTTGAGAATGTTTATAAACATGAGATTACCGGTAGTATTGCGAGTTTTGGAAATCCCGAACTTCGCTGGGAAAAGGTCGGGAGTGTAGATATCGGAATCGATTATTCTTTCTGGGGAGGTAAACTGGCCGGAAAACTGGATTATTACCGGAAGTACAGTAAAGATCTGATCGCGACGATTTCTATTTCTTCGGCCAACGGGACAACCAGTCAAAAGTTGAATAATGCGGAAATGCTGAACAGTGGGATCGAACTGGAAGTAGGAAGCCAGCTCGATATTATAGGAAAAGATATCCAATGGTATGGTAATGTCAACTATGCTTATAATTTGAACCGGATAGAAAGATTATTTGTTACCGATAATAGTGCAAAGACTTATTTGAGGGGTGACTTTAAAGAGGGGGAAAATGCCAGTACGATATATGCCTGGCATTATGCCGGGGTAAATAAGGACGGTATCCCTTGTGTGGAGGAAGGGAGTAGCCCTGACGGTTTGAGGCCGATGAACACCGTTTACGACAATACTTCGGATGCAACCGGCTGGCTCAGGTCACAGGGCGTAAAGGTGGCTCCCCATATTATGGGGCTGACTACCGGTTTTAAGGTTTATAATTTCGATCTTTCTTTGATTGTTACCGGAAAATTCGGTCATAAATTCAAACGTTCTTCTTTCAATTATCCGACGATGGGAACGACCGGAACTTCGAAAATCTGGGTACATAAAGATGTAAGTAAATTATTGGACGGGGATAAGGCTATGCCTCCTTTGCTGACGGATACCGAAGACTCCAATCAAATGTATTACGATAGTTATTATACGGATGCGATGAATTATCTGTACCACAATGCCAATCATATTCGTTTTCAGGAATTGAATCTGACCTGGCATATCCCGGAAGTCTGGTTACAGAAAATAGGTTTCCGGACCGCTGCCGTTTATGGACAGATCAATAATCTGGGTTTGATTACAGCGAATAAATATAAAAATGATCCGGAATTTCCGGAGGGTACGGTCAAACCGGAGCGTTCTTTTATTGTTGGGGTAAAATTTAATTTTTAAAAAAAGGATATGGAAAGATATATAAAAATTGCAGGAGGAAAAATGAGAATGATTTTATGCCTTCTGGTATGGATGTTGGTCGGAGCTGCTTGTGACAGCTTTTTGGATATAGCTCCTTCGAAAAAGACAAATATCGAGCTGTCGAAAGTGGAACATCTGGATGCTTTGTTGGCTGCAATCAATACGACAACCGGCAATACCAGCCTGGTGTTAAGTCCGGATATTACGGAAATTTCAACGGATTTGTACGATAAAACCAATAACGGAGCTCCGTTTTATCAGCATGGTATCGCTTATTATCTGTGGATGAATCAGGAGGTGGCCGATTTATCGGGTTCCGGAACCTGGAGTAGTGCTTATAAAAATATTTTTACGGCAAATACGGTATTGGAAAATTTGAGTTGGGTGACAGGAGATGAGGCCTTGAAGGCTGATTTGAAGGCTGAAGCTCATTTTATCCGTGCTTTTCAGAATTGGGAATTGCTGAATACTTATTGTCTTCCCTATAGCCCGGAAAATATGAAAGAACCGGGAATACCTCATAAGACATCCACCAGTTTCGAGCAGTCGTTGGTCCGGATGAATCTGGAGGAATCTTATCGTTTTGTCGAGGAAGATTTGAAAGAAGCACTCAAAATTACGGTCGATAATGTTAATCGGCGGTGGCGGGTAAGTATTCCTGCCGTTCATAGTTTTCTGGCCCGCTTTTATCTTTTCTGCCATGATTACGATCAGGCATTGAAATATGCAGATTTGGCTCTTCAGGCAGATGCCCGGCTGGTGGATTATAATACGGAAATGTATTATGGAAATGAACAGAGCTCCAGTCAGGGATTACTACAAGTACCTTATCTGTGGTGGGAATCCATTTCCGATCCTTCTGTAAAATTAGAGTGGGCGGAATTTTATTATCAGTATTTCCTTTCAGCTTCCTGTGCCTATTTCTGTCCTAGCCGGGAGATGCTGAAATTGTATGATACGGAAAATGATTTGCGGTATAAATATTTGATGTGTGAGAATTTTTCATGGAGGCATAATATCAAATATACTTATCCCGGATATGTTTATTTCAGAACCAGTATACCTTATGGAACTACAGTACAGGAAATGATACTTACGAAAGCGGAATGCCTGGCTCGTCAGGGAAAGTTTCAGCAAGCCATGGAAACGGTGAATATATTGCGGGCTAAAAGGATTGCACCCGGACCGGAGGTTAAGTTGTCGGCAGCAACAAAGGAAGAAGCTATTGCGAAAATTCTGGAAGAGAGAGTACGGGAGCTGACCTGGGGACTGAGGTGGTTCGATATCCGGCGGTTGAATTACAACGAAACGACTTTGGATGATGTGAACCTGAAACGTATATTCTATTCACATGACGGTTTGATTATAAATAAAGAATCCCAGCCGATAGAGTATCGGTTGGAATTAAAAGATCGTCGGTTTGCCGAACCTATAAACAGTAATGAGATTTATCTGAGCCGAGGTCAAATTCAACAGAATACTTATTGAGGATTATTCTTTATCATTATTAAAAAAGGACTTCTCAGTATTGAGAAGTCCTTGATATTTAAGCTTGTAATAAATTCTTATTACTTACCTGCATGCATAATAGCAGCCTGTGCAGCAGCTACGCGGGCGATGGGCACGCGGAACGGTGAACAGCTGACATAGTTCATACCTACTGAGTCGCAGAAGATGACGGATGAAGGTTCTCCACCGTGTTCTCCACAGATACCTACTTTCAGGTCTGCATTAGTCTTACGACCCAGTTTCACACCCATTTCAACCAGACGGCCTACACCTTCCTGATCCAATACAGCGAACGGATCGGTTTTCAGGATACCTTTCCTGATGTATTCCGGTAAGAATTTACCGGCGTCGTCACGGGAGTAACCGAAGGTCATCTGAGTCAGGTCGTTGGTACCGAATGAGAAGAATTCGGCTACTTCGGCGATCTGATCTGCGGTGATAGCGGCACGCGGGATTTCGATCATCGTACCTACTTTGTAATCTACTTTAACGCCTTTTTCTTCGAATACCATAGCTGCAACACGGTTGATGATTTCAGCCTGCTGTTTCAGTTCTTTCACAGTACCTACCAAAGGAACCATAATTTCCGGACGAGGATCCAGACCACGCAGTTTCAGGTTACAAGCTGCTTCGATGATCGCACGGGCCTGCATTTCGGTGATTTCCGGATAGGTAACTCCCAAACGGCAGCCACGATGACCCAGCATCGGGTTGAATTCGTGCAGTGCATCTACTTTTTCTTTGATACGTTCTACCGGAATTCCCAGTTTCTGAGCCATATATTGTTGTGAAGCCGGTTCGTTCGGAGTAAATTCGTGTAAAGGTGGGTCGAGCAGACGGATGGTAACCCCCAGTCCGTTCATGGCTTCGAGGATACCTTCGAAGTCTCCCCGCTGCATCGGCAGGATCTTGTTCAGTGCATCGCGGCGTCCTTCTACCGTGTCGGACAGGATCATTTCACGCATAGCGTCGATACGGTGTCCTTCGAAGAACATATGTTCTGTACGGCAAAGTCCGACACCTTTGGCTCCGAAGTCACGGGCTTTACGGGCATCTTTCGGGGTATCGGCATTAGTACGTACATACATACGGGTATATTTTTCAGCCAGATTCATGATGGCTGTGAAGTCTTCGTCCAATGTTGCATCTTCTGTTTCTACTTTTCCTAAATAAACTTCACCGGTAGAACCGTTCAGGGAAATCCAGTCTCCTTCTTTGATGATTGTTCCGTTTACGGAGAAATTACGTTTGGCATAATCGACTACGATATCTCCTGCGCCGGATACACAACATTTACCCATACCACGGGCAACGACAGCTGCGTGAGAAGTCATACCACCGCGTGCAGTCAGGATTCCTTCGGATACGTTCATACCCCGCAGGTCTTCGGGAGAAGTTTCCTGGCGTACCAGAACCACTTTTTCACCTCTGTTTTTCCATTCTTCGGCTTCGTCGGCGAAGAATACGACACGCCCGCAGGCAGCACCCGGAGAAGCCGGCAGACCTTTGGTAATAACGTGAGCTTTTTTCAGAGCTTCTTTATTGAATACCGGATGGAGCAGCTCGTCCAATTTAGCCGGTTCCTGACGCAACAAAGCTGTTTTTTCATCGATCATACCTTGTTTCAGCATATCGACAGCCATTTTCACCATAGCGGCTCCGGTACGTTTTCCGTTACGGGTCTGTAACATCCACAGCTTACCGTCCTGGATGGTGAATTCCATATCCTGCATATCGTGGAAGTGGTCTTCCAGTTTTTCCTGTACAGCGTTCAGATCGGCATAAGCCTGAGGCATAGCTTCTTCCAACGAAGGATATTTAGAAGCACGTTCTTCTTCGGAAATACCCTGCAGTTTAGCCCAACGGCGTGAACCCTCGATGGTGATTTCCTGCGGTGTACGGATACCGGCTACAACGTCTTCCCCCTGTGCATTGATCAGGTATTCTCCGTTGAAGATGTCCTCTCCGGTTGCTGCGTCGCGGCTGAAAGCAACACCGGTAGCCGAATTGTTACCCATGTTACCGTAAACCATAGACTGTACGTTAACAGCAGTACCCCATTCTTCCGGGATCTGGTTCAACTGACGGTACAGAACGGCACGTTCGGTCATCCATGAATCGAATACGGCACAGATGGCTCCCCACAGCTGTTCCCACGGACAAGTCGGGAAATCTTTGCCGGTTTTGGTTTTGACTACTTTTTTGAAGTTTTCGACCAATACCTGCAAATCTTCAACGGTAAATTCAGTATCTTGTTTGATATGTTTGGCTTCTTTCAGCTTGTCGATTTCAACTTCGAACGGATTGTGCTCGCCTTTTGCTGCTGCTACACCCATTACAACATCGCCGTACATCTGAATAAAACGACGGTAAGAGTCCCAGGCAAAACGGGCATTTCCTGATTTTTCTGCCAGTAATTTTACGGCATCGTCATTCAATCCCAGGTTCAGCACGGTGTCCATCATACCCGGCATAGAAACACGGGCACCGGAACGTACGGATACCATCAACGGGAAAGCCTCTCCTTTGGAACCGAATTTTGCATTCATGATTTTTTCCATGTGTGCAATACCGGCTTTAACGTCGTTTTCTATTAATTTTACAACAGCATCTTTACCTTTCTGGTTGTAAAGTGTACAAACTTCAGTGGTAATCGTGAAACCTGCAGGTACAGGCAGGCCGATCAGGTTCATCTCCGCCAGGTTGGCGCCTTTACCGCCGAGCAGATTTTTCATGTCTGCCTTGCCTTCTGCTTTTCCGTCTCCGAATGTGTAAACGTACTTCGTACTCATATTTCTGTTAGATTTGATTTATTTCCCTGAGAGGGAAGGTTTATTATTATGATATTGTTTTTATAAACTATTGATGTACAATAAACTGAAAGCCACGCGAGCTTGCGTATTCAGAGTTGCAAATATAGAATATTTTTTGTTATTATAAAAATCGGCTTCTATTTTTATAATGATCTATTACTCAAACGTTTTCAATTTTGAATTCTTGGCTCTTTATCATTCCCTCCGGATTGTCGTTTGCCGGTATACCGGTTCCCCGTTTTTCCCCAATCCTTCGACGGTGATGGTATAACTGCCGGCCATGTCGGAAGTGAAAAAAGAGAGGGAAGTCTGCCCGGATGAATCGATCGGGACGACCGGTTGCCAATAAATCGTGCTGCGGTAATCGATTTCGGGAGCTTTGAGTATTTCCGGGTCGTTGTATTGGGGCATGTAGAATTCATCCGGTTCGGAGTAACCTAAAGGAATGAATTTGATCAACCCTGGAGTGGCTTTGGGGGTGAAATGGCCATGTTTGGTATTGATGACAATCACACCGCCGGCACCGCCTTGGGCCATGAAGAAAGTCAGCCGGGCTCCGTCGCGGATGACTCCCAGATTGTCCACATCCTCCGGCATCACTGCGTTCAGCATGTCTTCGGTCTGTGGCAATCCGTCGATCATGAACAGAGGCGTACTTCCGTTGCGGGCCATCGTCACTTTGGTACCGGAGACAATAACACCCGGAAGACGGGATAATAGTTGATAGATACTGGAAGTATTGAATTTATTCAATTCTTCCTGGCCCAGGATGTAATCCGTCATATCTGTGTATTGGCCTTCGTATTTGTGTTGTACGCTTTCCGGACGGTGACGTAATACGACCGCTTCGTCGAGAATATAGACTTTCACACCGTTCTGGTAGAAATAACTACCTTTGAACTGGTCCATAAATTCTTCTTTGCCCAGTGGTTTATTTTCCCGGGGGATTGTAAAATGAGTGACGGGATCTTTAAATAGCCGGGGAGTGATAGTTATATCTACCATTTTTCCTCCTTTCTCTTTGTAGCCACGTACCAGAAAAATCGTACTATCGGGGAAATCCAGATCCCGGATGATGAATTCTCCGTTTTCGTTCGACTTCACTTCTCCCAATGTATTTTCACCGGGGATAAAGATTTGTACACTGGCATTCGCCATCGGCTTATTGCTATAATTGGTGATTTTTCCCCGGATTTCTTGTCTCTGTTCAAGCTTGAAAGTGGCTTTAGAAGGTGTGGCAGTCAGGAATTTCCCGATCTCATAACGGGTCCAGCCATGAGTGAGCATGAGGAGATCGATGTGTTCGGGAGTTTCACGACTATAACTTCCCGGGGCTTCGATGTGCCCTTTGAGGTCGGAGGTCAGGAGCAGATAACTGACGATATTGTCCGATAGGGTGTCACGGGGAACCATCGTATTGTCCGTAACAGAGAGAGAAAAACTGCCTTCGAGGGGGTGCTCGCCGATGTCTGTAAACTGTAGTGTCAGGTTTACTTTTTCCCGTCTGTCGTATTTTTCTTTATCGGTCCGGAGTTGTAATACAGGTTGCGGATCCGGCTTTATAAAATAAGAACGCTGGCTGTAAATGTGTGAGTCGGCATCGGCTAGTACGAACTGCACGGTACCACCGGGCAGGGAGTTCAGGGGTAAGGCTCCCACGAAATCGTCTTTTGCCGGTAGCACGCCTAACAGACGTCCTCTGGAGTGCATAACGATATAAATCGTTTTCCCTGCAGGAAAATGAATTCCTTTTTTGACAGCAAGGATCAGGTGGTTGTCCTGAGGATAAACCTGCAAGGCCAGATTTTCCGCTTGGGGAATCTGCAAGTCGACTCTTTTTTCCCGGTTTGTGGCGGTATGTACCAGGGCATAGTAGCGTTCGCCCGGCTGGGTGGTCAGTTCCAGGGTTCCCATTCCCCGGTGAAAGGTTGAAAAAGAAACGACTTCCTGTTCCTTACTATTGTAAATTTTTCCCTCGGCAGCTATCGAACGTCCGTTTGCATCCAGTGCCTTAAAGGCGACGGTTTGCGTGGTGCCCGCTAATAAATTACCGCCTTCCGGGAAGAATTGAAAGTCGAAGTCGTCGGAAAGATTCAATAAAGGGATTTCTCTTGAAAAAGCAAAAGGCAAGTCCGTCGGGAACGCTACCTGAATCCGGTCGATACTGTCGCTGACCGGATATTGTAAAGTGGCGGATCCTTGTTCATCGGTTTTCAAGGTAGTCTTGTTTACCGCTAGTTTATGACGGTAGGTCGTGATTTTCAGACGTTGATGAACATAAGGTTTGCCGGCATTATCGATTAGGGTGAGCGTCGTCCGGATTGCATTGTCCTGACGGCTGCTTGCCGTGTGAATGTTTACTTCATTCACTGTACTGACGATCTGTATATTTTTTTTGAAGAAAAAATCTTCTTCGTTATTTTGCATCCAGTTGGTAAAGACACGCAGGCAATACTCTCCCGGAGGGGTGGTGGATGGAATCGTCAAATTGCCATAAAAACAAGAATCGGTCTGTTTTATTTGGATACGTTTTAAAATCGAATCCTGACGGTTGATGAGTTCGAGGTAGATAAATTTACTTAATTGGGTCGGGATATGATAGCTGGCATCTACGCAGTAGGCTCTGAACCAGATATTTTCGCCGGCAGAGTAGGTCGGTTTATCGGTATGTAGATAAATTTTTTCCTGGGGGTTGAAATTGAAATAGTTGTTGAAACATTGTTCGATGTATGAAGGAAAAGCATCTTCGGTTTGAGCTCCGACGGGACGGAAAAGAAGGACCAGCATGATCGTGAACATGCCCGTGCAGATTGTTTTCATCATTTATTGTTTGTGGTTACGGGAACAAAATTAAGAAATAAAATGATATTTTTGTTCTGCTAAAGAGAAAATGCATGAAGCCAACAGAGAGTCGGAAACGGTACAATGATTACCCCGCTTATTTCAAAGAATTATTTGGAGAACGGGTGCAAAAATTGTCTATCGACGGTGGATTTACTTGTCCGAACCGGGATGGGAAAAAAGGGACCGGTGGTTGTACGTTTTGTAATAATGAGAGTTTTAATCCGGGTTATTGCCGGGCTGTGTCGGGGATATCCCGACAGATCGGGGAGGGAAGGGCCTTTTTTGCCCGAAAGTATATCGGTCAGAAGTATCTGGCTTATTTTCAGGCTTATTCGAATACCTATGCTCCTTTGGAAGAGTTACGGCAAAAGTATGAGGAGGCATTGGATTGTCCCGATGTAGTAGGATTGGTGATCGCTACCCGTCCGGATGCTGTGACCGATGACGTATTGGATTATATTGCCGGATTGTCCCGGCGTTGTTATGTTTGTGTAGAGTATGGAGTCGAATCTGCAAATGATGAAGTTTTGCGAACGGTCAACCGGGGACATACTTTTGCCGAAGCTGAGGAAGCGATACGGAAAACGGCTGAGAGAGGTATCCGGATAGGAGCTCATTTGATTTTCGGCTTACCCGGAGAGAGCCGGGAGTCTATGTTGGAGGGGGCGGTCCGTTTGTGCGATCTGCCGATTCAGGTATTGAAGCTACATCAGTTGCAGATTGTCCGGGGAACGGCGATGGCCGAACAATATCTTCGGCATCCGGAGGTTTTCAGGTTGTATAGTTATGAAGAATACCTCGATTTTGTAGTGGACGTGATCGGACATATCCGGCCGGATGTTTATCTGGAACGTTTTGTCAATCAATCACCCGAAGAATATCTGATCGCTCCGAAATGGGGGATAAAGAATTATGAGTTTGTGGCTAAACTGGAGAAGAGATTGCGCGAGAGAGGAGAGTGGCAGGGGAGGTGGTATAGGGGGAAAGGTAAAAAGTAAAAAGCTAAAAGTTGAAGGTTTGGGGAAAATGAAGGAGGGGAAAAGAAGAGAGATGAAAAAAATAAAATAAAATGAGATGATGATTGGACAGGAGAAAGTGTATGAGACATTGAAAGCTTTGGGTATTGAATTCGATTATCTGGAACATCCTGAGGCACCTACGATCGAGATTGCCCGCCAATATTGGAAAAATTTGGACAGTACACATTGTAAGAATTTGTTTTTCAGGAATCATAAGGGAAACCGGCATTACCTGGTTATTTTTCATTGTGATCGGAATCTGGCGATTCATGATCTGGAACAACTATTAAAACAAGGGAAATTAAGTTTTGCTTCGGAAAAACGGATGGAGAAATACCTGGGGTTGAAGCCGGGATCTGTCAGCCCTTTCGGATTAGTGAACGATACGGAACACCATGTCTATGTTTTCCTTGATGAAAATTTGAAACAAGCCCGGAAATTGTCGTTTCATCCGAATGATAACCGGGCTTCTCTGGCTATAAAGACGGAAGATTTTATCCGTTATATGGATCAGACAGGGAATGGGTATGAGTGGATCAGACTTTATTGATTGGCGCAGTGCGCCAATCCTACTTCATTCCTTCCACCTCCCCGATTGTCATCGGTTTATATTTGCCGAGCCGGCGTGCTCCGTCGGGAGTGATCAGGTAGTCTTCTTCGTTACGGATGCCACTGAAACCTTTCCAGGGTTCCAATTTGTCGTATTGGATAAATTCGCAGAACCGTTTTTCACTTCTCCAATAGTCGATGAGCTCAGGAATAAAATAGATGCCGGGTTCTATGGTAAAGACAAAACCGGGTTCCAGGGGGCGGGCCAGACGGAGCGATTTGAAACCGAACTGTGTACTTTTGGGTTGTCCGTTATATCCTACCCATACTTCGCCTAAATTCTCCATGTCGTGAACATCGAGTCCCATCATGTGGCCGAGTCCGCAGGGAAAGAACAACGCATAAGCACCCGAACGGGCTGCTTCGTCGGGATCTCCTTTCATCAGGCCGATCGATTTCATCCCTTCTGCAATCGTACGGGCGGCAATCAGATGGACCTCTTTGAACGGAATGCCCGGTCTTAGGGCGGCAACTGCGGCCTGATGGGCTTGTAAAGCGATTTGATAGATGGTTTTCTGCTGTTCTGTAAAATGTTTACTTACCGGAATGGTCGACGAGAGGTCGCCGGAATAGTGCATGCCGTTTTCCGCTCCTGCATCCAACAATAACAACTGCCCTTCGTGGAGGATATTACCGTGATAATGATTATGGAGGGTTTGCCCGTTAATGGTGGCAATCACCGGGAAAGACAATTGTCCGCCATTTTGTAAAGCGACTTCTGTCACTGTTGCTGCTATTTCACATTCTTTCATCCCCGGCCGGACAAGTTGCATCGCCCGGATGTGCATATCGGCGGAGATATTTACTGCTTCTTCTATCTCCCTGATCTCCTCGGCCGATTTGTAGTTTCGTTGGCCGACTACAGCCCGGATCAGTTCGGTAGAGGCTCCGGCAACTTGCGCTTCAGGGGCAATCCCCAGTAAACGGAGTAGGGTGACCTGATGTTCACCCCGGTAAGGAGGCAGATAATGGATACGACGTCCCTGCTGTACCGCTTTATTTAAATAATCGCTCAGCTGGGCGGTCGGAGCGGTTGCAGTGATGCCTACTGAAGCACTCTTTTCCCGTATCGTGGGTTGGGTGCCCATCCAGACGATATCGTCGATGGTCAGTTCATCCCCGAAAATAATTTCCCGGTCTTCATCGATATCGATCAGAGCCGAAAGACCGGCATAATCCGAACCGAAAAAATATAAAAAAGTCGAATCCTGACGGAAATGATACGTGTTGTCGGCATAATTCATACCGCTTTCATTGTTGCCGAGAAATAGTAAAATCCCTTTACCGATTTCTTTCTTCAGTCTGTTACGTCTCTGAATGTAAGTTTCTTTGTTGAACATAATCGTATGGTTTTATAAGTAGATATTGGGTTTGGTCAGTTGGTGTTATTGATAAAATCTTTGGGTAATACGCCGAATTGATTTTGGAAACATTTGGCAAAGTAGGAGGGACTGTTAAAGCCGACCATATAACAGATCTCGTTGATCTTATATTCGTTTCCGGCCAGATATTCCGCTGCTTTACGCAGGCGTACCAACCGGATAAATTCATTCGGGGTCAAACCGGTTACTGCCTTTACTTTGGCATACAGAAGGGTACGGCTCATATTGACACTTCGGGTGAGTTGGTCGACGGAAAATTCTGTATTCGAGATATTCTCCTGGATGATCTCGTTCAAACGGTTAAACCATTTTTCGTCGGCCTGTGTTTCGGTCAGGGTATTGATCGGGGTGAAAGGTTTCTCTGAAAAAAGACAACGCAGTTTGTTCCGGTTTTCCAGCAGACTGACCATCTGTGCATACAGATAGCTCACAGATACCGGTTTCTCGATATAGACATCCGCTCCGTTTTCCAGACCGGCGATTTTACTTGCTGTATCCGTGCGTGCTGTGAGCAGGATTACCGGGATATGACTTAGATTGATGTCGCTTTTTATTCGTTTGCATAATTCTATTCCATCCATTACCGGCATCATGACGTCGCTGATGACAATGTCCGGTTTCAGATTTTCCAGTGATTTCAATGCTTCTTCGCCATTTCCGGCCGTGTGGATATGATATCGTTGTCCGATGACACGGGTGAGATAAGAAATAAACTCTTCGTTATCTTCGACAATCAGTACGGTTCCGGCCTTTTTCCCATCTTTGTCGGTCTTCTCTGTTCCGGCAGGTTCGATCGGATCTTCAGCTTTTACTTCCTGGAGTTCTGCTGTTTTATCCGGAGAGGTCACAGAAATAGAAAGGTCGTTTTGTTCGTCCTGGGGAAGCGTGATCCGGAAACGGGTAAACCGGTTTTCTTCGCTTTCCACTTCTATCTTTCCCATCATTCGTTTCACCAACAGGCTGACGATGGCTAGCCCGATACCGAAACCTTTGTTCGGGAGTTGTGGTTTATTGGCCGATTGGTAAAAGAGGTTGAATATTTTTTCTTTCTCCGTAGGTTTGATTCCCGTACCGTTGTCTTCGACTGAGATCGTTACCGTATGTGCTTCAGGATTTTCAGTGAGGGAGACCAGAATACGGTCTTTGGTAAATTTCATGGCATTGGTCAGCAGGTTACTCAACACTTTGGTCAGTGCTTCCCGGTCGGTGCAAATCCGGATCGGTTGTGGAGTATCGTGGGTGAGCTGTATCCCCTTTTGCTGAGCTGCAGGCGTAAAACGCTGTACAGTTTTTTCCACCAGATCATCGATGTCGAACCAGGTGTTTTGGGAGGAAAAAGCTTCTTGTTCGGCTTTCGTAAAATCCAGGATCTGATTTACCAGGTCCAGTAACCGTTCGCTGTTGCGTTTGACGACTTCCAGGTCGTCCCTGATTTCCTCCGGGATATTTTTTTGACGCATGATCTCTTCTACGGGGGCCAGGATCAGCGTTACCGGAGTACGGATTTCATGGGTAATATGGGTGAAGAATCCGATTTTAGCATCGAATAGTTTGCGTTCGTTCTCGTGATGCAAGGCTGCGATCTTATTACGGTGGCGTCGGTTGGTCCGTTGTAATAAAAGTGCATACCCTAAAGCGATCGCTAAAACGATCAGGATACCGTAAACGACTAACATACCGTTCGACAACCACCAGGGTGGAAGAATTGTAATCCGGATTTCTGCTTTTTCGGGATTCCATACCTCGTCGTTATTACAGGCCATCACCTGGAAGGTATAATTCCCCGGGGATAGGTTGGTGTAGGTGGCTATGTTGTTTTGATTGTCCGTGTTGTTCCAGGTTTTATCGAAACCTTTCAACATGTATTTGTATTTGTTTTTACTCGGGGCACAATAGCTGGTCGTTACAAATTCGATAGAGAAAACGGCTTCGTTGTGAGGGAGAATGACCGAGCGCTGCCGGTCGATCTGAGCTTGAAGGACCGAATGTCCGCCGATTGTTACATCCTGATTGAAAAGCCGGAAGGCCGTAAAAACAATATGGGGAATCACTTCATTCTTGCGGATACTTTGCGGATGGAAGACATTGAACCCATTGCTGCCGCCGATATAGATCTGACCGCCGGAAGTTTGCAGGCCGGCCTGGTTGGTAAACGGAAGGCAGATGAGCCCGTCTTCCTGATTGTAATAGCTGATGGTTTCATCCAAAGTATTGAACCGGAGTAAACCGGCATTGGTCGTGATCCACAATTCATTATAACTGGATATGATCGTCTGTATGGTGGTATGGGTACGAAATAACGGATCGGGATGACGGGTAAAACTATGGTCGGCCGGATTGTAGGTATAAAGTCCGTATCCGCCCGTACCGATCCTTAACTTGCCCTGATCGCTGCACAGGCACACGATAGATTGTGGTAAACCGGTCTGATCGTTGGAATGAAATTTGAGGGTACTGGTTTTCAGGTCATAGCTGATCAATCCTTTGCCTTGCGAAGCAAACCAGATCGTATGGTTGGCGTCTTCGGTGATGTCGGTGATGTAGCTGTTGTATCCCAGATCGGCGATAGTAACGAACGAATTGCTGAAGATATCGTAATATAGGATGCCGGTTTGGGTACCGAACCAGAGCCTGCCCGAGCTGTCTTTATATATAGCGTATACACTGCCCGGATTCAAGCCCTTGATATTTTTATCCGAATAGTTGGTCACTTTACCGGTAGCTGAATTTAACCGGTACACACCGTGAGCATAAGTCCCGACCCACAATTCATGGCGGTCGCAATATAAGGCGTGCACGCTGAGGTCCGGATTTTTGGCGTCTAAGCATACCGGAGTGAAAGATTGGTCGTGTGGGTTGTAGTTCCAAAGCCCTTTATTATCTGTTCCGATCCATATCGTCCCGTCGGTGTTTTCACAAAAAGAATTGATGACTTTCCCCGGGGCACTTGTTTTGCCAGGTGTATAGCAGAACGTATTGAACCAATTGGTTCCTGGCGTAAGATAATTGATACCTCCGGCATTCGTTCCCACCCAGATGCCTCCTTCCCGGTCTTTCAGAATCGAATAGACAATCCCGTCATTTAATCCTTGCGGAAAAAGAACATTGTATCCGATCGTAGAAAAAGTGTTCTCCGCCAGATTATATTGTGTCAGTCCGCTATTGGAACCGATGAGCAATATACCCGGTTGTATTTCGGTAATAAAATGGATATAGGTTATCGGTTCGTCAGCAGGAGGGAGGCAGGCCGTACAGTTGCGGGTTGTTTTATCGTATTTGAAAAGTCCGTTGTCACACAACCAGATATTTCCGAAAGAATCTTCACATAAGGCGTAAATGTAACGGGCTGTATATCCTCTTTGTTTGTCTGTGGCATCGATCCGGAAAAAAGAGTCGGTGAAGGGATCGTATTTACATACTCCCTGATCATGAGTGGCTATCCATATATCTCCGGTGTGGTCGATCAGAATCTTGGTGGTCAGATTGGAAATAAGACTCTTTTCATCGTTGATGTCGTGACTGTAATGTTTGATCTTGCCGTCCGAAGGATTGTAGCGGAAAACACCGCTTCCATAAACCGATATCCAGATTTTTCCCAATTGGTCTTCCTTGATCGAGTAGATGATTTTTTGAGAAAGCCGGTCCGGGATATCCGGTAGATGAAAGGTCGAAAATTTTTCTTCGGATACCCGGTAGCGGAAAACACCGTTCTCAGTACCGATCCAAAGATTACCTTTCGAATCCTCGAATAAAGAATGAATGACATTATTGCCTAAAGAAGCCGTGTCGCCGGGAATATGCCGGAAAGTTTTGAAATGGCGCGAATCGAAGCGATTCAGACCGTCTGAAGTGCCACACCAGATATATCCTGTCCGGTCCTGCAACAAACATTGTACAGCATTACTCGATAAGCCGTTTTCAACCGTATAATGGCGAAATTGGGAAGGAATGCCGAAGGTCGGGGAGAGTGAAGCGAGCGATAGAAAGAATAAGATAAAGACAAATGTTTTCATAATCATTTGATTAATAGTGATGTAGCACATGCCCCTTTGGCGGTTCCCATTTTTTTGCTTCAAATTTAAAAAAATTATTATTTGAAGTGTATTTTCAATACTTATATTTTTGTTTTATAAAAAAATGTTTTTATCTTTGGGATGTTTATTCGATGATTATGCTAAATGAAATTCGCATATTGCAGAATCGTTCCTACAAAGGACTTTTTGAATGCTGGTTATATTAGCGGATTCTTTTCTTTGTCCTGAATCCGAAGGACAATTTTTCTCTGTGTTTTTTTTATCTTGAGAGTGAGATAAATTTTATCATTCTAAATTTATTTCGTCATGCGTGGAAATATATTCGATATCAAGCGTTATGCGATTCATGACGGGCCGGGAATACGAACGACTGTTTTCTTGAAAGGGTGTCGTTTGCATTGTCGTTGGTGTCATAACCCGGAAAGTCAGACTGTGGAAACTGTGTCGATGAAACAAGTCCGGAAATTAGGAGACCGTGAATTCGAAGAAATCCGGAAGGTGGGCTACGGGATTTCGGTCGATGAATTAGTCGAAGAGATAGCTAAAGATGCGGTGTTTTTCGAAGAATCGGGAGGAGGCGTTACTTTTTCAGGAGGAGAACCTTTGTTGCAACCGGTTTTTCTGTTGGAATGTCTCAAAGCTTGTAAGGCCCGTCGCATCCATACCTGTATCGATACGGCCGGAGTGGCTTCCGGAGCATATTTAGAAGAAATATGCCGGTATACGGATTTGTTTCTTTACGACGTAAAAACTGCCGATCCTCGAAAGTTCGAAGCGTACATCGGTAAAGGATTCCGGGAGGCGTGTGAACATCTGAGAAAAATTGCCGGACAGGGTGCCGGAGTGATTGTCCGGATACCTGTTATTCCCGGTTTTAACGACGATAAGAAGAGTGTGCAGGAGACGATTCGTTTTTTACAGACGATGCCTGTTTTGAAAGAGGTGAATCTGCTCCCTTTCCACCGTACGGGGGCAGATAAATACAAACGGCTCGGTATGGATTGGGAAATGGGAGATCTTCCGGGCCTGAAAGAGGAAGACCTGAAAGATATCCGGGAAATGTTCAGGGAACAAGGCTTTCGGATATAACCTGTTAAAAAACTATAAATCAAAACCATACTTATTATGAAAATGACCGAACGAATCAGAAAACTGCGTGAGCAGAGTCTGAATGCTGAGAATCGGATCTCGGCGGAAAGAGCTTTACTGATTACTGAATTTTATCAATCGGGGATGGCCGATGCCGAACCGGTACCGGTTCAACGGGCTTTAGCGTTTAAATATATCCTGGAACATAAGTATATTTGTGTGAATGAGGGTGAATTGATTGTCGGCGAGCGGGGACCGGCCCCGAAGGCTACTCCGACTTATCCCGAAATCTGTATCCACTCGTTACAAGATCTCGAGATATTGAACGATCGCCCGAAAGTATCCTTTAAATCCGATGAAACTACCCGGGCTGCTTACCGGGATATCATTATTCCCTACTGGAAAGGGAAAAGTAATCGCGACCGGATATTTCAGAGTTTGCCACAGGAGTGGAAAGAGGCTTATACTGCCGGCGTGTTTACGGAATTCCAGGAACAAAGGGCGCCGGGACATACGGCTTTAGGGATAAAGATGTTTCGTACCGGGTTGTTGGATTTGAAAGAAGAAATAGCCGAAAGTCTGGCTAAGACCGACCTGGTAAACGACCCGGAAGGCGTGGATAAACGCGACGAGCTGAGGGCGATGGATATCGTTTGTGATGCAATGATCCGCTATGCCGAACGGTATGCCGAACGCCTGGAAGAGCTGGCGGCCGAAGAAAAAGACCCGGTGAGAAAGAAAGAGCTGGAGAAAATGGCTGCGATTTGTCGTCGGGTACCGGCTCATGCTCCGACAACCGTTCATGAGGCATTACAACATTATTGGTTTATCCATTTGGGTGTGGTTACCGAATTGAATCCCTGGGACTCTTTCAATCCCGGACGTTTGGATCAGAGCCTGTATCCGCTGTATAAAAAACAGCTGGAAGAGGGGACGGTCACTCAGGAAGAAGTATACGAAATGTTGCAGTCTTTCTGGGTGAAATTCAACAACCATCCTTCTCCGCCCAAAGTGGGGGTTACGGCTGAAGAAAGTAATACTTATACCGATTTTTGTCTGATCAATGTCGGAGGGGTGAAGGAAGACGGTAGCGACGGGGTGAACGAGATGTCGTATATCCTGCTGGATGTAATCCGGGAGATGCGTTTACTGCAACCCAGTTCGATGATTCAGGTCAGTAAGAAAAATCCGGACCGTTTTATCCGGGCTGCTGTCGAAATCATCAAAACCGGCTTCGGTCAACCGTCGGTGTTCAATACGGATGCTTTGGTACAGGAAATGTTGCGGGCGGGAAAAGATGTCCGCGATGCCCGGAACGGCGGGTGCTCGGGATGTGTGGAAACCGGGGCTTTCGGTACCGAAGCTTATATCCTTACCGGCTATTTTAATCTGCCGAAAATTCTGGAATTGACCCTGAACGACGGATTCGATAAGCGGACCGGCAAACAGATCGGTCTGAAAACCGGGACAGCTACAGATTATCGGACCTATGAGGAATTGTTTGCAGCCTATAAAGCACAGGTACAACATTTTATGCGGATCAAACTGACCGGTAACAATATCATCGAACGCATATTTATGAAATATATGCCGGTACCTTTCTTGTCTGTACTGATCGAAGATTGTATCCGGAACGGAAAAGATTATATGTGTGGTGGCGCCCGTTACAACAGTAGCTATGTGCAAGGGGTGGGCCTGGGTAGCATTACGGATATGCTGACCGCTTTACGCTATCATGTGTATGATAAAAAGACCATCGCGATGGAGACTATGGAGAAAGCTTTGGCGAACGATTTCAAAGGATTCGAAGAGTTGCAGTATCAGTTGGTGTATCATACTCCGAAATACGGTAACGATGATGATTATGCCGACGAGCAGGAGGTACAGGTGTTCGACATGTACTATGATGTTTTGTCGGGACATAAATCTCCCCGGGGGGCGGACTATCGGGTAAATATGTTGCCTACTACCTGTCATGTTTATTTCGGTAAAGTGACCGGAGCTACTCCGGATGGACGGAATGCCTGGAAAGTGCTGTCGGAAGGCATCTCTCCGGTCCAGGGGGCCGATACGAACGGACCGACGGCAGTCATCCGTTCTGCCGCCAAAATCGATCATATCAAAACCGGCGGGACGTTACTGAATCAGAAATTTACTCCTTCACTTCTTTCAACCGAAGAAGGATGTAATAATCTGGTACATCTGATCCGGGCTTATTTCCGGATGGACGGGCATCATATCCAGTTTAATGTGGTCGATGCCGATACGCTCCGGGAAGCTCAGAAACATCCCGAAGACTACAAGGATCTGATTGTCCGGGTTGCCGGATATAGCGATTATTTCAACGACCTGGGCGAAGATTTGCAGAACGAGATCATTTGTCGTACGGAACAAACGACATTTTAATACATTTTTAACGACTGGTGCTTTTTGAAGTAGTTTCTACAGCAAAAAGCATAAGTCGTATCTGAAAGTGTGAATAGTTATTAAAATTATAGAGATTTATTTAATGTATGGCATCTGTTAACTTAAAAAACGTTCGATTAAATCAGTCGAAAGTTTATAAAGTTCATAAATTCCCTGGACTCTGCGGGTACTTTGTTAATTGACAATTGTCATTTGACAATTGATAATGTATCTTTAAACCTATGGTTTGTTTTTTATTTGTTTGATAATCAATGATTATCTTCTTTATTCTTGCTCTCATTTTTCTTTTATTTTTCATTCTTTAACGGAAGCGAAGCTTCCAATATCTGTCAATTGTCGGTTATCGTTTGTCCATTTTTCTTCTGGCGTATTTTCGCCAAAAGAATCGAACGTTTTTTGTGTAATCTAACAAATACATTTTATGAAAGGTAAACAAATTTTTTATTGGCTGAGTTTATTATTATGTCTGGCGGTGGCAGGATGTAGTAGTGACGGAGAAGACGAGGTTACGCCTAAAGATGAACCGGGAGAGGAAGGAGGAGGGGAACAGACCGGCCGGGAAGTATGGAGTTTCGATGTAAAAGTAATGCTCGACCGGGCGACTTTTAAATCTTACGGTTCTTCCGCAAACGTTGTAAACAATAAATTGAAACAGCGTTTTAAAGAAGTAAGAGAGCTTTATCATGGGAAAAAAGGAATCACCTATTTCGATGCCGATATAGAATTTGTCCCTTTCTTCGACGAAACTTGTGTATACGATTGTTCTTCTCAGGAAGTCCTGGATCATGCTGTGACCTATCGGGGCGATTATCCTTATCTTGTGATGTTCGACGGTAAAGTCGGTGATTTTTCCGATGAACGGGTACATAGCGATTGGACCGGCTGGGGGATCGAGGTCGTTTGCATTTCCGATAACAATAAAGGAGCACCTGACGGCGGGGCCACTACCTACGATATTTTATCCCCTTACAAAACTTCCGAATGCCTGGCCCATGAATTAGGGCATGCCCGCGGAGTTCCCGATATCTATGCGATGGAAGTGAAAACGAACCCGATCAGCGGGACCTTGTTCAGCCCGGTGACCTGTATGATGAATATTTGCTGGGGGGGAGATTCCTGGAGCGAATATGCACAATTACTGATCAACCGGAATAAAAATCTGGTGCGGGGACAAGAAGGATTCATTCCGTTGGAAGAACCCAAATATCCGAAGAACTTAGTGTTGAATATTACCCGGGACGGACAACCGGTGAAATATGCGACAGTCAATATCTACCGGGAGGAAATGTATAAAAACACTGTCGATGTTACTGCTTTTATGAAAAAAACACTGGGGACCGACGGCTTGTTGAGCTTATCACCGGTCACTCTGTTCAATGGTGCGGGAGGAGGGATCGGATATGGCGTCCTCTTGATCGAAGTCGTTGACGGAGAGAGCAAAACCTACCGTTATATTCCGGTTTATGAGGTTCAGATCGCTTATTTGAAAGGAGATACGGACCAATATACGATAGAAATAAAATGTGATTGAAATACATACAATTACTTATTACAAACCATTAAATGATGTCTTATGAAGAAAATGCTAAAAGTAAACATGTTGCGTTTGCTATTGGGGATGTCGACTCTGGTATTTTTAGGTATATCAGGTAGTTTTACAGCCTATGCCGGCGATACGCCGGCAGCGCCACAGCAACATAAACGGGTAGTGAAAGGAAGGGTTACCGATAAAAAGACCGGAGAACCCATTGTCGGAGCTACGGTATGGTTTAAGGAATCGACCAGCGGAACAGCAACGGATGCTGCCGGAAATTATTCGCTCAACCGCCCTCAGGGAAATGCAATCCTTTCGGTGTCTTTTATCGGATATAAAAGCCAGGAAGTGGTATTAGGAAAAGAAGATGTGATTAATTTCCAGTTGGAAGAAACCAGTGAAATGATCGAGGAAGCCGTTGTCGTCGGTTATGGATCTCAACGTAAAGAGAGTGTAATCGGAGCGATCACGACTGTCGGAGTGGCTGAACTGAAACAACCGACGGGACAGATCAGTAATAGTCTGGCGGGGCGTCTGGCCGGTGTGGTTGCTGTGCAGCGAAGCGGTGAACCCGGGCAAAGTTCCGAGTTCTGGATCCGGGGAATCAGTACTTTCGGTGCCAACAAAGACCCGTTGATCCTGGTCGATGGAGTGGAAAGAAGTCTCGACTTGCTGGACCCCGAAGATATCGAATCTTTTTCTATCCTGAAAGATGCTACGGCAACAGCCGTCTACGGAGTGCGGGGAGCGAACGGGGTGATCATCGTGAATACCCGGCGGGGAAAAGAGGGACGACCTGATATCAACGTGAAAGCACAGGTCGGTATCCTTACACCTACCAAAGTGCCCAAAATGGCGAACTCGGCTACCTGGGCCGAGATGTATAATGTAGCCCGTACTTCTCACGATAAGGCTCCTCTGTATACTCCTGAAGAAATTCAAAAATACAAAGATCACAGTGATCCCTATTTGTATCCCGATATCGATTGGTTGGATGCTTTAATGAAAAATCATACTACTCAACAACGGGTGAATCTGAATGTCACCGGTGGGGGGAGTATTGCCCGTTATTATATTTCAGGCGCTTTCTTTAACGAAAACGGTTTGTTTATCAGTGATCCCGAACATGAATGGGATTCCAGGATCAATTACAAACGCTATAATTTCACTTCTAATGTGGATGTAAACCTTCATCCCACTACGATTCTGAAACTGAATATCGGTGGAAGTATGGAGACCAAACATCAGCCATACAACAGTATTAGCTCGATATTTAACGATGCGATGAATACTTCTCCGAACGTGATGCCTTTATTTTATCCCGATCGGGATGAGGATGGGGCTGTTCGTTATGCCGAATACGGGGAGTCAGTTCCGAATCCTTATAATACTTTGACTCAGGCAGGGTATAACGATAACTGGTGGACTAAGATAAACGCCATGATAGCTCTGGAACAGGATTTTTCGAAATTGGTGACCGAAGGGTTGAAGGCTGAAATTAAATTTTCATTCGATGCCAATTCCTGGAATCAGATTTTGCGGGGAGGTTCGCCTCATACCTGGTACGCCCGGATGAGAGATGATGATAATAATTTGGTATACGAGGAAAAGTCGTTAGGTTCAAATACGTTAAGCTATACTTCTTATGCGAATGGAGAACGCGCTTTATATTTGGAAGGACGTATCAACTACGACCGGCTGTTCGGGAAACATCGGGTTGGAGCACTCTTTTTATACAACCAGCGGAATTATCAGGTAGCTGCCGGTTCTTCTATCGACGCTTTGCCTTACCGGGATCAGGGGCTTGCCGGACGAGTGACTTATTCTTACGACGACCGGTATTTTATCGAAGGAAATTTCGGGTATAACGGATCGGAGAACTTTGCCAGCGGTAATCGTTTCGGTTTCTTTCCGGCAGGTGCTATCGGCTGGATTGTTTCGAATGAAAAATTCATGGGTGGTGTAACCCATATCATCGATATGTTGAAATTGAAAGCTTCTATCGGTCAGAGTGGTAACGACGAAATCGGAGGAGGACGGCGTTTCGTGTATTTGCCTACGATTGTCGGAGCTTACGGAACGTATTGGGGTACTTCCCATACCTATACCGGAGGTACTGCTGTCGGGGAGTATGCCAATGAGGATGTGTCGTGGGAAGTATCTACCAAAACAAATGTCGGTTTTGAATTGTCTTTATTCAATGCTTTACGTTTACAGGCCGATTATTTTTACGAAAGACGGAAAGGTATTTTTGTTCAACGGCAGTCGTTACCCGATTATGTCGGGGTATCTACCATGCCGTGGTCCAATGTCGGAAAGATGCAGAATCAGGGAATCGATGCAACGCTCGAATTCGACAAAAGTTTCGGTGAGTTTTTCTTGTCGGCCCGGGGAACCTTTACGTATGCCCGCAACAAACAAATCGATAACGATCAACCCGATTATATCGATAAATACCGGAACCGGAACGGACAAAAATATGGCCAGCAATTCGGTCTCATAGCACTCGGATTGTTTAAAGATGAAACGGAGATTGCCAATAGCCCTTCCCAGTTCGGTACTTCCTACCTCAAACCCGGAGACATCAAATATAAAGATATCAATGGAGACGGCGTAATCGACGATGCCGACGAAGTGCCTATCGGTTATTCCGATGTACCGGAAATTGTATACGGTATGGGAGTAAGTATGAATTACAAAGGATTCGATTTATCGTTGTTTTTCCAGGGGGTGGCCCGGACGACTTTTTTCCTGGGAGATGCCTATTTCCCGTTCAATTATCCGAATATCGGACGGACAGGTTTTCTGGATGATTTGAAAGATAAATATTTCGATCCGGCCAAACAGAATTTCGATGCAGAAATCCCTCTCTTGTATGATGAAGGATGGCATGGGAGCAACTATAAAAATTCCACCTGGTGGCAACGCAGCGGAGCTTTCCTGCGTTTGAAAACTGCTGAACTCGGGTATACTTTACCGAAATCGGTGACTCAAAAATTGCGTTTGAAAACAGTGCGTTTCTTCGTTTCCGGTACGAATCTCCTCACTTTTGCCAAGGATGTGAAACTCTGGGATCCGGAAATCAATTCAACGGACGGACGTGGTTATCCTTTGATGCGTACCGCTAATTTCGGCGTGAACATTAACTTCTAACCTAAAACATGAAGATTATGAAATCAAAAATACTTTTTTATATCGCTGTCGGTTTGGCTTTTCTGACCGTTTCGTGTGATTCGTACCTGGATAAAGAGCCCGACGATATGCAAACGATCGAGGGGGTATTCGCTAAACGTAGCACTACCGAGCAATATCTGGCCAATGCTTATGCTTACTTGCCGGAACAGTATGATGCGGTATGTATCGTTCCGCCGATGTATGGCTGGCCTTTTGTACCTGCCAGCGATGAGGCGGAATGGGGTGCTGTTCGGGTGTATGCTTTTATGCAGAACGGTACTTTGTCGGCCTCCAATCCTTCTCTTAACTTCTGGACTCCTCTTTATCGCGGAATCCGGGAAACCAATGTATTCCTCGAACATGTGGGAGAATGTAAAGAATTGGAAGATGGCGAACTGGAAGCCTGGACTGCCGAAGCCAGATATATCAATGTGATGTGTCATTATTGGTTGGCTATGATTTATGGACCTATCGTGTTGGTGAAAAATGAGATTATCGATGTAAATTCCACGATTTATCGGGAAAGAGACTCCTGGGAAGATTGTGTGAAGTGGATTTGTGATGAGTTGGAAGCTGTGGCTTACGAGTTGCCACCGACTCAGGGAGATACTTACAAAGGTAAACCGACCCGTGGTGCTGCCCTGGCCTATCGTTCCCGTTTATTACTTTATACGGCAAGTCCCTTATTTAACGGTAATGCTTATTTTTCATCGGTAAAGAAAAAAGACGGAACGGCTTTATTCCCGACAACCAAAGATCCGGAAAAATGGAGAGTGGCTGCCAATGCTGCCAAGAACTTCATCGATATGTGTGAAGACGGTTCCCTGCCTCATCAGCTGTTGACCGGTTCGGATGAAGAGAATGCAAAAGGGAAAACCTACAAAAGAGTATTTATCGAGGCTTGGAACAGTGAATTGATCGATGCCGAATTTCCCGGAGCAAACAATACGTATTACGTTTATTTACTGGAACAAGGACCTGCTCCGAACGGAGATCGTTTCCTGAATGGGCATGCCACCAATTGTGCCACTCAGTTCCAGGTAGACGCTTATGCCATGGAAAACGGGCGTTATCCGATTACCGGCTATAACAACGACGGTTCGCCGGTGATCGACGAGGAATCCGGTTATACAGAATCCGGCTTTTCCACTTTTACCGTACCTACTTTTGATTTGGACTACAAAGGTTTTACCAGCGAGATGTTCAATATGTATAAAAACCGGGAACCCCGTTTTTATGCCAGTATATTCTATAACGAAGGGGTATGGCCGAATACGGTAACCGATAAACCGGTGTATATCAATAAATACGGAACAGACGGCAGTAATAGTTCGGACTATAACCGTACCGGGTATTTGATTACTAAATTCGTTCATCCGGGATCGACCCTGAATCCCTACAATCTGAATTTTGAACGGAGTTGGTCGAATTTCCGCTATGCCGAGATTTTACTGAATTATGTGGAAGCAAAGATTGAGCTGGGTGAGTTGGACGACGAGGTATTGGGCTATTGGAATGCCGTGCGTAACCGGGGTGGTGTGCCGGATATCGAGACCGTATATCCGGATGTAAAAAGCGACCAGAATCTGGCACGTGACCTGATCCATCGGGAACGTCAGGTGGAATTTGCTTTCGAAAATATCCGCTGGTTCGATGCTAATCGCTGGAAGATTGCAACGGAGACCAATCATGGGAAAACCTACGGTATGAATGTAAACATATCCTCTAAGAATGCTTTGCGTTCCGAATATTATCAGCGTACGGCTTTCGAAACCCGTGTTTTCCTCGAAAGACAGTATTTACAGCCGATTCCACAGACTGCTATTATGAAGAATCCGGATCTGAAACAGAATCCCGGTTGGTAATGTTTAACCTCTAAACGAAAAAAGATGAAAATCAAATATTTAATTCTTTGTTTTGTCGCTTCTTTATTGGCTTCGTGCGGAGAAATCGACGAGTCGAATCTGAAGCTCTATCCTTCCAAACTTTATCTGGGAGTGAGTGGTTACAACCTGCAAGAAATATACGATCTGGGCGAAGAATCTTTGGTATGGGATGTATATGTGGATAAGAGCGGTTATTACGATAATGCCGCCGAAGTAGAATTGTCGTACGATCCGACAGTACTGACCGATTATCAGGAGCTGACTCAGGAGGGACTGGATTTCGAAGTATTACCTGAGCATGTCGGTACTTTGGGGCAAAAACGCCTGAGTCTGGCTGCCGACGCCACCTTGGGAGGTACACAACTGACTTTCGATATGACTACTCTTCGAACACTGATTCCGAAAGATGAAGAAGTGAAGTACGTTTATCCGGTACGGATCAAGAGCCTGACCGAGGGGGTAGAGGTCAATACCGATAAAGATTATCTGTTGCTGGCGATCCAGCTGAATACACCTCAGGCAAATTTACGCGGAAAGGGGAGTTTGATAGAAGCGGATTGTGATCCTTGGCGAGGTACGAATATGGATAAGATCATCGTACCTCTGATTATGGATTTGCCTTTTGATAATGAAAGTATGGAACTGACGTTCGATTATGAAGCTGATCCTGCTTTATTAGATTCCTATAACCAATTATATGGAACGAACTATGAATTGCTGCCTGAATGTTATACGACTCCTGAGTTAAAAATCAAAGCCGGTGAAGTTTCGGGAACGGCAGAAATGGAGGTAGATCCTGTGCAACTTGCCGGAGAAACAGGGTATGATTTGGAAGGTAAATCTTATATGTTACCCATTCGGATTACCGGATGTGACAATCCGTCTGTCAAGATTCAAGCAGGTGCTGTTACTTATGTAAAAGTAGCTACAAAAGCCAAGTGGACCGGAACGTGGACGGAAACGATTCTTGAAGGAGAATCCGGAATTAGTACAACAGCTGGTAGTGTGTTGTCCGTGAAATTATATACCCGTCATGCTGTTATTGCAAATGCAGTCGGTGATGAAAATTGCCAGAATATGATGTCTGGTTGGATATTGGATGATGAAGCGATTCTTTGTCCTGGTTGGAGTGGAACTATGTTCGAGCAATGTTCACCTATTATTAAAATTACCGAGGAAGATTATGACAATAGTGGAAAGAAAAAGGTAGATGTTTTGGCCGGTTGGTTTGGCGATATTTGGAACTGGGGGGGTAAACCAGTTTCAGCTAATAATAGCTGGTATGATCCTAATTCTCAGGTACTTCATTTAGAATGGTCGGGTGGCTATAGTTGGGGGGATTATACGATTAAAAGAGAGTTTTCGAATCCGATATTTGATTGAATTTTATCTGATGAGGGTGTGTCAAAATGCGTGTTTCGATAAATTATATAGTTGCAATTTATTGATAATCAATATTGAAAAGCCACTAAAAATACGAAAATTTGCATTTTGACACACTCTCTCAAAAACATTTTTAAAATTTTGAGTCATGAAAAAATGGATATTTATTACAACTTGTACCGTTGTGGTTTTATTGTCGACAGTGAATGTTTATCGTGTTTTAGGAGATTGGAATACACCTTTCCTCAGTATGTTAAAACTGGAACAACTGGCTTATGGTGAAGGGGGGAATACGGGAGGTGAAGGAGGAAGTGTCAATGATTGCGATATTTTTTTGTATAACCGGAATTATGCAGAAGCAACAGAGCGCGTAAAAATAACTTTTAATATTAAATTGCAGGGATACATAGAATTTGCGGGTAAAAAGTATACTCTTTCTCCGGGAGTTAGTGTAGATAGAGATGTTTTGATTCCTATATGTGAGAAAAGTGAGGGAAATTGTTGTAAAAAGAGTTGGTTAGATAGTTCGATTACGTATTTATGATTAATTTAAAGAGGAAAATAATAATATTGTCCTTGATCTTTTTTGTATATCTCTTATGTTCATGTGGGAGAAAAAATGATGGGGGGATAGGGGATATACGGAAAATAGACTTGGCCGGTTTATCTGTTTATAATCCTTTTATTAAAGGAAATCAGCTTGACAGTATCAAAATAGTAAAATTAGCTACAGATACGAATTGTTTACTTGGAGGGATAATAAAGGTTATAATTGAAGATTCACTGATCTTTATCAGAGATGCTAATGAGAAATTATTTGTTTTTGATTTGAATGGGAAATTCCGGAATATGATAGGGGTTATGGGAAATGGTCCGCTGGAATATGCTTCATTATCAGATTTCTATGTTAATTGTCAAAAGAAATTTGTTTGCATTTTGGATCGGATTAAGGGTAAGATTTATCGTTATACTTTTGACGGTCAGTATATAGAGGAGTTTGATTGTGACCGAAGTGTTTTTAATAATGCTATCGATATTCACTATGTGGGAGAGAACAAATTGTTGTTGAATATGAATAATCATATCGGTACGCTTTATAACTATGCTCTGGTAAATGAAAGTAGTTATAAGCTTGAACAATTCTTACACCCTTATCCTGTAGTGTCAAGAGAGCGTATTTCTAATGGAATGCTACCGACAGTCGTATATGGTAACGGAAATATTTTTTATACAGTATTGTTGTCCGATACAATTTATACTATACAGGATGGAGAAAGCAGACCGATTTATTTGTATGAAGGAGGATTAAAACATATTAATTATGAAGCCTTACAGCAGGAAACTCCTTACCAAAGTATTTTTGAGGCAGAGATGAAGCTTATAAAAAAAGGGTATTCAGGAGGACTGTTACAATTATTTCAGTTAAAGGATCATTTATATTTTGAAATTTGCCAGGGGGAAGAATGTTGGAATATTTTTTGGAATCTGAAGGAGCAAACAGGATTTAAATATAATAGCTGTCTTCCTGGAATAAGGATCTTTCCAGGTAAAGTTCAAACTGTATATGAGAATTACATTGTTCGCAGTATATCTGCCTTAGATCTGAAAACGGAATATTTCAGAAAGCATAATTTTAAGGATAGTAGAATCGATGCGGTTAGCCGGGAAGTGTTGGAAGATGATAATCCTGTTCTGTTGTTTTATTATGTAAATACAGAAAGATTGAAAAAGTGAAATATACTTTGTTTACACAGAATATTTACTGGGAAGGATAACTTAAAACATTTAATTGTTTTAATATGAGATACTTTGAGATGAAAGGAATTTTTAGATTCTTATCCGGGATTATGGGTATTACCTGGCTATTATGGGGTGGTTGTAGACCTACAATAAAGGAACATGACCAATCTCTGTCGGATATAACAATAATCGATTTAGATAGTTTGGAGGAAGCAGATCTTTTGTTATCTCATCACCGAGTGGATTCTTTGAGGAAATTTGCTTTCCAGGGGCATGTTATGACTGTTGCGGATGGGTGGCCCGATAGTTTACGGGTAATTAAGTTGGAGACTTCGGCGGATTGTTTGCTCGGAGCAATAAAGAAAATCCGCTTTGTAGATTCTTTGATTTTTATAAGTGATTATAACGATCATCTCTATGTGTTTGATAGTTCTGGGAGTTTTCGGAATCCAATCGGTGAATTAGGTCGGGCTCCCAATCAGGTAGTTGCCTTGAGTAGTTTTTATGTGGATAGAAAGAGGAAAGTAGTTGGAGTGTATGATGGCTATAGCGATTGTATTCATAGATATACATTCGATGGAATAAAGCAAGATAAAATATCCTGTAGGAATGAGGTAAATGGCTATATTCTCGATGTCAATCAAATAGATGACAATGAAATATTGTTGACCTTATCATCCGGTGTCGGCGATTTGTACAATTATGCAGTGGTTTCAGCTAAAGATTATAAATTGAAAGAATATATTCTTCCTTATAATTTAAGATATCTTGAAAATTCTAGTCGGGGAGAACTATCGTGTCTTGCTCAGCCTAACGGACAACTTTGGTTGACAGCTCTGTTGTCGGATACCATATATGAGTATAAAGCGGGAAAAATGTTGTCACGATTTGTAGTGAAATCTGATTGTATGTCTCTAAATGATCGGGTCTTTGAAAGTCATAAAGAATGGATTTCTCCTGCTCATGCATCGGCTTTTTTACGTGATAATGGGTAGTCTCAGGGGCTGATGGCAATATGGGCAACTGATCAATATTTACAATTCGATCTTTCCTATAAAGATACCGGATACAGTGTCTATTATGATTACCGAAACCATAAAGGATATAAATCGAAACAGTATTCCCGTGGTAATGTTTTAATGCCCGGCCGGTTTCTGACAACCACCTCGGATGCTTTTGTGAGTTATGTTACAGCTTATGATTTTATTCATCAGCCGGAAGGTTGTATCGATGTCGACCGTCCCTTGTGGCGGGATTTGAGAGAACGGACGATGGAAGACGATAATCCGATATTGTTGTTGTATTATGTTCGTAAATAAAATATAGAACCGATGAGGATAATATTATTCTTACTGCTATCTGCTGTTATCATGGTGAATTGTTCTTCGCCTGTTCGTTCTATTGAAGAAGTGGTTGCTATGGACAAAGAAATCCATTTAGGGATAATTACCTATACAGATTATTTCCCCTTTTTTATACAATATAAAAATATCGGTGAAAAAGATTTACTGATAGAGAATATAGATACCGGTTGTGGTTGTATCATCAATGAGACTTTTTTCCAGTCGGTGGTACCAGGTGATTCTGCATATATTAATTTGGCTTTTAAACCGCAAAGTGGGGGGTATGTCGAAAGACGGATGGCAATCTATTTTCAAGGGTATGATAATCCTTTGGATATAACGGTAAAAGCATTTGCAGTGGATTCGGTCAGGTGAGAGAGGGCTTATTGTAATAGTTACTGTTTTATATCGGTATAGGATAGATGGGATGAGGAAATTACAGTCGGTAATTTAGTCCGGTCATTAGGGTGACAGAGAAAAATAGAACAAAAGAAATAGGAGTATTCCGAAAAGCCTAATCAAGTGAGTAGGACATTTTAAAATTTTAAGTCATGAAAAAATGGATTTTTATTACAACTTGTACTGTTGTGGTTTTATTGTCGACAGTGAATGTTTATCGTGTTTTAGGAGATTGGAATACACCTTTCCTCAGTATGTTAAAACTGGAACAATTGGCTTATGGTGAAGGGGGAAATGCGGGAGGAGAAGGAGGTGGAAGTGTAAATGATTGCGATATTTTTATATATAATAGAGGATATATGGAAGCTTGGGGTTTCTATGAAATATCATCAAATATTGATGCAGGTGCTTATATAACTTTGCCTGGAGGAAGGAGAATACGTCTAGGTATAGATGTAAGAGGAGGAACGACTATACGTTATCCTTTCTGTGAGGATTCTGAAAAGAATTGTTGTCTGAAATCACATGTGAATGGTCCTATATCTTATTTATAAGTATAGAATATTTGAAATGTTTTATTTGTTGAAGGTCAGATAATTAAAATGAAAAAGAATACTCTGTTCTCATGGTACTTTACAGTGATTATTTTTTTACTGTTTCTTAGCTGTAAAGATAAAATAAAGGAAAATAATCAACCTTTGGGAGAGGTTACTATCATCCATTTGGATAGTTTAATGGAGGCTAATTTGCTATTATCGAATCATTGTTTCGATTCTTTGCGGAATTTTTCTTTTGATGGGTGTTTGCTTACTCTCGCTGATGGTTGGCCCGACAGTTTACGGACCATAAAATTGGAAACTTCATCTGAATGTTTGTTGGGTGCTTTAAAGAAAATTGAGTTTGCAGATTCTTTGATTTTTATAAGTGATTATAACGAACATTTATATGTTTTCGATATGAATGGACGTTTTCTGAACCGAATAGGTGAAATAGGAAGAGATCCAAATCAAGTTAGTGCCATAACTAGTTTTTACGTAGATAAAAATAATAAAGTAGTAGGTGTGTATGATGGCTTTAGGCGTTGTATACACCGCTACTCCTATTTGGGTATCAAATATGATAAGATTACTTGTGGGGAACAGATAGAAAGCGGTAGTATTACCGATGTAAATGTCATTGCTAATCGGGAATTATTGTTGACATTGTCGTGTGGCATTGACGATTTATACAATTATGCTATATTATCGGCTGACGACGGTTCACTGAAAGCATATATTCTTCCTTATCAAGTAAAATATACGGAAAATTCCACTCGGGGTAATCTTTCGTGTTTTGCTCGTCCGGGTGAAAAACTTTGGCTGACGGCTTTGCTATCAGACACGATATATGAATATGCCGATGGAAAAATAATACCGAAGTTTGTGGTTAAGTCCAGTCTTGCAACCATCGATGCCGAAGTTTTTGTTGACAGGAAAGAATGGATTTCTCCTGCTCATGCTATGGCTTTTTTGCGGGATAACGGTTATTCTAAGGGGCAAACTGGGATATGGGCCAATGACCGGTATTTATATTTTGATATGTTTTGTAGAGGCAGTTGGTATAGTATTTATTATGATTATCTGAATCACAAAGGATATAAATCGAAACAGTATTCCCGTGGTAATGTTTTAATGCCCGGTAGATTTCTGACAACCACTTCGGATGCTTTTGTGAGTTATGTTACAGCTTATGATTTTATTCATCAGCCGGAGGGTTGTATCGATGTCGACCGCCCCTTGTGGCGGGATTTGAGAGAACGGACGATGGAGGACGATAATCCGATATTGCTGTTGTATTATATTCGAAAGTAAATAGTTGGTTTGTAACAAAATGAATAATTGAAAGGAGGTGCTTTGTCACTGTGTCTTAGTGTGTATTAGGTCGGCAGTGATGGAGTATGAACTATTTAATATTTGAATTATGAAAAAAAGTAAAATTGTATTTTTATTAAGCATATTATCGGTCTCTGCTTTGACATGTATAGTCTGTGCAGGGAAATCCTTTTTCCGTTTATGGGGCATTGGCCTTAACGAATTTAGAGGCTTTAGCTAATGGAGAAGGAGGAGCGACAGGAACGACTACTGGAGAGTATGTTTATTATGATTTTAATGGACAAAGATGGTATGGGGTAGAGAATGAAGGAACAGGAAAGTGGTTTCCGAAATTCGATAAATGCTATATACAGGGGAAATCATGTGTATTGTATTATCGGTTCGGGAAATTGTTGGAATGGAACCTCCTGTATTCATTGAATTAAATAATTGATAAATCGGATGTCAGAAAATGAGTTATTATTTTCTTTATTTTTTGTCTCCTGTCGTTCAAAAAATAAAGTCGAACAACCAATGATTAAAGATTTTGATTTATTACAGCGTGCTAATAATGATTATACTACAATAGATTTAGAACATGCGGAAGAATTGGCCTATCGTGAACTTATTGATAGTATTCGTTATATACCCTTAGGAGATGAATGTGGAGTAATGGGAAATATTGCCAATATAATTACTTATAAAGGACGTTTTTATATTCAGGAAGAGCAGTTCGATCGGGTTTTTATTTATGACGATACTGGTAGATGTTTAAAAAAGATAGATAATAAAGGACGTGGTCCGGGCGAATATTTAAGAATAGAATCTATAGATATAAATACGGAAAAAGAGGAACTGATGCTCGTTGATGGTATGTCGGATAAACTTTTTTTTTATGATTTAGACGGGAATTTTAAATCTATTCATTCCATACGGTATTTTCAAACAGAGAATACTCTATGTTTAAGAGATAGTGTATTTCTTCATATATCTGCTCCTTCTCAAAATTTTGGAAATGAGGGATTATATGGATATGCTTTGGTATTGTCAAAAGGTAATGAAAATTTTCTTAAAGGGTATCGTTATTTACCTCTTCAAGTAGGATATAAGGGAGGAGGGCAAATCTTTAAAGGATATGAACGTTCATGTTATCATCCAATCTATTCAGATACAATTTATCAAATATTATCCGATACAACTTATGGACCGATTTTCTATTTTAAAATAAAAAATTCAAGTTGGGAAAAGTATCATAATTCAGATAGATTTGTTGATATAGATGGAAGTGAAGAAGGAGTGTTTACGTTACTTTACGAAAATCAGGATTTTTTTCTAGGATACATAGCCGATAAAAAAAAGAAAGGTAATTATATGCAGCCTTTTTTGTATGATAAAATGAAAGATAAGACTTATCTATTGAGGTGGTGCGATTATTATGAACATTTGAAGGAACTCGACTACTTTGAGGGATATGAGGCACGCGGAATATTTGAAGATTACTTTATTGCTCACGTAAGTTTTTCGACTCTTGATCAATATAATATATTCGAGCGCGTGAAAGATGGGGCTCTTAAAATTACAAATCCGGAGTTGGAAAGAGTAATCCAGAATTTGAATACAGATTCGAATCCGGTTTTGATCCTGACGAAGTTTAAACATTTATGAGCAAAGGTTTATGAGATGGCCTTTATTACTGGCTATCGTGGTAAGTATTTTTTAACGGGAAACGAAAATAAATAAGTTATGGCAGATGGGAAAATAAATAGACCGTATGGGGGAGTCTTGTTATTGGGAATCTTTTTAACTCCTTTGTTATCGTTAGGTCATGATTATGCTGATGGTATAATTACCGCCAAATATTTCCGTTTTGCAGAAGTTGTCGGGATTGGTTTATTGCTGACATGGATGGTGGCATGGAAACGGAATTTTCAATTCTGTTTCAGATGGGTGGATGTCGGTGTGGTGCTGTTCGCTTTGTATGGGGTGGGAAGTTTTTTGTTGAATGATTTCAGGGGAGAAACGCAAACCTTGTTATTGATATTATTAGTGGGACTGTATTTTGTGTGTCGGGGTTTGGGAGGATGGAAGGTTTCTCAGAGGTTGCTTTTTACCTTTGTTTTATTGCTCGCCGGGAGCATCGAAGCGATATGGGGATTTTTACAGGTATACGGTTGGGCTGATCAATACCATAGCTTATACCGCTTGACCGGGAGTTTTTTTAATCCGGGCCCCTACAGCGGTTTTCTGGCGGTGATATTACCGGTGGCTTTGCATACTCTGTTAGGGCCGAAGCCTCTTTGCCGGGTTGATAAAATCGTGTACGGACTCGGAGTTATTTGTTTGGTTTCGATCATCCTGGTTTTACCGGCCGGCATGAGCCGGAGTGCCTGGGTGGCTGCCGGAGCCGGTTGCGGAGTTGTTGTGTGGAGGCAGAAACGCTCGAGGGAATACGTTAGGAGGGGAATAGGGCGGATAGGAAGAGGTTGGAAAAGATATTGGCTGGGGGGTATTTTATTACTGGGATTATCGATCGGGGGTGGATTGTATTTGCTGAAAAAGGATTCCGCCGATGGACGTTTGTTGGTATGGAAAATGGATCTGGCGGTGATGCGTTCCCAACCTTGGCTAGGTATCGGTATCGGTCGGTATCCGGGTGCTTTAGGAGAAGCTCAGGCGGTTTATTTTGCAAACAGTCCTGCAGATCCGCGGGAAGAATATGTGGCTGATGCTCCTGAATATGGTTTCAATGAGTTTTTGCAATTGGGAGGTGAATATGGTTTGATCGGTTTGTGCTTGTTTATATCGATAACGGGTATAGCGTCGGGAGGGCTGTTTAAAAGGAACACGCAGCAAACCGGTGGAGTATCGGGCGCTTTAAGCGCATTTCTGGTATTCGCTTGTTTTTCCTATCCTTTGCATATGTTACCGATGGCGATGCTGTTTGTGCTGTTATTGGCGTGGAGTGTGAATGTCGGTGCGAAAGGAGTAAGGATAAGACGCTGGGCAGGACAAATCCTGTGGTTACCGGTTATGGTACTGGGGCTTGTTGCTGCCTGGAGATTGACAGAAAAGGAAACCGCCTATAAAACATGGAAAACCGCAAGGGCTTATTTCCGTCAGGGAGATTATCAAGAGGCTTTAAACCGGTATACACCTTTATTTTCTGCCCTATCCGACCGGCCTGCTTTTGTGTTCGAGTTTGGCGAATGTCAATTTCAAAATGCCCAATATGGAAATGCGACGGCGATTTTTTTGTGGGCGGCGGAACTCAGTGCCGATCCGATGGTGTATAATAAGCTCGGGAAAAACTATCAGGCCCTGAAACAATATGACCGGGCCGAGAAAGCTTATGTCCAGGCTGCTCATATGATTCCCCATCGCATTTATCCGCTTTACCTGCTGGCTTTATTGTACCGGGAAATGGGAGATATGGAAAAGGCCCGTGATATGGCCCGGCAGGTAATCGGCAAAGAACCCAAAGTGTGGTCACCTGCAGTGGAAGAAATGAAGACAGAAATGAAACAATTATAATGATTTTTGCTTACCCTAAATAACAAATGTGATGATGAAAATCCTATATTTTTACTTATCTGGCTTGTTGTTGCTGTGGAGTAGCTGTCAGCGGCCGACGATGCTCGATTTTGCGTTGCGGTATGCCGGGGAAAACCGCGTGGAACTGGAAAAGGTACTCGACCACTACCGGAATGATTCGCTGAAGTATCGGGCGGCCGTTTTTTTGATCGGGAATATGCCTTATCATTATTTCTATACAGGTGCGCAGTTGGATAGCCTCAGGCAAGGATACCGGTGGATGCAACGGACCGGACTAAGTGCCAAAGCGGTCAAACACAAATTGTGGAAGACTTTCGGCGAGCCTGATGTCAGGAGGTGGATGAAACGCAACGATGCCCGGTCGGTTACGGCCGATTTCCTTATCCGGCATATCGATTATGTATTCGGGGTGTGGGAGAAGCGGCCCTGGGCTTCGTATTATTCTTTCGAAGATTTTTGCGAATTTGTCCTGCCTTACCGGATTGAAAGGGAACCCCTGGAATTTTGGCAAGAGGCGTATGTACGGCGTTACGGACGGTTGTGCGACTCGCTCTGTGCCGTGAATCCGGATGTGGTGTTTGTCGCTTCGGCTCTGAACGATCACTTACGGGCCGAGCAGAATTGGTATGCATCTTCCGATTTGTCGTTTGTGGAATATGGAGCCTTGCAGTTACTGGACGAACGATTCGGAGGTTGCCGGGAGTTGTCGGGGTTCAATGTGGCCCTGTTCCGGGCATTGGGGATCCCTTGCGGAATCGACCGGGTGGTGCAGAATCCCCACCGGATCGGTTCGCATATGTGGACATTTATGGTGGATACCGACGGACGAAAGCTTCCCTACCTGTGGAATTACTATAATATCGACCGGGAGGAACGCATGGAAGAAAAGTATGGAAAGGTGTACCGGGATTATTTCAGCGTACAAACCACTAATTGGGCTGTGTCTTATCCCGACGAAGATATTCCGGGGATACTGAAAAACCCTTTTTTGCGGGATGTGTCGGACGAGTATTTCGGCCGGAATGTAGCGGTTGTACCCTTGTACGATTCGGCGGGCGATGGCCGGTTGTGCTACCTGGCGGTCTTCAATAATGCCGGCTGGTCGCCGGTAGCGGTAGGGACTGCAGCCGGTTTTCAGGGGGTATTCAATAATATCGATACGGCGATTGTCTATTTGCCCGTATACCACAGGGAAGGAAAGTTGACGGCGGCCGGCGATCCTTTTATTTATACGAAGAATCATGAAGTGAAATCCATCCGTGGTGGGAACGAAAGCGTACAAAAGATGCATCTGGTGAAAAAATATACCGGGACGGCTATGGATCGCTTGCTGCTGGATTTGATGGTACAGGGGGTATTCGAAGGAGCGAATACGCCGGATTTCCGGGATGCCGTGGTGCTCCACCGGATTACTGAAGTGCCGCTTCCCGATTCGAACTGGGTACGGGTGAACTGTCCGTCGGAATTTCGCTATCTGCGTTACCGGGGGCCGAAAGGTTCCAATAGTTGTATTGCAGAGGCGATGTTTTTCGATGCGGACGGTAAACTGATCCGGGGGGCCTGCATCGGTACACCTTCGGCGGAGAACGGAAAGACCTGGGATTGTACAAAAGTTTATGATGGGAGCAAACATACCTATTTTGCCGCTCAGGATGCCGATACCTCCTGGGCCGGTTTGCAGTTGGCGATACCTGTCCGCGTTAGCCGGATCTGTTACATTCCCCGGAACGACGATAATTTTGTCAAACCGGGCGACCTCTACGAACTGTTGGTGTGGGACCGGGGACAATGGTACACGATGGGACGGCAGGTGCCCGACACCTATGGACTCGATTATGAGGGAGTTCCTGCCGGACACCTCTACTGGCTGAGGGATCTCACCGAGGGTGTGGAAGAACGGATATTTACGTACGAACAGGGAAAACAGGTGTGGTGGTAGGAAGTTTGTACGATTCTTGCATCTAAAAAAATTTTTGTTGCATTCTTTTTCTTTCGTTCATACTATTTTTAACCTCACTTAACGGAGTGGAAATGGGAGGACAGAAAGAAAAGTAACGGTGGAGAGTAAATTTTTATAAAAATTGAATATGGTAAAAAAAATCGTTGGAACAGGAGTATTACTTGTCCTGGCTTTGGCGTTGCAAGCCGGAGTGAAAATGTATACTTTAAAGTCGCCGGACGGTAAAGTGAAACTCGAAGTGACTGCCGGACAGGGGATAGCTTATTCACTTTTCTATGATGGCCGGCTTTTATTAAAACCTTCCCGGATAGCCCTTCATACCGACCTGCCGGAAGCCGATCATTGGGAAAATATCCGTATAACGGGAACAAAACAGAGGCATGTGTCGGAGACGGTGCAGGCTCCGTTCTATCGGGTGAAGGAGTTCGGGATCGATTGTAATGAACTCGAACTCCGGTTGAACAATGGTTTTTCACTGCTGATGCGGGCCTATAACGATGGTATGGCCTATCGGTTCGTGGCCGGCCGGAAAGGAGAGATGACAGTGGTGGAGGAGAGGGCCGAATTTAATTTTGCTGATGATTTTGAAGCCTATATACCGTATTCTACCAATCCGAAAGATCCCTGGAATATGGCTTTTCAAAATTTTTACACCAAAGCTCCTCTTACACAATATAATACAGAGTTACCTGCTTTTTTACCCTTGACTGTGGATGCCGGTGCGGTGAAACTGACCTTACTGGAATCCGATTTGGAAGCTTATCCGGGCATGTTCGTCCGTGGAGATGGAAAAACGCCGGCTTTGAAAGGGGTGTTTGCAGCCTATCCTCAGGAAACGTTTAAGAATAAGTGGCGTTGTCAGGAGACGGTGAAAACCCGCAGGCCTTATATTGCGCGGGTAGCCGGTAAACGTACCTTCCCCTGGAGAATTATGGCAGTGACTGCAGAAGATACCCAGATGCCGGTGAATCATCTGGTGTATGCGCTGGCAGCTCCTAACCGGATCGGTGATTACAACTGGATAAAACCCGGGAAAGTGGCCTGGGAATGGTGGAACGACTGGGGGATCAGCGGAGTGGATTTTAAAGTAGGAATCAATACGCCGACTTATAAACATTATATCGACTTTGCTGCGGAACAAGGAATCGAATATGTGGTGCTCGACGAAGGTTGGTCGGATCCCAAACAGGGAGATATCATGACCACTGTTCCGGAGATCGATTTACCGGAATTGGCCGAATATGCCCGCAACAAAGGGGTCGGACTGATTCTGTGGGCGGTGATGAACGTGCTGGACGAGCAGCTCGAAAAGGCTTGCCGGTATTATGCCGGTATGGGGATTAAGGGCTTCAAAGTCGACTTCCTCGACCGGGATGATCAGAAAGCGGTAGAGATGGTTTACCGGATCGCGGAAACTACTGCAAAATATAAGCTGTTCGTGGATTTTCACGGTATGTATAAACCGACCGGAATCAACCGTACTTTCCCGAATGCGATCAATTTCGAAGGAGTATTCGGCATGGAGGAACTGAAATGGAGTAATCCCGATATGCCTTTGTACGACGTAACTATGCCTTTTATTCGTATGATGGCCGGGAATGTGGATTATACCCAGGGTGCTATGCGGAATGCAGTGAAAAAGGACTTCAGGGATATTTACAGTAGCCCGATGAGTCAGGGGACCCGTTGTCATCAATTGGCTACTTATATCGTGTTCGACAGTCCGTTGGTGATGCTGTGTGATGCCCCCACCGCCTATCGCAAGGAACCCGAATGTACCCGCTTTATCGCCGGTTTACCCGTTGTGGCCGATGAAACCCGGATATTGCAGGGGAAAATGGGAGAATATATCGTCACAGCCCGGCGGGTGGGGGAAGACTGGATTGTCGGAGGACTGACCGATTGGGAAGCACGTACGGTGGATTTGGATTTGAGTTTCTTGCCGGAAGGGATGTTCCGGGCTGAAATTTTCTGCGACGGTATAAATGCGGATAAAAAGGGAGAAGATTACCGGCATGAATATCGTGATGTAAAAAGAGAGGATCGGTTGAAGATGCAACTTGCTCCGGGAGGAGGATTTGCTATCAGGTTGAAGAAAAATCATAACTGATAAAATTATAAACTTATGAAAATTATTCCTGTTATTTTATTATTGGTGTTCAGTTGTGCCGTTTGTGCACAGGAGCTGAAAGAAAAATATGCCGAAGCAGATGGGTTCAGGCAAAAGTATGAGGCCGGATATTTTGGAGGGAATATCACTCCCCGCTGGATCGGAAATACACATTTTTGCTGGTATGCGGTCAAGACTCCTGCAGGTACTGATTTTATACTGGTGAATGCCGGTAAACGACAGAAACAACCGGCTTTCGATCAGAAAGCTATGGCTAAAGCATTGACGGCTGAACTGGGACGAAAAGTGGAACCCGGGAAAATGCCTTTCCGGGAGATTGCGTTTTCGGACGATCTGAAACAACTGACTTTTGTGACCGAAGGCATGAAATATACTTACGACCGGAATAAAAATAAGATGATCGGTAAGGTGAAAGAAGAACCCCGCCGCCGGGAAGGCCACTGGGGAGGTGTGAATGAAGAGAATTGGCAGGGAGCTACTCCTTCGCCCGATGGAAAAAAAGAAGCCTTTGTCAGTGAAGGAAATCTGTTTGTCCGTGATATAAGCAGCGGCAAGGTGAACCGGCTGAGCTACGACGGAGCCCCCGGAGAATACTATTCTTCTTTTATCAGCTGGTCGCCGGATTCCCGGAAATTGGTGAGTTGTAAATACCGCCCCGCCTGGATCCGGAAATTGAAGACCGTCGTGTCTTCGCCTGCCGGACAACTGCAACCCAAAATGGAAGAGATCGATTATGTGAAACCGGGAGATGCCCTGCCTGTCAAACGACCGGTATTGTTTCTGGTGGAGGAAGGACGACAGGTAAATATCGAGTTTGCCGAACCGGAAAAACAGTTTAACCTGAACAATATCCGTTGGGCCGATGACAGTCGTTCTTTTACTTTCGATTATAACAAACGGGGACATCAGGAATATATAGTTTATAAAGTCACCGGGGACAACCCGAAGGCTCAAGTGCTGATCGGGGAGAAGATGCCTACTTTTGTTTATTATAATTTGCTGTATCGCTACGATCTGAAAGACCGGAACGAGATCCTCTGGATTTCGGAGCGTGACGGATGGCGCCATCTTTATCTCTATGATGCGGATAACGGTCAGGTGAAACGACAACTGACCAAAGGGGAATGGGTAGTGAAACGGGTGTTGCATGTGGACGATGCCGCCAGGGTGGTTTATTTGGTAGGGTGCGGAAAAGATGCCGGTGAAGATCCCTATCTCGAGAAAGTATACCGGCTGAATATAGAGAATGGAGAATTGCTCTGCCTGACACCTGAAAATGGAAACCATCAAGTGGAATTTTCCAGGGATTATACCTATTTTACAGATAGCTGGTCCCGGATCGATTGTCCGCCGGTAGCTGCTTTGCGTAGTGCGAAAGACGGATCGGTCTTGTTGTCTTTGGAAAAGGCCGATATCAGCAAGATGCTGGCAGAAGGGTGGAGAATGCCTGAAGTGTTTTGTGCTAAAGGAAGAGACGGAGAAACCGATATTTGGGGAGTTATCGTCCGTCCGGTAGATTTCGACCCGTCCAAAAAATATCCCGTAATCGAGTATATCTATGCCGGACCACATGATTCTTTTGTCCCGAAATCTTTCACCGTATCTCCGGTAGATGCCGCTTTGGCGCAATTGGGCTTTATCGTGGTACAGATCGACGGAATGGGGACGGCTAACCGTTCGAAAAAATTCCATGATGTATGTTGGAAAAACCTGAAAGACGGAGGCTTTCCCGACCGTATCGCCTGGATGAAGGCTGCGGCGGCTAAATATCCTGAGATGGATATCGACCGGGTTGGGATTTATGGCTGCTCGGCAGGCGGACAAAATGCGATGGGAGCTGTATTGTTCCACCCTGATTTTTATAAAGTGAGTGTCGCTGCTTGCGGTTGCCATGATAACCGGATGGATAAGATCTGGTGGAATGAACAGTGGATGGGGTATCCCGTCGGAAAAGAATATGAAGAATGCTCCAATACGGTGAATGCTTATCGTCTGCAAGGGAAATTGATGCTGATCCTGGGGGAATTGGACGATAATGTCGATCCTTCGACAACTTTCCAGGTGGTGAATGCTTTGATCGGTGCCGGTAAAGAGTTTGAATTTGTAGTATTGCCCAACCAGCGGCATACGATGGGCGGAGCTTACGGTGAACGGAAAAGACGGGATTTCTTTATCCGGCATTTACAAGGCCTGCAAACTCCGGATTGGAATAAAGAGGAAAAGAAATAAAATCGAATCATAAATAAAAAGCTTATGAAAAAAAGAGTGATGACTTTTGTTGCCGCATGTCTGGCACTGAGTGTGTGTGCTCAGAAGAATGGACATACCGGTTATCCCATTACCCCGGTTCCTTTTACAGCTGTAAAAGTGAACGATGCCTTTTGGGGACAACGACTGAAAGCCAGCCGTGAAGTGACGATTCCGCTGGCATTCAGTAAATGCGAAGAAACAGGACGCTACAAGAATTTCGAAATGGCCGCTAATCCCGGTCCTCATAATAAAGTAACCGGATTTTCTTTTGACGATACCGATGTGTATAAAACGATCGAAGGGGCCAGCTATCTGTTGCAGACGTATCCGGATGAAAAATTGAAAAAATATATCGACAGTGTGCTGGTGATCGTTGCCAGGGCACAGGAACCGGACGGATACCTGTATACTTCCCGGACGATGAATCCGGAACACCCCCATGAATGGGCCGGATCGAAACGCTGGGAAAAAGTGGAAGACCTGAGCCACGAGTTTTATAACCTGGGGCATATGGTTGAAGGGGCTGTCGCTCACTATCAGGCTACCGGACAGAAAAACTTTCTGAATATTGCGATCCGCTATGCCGACTGTGTTTGCCGTGAGATCGGTGATAAACCCGGACAGCAGGTGAAAGTGCCCGGACATCAGATCGCCGAGATGGCTTTGGCGAAGTTGTATGTGGTGACCGGGGATAAAAAATACCTGGATGAAGCGAAATTTTTCCTGGATAAGCGGGGATATACGGAACGGAAAGACGAATATAGCCAGGCTCATAAGCCGATTCTGGAACAGAACGAGGCCGTCGGACATGCTGTCAGGGCTGCTTATATGTATTCCGGTATCGCCGATGTCGCTGCCCTGACCGGTGATCAGGAGTATATCGATGCGATCGACCGGATCTGGGAGAATGTCGTTACTAAAAAGTTGTATATTACAGGCGGAATCGGAGCTACCGGCAGTGGTGAAGCTTTCGGTAAAAATTACGAATTACCCAACATGTCGGCCTATTGTGAGACTTGTGCCGCTATCGGTAATGTGTATTGGAATTATCGCTTGTTTCTGCTGAAAGGAGATGCCAAATATTACGATGTACTCGAACGTACCCTTTATAATGGCGTATTGTCGGGGATTTCTCTGGACGGTGGGGCTTTCTTTTATCCCAATCCTTTGGAATCTATCGGCCAGCATCAACGTTCGCCCTGGTTCGGATGTGCCTGTTGCCCGTCGAATGCCTGCCGTTTTATTCCTTCTGTTCCGGGATATATTTATGCTGTGAAAGATAAGGAAGTTTATGTCAATTTGTTTGTGGCCAACGAATCGACCCTCGAAGTCGCCGGGAAGAAAGTAGGATTGAAACAGTCCACCTCTTATCCCTGGAACGGGGATATACGAGTGGCCGTGACTCCCCGCGGAATTTCCGATTTTGCGATGAAAATCCGGATTCCGGGTTGGGTGCAGGGAAAGGTCGTACCGAGCGATTTGTACCGTTATGCCGATGGCAAAAAACTAGGCTATACAGTGAAAGTGAACGGTAAGCCGGCAGAGAGTACGCTGGAAAAAGGTTATTTTACCATTCAACGCAAATGGAAAAAAGGGGATATCGTAGATATTCATTTCGATATGGAACCGCGGATTGTAAAAGCGAATTATAAAGTGGAAGCCGATCGTGGACGGGTATCCGTCGAGCGAGGACCGGTGGTGTATTGTGCCGAATGGCCGGATAATGATTTCAGTGTCCGGGGAATCCTGATGAATCAAACACCCGAATTTACCGTAGAAAACCGCAGTGATCTGTTGTACGGCATAGAGCTGTTGAAAACACAGGCTCAGACGCTGGAGTTCGATAAAGAGGGACGTCTGGAGGCAAAAGAAGTCACTTTATCCCTGATTCCTTATTATGCATGGGCACATCGGGGAGCCGGAGAGATGACCGTTTGGCTACCGATCGACCTGAATGCTACCCGTCCGGCAATGCCGCCGACGATTGCTTCCGAAAGTGAGGTTTCTGCCTCTCACCGGAGTAGTGCTATCTCGGCGGTAAACGACCGTTTGCAACCACAGAATCCCGAGGATCGCTCGATGCCTTATTACCATTGGTGGCCGAAAAAGAATACAACCGAATGGATTGTATACGACTTCAAAGGCGAACAGACTGTCTCTTCTTCTACCGTTTACTGGTTCGACGACGGCCCGTGGGGTGGTTGCCGGATACCGGAAGCATGGAAGGTATATTATAAAAATGAAGCCGGAGCATGGGTCCCGGTGAAAAATACGGCTGATTATCCGATTCAGAAAGATGCTCCCTGTACGGTGGAATTCGAACCGGTGAAAACCGCTGCGGTGAAACTCGAAGTTCAATTGCCGGAGGATAATGCGGCAGGAATTTTTGAGTGGGAAGTGAAATAACTTTTGGCTTACCTCGTCATTATTGTTATTTTTGTAAAGAAAATCAAACTAACAAAACATGAACTTATTGAAAATCATTTTTTTATTTTTCTGTACCTGGATGACAGGAGAGTTGACGGCCCAGACACCCTTTGAACGGTATTTTCTGGACAAGACACTACGGTTCGACTACTACCATTGCGGAGATAGCCGGAACCAGGAGTATTTTTTCGACGAATTGAAGGAAGAACCCTATTGGGCAGGTTCGAAAGTGTCTCTGCTGGATGATACCGGTTATGGGGTGCAATTGTTTAAAATCTTCGATAAAGCCAGTGGTAAAGAGATTTATTCCCGAAGCTATTGTACCTTGTTCAATGAGTGGCAAACCACTCCCGAAGCGCAGACTGTGCGTAAAGCCATGCCTGAGTCGGTGGTTTTCCCTTACCCGAAAAATGAGGTACGGATCGAGATCTATGCCCGTAACCGGAAAGGAGTTTTTGAAAAGAAATTCGAACAGGACATCGATCCCAATTCTTATTTTGTGAAAAAGTTTACTCCCCGCTACGAGACCTTCGAGGTGGCCTATAACGGTAATCCCTCGACGCGGGTAGATATCGTACTCGTTCCCGAAGGGTATACCCAGAATGAGAAGGAGAAATTTGCAGCTGCCTGCCGGGTGTTTGCTGAAGAGTTTTTCAGTTACTCTCCTTTCAAGGAGAATGCTGCCCGTTTTAATATCCGGGCGGTGTGGGCCCCTTCGATGGAATCGGGTGTGACTATTCCCGGCGAACATGTATGGCGGAATACGGCGGCTCAAGCCCGCTACTATACCTTCGACTCGGAACGTTATCAAATGATCGAGGACTTTCAGGGACTCCGGGATATCGCTGCCCATGCGCCGTATGATCATATTTATGTGTTGTCCAATACGCAGAAATATGGTGGTGGCGGAATCTATAATTTTTATGGTATCAGTGCAGCTCACCATCCTAACCGTACCGGTAAAATCTATGTACACGAATTCGGACATGTGTTGCTGGGATTAGGGGATGAATATATTGGCAACGTGTCGTACAACGATATGTATCCGACCGATGTAGAGCCATGGGAAGCCAATCTGACCACCCTGACCGATTTCGGCCGGAAGGAATGGAAAAAGATGCTGGACACGAAAACGCCGGTTCCTACTCCTGTCAATGAAAAAACACCTCAGAAATTAGGGGTTTATGAAGGAGGTGGTTATGTGAATAAAGGAGTGTATCGTCCATGGCCCAACTGTCTGATGAATAACCTGCATACCATCGATATCTTTTGCCCCGTATGTAGTCAGGCGATCCGGAAGCAAATCGATTTTCTGTGCCGTTGATCGTACGGAGTAATTTTTAATATGCAGGCCGATGGTCCGGAGTGTTCCCGGAACATTCCGGAGTAGACATGCCTCGCTGAAAGATTCCGATCTTATCTGGAGAATGAACGCAATACTTGGAACGGACGGGCGATAGCCATGAGCAGGAGTAAACGAAAAAACGGACAGATTACGGTAAAAGTCGGCCCGGAAGGTATGCCGCAAGCGGTTCTTAAACTTAGGGCAGAATAAAAAAAGGGATATGTCGTCGAGACATATCCCCGGCTATTCATTAGCCCGAAATCCCAAGTCAATAGTTGAAAGAAAGCAGCCGGTTGAATGTATAATAGTTGTACACACGGCTTGGGAGGCCTGTTGGAGTATCCGGTCTGCTTTCAAACAGTAGCCTGATAATTGTATATATGTTGAGTGGATTGAGAAAAACGCGGAGCTGCCTTTAAAACAACAAAGCGTGGAACTTAACTCAATCTGGCAAGAACCACTGACAATGGTTAGGAACAGAAAGAGCAAGCTCACGCTTAGGTATCATTGATATACGAACCTCCTACGTGAGCGTTGCTACAATCGTTCTGATTTCCTATTTAAAAATTGTCAGTTTTCTTGCTTTCAGAACGCGTAATAGTAACGCATCAACATTTTGTTGACAGATACCTCTTGTATCTGTTTTACAAAGGAAAAGAAAAAATTGAAGATAAACAAGTGAATAATGATTTTTTTTATTAAAATTAAAAAATGTAAGTTTATTCGTCGTTACTAATTCGTCTTCGGTGACCGGTTTGCCGGGACTCACTTTGTTCCTGTTGAGAGAACCTGAAGTTCGGGGTACAACTTTTAAAACCTAAATAGAATTAGTGCGTAAGGTACTTAAAATTACTTCTTGCTTGTTTAAGGTTTATAAACCTTTTTTATTATCTTTGTTGAAAAAGAGAACCTTATGTCTATGCTAAAATTAGAATCTTTTTTCTTCTTTTCTTTCTTCCTGTTTCTTGCCGGGTGCGGAAATCAGAGTAAACCGGTTTCGGTTGAACAGGAAATAATAACTCCCTTGAGTGCAGGAAATGCGGTGGACGACCTGTTGCCGTATATCGATTCGGTTGAAGTTGTTCCTTTGGAGACTACCGGGAAAGCGTTGATCGGACTGGTGGGAAAAATACTGCTTTTGCCTAACGGAAATGTCCTGATTAAAAGTACTGCCAGCATGTTCATGTTCAGTCCTGAAGGAAAGTTTTTATTTCAAATCGGAAAGAATGGCCGTGGCTCCGAAGAATACCTTACTATCGATGATGTATGCCTCAGCCAGGATGCCCGGGAATTATGGATTTTGGGAGGATGTGAGATCGTGAAATATAGTACGGAGACCGGACGGTTTATCCGGAAAACGACACTGGAGCTTCCAGAGATATGTAATGGCTTCGATGCGATAGCGAGTGGACCCGGTCATTCGGCTTTTTTGTATTATTGCCCGCAAATGGACGAGAATAATTTTTCGGAAGATTTCTATTGTTTGTATCGTTATGACGAACAGGGGCGAATCCTGCAAAAATTTCTGCCTCGTAAAGACTATGGCCTGAATATAGCTCTGATAACCCAGGCTAGCGATAATCGATATATTCTCCGGCCTCAGGATAGTGATAATATCTGTTATTATCTTTCGGATAGTTTGCCGGTACCCCGGGTGAAAATCGATTTTGGGAAAAAGACGATAAAAAACCGGTATTCATCGGATCTGCAAACTTATCTCCGTTCTGATTATTATAAAATGCCGGTCTATATTTACGATACCCGGGATTACTTCTATTTCTCGTATTGCGGACCTGAGGCAACCGATTGTTATTGTATCCACTCTTTTAAAAATAGCAAAACGATTACCTGGGAGAGAAAAGGAGATGATGCCGACGGGATGTTCATGATTGGGGGGGCCGATAAAGACTTTTTTTATGGTATCTATAACGATTACCGGGACTGGGATGAAATCTTACTGAATCGGCAGGATCTTTTAAAAAGAGCTATTATTCAGAAAACCCATCTCCGGATCCCGGAAGATAGCAACCCTCTGTTGGTAAAAGTAAAGTTTAAGTTTTAAGAGACTTTACCTTACTTTCCATTCCAATATTCCGGCTGATTTGCCTTCCTGTAACTGGGCGGTTAATCTCAGAGCTTTGGTTCTGACGGGCTGGAAGTGGACTGTACAATATTTATCTTTAGCGATTTCGTAAGGATCGGTATTTTTTACCGGCAGCCATTTCTCGCCGGCTTTGTATTCGAGACGCCAGGAGACCGGGAGTTGGAAATCGATATCGTAATGTCCTAATTCCAACCAATATACGGATGCTTCGGTGAGAGTCATCGGTTGGTCCCATTCGTATTGAGCCCATTCTTCTGTGCCAAGGCATTGCCACCAATTGTGAAACTGCATCGATTTATCCGCCGAATTGCGGGGTTCGAACCGGTCGTTCAAACCGTATCCTCCGTAAGGGATCGAAACAGAAGCCTGTGCTTGTGAAGCCAGGGTTTCTGTGCGGCGTGGAATGCTGGCCTCGCGGGTATAAGGGATCCATACATTCATTTCGTTGGCTCCGCGGTTGTCCCAGGCATAATAAGGAATGGCCGTCACGGAGGTTGGCAGAGTCGTATGGCCGTCGGAAAGTAAATGATATCCCTGGCCTTTTAAGGTCATGACACCGTGAAGCAAATCGGACTTAAACTCCGGACTGAACGGAGTATCTTCCTCTGTAAACAGATCCAAAGCGTAACCGTCATGATCGCTGGCTTCGATACAATATACTATCGGACCGTACATTAGAGCATATTTGTTACGATCGTCGATAACTTGTGGGTCGGCGATTACTTTTCTGACATGCATCGGTAAATTCAGGACGATTTGATCGTTACCCTGCCAGTCGCCTCGGAGAAGGGCATAACCGTTCCGGACTTCCGGTTTTACCGTTTTTCCGTTCAGGCTGATGGTATAACTTGTTGTATCTTTGTCGAGATAGGTATATAGGGTGCCGGGAAGAGGTTGCTGTTGTACCCAACCGGGAATACGCAAAGCCAGAGTAAACGAAGAAGCAGGAGAGTGATCCAAAGTCAGCTTGATCCTGCCTTCCCAGGGATAACGGGTTTCCTGTTTGATGCGGACCGGTTGGCCCTCCAGAGTTATTTGACCTTCGTTGCCCATGTACAGATTGACGAAAAGAGTATTCCCTCGGACGGCATACACATAACCCGGAATGGACGGCATAAAGCGGGTGATATTGGAAGGACAACAGGAACAACCGAACCATTCGCTCCGGTCATGACTACCGTCCGACATCAAAGGATTGTCGTAAAAATAACGTTTCCCATCGAGAGAGACTCCCGAAATGACTCCATTGTATAAGGCACGTTCGAGCACATCGTAATATTTCGATTCCCCGGTTAGTAAAAACAGACGGTAGTTCCAGTAGACATTGGAGATAGAGGCACAAGTTTCACAATAGGAAGTCATGTTCGGAAGTTCGTAATTTTCCCCGAATCCTTCTCCCCAGGCTCTGGCTCCGATACCTCCTGTGATATATAATTTCCGGTCGGTGATATTGTTCCATAGCCGTTTTGAAGCTTCGATGAATCCTTGATCCTGGCACAAGGCGGCGACATCTGCGACACCCGAATACAGGTAACCGAACCGCACGGCGTGTCCTACAGCCTCGTCTTGTTCCTTGATCGGTTTGTGGTCCTGGCTATACGGACTGGCAGGGCGCCCATCGGAGAGACGTCCCGCTTCCTCACAAAAATACTTCGCTTTTTCCAGGTATTTGGGATTACCGGTCACCCGGTACATTTTAACAAGCCCCATCTCGACAATGGGATGCCCCGAGGGCTGATGGATCTGTCCTGAATCTGTTCCGAAAACCTGACATACCAGGTCGGCATTCTTTATCGCGACGTCAAGTAAATGACGTTTACCGGTAGCATAATAATGAGCCGTGGCGGCTTCGTATAAATGTCCGCAGTTGTAAAGTTCGTGGCTATTGACTTTCTCCCAGCGACGGCTGCCCATCCAGCGCTGAAGGCGGTCACAACGATTGGTACGGCAAGTGTAAAGATAACCGTCCGGTTCCTGGGCTGCTGCTATCAGGTGGATGACACTGTCGAGATAATGGTCGAGCTGTGGGTCATATTGCACTGCCAGCACGTAGGAAGCTCCTTCGACTACTTTGTAAATGTCGGTGTCGTCAAAGGGAAAATCTCCCTGGTGTTCTCCGGTTTTCAGACCTGCGGCAAGAGCGAAATTGTCCAGACGGCCGTTGATTTCACATTGGTGAAAAGCCGTCGGGATGGATACTTCGCGATTTATACTCAGTTTAGGACTCCAAAAAGAATCCGCTAAATGGACTTGGGTGAAATTTACGGGTTGGATCGGATAATCGGTCACTTTTTTTTGACAAGCCACGAAATTCAGCATTCCGCAGAGTATAGATATGAATATTATTTCCCTCATAATTGTTCGGTTTACCTCTGCAAAAATAGAATAGGGGTAGGAAAACAAATATCAGAAATGTACGTTTTCATATCAATATTGTCCGGTAAGGAGAATTTTTTGGACAAAGGCAGAAAAAAATCGGCGCGACTTGCGGTTGCTGACCGGCACTTTGCTGAGCGGGTGTGCTTACCTCCTGTCGTACCAGGAGTCCCGCTTCGTTAGTTTCAGGTCTTTCAACAGACTGGAACGGACGTTGATCTGGAAATTGTAGGACTGGTGCGTGCCGAAGGGAATGCAGGAAAAGGTCATTTCCCAGCAATGCAGGTCGCGGGTGAGGTTGAAACTGGTAGCCGTCACTTCTTTCTGCTGGAAGTCATAACCGGTGCTGTAGCCTATCTTCCATTTCGGGGTCAGGGAAAAGTCGCCGTTGATACGCACCATCTGCGAAATGGTATTGCTGCTCAAAGGTTTTTTGGCTCCGGGAGCGGTATTGCGCGAATAATTCTTCGAATAACTGAACGTATAATCCAGACTGATACTCCAGGGAACATCGAAATCCATATATTCATCATAATGACCGTTCAGTCTATCGTTCTTTTCTTCTTTGTTTTTCCCGTTGTCCGAAGAGAATTGTATGCCCGAAGAAGCCGATACGCGGGTCAGACGTCCGATACCTCCATTGTACCTGTTGATTCTGACGGCATTGGCATTGATGGCATAAGGGTCTAACGTTCCGGTCAGGTTTATGTTGACTTTTTCATTGAATACTTTGGTCCGGGCCGATAACTGAATTACCGACCAGCGCATAGAATCGGCAAAGAAATTATAACTGGATTGTAAACGAAAGCTCTCCAATAGTTTTATTTTCTTATACTCTTCCTTGCCGGTGGTATCTTTGTCGTTCCGGACTTTCATTTCCAGGTTGTTGTCGAGGCTCAGGCTCAGGCTCCCCGATTCTTCGGCACCGGAAGGGGTTCCGTATAACTTGTTGTCGAATATAGAATATTCCTGATCGTTACCTTGTGAATCTGTGTAAGTTTTCCAGTATTTACTTTTAGGTACACCGATTTTAGGGGTATACGATACGCTGGCACTGGGGCGGATGACATGCCGGATGGCAAAAATTTTGCTAGTCGGTAAGAATTGATACATACCGTAAATCGTCGGGTTGTAAGAAAGAGACAGACTTGCGTTGTAATTGTGGGCGTAATGCAGGCCATATACCGTATCGACAGGGATATAACCCCCTCCCGGCATCGTAGAATCGGCTACCCAGTCGCCTTTACGGATCGAACTTAAATAGGCTACACCGTTATAAGTGAACGAGGGAGAAAGGGATAGGTCTTTTACAATATTGATGCTGGTACTCAATGGAATAGAATGTTTAAAACCATTTTGCCAGTCCCGGGCCATATTCTGGAAAGATTTTCCCAGTTCGGATTCCTTGGTCTGAATACTGTTACGTAACTCTGCATTGTAGGTGAAACCGATATTCTCATACCATTTTAATTCACCTACACGTTCTTTACGCCGAAAAGGATATACCTGGGATACCCGGAAGTTCAGGTTCGGAAAAGAAAGTGAGATCGAGGAGTCACGGCTGTTCTGGTTGTGGGTAAAACTGGCTGTGATATTGAACGGACGGTCGGGCCACTTTTTGCTCCAGGAAATACTGGATTGTTTACGTTGGTTGGCTATATCATTGATATTGGTGGCGTTATAATAGTTGTTTGTCGCAGAAGACATATCTACCGAAGCAGAAAATGTCGTATAAGGATTGGCTTTGGGATCTTGGGAATGTTGCCAGCGGATGGACCAGTCTTTGGACTGGGTATAGTCCGGAGTCCCTTTTTCACTGGTATGGTTCCGGCTCATCGAGAAATCGAAATTACCGCTGAATTTATACCTTTTTCTGTAATTCGAACCTACGTTGAGGCCCCACGACCCATTGGTATAGATCGTACCGGTAACCGTGAGGTCTACATAATCGTTGATAAACCAGTAGTAACCTCCGTCCCGCAAGTTGAATCCCCGCATACGTTCTTCACCGTAAGTAGGCATAATAATTCCCGAGGTTCCTTTTTTGGTGATCGGGAAGAATCCGAACGGGATAGCCAGAGGGAGAGGTACATCTTCGATGTAAAGATTGGCAAATCCCGAAACGACCTTTTTGTCCCGGATCATTTTGGCCTTGCTCAACCGTACGTAGAAGTGCGGATGATCGTGTTTGTCACAAGTGGTATACCAGCCGTCTTTGATACAATATACCGAATCCGACATTTTCTTGGTCAGCTTTCCCTGGACATAACCTTCGCCTTGTTGGGTGATGATCTCTTTGACAAATCCTTTTTCTGTCTTGAAATTATATTTGAGATCCAGACTTTCGAATTCCTGGCTACCGTCCTTGAATTTGGGTTTGCCGACAATCGTACCGCTACTGTCAGGAAGACCGGAAGCATAAGCCAGGCTGTTTTCCATATCTAATTCGATGTAGTCGGCTTTTAATTCCGTCGTCAGATATTTGACAAAGGCATTTTTATATAAAAAAGTTTTTTTATTGGGAACATCCAGAATGATCGAATCGGCTGCGTTGTATTCTACTACATCTTTAAAAAGAGGTTTCTCTGTTTTCGTACTATCCGTTTGGAGTGTATCGGATTGTACCTGTAGAGAATCCGACACAGTCGGACGGGGAGCTATTAAAGCCGAATCGGCAGCAGATAAACTGTCTCTGACCGATGCCGGACGTTTGACCGGGTGATGGACTTCTTTAATCACCGGCCCGGGAGTTTTATCTTGAACCGTCGAATCTGGTTGTACTGATTCTTGCTGCTTTCCCGCTGCTGTCTTTTCTTGCATTTCGCTGGCGGCAATATCTTTCCGGGCATGTGAAGACCGTGATGCTACGGAACATGCTGCCATCATAAAAATGATGCAAATCGTAAGAAATTGAAGTATATTTGCTCTTAGTTGCAATTTATTATACTATTTTTGTGATGAATAAACGCATTCCGGTCCTTGGATTCGGTTTGCAAATGTAAGAAATATTGATTGTTAATAGCTAGCATTCTTTTTAAAAAGTTTTAAATATCATGATAATTCGATACGGACTTACCGGAATATTGTTTTGGTTACTGGTAATATTTTCCGCATATGAATCTATGGCTCAGAAAGAATCGGGAAAAATCAAATGTATTTGTATTGATGCCGGTCATGGTGGATTTGCTAATAAAGAAGGCGATCCCGGGGCAATCGGTGCCCTTACTCAGGAAAAACACCTCACTTTGGGAATTGCTTTAAAACTTGGAAAGATGATCTCGGAACGCTATCCGGATATTCGGGTGGTGTATACCCGTACGAAAGACGTGCCTGTAGAGCTGAATAAACGGGGCAAGATCGCCAACGACTGTAAAGCCGATCTTTTTATTTCTATTCATATCAATTCCTGTAAAACCCCTTCTGTGCGGGGACTGGAGACTTATGTGCTGGGATCTACCCGAAACAAGGAAAATCTGGAAGTGGCGATGAAAGAAAACGCTGTAATCAGGCATGAAAAGGATTATGAAAAGAATTATGCCGGATTCGATCCGACAAGTCCCGAGTCTTATATTATTTTTAGTTTGATGCAGAATATCCATCAGGAAAAAAGCCTGGAACTGGCCGGTGCCGTACAAGCAGAGATGGTCAAAGCGACCAATCATAAAGACCGGGGGGTCAGACAAGCCGGTTATCTGGTACTGAAAGATGCAACAATGCCTGCCATCCTTGTCGAATCGGGTTTTATCTCTAACCGGGAAGATGAGAAATTTTTAATGTCGCAGGCCGGACAAACGAAGATCGCTACTGCTATTTTTAAAGGAATTGAAACTTATAAACGACAAGTAGAGAAAAAAAGTAGCGTGAACCGTTCCGGACAACCCGGGCCGGTAGTGGCATCGGATGGAAATCAGTCCGTAAAGGCTGCAGAAGTACAAAAAACGCAAGTTGCCGAATCCGGAAAAAACGAATTGTTTTATGCTATTCAGGTGGCTTCTGTTCCTTCGAAAGTCAAAACTCCTGCAAAGCTTTGTACAGGCGAGAAGGTGGAGGAAATAAATTCCGGAGGACGCTATCGTTATTATGTGGCTAAGGATAAGGAATTAGATGTAGTGAAGAAAAAACTTTCTTCCGTAAAGCGTAAGGTGAAAGATTGTTTCATCATTGCGATATATAATAATAAAGTAATTACTGTGGCAGAAGCCAGAAAATTGGAGTCGGAAAAATAAAAAGTAGTAAGATATTAAGATGTTATGGGAATGAAGGTTAAAAGAGAAGTGAAACTGGCATTAACAGCAATTGCTGCTGTTGTTATATTGATCTGGGGAATTAATTTTTTGAAAGCGAAAGCATTGTTCGACCGGAATAATGTGTTTTATGGTATTTATGACCGGGTGGATGGATTGAAAGTTTCCAGTAGTGTAATCTATCGGGGATATAGTGTCGGACAGGTCAGTGCCATACAGTTTACCGGTGAACGGTACGATAAGGTATTGGTACAGTTTACCGTGGGAAAAAAATTGCAGATATCTTCCAATACCATTGCTGCTATCCGTAGCGCCGACTTGATGGGCTCGAAAGCCATCAACCTCATCCCCGGAGATGCAACGACTTATGCCCAGAGCGGGGATACCTTGAGAACGGAATTGGAATTGGGTATCATGGAACAACTGAACAAACAATTGGAACCCTTGAAGAAGAAAGCCGAGACGGTAATGGTCTCTTTGGATACGGTATTGGTGGCTTTGCAGGAGATTTTTAGTGAAGATGCCAATGGAAATATCCGGGGATCCTTGAAAAGTGTCAGCCGCACACTGGATAACGTAGAGCATGCTTCCGGTACTTTGAACGATTTGCTGGCCAACGAGTCCTCCCGGATTTCTAAAATTCTCGAGAATATCAATAGCATAACCGGAAACCTGGAAAACAGTAATGCGAATATAACCCGTAGCCTGGATAATATTACCGGGATCAGCGATTCGCTTAAAGCGGTTAATCTGGCTAATACCGTTCGTTATTTGAATAGTGTTTTGGCACAGACCGATTCCATTGTCATGAAGATCAACCGGGGGAAAGGTACACTAGGGGGAGTGGTGAATGACCGTGATTTGTATTATAATCTGACGGCAGTGAGTGAAAATCTCAATAAATTACTGACCGAATTCCGGCAAAATCCAAAACGCTTTGTGAATCTATCTTTGTTCGACTTTTCTTCCGGTAAATCGACCCAGGATACTTATGGGATCGTGATTGCGGAATCGGAGGAACCCTTGGCCTTGGATTCCGAATTATACCGGAAATATCCCGATTTAAGGGAAATGCGTAAAAACGGGAAATATCTTTATTTGATCCAAACTTATAAGAATTTGAAACAAGCGGAGAAAGATTTGAAAGATGTTAATAAAATCTTTAAACAATCATTTATTGTTAAAATTCAATAAAATATTAATTTGAATCATTCTAAATAGGAGCGTTGCTGTTGTGGTGATTATTAACATAATGATATATATAATATGTTTGTTATGTTAATATGTTGCGAGAAACTTTTCCTTTAAGCTGAAACGATTAGGTTGGGGTACTCTCCTTTTTTTAACCTTTGAATGTGATAAATGGGGTATAGGTATTTTAATAAAAATAAATGATTTTGATGGAGTGTAATATATTTGTTATCAGATGGTTATATTTAATGTCTTGGTTCTTAGTTGATAAGCTTTTTTTGAATATAACCAAGTAAAATCCCATTTTTTTTATGATTTTTTTTTATGGAATTTAGCATGCTGAAAAGAGGCGGGTTGTGAAAAGTAAGAAACACCTGACTAACAATAGACTATGGAAAAGGAAGGTAAGAATATTTGGTTGAAATGTTTGTCTTTGATTCAAAAGCAAGTATTGCCTGAAAAGTTTAAGACGCTTTTTGAGCCGATACGTGCTGTTCGTTTTAAAGATGATGTACTGACAATTCAGGTTGCCAGTGCTTATGTATATGAAGTTTTGGAAGGGGAGTACATCGATATTCTGAAGAGTGCTTTGAAAGCGGTAATCGGCCCCAATGCAAAATTGGCTTATTCGGTTGTGGTGGAGAGAAGTAAACCTTCTGAGCCACTGACAACGACTTTAGCTTCTAATCCGGTAAGGAAGCCTGCAAGCAGCACGGTTTATCTGGATCAGACCGGTCACAGTACGCTGAAGAACCCGTTTGAACGGGCTTCCAATCAGATTCAGATAGATTCCCAGTTGAATCCTTCCTATACCATGGAAAGTTATATCGAAGGCAACTGTAACCGTTTGGCAAGGTCTGCCGGTATGGCTATCGCTCAGAAACCCGGAGGAACGGCTTTCAATCCTTTGTTGATCTATGGTGGTTCAGGGCTCGGAAAAACACATTTGGCACAAGCGATCGGTCTGGAAGTGAAACAGAATTTTCCGAATAAGGTCGTCTTGTACGTGTCGACCAATATCTTTCAGACTCAGTTTACAGAGGCGGTGCGTCGGAATGAAGTGAACGATTTCCTTCATTTCTATCAGTTGATCGATGTATTGATTTTGGATGATATACAAGAACTGGCCGGAAAGACCGGTACTCAAAATACTTTTTTCCATATTTTCAACCATTTGCATCAGTCCGGGAAACAGTTGATCCTGACTTGTGATAAGGCTCCGGCCGAATTGGAAGGAATGGAAGATCGTTTGCTGTCCCGTTTCCGTTGGGGATTATCGGCCGAGATCAAGGCGCCGGATTTCGATACACGTAAAGAAATCGTGTTGAACAAAGCCCGGAAAGACGGTATCGATTTTTCAGAAGAAGTGATCGAATATATCTGTAAATATGTCGATCATAATGTCCGGGAATTGGAAGGAGCGATGATTTCTTTGCTGGCTCAGTCGACTTTTAATAAGAGGGACCTGACGGTGGATCTCGTTAGAGATATCCTTGGAAAAATGGTGAAGAAACCTACGGAAGAATTGACGGTCGATAAAATCCAGGAAGTGGTTTGTGAACATTTTAATATTCCGTCGGAGCTTTTACAGACGAAAACCCGAAAACGTGAGGTGGTACAAGCCCGTCAACTGGCTATGTATTTCTGTAAAAACTATACGAAGTATTCTTTGTCGTATATCGGTAGCCAAATCGGTAAAAAAGATCATGCTACGGTCTTATACGCCTGCAAAGCGGTCACCGACCTGATCGAAACTGACCGGAATTTTAAGATCCAGGTGGAGGAAATTCAACGGAAATTGTATTGCCGGAATTAAAGCGTCATTGTTACTGAAGCCGCATTGTTCCAACCGGAATAGAAGAAGATTCGGTAAACTGAACGTTTAACTGCTGAGGTGCCCGATTGGAACAGAACGTTTTTAATTACTTCTCTCTGGAGGCAATAATTGAGTCCTTTTTTGTAATTGGAATGGAAGATCTGTACCGAACCGTCGAAGTAGTAGCCGAAGGCTTATATAAAGAAAAAGGAAGTAAGTTTCTGGCCTTTGTTTACCCTGTGGCTACCGAAGAACAAATTCGGGAAATTATTACCGGGATAAAAGAAAAGTATTACGATGCCCGGCATCATTGTTATGCCTGGCGCTTAGGAGCTGCTAAAAACCATTTCCGGATGAATGATGACGGAGAGCCTTCCTCTACAGCCGGCAAGCCGATATTCGGACAGATTCAATCTTTCGACCTGACTAATGTACTGATTGTTGTCGTGCGCTATTTCGGGGGAACCAAGCTGGGGGTATCGGGGTTGATCAATGCCTATCGTGAAGCTGCTGCCGATGCCATCCGGAATGCCGTCATCGTCGAAAAAACCGTAGATGAAATTTTGCGGATTCGGTTCAGTTACCTAGTCCTGAACGATGTCATGAAGGTGATCAAGGAGGAAAATCCCGAAGTCTTGGAACGCAACTTTGAATTATCCTGCGAAATGTTATTGGCGATCCGCCGAAAAGAACTCCCGAAACTAATAGAACGTTTGGAAAAAATCGATTCTTTAAGTATTATCGAAGAGTAATATTTTTTTAGAAAAAAAGCCATAAAAAATTTGCAAACTCCGATTTCCTCCCTATCTTTGCACCCGCGTTCTGAAAGAAACGACGATTCAGTAGCTCAGCCGGTAGAGCACAACACTTTTAATGTTGGGGTCCTGGGTTCGAATCCCAGCTGGATCACCAAAAGAAAAGCCAAAAGGCGTCAATAAAAAGACAAGTCCTACAAAATCAATGTTTTGTGGGACTTTTTTATTGTCTTTCGGCTACCTCGACCGCCACGAAAAGGTTACGGTTCAATCGAAAAATCGGGGTTGGATTGATAGTGGGCACTATAAAATAAATTTTTGTTTACACAATTTATTTTATAGTGCCGAAAAAGTCGCTTACCAGGCGTATTTCCTCCACGGACTGTTTACATGTGTCAGCAATTCATCGGCAGTACTTTTCATTACAGAATTGTATGCGCCCTTGCCGCCCCATAAGGAACGTCCGATAATATAGCTCATGGCCATGTCTTCCCACGAAGAGAACTCGGCATGTACCATATTATATGCGATGTCTATATATTTCCAGGCATCCGTTTCGGAAATATAGCCCATTTCACAACAAGCACGGGCAAGGAAGCAGATGCGTCCCGCATCCCAACCGGTAACACCGTAACGTTTTAAATCTTCCTTTTGTGCAATCACTTTGTAGGAAAGCAGTTCCTCATAGGTTTCCTGCAAGTTCTGAAACTGCCTGACAATTTTGTCGTAATCTTCTTGAGAAGTCATATGCTGCTGAAAGATTTCATCTTGCTCTTCCGGTTTGTCTAACAAAAATGCCTGATAAACAAAGGGGAAATAATACCGGTACCCTTTTCCGCAAAGGTAGTCCAATTCTTTACGGGCCGCTTCCGTAGTTTCAATACCCCACCATTCTCCGAGTATCTTGGGTAGTATATCGGAAATACCGGTTTCTACCGAGTTTTGATAAGCTCCTTGTTGAGAGGCATACATGGCTCCGACAGCAATCCTCTTGCATTGCTCGTCGCTCAATTTTGATTTGGGATTCAGGCACACCCCTTTGAAAGATCTGCGTATTTTTCTGATAAATGAATATGCGCTTTTCCCTTTTTTGAAAAGCCAAAAACCACCCACGACAGCAGCTATCGTAACGGATATCCAAAAATCGTTGTTCATATTGTTATCATGCTTTTTAAGGTTCCTATTGCTATGCTTCCCAACTTGACTGCTTCCAAGGCGACTCACCGTTCTCCAGCAAGAGTTTTATGATCTCGTATGCCGTTTCGCTGTCTGCCGGATCACCATGCCATACACCGCGTCCCAGGATGAAACTCCATCCGTATTCTTCCCATGAAGAAAAGTGTTCGAGTGCGGTATCTGCCGCTACCTGCATGGTCTGCCACATTTCGTTCTCACTGATGTAACCGCAAAGATATGCCCAGCGCCCCAAGTTCACCACACGTACCAAATCCCAGGCGATGGCGCTTTGAGGCATTTTCCCGGCAGGACACCAATTGTTTCTCTGCATTTCCTCCGCAATCAAACAGACGTCTTCCATCTTGCCGCCCTTACTACAACGCTCTTTTGCCGGTATATTTTCCAACCCGCGTTCACGAATTTCTGCCAGTATCCGATCCGCTTCGGCATGATGTCCCTCTTCAAGCAACCATCTCACGATATCCAGTGTACTTTTCCGGTCCGTTACATTCCACCATTCCCGAAGTGTACATTTGATGCTGTCGATATCGCTTTCACAATCGATTGTATCCACATTTTCGTCATTGTATACTAACATGGGTACACCGAAGGCCAGCAGACGAAGTTGTCCTGCATCCAGTTTTCCCTCACCGGATCTGTGGATACTCCAGCCTTCATCCGGATCGCCTAAATCATAAAAGTTCTGCATCATCTGTTGGGCAAATGTCATGTTTTGCCGGCCTGCTTCCGCTACCGTTTCCATGTCTATTCCGGCTGCTTTCAACATTGCCTCCTGCTGTGCTTGCATTTCAGCCATATTGGGAATACCGGCCGTCATTTGTGCCATTACCTGTTCCTGTATACCCTCCGGCATCTGGAATCCCGGAATGTTTCCGAACATGGATTGTGCCTGTTCCATTGCTGCCTTTACTGCGGCCTCTTGTGCCGCCTTTGCCATTTCCTCAGGACTTTGAGATGTCGTTTTTTCTTTTGTCATATCGTTTAATTCTTAATGATGTTAATAAATTATCCTTCGGCTCCTGCCGCTAATAGAATTTCTGTAATCTCGTTGTAGCCATGCTCGCCGGCATAATATAATGCTGTCCGTTGAGAATTGTCTGCCTGATTCACGTTCGCCTGGTGTTCCACGAGAAGTGCGACAAATTCATTGTTACCCTCTCTGGCTGCGAGAATAAGCGGGGTTTCTCCATTTTCGTTTTGTCTGTTGACTTGTGCATCGGTTGCTATCAGGTCTAAACCTATAAACTTGTTTCCTGCCCATGCAGCAAAATGCAAAGGTGTGTTTCCGTTTGGCAGGGCCTTGTTTACGTCTGCACCGGCATCAATCAACAGTTTTGCTACTGTAAGATTCCCTTTCATGCAGGCAATGATCAACGGTGTTTCCCCTTCATCGTTCGGTGTGTTCAGCATGTTGTCCGAAGTGGTAAGCAAGGTTCGGACTGTTTCTGACTGCCCGTTGAAAACTGCCTGATGGAGGGGCGTATTACCACGAGTATCGCTTGTCCCTTCTGCAGATAGGCATGTCACCACCTCCCGTAGTCCGTGAGCTGTAGCATAGTCTATCGCCTTGTGTCCCGAATTGTCGGCAACTTCTGTATCTGCTCCTTGCTCTATCAGAAACAAGGCTGCATCGGTGCGCTTGTTATCGAGGAGGCAGATTAAAGGGGTACGCCCTTCCTTGTCTGTGGCATCCAGCTCCGCCCCATATTGTACCAGTTTTCCTATTATTTCCTTGTTTCCACTCCTGGCAACCGCATGCAAGGGTGTTTCGGAACAGTTATTTGCGATGGAAACATCCGCATCGCTGTCAAGCAGAAGACTTACAATATCCCGGAATCCTTTCAGGCACGCATAATACAACGGAGTATTACCCTCCGCATCCCGTTTGTTTACATCAATTCCTCCTTTTTTCAGGAATATCTGTACAATGCTTTTCTGACCGTTACGGCACGCATTTAAAAAAGTCATGTTATTATCCATACTCAATCATATTTCAATAAAAACTTTACAAGGGACTCGTCGTTCTTTTCCGTTGCGATATCCAAGGCTGTCTTTCCTTCATTGTTCACGGCATTCACATCCGGTTTGCCGAAATCCATGACCAAACCGACGGCTTCTTTTGCTCCTCTTTGGGAACTGCCTGCGATGTAGTGCAACAAGGTATTGCCCCATTTGTCTTTTGCATTTATATCCGCACCGGCTTCAAGCAGGACCTCAAGTATATCGGCATCTTCCTCCGTGCAGCAACGTCCTCCGTAAGGATATGATCTCGGCAGGACGGCAAAGCATGGAATGTTCCCGTCCCAAAAGCGTCCTCCATAGAGGTTCATTGCCGGAGTCTGTCCTTGCAGATTAACTGCATTGACATCAGCTCCGTTCTCTACGAGATAGCGCACTGCCCAATTTCCTAACTCATACCCTGCTTCCCGACAGGCAAGAGACAAGGAGGTGTTGCCTTCTTTATCGGCAGGATTTTCCGGATGCCATCCGCATTGCATCAGGCATCGGAGAAGATGCAGGCATTCTTCTTTCTTTTCGCTACCCTGCTTTCTTTTCTTTAACCACACGGCAAAAGCCGTCCGTTCTTCCGAGTCTCTGAAGTCCGGATCAGCCCCGCTCCTTAACAGAATCTCTGCAGCTTCGGCATTATCCCATGACAAGGCACAGGCCAAAGGAGACTTCCCTTTGAAATCATGTAACTTTTCATCCTCGCATATGGTCTGTAATTCTACCCCCGAACGCAAGATGGCATCCAAGGCTGCCATATCCTTGTACCATAATGCCTGAAAGACATTCAATCCTCCGGCAAGTGCAGAAAGTTCATCTGTTTCTGGATCTTGACCGGACAATAGTGCGCCGATCCGTCGTGCCCCTTCTTCCATGGCGATGTCGAAAGCGGTCTTTCCGATGTTATTCTTGTCTTCCGGATCTATTTGTCCGTTTTCCAAAATACGTTTTGCGGTGGAAAAACATAGCTTGTCTGCTTCCCGCAGGCTTTCCAGCTTTTCGTCAGTTTCCCGTTTATCTCTTTCCGGATACCACCGTTCGGAAAAATCCGCTATCCGTTCCTCTGTACGCTTGATATCGTATGCAATGTCTCCGGCAGATTGGCAAATGGCGTGTAGCACGTTGTCGCCGTTTGAATCGGCAGAATCGATGCGGTTGCCTGACATCAAAAGGGCATCTGCCATCAGGAAATGCCGGTTACGTACTGCTTCGATCAGGGCGGTCGTGTTTTTCCCCGAACGTAGTATTCTTACTCCTTTGGAAAGCAGTAGTCCGGCAATCTCGGCAAATGCCGCTTCTTGCCGGCAATAATTGTGTTTTGCCAACACACATAGCGGCGTGTCTCCGTCGTCATTCTTTACATTTACATCCGCACCACGCTCCAACAGTATGCGTACCGCCTCCTCATCGGCAAATGTACAAGCCATATGCAGGGGTGTGGCATTTTTCCGCATTCCGTTCCTACTGTCAAGCGGGATATCCCTATATGCTGCGTGGATAGCAGATTCCGGAGTTTTGCTTGTATGCAGGCCGTATATTTCTTCACAGGTTATCATTATCGTTTTCTTTATGTATCAATTTCTCGATATGTTTGTATTTGCCTCCCAAACGGGCGGAAATGGTCTTGACTTCACTATGTAAATGTAATCTGAAAGCCGTTTCCGCTTTTAACCGCAACAGTTGCCTGTATGCCAAAGATACCGGAATACCTTGCGGCATGGGATAATAAGGATGCCCTTCGTCATAATCATAACGGAGGAAGGCTTCGGGTAACTCTGCCATGCGGATTGTATCCCCTCCGGACATAAGCTGTTCCGCCTCACAAAGCAGCCTGTAACATTCGTCATGCCACTTTACCATGAAGCAACATAGCGCTTTGTTGTACAACAGCCTGAAATCCTTGTTCGGAATATGGTTGAAACACAAATAAGCCGCAGGGTAAGCTTTGCAGGACAGAAGTGATATTCCGGCAGAGAACAACTCTTCCGCTTCGCTGCCGGTTATTTGGGGTGTATTGGTAAACAGTGTCATGGGCAGGCAGGATTATTGTTCTATCTCAACTTCACCGGCTTCGTTAGTTTTAAACGGCACGGTGTAGTAGTTCGTCCAAATGTGTTTTCCTCTGGCCTCCTTGGGTTCGTCTTTTTTAATAAAATTGAGCTCGAACATCTGGCGCAATTGCCGATACTCCTGTTTGTAGTCATCACTCCATTTCTTCCAGCGGTCTTCGTAATCTTTGGGGACGGGACGCATATACAGCATATATTTTTCCACCGATTTGAACTCATATTGTTTGCCTTCTTCCTGAAGGATTACCAATTCACCACCACTGGCAATGTTGTGCCGTATTTTCTCGGCATTCATTCCGTCAATCTCAATGGCTGTCGTATATTCATAAGAGTTTAATACGGATTTTCCTTTTCTCGGTTCTTCGGGTACAAATTCACCATCCGTATAATTGATGGTCAGATTATAGTCATTGTCCTCCTTGTCGATGTAATCCACGCTGATTTGACTCAATACGTTTTCCAATTTGCGTTCTTTCCAGTCTTCTTTCCATTCTATGCGGTAAATTTTACATTCGTTTATATCCACATGGGCTTTTATAAGTTCCTTTATTTTAGCAACACCTTCATCGGAAGCCATTGCACAATCATTTGCAGACGAACAGGAAGAGATAGAGATGGCTGCAACTAATGCCACAAACAGGTTCTTCAATAATTTTACATTCATAATTCTTTAAGTTGTTTTTTATATAAATGGGGAATTGATTAGTTGAATAAAGAACGAAACTCTTCGAAGTCTTCCTGCGATGCAAAATACTTGGTTTCGAATACGATGTATTTATCAGGAAGACTTACCTTAAATTGGTTTTCTTCGTTATCGTCTTTTATATAGCTGATGTCGGAAATAAGGAAAGAGTTGTATTCGATTTTGCTTTTATTTACCTCAGGATATGTCACCCGTCCTTTATCCACGGTAATGGTTCCTCCCTGTGCTGCCAGCACCCGGGCCTTACGAATGTCAAAGTATGTCATGATAAGCAGTAGTACACCGCCAATAATCAAAATCGTGGAAAAGACTGCTGGAGAGAGGATGACCGCCCGCCTGATACGTAACCCAAAAGGGTAAATCAAAGGTACGACGATCATACCTATCCCAAATGCCAGGCTTGACCATTGGTTTGTCCAGGCACTTGGGGGGGTGTAACTGAAAGTTTGATGTACACTCTTGAATTTTTCGGTTGTTTTTGTTGTTTCCATACTGTTTTATATTTTTAAAGTTGATGTAATCAGCGCATCTGTTATCAGGATATTCTCTGAAATACAAGAAATATTTTTTAATGCAGCTTTCGCTTCCGTTATGTTTCCGCTTTTCACTTGTGAGGAGATCCATTTCTTAATTTCCGGAAAGACAGTATATTCCGTGACTTCCCAATCAGGAACGCAGCCATGGATCAGGGTGTCGAACACGAAATCGCGAATGCCCTTTTTGGCCATTGTTTCGCCCAACCGTTTCATGTTCGCTTTTTCATAGCCGAGAAGTACACAACCTGAATATACGAAGAGTATATCGGAAGCCCGGACGGTGCTGTATGCAATACATTTGATTGTCGCTTCTATCAGACATAAAAGCAGATTCGTTTTTAGATAGCGTTCGCTTCGTCTCATGGAATATCCGGCATAAAGTGCCTGAATCGCATGGCTGAGAAAAGATTCACTCGTTTCTGCCAACAAGCGGGTGTTATCCGGAGCTGTGAACTTACCTATATGACCGTTTCTTTCCAACTGCCTGATGCGGTCTCTTTTTACAAGGGCAACTTGAAGGTTTTCAACCATAACTTTCCGCCAGTTCTGCCAGGTGGATTTCCGGTCACGGGTATTGGCGAATGTGATTTCCATGTAACCGTCCGACACGGACGTCGCGATTTCCATTGTTCCGCTGCGGGCTGTCATATCGGAAGTTTTGTCCCACTTTGTTCCGTCTACCCTAATTTCTCCACCGAATAGTCCGGCAGGAATCGGCAGGACAGGGACAGATACTTTATTTTCTGTTATCCACAAGTATATGGCAGAAATATTATAAACATTCTCTTCGTTTCGGGCGGCAGTCACTCCGGCATCCTCCCAGACAAGAAAGCTGCGTCTGTCATATTGTATGGTCTTGCCGTTGTCATCTTGCATGGTCTGATGGGTAAATACGACTTTCTCTTTGCCGAAAATATCTGTCATGGCCGTATATGACAATGGTAGGCCGACATTTTTCCCGTTTATCTTTAATATGCCTTCCGCAATCTCCACACCATCTGTCTCCGGCAGATCGGGACTTCCTCCTTGCTTTTTATTCTCCTTTGCCGACAACCGTGGTTGGGTAACCGGCAGCTTTCCGCACGGAGGTGCAAACATCAGAGTTATATCTTCTGAAATAGGAGGTAATAAAAGGTCTATGTCCGGATAAGGCTTTGGGTAATTGAGCCAGTATCCCAATTTATTCGGACGGCTTGCCGTACGAAGGAAATGCCAAAAGTCTTCCGGCAGACTCAGTATGTCATCGGTATGCTGATGCGTATTTACTACGATAGTACCGTCAGGTAACGCATGAATCTTTTTGAATGATTCGCTACCGAACACACCGGGGCGGATGCGCAATACTTCATCTGTCCTCCGGTTCCAGAGACGGGCATAGTCGGAGCGGTTGCCATTGTCGCTGTTACCCTCTACCAAAATCCAGTCCTCCTGAAATAGGTGCAATCTGAATAAACCATCCCCAATGTGATGTAACGGAGCGATACGGCATCTTCGTGTCGCCATATCGAGATCAAGCAATCCCGGTTCCAACCATATTCCGCTATTGTTTCTTGCATTGTATTCGTGCAGCGAAATCATGCGTGCGGTGTCCGGTACGGGTATGCAACCTTCACGGAACGTTTCATACCCGAACATGGAGAAGGGGAGGGTGGTATATTTCCCGTTATCGTCATATCGGATGATGCCCGATTTGTAATAACTCCCCATTGTTATATACAGCGTTCCTTTCCCGTCTATCCCGAAACCGGGAGGATACATCAAGCCATCCGGCAATATAATACGGCTTACATATTTTACTCCCTGTTCCGTCATTGTATGAATGATGACACTTTTAGCATCTCCCAGGCAGAGATAAGGTCCGTACCATCGAAACTCATACTTATCATAGACACTCAAATCACACAGGCGCGACCATTTGTCCGCCTCCAACGGGTTCTTTCCCCCAATAGGCATTTCTCCCAAAGAGGTAGAATAAAGTGCGGCATAAAAGTCCAGCTCCTTCGAGTATCTGAAACTGTGGATTTTCCTCGTTTTGAATTTTACAGGCTGAAGAGGTACAATACGCAAATCGACTATGAATGTTCCCAACCATTGCTCTTCATCTTTCGGCTTCCATTCTCCATAGGCGCAATATCCGGCAAAACCTCTTACGATGTAACAGATGCCGTCATCCGGCCATTCCATTTTTTCACGGGGCATTTGCTTTCGTGGATTGATATGCCGGGCTGTAATCCCAAAATCACGGTGTGGTTGTTTGAGAAGTTGGCAATATTGACCATACTTCCTGCATTTTTTCTCAAAGGTCTGCATTTCCGTTTGTGGAAGCAACTCCAATAGGTAAATCTCATCACCGTCCAAGTCATAGAGAGCGTATCCGCAGGCGGTAAGTTCCTGCCCCAAGGCGGCTATACCCGCTTCATGCGAAAGACAGAAATATTGGGTTATGATTTCATCAAAACGCTTGTCTTTCAATATGGGAACATCTTTTCCCCATCTTTTTCTCATTTCTGCCAGCGTATCTTCTACATCTCCATCATCTTTGCGTAGGTCAAGGGCTTTATTGCGGACTTCTTCCATCCGATCATTCTCATACAGCTCCATTTCGCTCTTAATCCATTCCACCACAGCCTTTCCGGATATTCCTTTTGTCGTATATATACCGGCAGGTATTTTGGAAAACCGGATACCGTTAGTTGAGAGTTTGTGCATCAGAAGTACAAGTTGGTCGGGAGTATAAAGTTCATTCTTCATTAACCATTCTCCATTACATACAAGAAAACCGTCTTCTTCGTTCCAGTCTCCATGAATGCTGTTGTCACCGTTGCACACGTGAATTTGATAACTTGTGAAACGGGTATAGTCATGAAAAAGAGATTTCGGTCCGAATAATCGGACTGTCAGAATAAACCACGTTTGTTCGTCTCTCTTGCCGTCCGATACGGGAAACATTTCCCCGTCGGAAGTAAAATGGAAAGATATACTCCATTCAAAATCATCAGGGTAAGGAATATTGGCCTTTGCCAACCATTTTGTGCTCACAAGAGTGGGGATTATCTTCTCGTAATAATCGGTAAGTTCCCGGTTCAGTTCATGCAGATGCTTCTGTTCCGGCAATAGCAGTACAATGCGATACAATATATGGAGATCTCCCGGCCCTTGTTCCATAAGGGTATGGGCAAGTTTTGACAGATAAGCGATGGCACAAGAATCTGGAGACAAGGCCAGTAAAGCTGTACAATACCAGAACCTTATAATGTCGTAATCGAAAAGTCCGGTCATGCAATAATTTTCCAGTTCTTGTGCTGTGGAAGGTAGGCAGGGATAGCCTTGTAGAAAATCTGCCACTATGCGGATAAGTTCTCCGTCTGCCACATACGGTTGCATGCGCAATAATTCTTTTCTGTCGGTAGGGGCATGAATATAAGAATCGAGCGCAGAGTTAAGCCGGTTAATTTTATCAGACAGCGTCACATTGCAATTTGCCGGTGTCGGTATGCGGATTTTGTTACCGGCATGGTATCCGGCATGTTTCTCGTTTTCATAAACGTACGGTATACAGTCGGTGAGATACCATTTCCAAAATTCCCTGTTCGATTCGGGATTGATTTCCGATAAGTCTGCCGCACCTCCATTGCAGGAAAGACTTGCTAAAAACGCTGCATCCCATTCGTCGGAGGCAAGTTCTTCATCATTTTCCGCAACTTCTTCATAATCGTTACCGTCTGTTACTGTATATGCAGCCTGTACAGCTGCCATGCCTGCCATAAGTGGGGCAAAATCGGTTCCATAGTCGCGTCCTTCTACAAGACTGGAAGTGTAGTCCGCTATTCTCGTTATTTCATCCGGATTTGTTTTTTCCTCTAAGTAATGCTCCGCTTTTCGGAGCAATGCAATAATTTTATGGCTTTCTCCGGAATATCTTCTCCAAATCGGTAAGACTTTAAGCGCACACAATATACCGATTCTTCCTGCTATACGGGGAGACCGGAATGCCCGTAAAATTTTATATCTTGACGGGCGGGACAGGTGACCTTGGGGCGAGCTGGAAATTTCTCCCAACCCTTCTTTTATCAATTCCTCCGGAAAAACGGGTACTTCAGTTGCCTTTTCCGGCAAGACAAAAGCGATAATTTCCCGTTCGGGATTTTTATATATGGAAAGAATCATATCCAGATACCAGTGCCAATACTCTTTTCGTTTTCCTGTATCACCGTTTCTTTCCTTGACAAAAGGATTTCCACCTGAATAGACAATTGATCCTATGAAATCAGCATTCCAGCTTTCAGGATCGAAAGATCCGTCATCTTCTCCGCAATAATCCTCTATGTTCAATATAGACGCTGCATCATAACATACTGTATATCCAAGCATCACGATAGCCCAACCTACGGTTGCATCCGTTTCCTTATGATTATCTTCCACATGAATCCTCAATTTCTCTGTTTCTGATAATATAGCTTCGGCAGAGTTTTCAGCTTTATACAGATAGTTGTTTATGCAGGAGAGTACTTGTGCATGAACGTTGCTTTGCTTTCCGACAGAAAAATAAATCTTCTTGCAGCACTCGCATTGTATTTTCTGTATGACACGTATATTACCGATCCGTTTCATCAAATCAATCCTTAACGGTAAAGGCAAATGTCCCAGACTGCTTTGATCGACCCACTCTTTTAATCTTTCTATTCTATCTGTTATTGTGTCTTCATCAGGATGGAGTTTCGGGAAGGTGTATTCCCGTTTGGATTTGGGGAGTCCTGCGTACAGCCGGCTATAATCAATGTAGGTGTGAGGAGAATAACGGTCGTGAAAAATCGGCAGCCGGAAGTCCGATGCTTTTATATAGGCGTTCCCGTTTCCGTCCAGGCTTATCCCAGGTTCTTGAGATAGCATCGGGGCAATGACCGGATTATCAGCATATGCTATCCGTATATATTGCTCACCATCCTTTTTTTCTTCGTACAGGACGATACTTCCATGCTGTCTATGTACCTTGTCCATATCTCTGGCAGTTAAATTATGCGCCAAAGATAAACAACATATTAAAATTTGAACGATTGTTCAGAAAAAAATATCTTTTAAATATTACTAAAAGGAATCAGGCTTTCAGTAGCGAATATAAACTATCAAATTTGTCCTTCAATTCTTCTACGTCCAGACCGTTCAGGAACGATTGCTCATAGGACATGCCCAAGAACACCTGACGGAACAGTGAGGCAGTTTTTTTCACGTCCGTATCTTGCTTTATTTCACCGTTATTCTTGGCTTTTTGTATTACCTTTCTCCATAACTCATGCTCCTTTTGGAAGGTATTCTCCATTTTTTCACGGACTCCGGGATAGTACATCCTCACTTGAGAAAGAAAATGGAAGTAGTAGAAGTTGGGACAGCAATCATTGTTATCCACACTGCATTCCACCAGTTTGACAATACGGTTCATGGCTGTTCTTACTCCTGCCACATACTGGTCGATAAATTCCGCAAGTGTTTCTGCCGGTTCTGCGAACTTATTGGACGGCGTCTGCATTTGTATGGCATACTTGTCTGCCACCGCCATGAACAGGTCGAGTTTGTGGGGAAAATAATACACCACCCCTGTCTTTACCACTCCGCAGGCTTTCGCCAGCGTGCTGATACTCGCCTTTTCGTAATTCATCTTCAGAAACACCTTAAATGCTTTATCTATCACTTCTTCTCGGTTGGTAATCATATCGGGTTGTATTTTTTTATGTTTTTTTGCGAAGATACGCTTTTTATTTTGAAGTTTTTGTATCGGGATGCTATTCTTTCTTGCCGGTAAGCCACTTCACGCCATCTTCTAGCCACTCGTTCCCTATTCTTTCCTTTCCCTTTGCGCCATAGCCTTTTACCTCTATTTCCGTGCCACAATTAACCTGATTATATCACAATTCCCCACACGGCTGAAAGAGGAAGATCTTACAGGAGAGTTGCAGGTAGCACTGGCACAGGGTAAGGCGACCTGCATCAAGGGCATGACCGACAACGAGGGGAACTTGTTCAGTGCTTTCGTCCGTGCCGACTACGAGCGGGCGAAGTTTGATTTTTTCAAATGGGATCCGGACAAGAACAAAAAGCAGGATCAGTCGCAGCAGGCGCCCGTCTGTCAGGAAGGCACAAGGCAGGCAAACACCGTCAGCCGGAATCACCCGGTACAGAAAGCCGATAAAAAAGGAGTATCCATTTGACCATTCACATGAATAATATGATTTCGGCGAACTCTTTCGGTTCCTTACAGCTAAGCCCATACATTGGTATTGAAAGAATAAAAATTAAGCTTTATTTAGTTTTTCGTATTAATTTTCTACATTTACAGGTTCATAAGGGGAAAGATATAGAGAATTGAACGGAGAGTCTGCTCTCCTATTGTCGTTTTGAAAAGCCGATGAATAAACTCGTCAGAAAACTATTAAATAAATATTCATGAAACAACAATTGGTAGATAAAAGTTCTCGTATCGAAGTTGTAGACGCTTTGCGTGGTTTTGCGGTAATGGCTATTCTCTTGGTACATAACCTGGAACATTTTATTTTTCCGGTTTATCCTGAAAATTCTCCAGGTTGGTTAAATGTATTGGATCAGGGGGTTTTGAACAGTATTTTTGCTCTTTTTGCCGGAAAGGCCTATGCCATCTTTGCATTGTTGTTCGGATTTACCTTTTACATGCAAAGTAACAATCAAAAAAAGCAAGGGAAGGATTTCGGCTATCGTTTTCTGTGGCGTCTGGCGTTATTGGGTGTATTTGCAACATGGAATGCCGCCTTTTTTCCTGCCGGAGATGTATTGTTGTTGTTTGTTGTTGTCGGGGTTGTTTTATTTCTTACCCGGAGCTGGAGCGACAGGGCTATTGGGGTCGCCGCAGTTGTCTTACTCCTGCAGCCTGTCGAGTGGTATCATTACATAGCCAACCTGATCAATCCGGCGCATCGCTTACCGGATTTGAAAGTTGCTGAGATGTACGGGGAAGTGGCGGATTACACCAAAGCGGGAAATTGGAGGGATTTCCTCCTGGGTAACGTTACTTTGGGACAAAAAGCAAGTTTTTTATGGGCGGTAAATGCCGGACGTTTCGTACAGACTGCCGGATTATTTCTGTTAGGTTTTTTTATCGGCAGAAAACAACTTTTCATGACGAATGAAAAGAATATAGTTTTTTGGACAAAAGTACTCATCATTTCTGCTATTTCTTTTGCTCCTTTATACACCTTAAAGGAACTGGTCATGGAAAATGACCCAATCGTGCAGCAAACTGTGGGAACGGCATTCGATATGTGGCAGAAGCTGGCTTTTACTTTGGTTTTAGTGGCTTCGTTTATTCTGCTTTATCAACATAAAAATTTCAGCAAAGCAGTCGCCGGTTTGCGTTTTTATGGTAAAATGAGCCTGACCAATTACATCTCTCAATCCATAATAGGTGCTTTCATTTATTTCCCTATAGGTCTGAATCTTGCCCCTTATTGCGGATATACCCTTAGTTTATCGGTCGGCTTTTTGATATTTCTGTTACAACTGAAATTTTGTAAATGGTGGCTGGCCAGGCATAAACAAGGTCCGTTGGAATATATCTGGCATAAATGTACCTGGATAGGAACGGGTAAATAGCCGAAGACTATAAACAATCCTCCGGCATGATTTTCTGCCGGAGGATTGTTGTTTGGGGGTACTTTAATCGAACTGTAAGATGACGTCTGTCTTTTCGCTGCAGAATGAAAGCCTGTTTTTAAGAAATAATCCGTTTTCTCTGGGCCTGAACTGTGAGGAGGATATGACGAAACAGGATCCGGTCCGCATTGTTTCAGGGAAATGAAACAGCTGCGGGTTCCTTTAGCTGTGATGCGATAGTTCCGTCTGAATCAAAAGCGACTGACTTTACCATGTACTTATTTTTTGTTGATCTCACGGATTACCCGGCAAGGATTACCTACTGCCAGACTATCGGCCGGAATATTTTTGGTTACGACACTTCCGGCTCCGATTACACACCCTTTGCCGATAGTCACTCCGGGTAATATGATCACACCGCCACCGATCCAACAACCGTCTTCGATAGTCACAGGAAGTGCATAAGTACGGCAGAAATAGGCAGCTTGATCCGGAGTCCAACCGGGAGTGAGCCGTTCGGACAACTCGATAGGATGGGTTGCTGTATAGATTTGTACATTGGAAGCGATTAAAACATGGCTACCTATGGTGATTTTATTACAATCGATAAAAGAACAGTTCATATTGACAGATACATTGTCGCCGATATGAATATTACAACCATAATCACATAGGAACGGAGTACCGACAGATACGTTGTTACCGATACTGCCGAACATTTCTTTCAAGACTTCCTGTTTTGTTTTTTTCTCTTCGTAAGGCAGGGCATTATAGCGTGCCAACAATTGGCGGGTTTTCCCTTTTTGTGTGATAAAAATAGGATCATGACAGTCGTACCACTCACCGGCCATACATTTGTCTAATTCTGTTTTCATGTGAATCGATGATTTATTTCAGATTATAATAGACAAATGTATGGGAAATATCTTGCTTCATTTTTGATATAGATCAAAAAGATAGATGGCCGGCAGAAACGGCCGGGTCTCCAATCCCGGATACTGAAGACGGACAAATACAGAAATAATGCTGCTTTTTCAGCGATAAAAGTTCCGATAACTTAAAGATTTTTATTTACAGACGTCGATCCATTGGATAGCCAGGGCGTATCGGAATAATTCGTCACAATGCAATTCGATGGCTGAATTGCTACTGCCGCAGGCCGGAAAAACGGTGTCGAATCTTTGCAGGGAAATATCCAGGTAAGTTCGTACGTCTTCAGGATTAGCGAAGGGGCAGACGCCTCCGATGGCATGGCCTGTCGATTCTGCCACTTTCTCAGGACTTAACATTCTGGCTTTCATTTTGAAGAAATGTCTGAATTTACTGTTATCGATTTTTGCGTCTCCGGCAGTGACGATCAGGATACAATGATTTTCGTCTTCGCCTTGGAAAGAGAGGGTTTTAGCTATACGTGCCGGTTCGACGGACAATGCCTGTGCGGCTAATTCGACGGTTGCACTGGACACTGGAAATTCCATGACTTCTTTTTCACGACCCAGGGTGGCAAAATAAGCTTTGACTTTTTCTATTGACATGATTTTATTTTTTTCGATCGTTATACGTGCTGATCGGTTGTTTTCGGAAAGCAAAATTAAAGAAATAGAAGATGGAATGAAACGAAGAGATTGTTTTTTACTTACCATATTGCTGCTGACAACAGTGAATCTGAAAATTTCTACTTTATGCAATATAGGTCAATTTTACTATCTTTGTGATTTCGATCGTAGGGCGTTATTATGAAGAGATATGGTGCCGATAGAGATAAAGAGATCCAGAGACTACTGCAAGAAATGCCGGAGGAAGGGTTTCGTCTGCTGTTCGATGTGTATCATATGCAATTGTGTGTGTATGTCGTACAGTTGACCGATTCTTTCCAATTGGCCGAGGATATTGTTCAGGATTTCTTTGTCGCTTTCTGGGAAAGAAAATATTATCGCGCCATTACCGGCAATTTTCGTAGTTATCTGTATACTTCCGTACATAATGCAGCATTGGCTGTTTTGAAGAAGAAGAAGCTGGTGCCGATGGAATTACTGACAGGAGTCCCGGTGGAGATTCCACAGGAGGCTGTCCTGGAAAGGGAAGAACTGGAACGGCAGGAAAAAGAATTGATGCTGAAATTGGAGAAATTACCGAAGCAAGAAATAGCTGCCATCAAAGCGGTTATCCTGGAAAATAAAAAATGTGTGGAAGCTGCTTTGGAACTCGGTATGTCGGTAAATACCTTAAAGACACATTTAGCCCGGGCGTTGAAAAAATTGAGAAAAGATTATCATCTCTCCTTTTTATTTTATTCGTTTTAATAAATATTAACATTTTACTTGTCATTCATTCAACTACTTTTTCACTCTACAATATAAAAAGAGTGAATAATGACTAATGAAAAACAACAAAATAGAAAAACTTTCATCGATTGTTACCGGATCGGACGTTCGTTGGAATATATGGATCGTTATGACCAGGAACAGGCGTGGAAAAAATTGAATTCCGCCATACAAAGAAAACGCCTGCATCGCCGGATCTCTTATATGTCCTCTGTCGCGGCTATGGTTGCCATTGCTTTTACTTCATTTTATTTGTGGCGTGGTGAAGATCAGGCTCCGGCAGAGAAGTTGGCCGATGCTCAGGAGACCGTTGGACAGAGTGGGCGTCCCGGTGTTATCCTGTCGCTGTCTGATGGCCGCCGGATCGATCTTTCTGCCCGGGAAGGTAAGATCGGGGCAGGAGAAGAGGTGGTGAATCATCCGGAAAACAAACAATTGTTCTATGCTGCGGATCAGGGCGGGGAGAAGATCAGCCGGATGAACCGGCTGGATGTTCCTCAGGGAGCTGAATATCATTTGGTGCTGTCCGACGGGACACGGGTGTGGATGAATGCCCGCTCGCGTTTGGTTTATCCGGTGGCTTTCGGCGATACCCGGGAGGTGGAGCTGGAAGGGGAGGCCTATTTCGAAGTGACCCGGGATGAAAACCGTCCTTTTATTGTACATGCCGGTCAGGTTGCTGTCAAAGTGTTGGGAACAGAGTTTAATGTAAATACCTGCCGGAAGCAAAAGGTACAGACAGTGTTGGTAAAAGGAAGCGTACAGGTGGAGAACGGCGGAAAACGGGAGGTGGTGTTACGACCGGGCGAGCTGGCGGAAACCGTGGGGACACAGATCCGGGTCACTCAGGTGAATGTACGCAAATATACGGCCTGGCGTGAGGGAGTATTTTATTTCGAAGAGGCTGAGTTGGAGGAAATTATGACGGAATTGGCCGACTGGTATTGTGTACAGGCTGTTTTTACCGATCAGACGGTCCGGACGCGTAAATTCAGCGGAGTACTGGAGCGGAGCGAGACCATAGAAAACGTGTTGAAAAAGATAGAACGTACCACCAGTGTACATTTTACTATCCAACAAGGTATTATTCAAGTGAAATAAAAAAAGAAACCGGAAAAGGGCTGCCACCCTCTTCCGGCGGAGATCAAACTATCATAGCAAATAATAGTATTAACCAATTCACAAATTTATGAAAAAAAAAGAAATTGTACGATTTCCCAGGTCCGGGAAATTAAGGCAAATCGGAAGGATGATGAAATTAATGGTTTTATTTATGATTTTGGGGTGTGTGAGTGTATCGGCCAGGTCGGTTGCACAAAACCAACGGGTGTCCCTGAACTTGCGGAATTGTACGGTGATGCAGTTGTTTGAAGAAATTCAGCAACAGACCCGTTTGTTTTTCTTTTACGATCAGAAGCATTTTCAGGGACAAAATGTTTTGACGGTTCGGGCCGACGATGAAGAGGTCGGTGGATTGCTGAAACGTTTGTTTGCCGATAAGAATGTAGAATTTGTTTTTGAAGACCAGACCGTTATCGTGCGTCCGGCAGTTAGCCGGAAGCAAGTGAATGGAAAAGTGGTAAAGGGGGTCGTCAGAGATGCTGCCGGCCATGTACTTCCCGGAGTAACGGTAGTATTGAAAGGGACGACGCTGGGAACTTCTACGGACATCGACGGTAAATATACCCTGACGTTACCCGAAGGTGAACACGTTCTGGTTTTCTCGATGATCGGTATGAAAATGCAGGAGTTTCCTTTGGGCACACGTACCGAACTGGACGTTACCCTGCAGGAAGAGGTGGCAGAGATGGAGGAAGTAGTGGTGACCGGTATTTTCAAGAAAGCGAAAGAGAGTTATACCGGAGCTGTTTCATCGATCGATAAGGAGCAATTGAAAATCTATAAAGGCCAGAATCTGCTTCAGACACTGAAAAATATAGATGTGTCCATTAATCTGGCTGTGGATAATATTAACGGTAGCAATCCCAACCGGATGCCGCAAGTGAATATCCGGGGTAATTCTTCTCTGCCTATGAGTGTACAGGAGTATAACGAAAGCCTGAGCAATGAGGTGAATACCCCGTTGATCATCCTGGATGGCTTTGAAATAGCATTGGAGCGTTTGATGGACTATAACGACGAGGAAATCGAATCGATCAATATCCTGAAAGATGCTGCTGCTACGGCGATATACGGTTCGCGGGGTTCTAACGGAGTGATTGTGGTGACGACAAAGCAACCGGAAGCCGGTAAATTGCGCGTTAATGCAGAAATAGGGATCGATATCGAAGCTCCTGACCTGACCTCTTACGATTTGTTGAATGCGGCTGAAAAATTGCAGTTGGAGTGGGATCTCGGATTGTATAAGAATGAAAGCCTGCCGAGTAATGATGTATGGTATAAAGAGGCTTATGCCAAACGGAAAAGGGCAATTGCCTCCGGCACAGATACCGATTGGTTGAGTAAACCGTTGCACACAGGGGTCGGTTCGCATTATAATTTACGTATGGAGGGTGGAAGCGACGAATTCCGCTGGAGTGCCAGTGTGGGCTATAAAAATACACAGGGAGCCATGCGGGATTCCGAGCGTAAAAGTCTGAACACCTCTCTGACCTTAATGTATAAAGTGAAAAATTTCACCTTTAAAAATCAGGCTTCTTACGGGACAACCAAAAGTAAAGAGAGTAAATACGGTACGTTCAGTGATTATGTAAAACAACAACCCTATAATGCTCCGTATGATGAGAATGGAAAACTGGTGCGGATGTTCGACGGTTTTCATGCTCATTACCAAGGATATCAAAATCCGTTGTACGATGCCACCCTGAACAGTTTCGATAAGAGTAGTTACCGTACGCTGACGGATAATTTCGCCATAGAATGGAATCCGTTCGAAGGCTTGACCTTACGCGGACAAGTCGGGATTACGGCTACGGACAATACGTCTGATCGGTTTTTGCCCGCAGAACATTCCACTTTCACCGACGATTCGCAATATGAAACCGACGAGGGATTCCTGCGCCGGGGAACTTATGATTATACCACCGGACGTACGAATGAATATACCGGGAATATAACGCTTTCGTATACCAGGACTTTTGCCGATAAACATCAGGTGTATGTCGGTTTGGATTATTCGCTGAATGAATCCGAGGGGTATAATTATGCCATCGCTGCCGAAGGTTTTACGAATGAGGATATCCATTTTCTGGCCAGTGCCCGGCAATATGCCAAAGACGAAGGTCCCGGCGGATCCAAATCCAAAAGCCGTCGGTTGGGATTGACAGCCAATGTCAATTATATCTATGATAACCGTTATTTCGTGGATTTTTCGTATCGGGTGGATGGGAAATCCGATTTCGGTTCGAAAAAGAGATATGCTCCTTTCTGGAGTACCGGTATCGGCTGGAACCTGCACAATGAAAAATTCCTGAAGGGTAGTTTTGCAAATATTCTGCGGTTGAAAGCTTCTTACGGACAGACCGGTACACAGCAGGGATCCGACGGTGCCAATACGTTGTATAAATATATTACGGACAACCGGTATATGTATTGGACCGGAGCGGAATTGCAGGGATTGGGTAATCCTTATCTGACCTGGCAGAAAACCGATGAATTCAACTTCGGGGTGGAATTCGGATTGTGGAAAGGACGTATGAAGGGGGAATTCAACGTTTATACCAAGAAAACCTCTAATTTGCTTTCCAATATGGATCTGCCGCATTCCAACGGTTTTGCTTCCTACGTCGACAATGTCGGAGAAGTGAAAAACAACGGTTGGGAAGCCTCTGCCAGTGTTTATGTTATCCGGAATGCTGAGCGGGATATCAACTGGATTATCGGTGGTCAGCTGACTTACAATAAGAATTATGTTTCGAAGCTGTCGGAAGCCATTAAAGCCCAGAACGAGGCTTATCTGAAAGAGGATGTAGATGTCGCCAATCTGTTTTATGAAGGACGTCCGCAAAACGGTATTTATGTCGTTCGTTCTCTGGGAATCGATCCGGCCAACGGACAGGAGATTTTTTTGGATAAAGACGGTAACCGGACGGATATCTGGAAGGCTTCCGATAAGGTTTATGTCGGTCAGGCAGATCCCAGGTACCGGGGTATTGCCAATACGATGTTTATGTGGAAAGGATTGACGGTAAATGTATCGGCTTCCTTCTATTGGGGTGGGAAGAGGTACAATTCGACGATTATCGACCGGGTAGAAGTCGGGCGTACCACCTTGATGGCACAGAATGTGGATGCCCGGGCTCTGTACGACCGCTGGCAGAAACCGGGGGATATCGTTCCATTCAGGAAATACGACGATAGTTCGACCCGTGCCACTTCCCGCTTTGTCATGGACGATAAGGTGTTCGAGATTCAGTCTGTCGGGCTTCAGTATAAATGGGATTCTGCGTGGGTAAAGAAATACATGCGGGCGACATCGGTGACCTTCGGTGTGAATATGTCCGATTTGTGGCATTTCTCGACAATCAAGATGGAACGGGGTACCAGTTATCCTTTTGCCCGGAATATTCAGGGAAGTATAAAATTTTTATTTTAACGACAGGATAAATAACGATAGATATGAAAATATATAAATTTATAGGATTTATAGCCCTGTTGGGGTGGTCGGCCGTTTCTTGCAACGACTGGCTGGATGTGCGTCCCGATACGGAACAGAAAGAAGAAGATCAGTTTTCGACCTACAAAGGTTTTCGGGATGCTCTCACCGGATGCTATATGGCTTTGGCTAACGAAGATGTGTATGGTTGCCGTTTGACGATGAGTTGTACGGAAGCTTTGGCCGGATTGTGGCATATGCCGGATGAACCCTCGTCTACCAGCGATCGGTATCAGGATTATCACCTGATGTTGCACGAATACGACAATGACGGAGCACGGCAGGCTGTCCAGGCTATTTATTCCAAGCTTTATAATATCATTGTTCAGGCCAATCTGGTTATCAAACATGCAGAAGATAATGCAGCCGCTTTCCCCGACGAAGCAACCCGTTCGGTAATCCTCGGTGAAGCCTATGCTATCCGTGCCTATTGTCAGTTGGATGTTTTACGTTTGTTCGGTGAAGTCCCCGGGGGACAAGGAACAAAAGTAAGCTTGCCTTATTCCGAAGTGACGGCCTTCGACGAGAGAGCCACCCGCTATGATTTCACCGGATATAGCGAAAAATTGATCGCCGACCTTGATAAAGCTGAAAAGCTGCTCAAAGACAATGATCCGATTTTCGGATATACTTTTGAAGAATTGAATGCACCTTCGTCGGTGGAGATTGAAGATACCTATATGTGTTACCGGCAGTCCCGTCTGAACTATTGGGCTGTAAAGGCTTTGCAGTCCCGGATGTATCTTTATCTGGGGAAAGCCGATCCGAAATATCTGGCAATGGCTTACGATGCAGCGAAGGCGGTCATCGATGCCAAAGACCGGGATGGAAATCCGGTGATGACACTGAGCGGTAGCAGTGATCGTGAAACCAACGGTTATAAGGCCTGCCCGAACGAGTGTCTTTTTTATCTGAGTAAATATAATGTGAAAGATGTTGCTTCGATTCTGATCGGCGGGGCTGATGTACAAACCGGAGTAAACTATCTCTATATTACGCCCGAACGTCTGACCCGGCTTTTTGAGGGAGTTCCGACGGATTCGGACAACCGTTATGCATTCATGTGGAACAAAAATGCCAAATCTTCAACTTCGAAGAAGAATGTAACTATTCTGAAATATTATTTTGCCGATGATGTGGAGAATAAAGCGTTGTATTATCAGATTATACCCATGCTCCGGATGTCCGAGATGTATTTGATTGCGGTGGAGACAACACCTTCGCTCAGTGAGGCCAATGCTTTGTATAAAGATTATATGTTGGAATGCGGTGTCGCTTTGGATAAAGATGTATTTGACGGTTTAAACGATCGTTCCGGTGAGCTGATGGCTGAATACCGGCGGGAGTTTTTTGCCGAAGGACAGTTGTTTTATACCTACAAGCGAAATCAGGTCAAGGATATACTGTGGTTGGAGACTCAGGAAATGACGGAGGATGATTATATCTTGTGGAATTGTGTAAATACGGAATTTAATCCTTAATTTTTTTAAACGAATAGCGATGAAACGATTGAATATATGGTTATGCAGCATGTTGTTGTTGTGTATTACTGCCTGTGAAAAAGATTTACCGGTGTTTGAAGATCCGGATTGTTTGTTGAATTTTAATTATGGTAGCCAGCTCAGTACGGAAGAGGTCACTGAGATGATGCGAAACGGGAGCCATTCTTTCAAACTGAAAACACCGGAAGGACAATTGAGCGATACGGTATGGTTAGATGTGGATATTATGGGAAAACTTTCAGCGGAAGACCGTCCGCTGGCCTTGCAGCAAGTGATGGTGGAAGGAACGAAGAATGCCGTTGCAGGTACGCATTATATAGCATTTGACGATTCGGTACTGGCGGAGTTCTATGTTGTTCCTGCCCATTCGGCAACCGCTCATATTCCGGTGATCCTGAAACGTGATCCTTCTTTGGCAGAAGGGAATGTCGTTTTGCGAATCACTTTTAGAGAAAATGCAAATTTCAAAACAGGCTATCCGGAATTTTCTACTTATACGCTGACGGTTTCCGACCGTCTGTCTAAACCGAATGCCTGGGATTTGGCGTCTTTGGATTATTATTTCGGAGAATATGGGGAGAAAAAGCATGAATTGATGATGAAATGGACGGAAAAAAGTTGGGATGACGAATATATCAACAGTCTTTTCGCAGATATATACGGATTCGGAACTTTATCACCGAAAGATCCCAACTACATTAAGTGGCTGGCCGGGTGGTTTGCCGAACAGTTGGAGCAGGAGAATGTAGAACGCCTGCAGAATAAGCTCGACGTCTGGAAGGAAAGTGATACCGGGAAGCCGGTCGATTTTACACCGAAAGAATGGGGAAGGTAATATGAATGATTTAAACAGTAAGAAGATGAAAAAAATATATATTGGCCTGTTTTGGGCTTGCATACTTGGGATTACCGGTTGTTATGAAGACGACAGTACGATGGCAACCCCGGAAAGTATGGTGAATGAAATAACCATAGAGGAGTTTGCCGATACGTCGGCCGTCGCTTATTCGACAGTATTGGAATTGACACCGAAAGTGACAGGGTATTCCGATACGGAACTGGAATACCGGTGGTATATATACGGCGGGGAGTTCAGCGACCGTACGGAAGACGGTTATCGTACCGTGCAAATCGGTGCGGAAAAAAAGCTTTCCTATCCTGTGGAGTTGAAAATCGGAACTTATACGGTTGTTTGCGAAGTGACGAATAAAGAAACCGGTTATTTCAACCTGACAGAATTTTCTTTGAAAGTGACTTCGGCCTTTTCGGAAGGATTTTATATTTTAAAAGAAACGACGGACGGAAACACGGATATGGATTTTTACAATGACCGTCAAAAGACGGTCATACCGGACGTGATTGCTTCAGTACAGGGAGAAGCACAAAGCGGGAAACCTTGCAATATGTGCCCGGTATATAACAAAATTTATATCGATCCCGCAACGGCAAAATCGACCTATGCTACGGGTGTTTTTGTCACTAGCGGACAGAATGAGTTTTCGATTTATTCTACGATAGATATGTCGACACTTTTCGACCGGTCTTCGTTGCTTTTTTCTGAGATGGACGGGGAAGAAGTGCCTTATGCTATGGTTTCTGCAATGAGAGGGAATATGCTGTTCTCGAATAAGGGAGTAAGACTGGATGATCTTGGCGGTGGAAGGTTCGCTAGTGAATACAGCACCGGAAAATTAGGTTATCCTGCCGGAAAAGGGACCAGTTCATTCATTCAGGCTTACGACGGGCAGAATCTTTCTTTTTGGAGCGGAGAAACCCGGCGGTTGATGTATACCTCCGGTTCGGATATGGAAGAAATTAAGTACAAGGATGGTTATGAGGGAGTTAAAGTGGATTGGGAACAGGCGGCTCCTGTGGCATCGGGCTGGAATCACCGGGCCGGTAAAAATACGATCTGGTATTTGTTCGACGTTGCCGGGGAAGGACGTTATGTGGTTGTGTTACAACCGGGAGGAGGTATCGATCAGGTCATCCGGTTAGATGCTTCCCTTCATTTAGCCAAGGCAGATGTAATTGCCGGAAATGCACTGACTTCTACCTCTATTTATGGAGTAGACGACAACCGTTTGTATCGTTATAGCCTTACGGAAGGTACCGAAACTTCTGCCATACCGGTGGAAGGGTTACCGGCGGGAACGATTACTTATATGGCCGATTTGTTTTACGGTTCATCTTTTGATTATATCGTTATCGGTATACAAAATGGCGATGAATATACGTTGTCGATGTATAAGATTGCCGGTGGACAACCTTCGGGCAAACCGGTGCATACGGTAACCGGAACCGGAATCCTGAAGAAGGTATGCTATGCCTGTCCTTTACAGGACTATGCGAGCCCGAATTATTATGCCTTTACTAAGTATGCGGAATTATATGGAATGGGACCTGATTTCCCGTATTGATGAGATAATGGTTTTATTCCTGATACAGTGCCGGACTGATAGTCGGGTATGTCGGTCCGGCGTATTAAACGATTAAATTTGCAATAGAATGAAAAAGATAGTATTAGCTGTATTTATGGCTGCAATGGCTTTATCTCTTTCGGCACAGATCAACTTCCGCGAGGGCGGCTTTGCCGAAGCTTTGGAGGCTGCCAAGTCCGAAAACAAATTGGTGTTTATGGATTGTTACACCAGTTGGTGCGGTCCTTGCAAATTGATGGCGTCTAAAGAATTTGTCCAGGAGAAAGCGGGTGAGTATTTCAATCCCCGTTTCGTGTCGGTAAAAATAGACATGGAGAAAGGCGAGGGCGTGGAATTGCGGAAGAGATATGATGTCAATGCTTATCCCACCCTGTTGGTGTTGAATGTGAAGGGCGAGTTACTATGCCGTCATGCCGGCTATCTGAGTGTAGACGAATTGATAGACTTTGCGGAGAATGGTGTGAAGGGAGGCGGATTAGCGGGTATGCACAAACGCTATGCCGCTGGTGAACGTTCATCGGAATTTATCGGAGAATACCTGGCTTTACTCGACGATGCCGCCATGTCGGGGACTATTCGTTCCGTAGCTGATGATTTCCTGAAAGACAAGACGGACGCTGTGTTTACGGATACAAATGTATATCGGATATTCTGTGGTTATGTTACTCCGGATTATGCTGTCTTCCGGTCGGTATATGCCCGCAAGGCAGAATTGGTGAAGCGTTACGGTGAAAAGGCCGGTCTGCATCTGGAGAGGGTGTGGGAAGCCGGTGCAAGGAAATACCTCAGGCGGGAGGCGAAGAAAATCGTTGGGTATGATGTTGCCGGACTGGAAGCCTATTATGCCCTCATGAAAGAATACCGGGTGCCGGAAGCGGAGGGTATTCGTGCTGCCGCTTTGGTGGATGGAACTATCGGCACGGCGGAGTGGGCAGCCCTGTTGGAAGCGATGACCGAGTATAATCGTTTTAGCCGCATGGTGGAAGATCAGATGTTTTATGCCTGTAACGCGTTGTTTTACGGACAGGGCGCGGAAGGATGGAAAAATGCCGGAGAACGCAAGAAGTTCGCCGCTCTGCTGGAAGAGCGTGTCAAAGCATTGAAAGGCAAAGAAGACACTTCCGGCCGGACCATGACGGTAGGGGGAAAAAGAATGCCTGTCATGGAGTATTACTGCCAGTCGTATGAGGAGATGTTGGAGAAAGTGAAGTAAGTAGACATTCATATTTATAGTGGTATGGGATTCCGTCCCGGAATCCCATACGGTATTGCTAAATAAATATAATTATTCTAACTTTGAGCTGAATTATTCGAAGTATGTCAACGAACTGAAACCGTAGCTTTTTCAATGCTTTTCAGGACCAATGACATGAAAAGCGATAGTAAAAATTCGTATCCGGCTTTGCCGATATAGCGGACTGGATGTTTTAGAGTCATTTCCGCCCGATTTTGTTTATTGGTTGTTGGGCTATCAAGGATATTTCGAATTATGAAGTCAAGCCGGCTTTTATAAATTTTAAGGGCTTTGTTTGTAGAGACAGTAACACATAAATAACTACACATGAAAAAACAATTTTTGATGGCTTTAGCGGCGCTATCGCTGCTTGGCGGAAGAACGACGGCTCAGGAGCCGGCTTGTAAACCTCCTTTAATGGGATGGAGTTCGTGGAATGCCTACCGCGTAAATATCAGCGAAGATATTATCAAGCATCAGGCCGATTTGATGGTGGAGAAGGGCTTAAAAGATGCAGGATACCGGTTTATAAATATCGATGACGGATTTTTCGGTTATCGGGATGAAACCGGAAAGATGCATGAACATGCACAGCGGTTTCCGAACGGTATGAAAGTCGTCGTGGATCATATCCACAATCTGGGGTTGAAGGCCGGTATTTATACAGATGCCGGGAATAATACCTGTGGTTCTATGTCGGATCAGGATAAAGCGGGGATCGGGGCCGGAATTTACGGGCACGAAGCACAGGATGCCCAGCTGTATTTCGGGGACTGGGGTTTTGATTTTATTAAAATCGATTATTGCGGGGGCAGTTATCTGGGGTTGAACGAAAGAGACCGGTATACCGATATCCGTCAGCATATCGATATCGTAAACCGGCAGGTCGCCCTTAACATTTGCCGTTGGGCTTATCCGGGTACCTGGGCGAAAGAAGTGGCCGGTTCCTGGCGGATTAGCGGTGATATCCAGGCCAGATGGGAATCGATAAAATATGTCGTCGGGAAAAATCTTTATCTGTCGGCTTATGCAGGAGACGGACATTATAACGATATGGACATGATGGTGGTCGGATTCCGGGAAGCCAGCCCGGTAGGGGGAGAAGGATTGACCCAAACCGAAGAAGAGGCTCATTTCGGTTTATGGTGTATCATGAGTTCGCCTTTGCTGATCGGATGTAATCTGGAGAAAATGTCGGATGCCACTTTAGAGCTATTGAAAAATAAGGAACTTTTAGCCCTGAATCAGGATCCGCTGGGTTTGCAAGCTTATGTCGTTCAGCACGAAAATGAAGGTTATGTGTTGGTAAAAGATATCGAACAAAAACGGGGGAAGGTGCGTGCTGTAGCGCTTTACAATCCTTCTGAGCAGCCTTGTTCTTTCACCGTACCTTTGACAGATCTCGAGTTCGAGGGTACAGTAAAGGTGAGGGATTTGGTGAAACACCGCGATTTGGGTAAAGTGGACGGGGCGTTGAAACAGGAAGTTCCGGCCCATGGGGCGATGATTTTACGGATCGAAGGGAAAAAACGGATCGAACCGACAGTGTACGAAGCCGAATGGGCTTACCTGCCTTTATTCGATGATTTGGGTAAAAATCCGAATGCAGTCAGATATACTCCGCAAGAAGGTACTTCCGGGAAAATGATCGTCGGGTATTTGGGGGGACAACCGGAAAATTATGCAGAATGGAAAGAGGTATATAGCGAAAAAGGAGGACAATACCGGATGACCGTTCAATATACACAGGGTGCCGGGCGGCAGCTGGAACTGACGGTCAATGGGGAAAAACAGGTGTTGAAACAACTGGGGGACGATAACGGGCTGCGGACTGTGACTGTTCCGGTGACTCTGAAACCCGGATACAATACGGTCCGGATGGGGAACAGTTATAATTGGGCTCCGGATATCGACTGTTTTACTTTGTCGAAGTGATCGCCTTCATGATTTTTTTAGATTTCAAAGTTTTGTATGATATGAAGGACTTCAAAGTTTTGTTTGTTCTGTTCGTTTTATTCTGTTCGCAAGGAGTATGGGCTCAGAAGTGGGAGGCTCCGAATTGGAAGAATTTCTCTTATCCTGTCATTGATTTTAAAGATAAGGCGGCCGGAACGAAGGGGGCTCAGATTTATAGACGGATCGTACCCGAACCGGAAGCTTTCATCCAGCAACATGCTTTATGGGTAGCTCAGACGCTTTATTGGTCGGCGACGGATTCTATGCCGGGAGTAGAGAAGATCGAATACAACCTGGAGGATACCGACGGTATTTCGGCCAAAGGGGGACAACCGCCGGTGGTCAATATTTTCTATAGTTCCCGGTGGGTGGAAAAATCGGAGGATAGCCAGGGAGACGATAAGGTGCTCTATGAAACCCGGGGAGTGCTTTATCACGAGCTGACTCATGCTTACCAACTGGAACCTCAGGGGATCGGCGGTTATAAACCCGGAACCGAATTCTGGGTATTTATCGAAGGAATGGCCGATGCAGTCCGTTATCATAATGGCTTTTTCCCGGTGGATAGCCGTAAACCGGGCGGACACTGGATGGATGGGTACCGGACGACCGGTTTTTTCCTGGAGTGGTTGACCGGCAAAGATCCGGATTTCCTGAGAAAATTCAATAAATCGGCTTTAGAGATCGTTCCCTGGAGCTTCGATAAAGCCATGAAACATATTTTCGGCGAGCAAGTGACGACAGATAGCTTGTGGGAAGAATACCAGGCTTTCCTGAAAAAATAAAATAACTCACGGGGGACGGGGTGTTGGTTTATCCCCCTGTCTCCTGTGTTACGCTAGATTGTTACCGATTGGGCTGCCCGGTTCGGATAGGTTGTCATTGTTATTATTTTTCCTCTTCATGAAGAGGAAAAACCTTCCGGCGAGTCCCTCTCCATGAATTTTTTAGCTAGGATGATTTTGTTTTAATTCAATTTGCGTGCTCCGTCACTGATGGTTACCGGATATACTTTCGGTTCTTTACCGAATTTTGTTTTAAAACGACTGATCGCTGTTTCGATGAATCGGTCATAATAAGCGTCTTTTACCAGGTTGATCGTACATCCGCCGAAACCACCTCCCATGATCCGTGAACCGGTTACCCCACATTCTTTGGCGACATCGTTCAGGAAATCCAATTCTTCGGTACTGACTTCATAAAGTTTGCTCATGCCATGATGGGTAGCGTATATGTTTTTCCCTACGGTTTCGTAATCACCTCGTTTTAAAGCTTCGCAAGTATCGGCAAGCCGGCTGTTTTCCTGGATAGCATAGGTTGCCCGCATGTAATCTTCTTCACTGATTTTATCTTTAACTTCTTCCAGCATTTCCAGGGTTGCATCTCCGAGCAGTTTTACTTCCGGATGATTACCGGCGATTGCTGCTGCTGCCCTTTCGCAGGATTGACGGCGTTTGTTATAGGGTGAATCGACCAGTTCGTGTTTGGTGACAGAATCGATCAATACTAATTTATAACCTTGTGGATCGAAAGGGATATATTCATATTCCATCGTACTGCAATCCAGACGGATCAGGTTGCCTGCTTTACCGAAAACCGATGCAAATTGATCCATGATACCACAATTTACCCCGCAATAATGGTGTTCTGTTTTCTGTCCGGTCAGTACCAATTCTTTTTTATCGAATCCGGCCTTGTAAATCTCATTCAGAGCAAAAGCAAAAGTACTCTCGAGGGCTGCCGATGATGAAAGACCGGCTCCAAGAGGTACATCACCTGAAAAAACGGTATCGAAACCTTTGATTTGTGCCCCCCGTTTCAGCATTTCGCGGCATACTCCGAAGATATAATGTGCCCAGGAAGCTTCGGGTTTATCTTCTTCGTTCAGGCCGAATTCGGCATAAGCTTGCAGGTCTGCCGAATAGGCCCGGACTTTGTCTGTCCCGTTGGGTTTGATTTCTGCTAAGATGCCTTTATCGATGGCACCTGGAAGAACACATCCTCCATTGTAATCTGTATGTTCGCCGATGAGGTTGATACGACCGGGCGAGAAATACAACATTCCTTCGGTTCCGAATTTTTCTTTGAATAGATTTTTTACGATACGAGTATCCATGATTTCTTTATTGTTATAAATTTATTAATGGTGTGTCTTAATCTGTTGCCTGTTGCTTTCGAAAAAAGTTATCGTTTGCGTCAGGCTTCTTGCTTTATCATAAAGGAGCGCAATTTATGTAAAAAAAGCAGATTTTACAAATGTTCATCGGGATCTGAATTTATCGTACTTTTAATAATAAGGAGTACGACGATGGCGTCGGTGATATCCGGGTTTTTATTTAAAAATAGTCTAAATTACTTTTGGTAATCAGTAGATATACAGTGATTTATTGAAAATATTTCAAAGAAAGTTGTAAAAAATGTTTTTAAAGTGTTTTGTATACACTATATTTGAAGTGTTTTTTAAACACTTATATGGGCGTTTCAAAAGTGAATAGTCCTGAAAATTTGAACATACTAAAATGAAATCTAAATCATAAATTATAGCAAAGATTATGAAAACGTTTGTATTGGGTTTGGTGGTTGTTGCAGGAATCATGAGTTCTTGTTCCCCAAAAGCGAAGGAAGAGACAACTCTTTCCGGACTGAATCCGAAGAAGTTTCAGGCAGAGATCGATGGGAAACAGGCCGGTCTCTATACTTTGAAGAATTCGGCCGGAATGGAAGTTTGTATCACTAATTTCGGTGGCCGTATTGTGTCTGTTTTGGTTCCGGATAAACATGGCAATAGGAAAGATGTGGTATTGGGTTTCGATAGTTTGGCAGATTATCGGAATATACCCAGCGATTTTGGAGCCTCTATCGGTCGGTATGCTAACCGGATTGCACAGGGGAGAATCGAAATCGATGGCGAAACTATTCAATTGCCGCAGAATAACTATGGACATTGTTTACACGGTGGGCCGGAAGGTTGGCAATATCAGATGTATGAAGCCAATCAGATCGATGGTACGACTCTCGAACTGACCCGTTTTTCTCCGGATGGCGATCAGAATTTCCCTGGAAATGTACGGGCGAAAGTGCGCTTTCATCTTACAGATGATAATGCTATCGATATTCAGTACGAGGCTGTGACAGATAAGAAAACGGTGATCAATATGACGAATCACTCTTATTTCAATTTGTCGGGTAATCCGGCTGTTGCCGCTACGGATCATTTGTTGTATGTGAATGCGGATGGGTATACTCCGGTCGACAGTACCTTTATGACAACGGGTGAGATCGTTCCGGTGGCCGGAACGCCTATGGACTTCACTCAACCGAAAGAAATCGGACGGGAGATAGACCGTTATGATTTTGTTCAGTTGAAAAATGGAAACGGTTACGACCATAATTTTGTATTGAACACTAAAGGAGATCTTTCTACTGTCGCTGCCCGTTTGTCTTCGCCTGAGTCCGGTATAGTACTCGAAGTATATACGGATGAGCCCGGTATTCAGGTGTATACCGGCAACTTCCTGGATGGAACTGTGAAAGGGAAAAAAGGGGTCGTTTATAACCAACGGGCTTCTGTTTGCCTGGAAACACAACATTTTCCCGATTCTCCGAACAAACCCCGATGGCCGTCTGTTTACCTGGAACCGGGCCAGACTTATTCCAGTCATTGTATCTATAAATTTTCTGTAGAGAAATAAAGTGTATCGCTAAATATTCATTTTTAAATATCATTATTGTGGGAACATTAGATTATATCGTAATTGCCCTTTTTGCGATTGCCATGATTGGAATCGTTGTCTGGGTTTTCAAACAAAAACAGAAAAGTTCCGGCGACTTTTTTCTGGCCGGACGTGATGCAACCTGGTTGGCTATCGGGGCCTCGATTTTTGCCTCGAATATCGGTTCTGAGCACTTGATCGGTTTAGCCGGTGCCGGTGCTTCGAGTGGAATGGCTATGGCACATTGGGAAATTCAGGGCTGGATGATCCTGATTCTCGGTTGGGTGTTCGTGCCTTTTTATTCCAGAAGTATGGTGCTTACGATGCCCGAATTCCTTGAAAGACGTTATAATAAAGAATCCCGGACGATTTTATCGGTAATCTCTTTGGTCAGTTATGTCTTGACTAAAGTAGCCGTGACGGTATATGCCGGAGGTTTGGTTTTCAAAGAAGTGTTCGGTATTCAGGAACTATGGGGAATCGATTTCTTCTGGATCGCTGCGATCGGATTGGTGCTGTTGACTGCTTTGTATACGGTGATCGGTGGTATGAAATCGGTGCTTTATACTTCTGTGCTTCAAACTCCGATTTTGCTGATCGGTTCTTTGGTGATTCTGGTGTTGAGTTTGAAAGCTGTCGGTGGCTGGGATCAGGTGTTGGAAGCTTGTCGGGTGACTCCGGTAAATGAATATGGTGATTCGATGATCAATCTGATCCGGAGTAACCGGGATGCCAATTTCCCTTGGCTAGGGGTGTTCATCGGGTCTTCTGTTATCGGTTTCTGGTATTGGTGTACCGACCAGTTTATCGTACAGCGTGTATTGTCGGGTAAAGATGAAACTCAGGCTCGGCGGGGGGCTATATTCGGTGCTTATCTGAAACTGACGCCTGTCTTCTTATTCCTGATTCCGGGAATGGTTGCTTTTGCTATGCAAAAACACGGTATTACCGTGAATGGGGAAACATTTACGATGAGTTCCGCCGATGCTGCATTCCCGACTTTGGTAGCTAAATTATTGCCTGCCGGTTTTAAGGGGTTGGTCGTATGCGGTATTTTGGCAGCCTTGATGAGTTCGCTGGCTTCTTTGTTCAACTCTTCCGCTATGTTATTTACAATCGATTTCTATAAAAAATACAGACCGAAGGCTTCCGAAAAGACTTTGCTTTATGTCGGACGTGTCGCTACGGTAGTGGTAGTCGTGTTAGGTATTCTTTGGATTCCGGTAATGAAAAGTGTAGGATCGGTGTTGTATAACTATTTGCAGGATGTACAATCTGTACTGGCACCGGGTATTGCAGCGGCTTTCTTATTGGGTATTTGCTCGAAAAAAGCAACTCCGAAGGGTGGTATGTGGGGCTTGATCGCCGGATTTATTATCGGTATCACCCGTTTGGGGGCTAAAGTGTATTATACCTCGGGAGCGACTTTCAGCGATTCCTGGTTTAAATATCTGTTTTACGATACGAACTGGTTGTTCTTCTGTGGAGGTATGTTATTGTTCTGTATGCTGGTGATTGTGGTTGTTAGCCGTTTCACAAAACCGGCACCTGCAGAACAGATCGTCGGCCTGACATTCGGTTCGACGACAGACGAACAAAAGGCGGTTACCCGTGCTAGCTGGAACAAATGGGATGTCATCCATTCCGCTATCATTATACTGATTACCGTTGTGTTCTATTGGTATTTCTGGTAATAAATTAAAATAGTAGTTATGTTAGAAGCATTGAAAAAAGAGGTTTGTGAGGCGAATCTGGAATTGGTGAAGCATGGCCTGGTTATTTTTACCTGGGGGAATGTCAGTGCTATCGACCGGACATCGGGCCTGGTGGTGATCAAACCTTCCGGTGTAGCTTATGAACAGATGAAACCGGAAGATATGGTAGTAGTGGATTTAGACGGGCATATCGTAGAGGGGAGTTTGAAACCTTCTTCGGATACTCCGACCCATCTGGTGTTGTACAAGGCTTTCCCGGCGATCGGGGGAGTGGTACATACCCATTCTACGTATGCTACGTCATGGGCTCAGGCCGGTATCGATCTACCGAATATCGGCACCACACATGCGGATTATTTCAGTGGGCCGATTCCTTGTACCCGGGATATGTCCCAGGCGGAAGTCGAAGGAGCCTACGAGGAGGAAACCGGGAATGTGATTGTGGAACGTTTCCGGAAGTTGAACCCGGAATATATCCCCGGAGTACTGGTCAAAAACCATGGTCCTTTTTCCTGGGGAAAAGATGCTCACGAAGCGGTACACCATGCTGTGGTGATGGAACAAGTGGCTAAGATGGCTTTTGTGGCGCTTACGGTTAACCCCCGTTTATCTATGAATCCTTATCTGATTCAGAAGCATTTCTTCCGTAAACACGGTCCGAATGCTTATTACGGACAATAAATTGAATTGACAATGCACAGTTGACCTTTACTGTCGGGTGCATTGCCGGAATACAATAGGTAAAATAAGTAATAATTCAGATTGACTGTTGAAAATGGATAGCATTATCAATTGTCGATTATCAATTTAAAATAATTATGGTTTTCGAAAATTTTGAAGTATGGTTTGTGACAGGAGCTCAGCTGCTGTACGGAGGAGATGCTGTTGTGGCTGTAGATGCTCACTCCAATGAGATGGTAAAAGGATTGAATGAATCCGGAAATTTGCCGGTGAAAGTAGTATATAAAGGTACGGTGAATTCGGCGAAAGAAATCACGGAAACATTCAAGGCTGCTAATCATGATGCGAAATGTATCGGGGTAATTACCTGGATGCATACTTTTTCTCCGGCTAAGATGTGGATTCATGGATTGCAGGAACTGAAGAAACCGTTGTTGCATTTCCATACTCAGTTTAATAAAGAAATCCCCTGGGATACCATAGATATGGATTTTATGAACCTGAATCAGAGTGCTCACGGTGACCGGGAGTTCGGGCACATCGTGACCCGTATGCGTAAACCCCGTAAGGTGGTGGTGGGGCACTGGCAGGATGAGGCCGCTCAGAAAAAAATTGCAGTTTGGATGCGTGTTGCTGCTGCCTGGGCCGATACTCAGGATATGCTGATCCTTCGTTTCGGTGACCAGATGAATAATGTGGCTGTGACCGACGGGGATAAAGTGACTGCAGAACAGGTATTGGGGTATCATGTCGACTATTGCCCGGTGAATGATCTGATGGTTTATTATCAGGCTGTCGAGGATAAGGATGTACAGGCTTTAGTGGCTACTTATTTTAAAGAATACGAGCATGATGCTGCTCTGGAACAGATCGGTACGGAAGCTTATACCAAAGTCTGGAACTCTGCAAAAGCCGAAATTGCCTTGCGCCGTTTGTTGAAAGATACCGGAGCAAAAGGATTTACAACCAATTTCAACGATCTGGGATTATTCGATCAGATTCCGGGTTTGGCATCACAGCGTCTGATGGCTGAAGGATATGGTTTCGGGGCGGAAGGTGACTGGAAAACGGCGGCTCTTTACCGGACTACCTGGTTTATGAGTCAGGGATTACCTAAAGGATGTTCTTTCCTCGAAGATTATACCTTGCATTTCGATGGGGAAAAGAGTGCCATCTTACAGGCTCATATGCTGGAAGTATGCCCATTGATTGCAGAGCAGAAACCACGGCTGGAAGTACACCGGCTGAGTATCGGTATCGACAGCGAAACCGCCCGTTTGGTTTTCACCAGCAAACAAGGAGAAGGAGTTGCTGCTACTGTCGTGGATTTGGGTAACCGTTTCCGTCTCATTGTCAATGTGGTGGATTGTATCAAGAGTAAAAAATTACCTAAACTTCCCGTTGCTTCGGCTTTGTGGATACCGCAACCGAATCTGGAAGTCGGTGCAGGTGCCTGGATTTTGGCAGGAGGTACGCATCATACCAGTTTTTCGTATGACCTGACTACCGAATATTGGGAAGATTATGCCGAGATAGCAGGGATAGAAATGGTTGTGATCGACAAAAACACCACCATTCCGGAATTCAAGAAAGAACTCCGTATGAACGAAGTTTATTATATGCTGAATAAAGCACTCTGTTAATTGATAATTGACAATTATCTCTGTCAATTTTCAGTTTTCAATTAGAGAAGATATGGAAAAATACGTTATAGGTTTAGATTATGGTAGTGATTCGGCCCGGGCGATCGTTGTGAATGCGCTGACAGGGGAGACACTGGCCACTGCTGTGAAATATTATCCCCGCTGGAAAGAGGGGAAATACTGTAATCCGGCGATCAATCAATATCGTCAGCATCCGCAGGATTATATCGATGTCTTGGAAGCTTCGGTGAAAGAGGCTTTGGCGGCTTGTCCTGCCGGTACGGCTGAAAAAGTGGTGGGGATCGCTTTCGATACAACCGGGAGTACCCCTGCTTTTACCGATGCCACGGGGACTCCTCTGGCGCTCTTGCCGGAATTCGCTGAGAATCCGAACGCGATGTTTGTACTTTGGAAAGATCATACGGCAATCCGGGAAGCTGCCGAGATCAATAAACTTTGCGGAGAATGGAATATCGATTATTCGGCTTATGAAGGAGGAATCTATTCGTCGGAATGGTTTTGGGCAAAAGCTTTACATGTACTTCGCGAAGATGAGCATGTCAGGGCGAAAGCATATTCGATCGTAGAATATTGTGAATGGTTACCGGCTTTGATCACCGGAGTGACCAAGAGTGACGATATCGTCCGCAGCCGTTGTGCCTGTGGCCATAAAGCGATGTGGCACGAACAATGGGGGGGATTACCCAGTGAGGAGTTTCTGACCACTTTAGATCCTTTGTTGGCCGGTTTTCGTTCGCGCTTGTTTGAAAAGACGGAGACTGCCGATAAACCGGTAGGTAAGCTATCTCCGGAATGGGCTGAACGCCTGGGGTTGACTACAGAAGTCGTGGTTGCGGGAGGTGCTTTCGATTGCCATATGGGAGCTGTCGGGGCAGGTGTCACTCCGCATACTTTTGTGCGGGTGATCGGTACATCGACTTGTGATGTCATGGTGGCTACTTATGAGGAGATCGGACATAAACTGATCAAAGGTATTTGCGGGCAAGTAGATGGGTCGGTTATTCCCGGTATGGTCGGTTTGGAAGCCGGACAATCGGGATTCGGAGATATTTATGCCTGGTTTAAACGGGTGTTGGAATTCCCGTTGAAAGAGATTGTCGGAAAGAGCGATTTGCTGGATGAGGAGATGAAAGAGCGGCTTGTGGCAGAAGCTTGCAACCGGATTATTCCTGCTTTGACGGCCGAGGCTGAAAAGATACCGGCGGAAGAAAGTACGGTTATTGCTACCGATTGGATGAACGGACGGCGCACCCCGGATGCCAATCAGTTGTTGAAGGGAACGATTACCGGATTGACTTTGGGAAGTACCGCTCCCCGTATTTTCCGGGCTTTGGTAGAGGCTACCGCTTTCGGTTCGAAGGCGATCGTCGATCGTTTCCGGAATGAGGGGGGTCAGATCGATAGCGTGATCGGAATCGGAGGAATTGCTTTGAAATCTCCGTTTGTTATGCAGACGCTGAGTGATGTTTTGAATATGCCGATCAAAGTCTGTAAGACTGATCAGGCCTGTGCCCTGGGAGCTGCTATGTTTGCGGCTACCGCGGCCGGGGTATATAACCGTGTTGAAGATGCTCAGAAGGCCATGAGCTCCGGGTTTGCTATGGAATATACTCCCAATGCTGCCAATGCGAAGCTGTATGAGGAAATCTATCGGAAATACCTGAAAGTCGGGGAGTTTACGGAAAAGGCATTGTTTTGCTGATTCTGGATGACGAAGTTAGGAAATGCCCTTTGAAAGTTTTGAACGGCTTTCAGAGGGCAATTTTCTTTTAGGGGATGTCTTTGTCGTTACATGCCCGGAGCGTCTGCTGTGATGCAGATGGTGACCCGGTTTTCTTCCGGAGTGGCGAATGGCTGGACGGTATCGCCTTTGGAGTCGACGGTGATGCGGGTGGCGGCAATGCCTTTTGCCGTGAGTGCGTCGGCTACGGCCTGCGCCCGTTTGGCGGAAAGCGTCTTGTTGATGCGCGGGTTGCCGGTCTGTGCGTCGGCATAGCCTGTCAGGGTGACTTTGAGTGCCGGATGTTTTTGCAGATAAGCGGCAAGTTCGTCCACTTTGCGGGCTTCCTCCAGACGGATCACGGTCGAATTGATTTTGAAGAACACGTTTGTCTGCACCGGCTGGAGTTTCTCGGTCTTCTTCTCAGGCACTACAACCGGTTTCGTTTCCTCTTTCGGCTCTTCCTTGGGTACGTTCCGAGGCGCGACAGAAGCCGGGGCGGTCTTTTGTGCCTTTTTGGTATACCCCTTGCCGAAGCGGATGCTCACGCCGGCAAGAATGTTGAATTGCCAGTCGGCATTTCCTGCTTTCTTCGAGTTGAAATGGTCGGATAGGGCATTGGCATTCCCTTCGAGGTTAAACGCTACGGCATCGCAGATCCTGAAATCCATCCCTACTCCCAGACGGCCTGCCACGAAAGCCTTGGTGTCGTCCCATAGATATTGCAGTTTGTTTCCAGCCTCATTGAGGGCAACAGCGTCGTCGTTGTTGAAAGCTATGTTGACCCCGATACCTGCAAACAGATAAGGGTTGAAGAAACGCTTGTGATTGAATCCTCCGAGGCAGTTGGCGATGTCGAAAGTGGCCTCTGCGTTCAGCTGTGCATAATTGAACTTATACTCCTGTCGGGGATTCACCCAACAGCCTTTCCCCTGCCATCCGCTGAATCCTCCGCGCAATCCCCACACGGGCGTAAAACGGTAGCCTGCCGACAGGGCTGCTGCCGGCGACACCAGGTCGGAAAACTTACCTTCTCCGATCGTATGGCCGATACCTCCCTGCACCTGCATATACCAATGCGGGCGGAACTCTGTTTTCTCTGTCTCCTTTTGTGCGAAAAGAGACGTGCTGCTTGCTAAAAGCAAGGCGGCTAAAATTGCTTGTTTCATATTCATGATAATGGATTTTGTGATTAATTCATTTTCACTCCAACGGATCGTCTACTTTGTCTTTAAGGCAAAGACTCCAACGACCAAGGTAGCGAACAGGTTTAAAATACCAGTTTAGCTTTGTGTTGTCTGATGTTAATATCCTGCATTTTATTTCATTATTGTTGGGATTCTTAAATTTAATATATTCCAACGTATAATTTGCCACCGGGAATTGTCTGTATGTTTTCATGAACTCTATAAACCCCTCCCGGTTCAAACCTTGTGGTTCGCAATCCGGTTTTGCCGTGCGCAGCAGCATCAGTGCCGAATCCGGATGCCCAGACTTCATTCGATCCATAAACATGGTGACGAGGGTTTTGACAGCTGCAGAATCCTTTGATCCTACCTTCATGACATTGGGGTCGGTAGCATAGACAACCTCTGTCTTCGGGCCCTTATCGCGGCAAGCGGCAAGACCCATTGCAAGCAACAATAACAATCCTAGTATTCTCATGTGTAAAATCGTATTTGATAAAAAAGGGGGGCGCATTCACGCCCCCTCTGTCAATGATATATCCGCTTCAATATCTTATTGACCAATGGTTTTCTTAACCACAACAGGAACAGGAACTTTGAAAGTACCCCATTTGTAAGTAACCTCTACCGGTAACTCGATGGTGATATCTGCGGACAATGCTGTACTGTTGTTATGCCAGGTGATTGTACCGAAATCTCCACTTGCGATCTTATCCGTTGTCGTTTCGGAATAATCAACCCGTGCAGCAGGATACACGTCTTTCAGTTTCTTACCGCCTAACATGATGTCATCAACATTGATAGCGATTGTTTCAACACCATAGTATTCGAAATAGTTCATGTTATCAGGAACAAATTCAAATCCTCTCCAATCTACAAACTGCATAGCGTCCTTCAAAGCAAGATCAGAACCATTGTCTTTAGCATCTTCCAAAGAACCATCGGTAGCCTCGATAGAGATTGGACGCAAGAACTTCACATCGAATGTATTGTTGGCAACATCCAACTTCTGGTCACAACCGTTAACTACATTTACCTGTACTTTTGCAGTCAGAGTTTCATTTTTACCTAGGGCTAAGTGTCCGGCATAGTTCAATACTGCTTTTGCAATGTCATTATCTTGGTAAGTTACAAAGTTGTTAGTAGCATCTGCATCTGTAGTAGTCGACAATACAGCTACAGCATCTTTAGTTGCAGTTTCCTTACCATTCTGATCCAACAGGGTTGCATTCAATGTCAGGCCGTCTGTACTTACGCTTAATTTGTAGCTATTATCATCAGAACCGGATACTATAGTTTCGTCAGGAGTAACGAATACAAATTCTTTAACTAACTTATCAGCTGTGAATGAAGGATATGTCGTTTTATCAACATCGCTAATCAGTACTTTTTGTCCAACAAATACGTCAAGAATATTCTTTTCGAATTTGCAAGTTGCATCAGTCTTAGGAACCTCAACATTGAAGTGAACTTCATAGAATCCAGGAGTTCCTTTATCTTCTGCAAACCAAGCACTTGTGAATTTAGTGTTCGCATCGTCTAAAATGGCTCCTGTAGGCTCTACATTCAATTCGGCCGGTTTCCAGGTCAAGGTTACATATACATAGTGTTTCGTATTATTGGCATTTTCTCTTACGAAACGAACGATGATTTTAGCTTCTGTTGCACCTGCAGAGAATATATTGTAAGCTTCTGCCTGAGATACCTCCCATGCCAGTACGTCGGTCATTTCGCCACCAGTATTATCCTGTTTTCTGGAGGCAATGCCCAATCTCGTCGTAACTTTCTGTGCGTTGATGGTTGTGTTAGTGAATTGTTCCAGATTCGGATCGGTATAGAATTCCAATTTGAATTCACCTTCGAACTCTTCTTTAGACATATTCAATGCGGTGTAGATACCTTCCTCTACTTTAGCCCAATTCAACGGGAAGTTGTAAGAAGCAGGAGTACAGCCAACTGTGTACTTGTCGTTGAAAGTAAAGTTTGCTACATGTAATACCTCATCGACTGGAGCAACTTCTTCTTTGTCTGTGATTTTGAATTTGATGTAAGCTACAGCTACTACGTTGTTTGCAGCAGTATCAATCAAGCTTATACGTACCAACGGCATACGACCGATGGTTGAACGATTCTGCTCAGCACCGAAAGCCTGTTGTAAACCGTTTTGTGTTGTTTGTGCACGTAAAATAGAACCGTTCATTGCTGCATGAGCACTCTGAGAAGTCTTATTGTCACCTGCAAGGTATCCAATCAATTCATACTTGTACTTGAATCCGTAGGCTTTGATTTTATCGGTTGAAGCCTTTTCATCAAGACTAATATGCTTGCTGTCAGCATCATCTGCATGTGTCGCTACCAATTCAGCTACGTCGATTCCCTTAGCATTATCCCAAAGGATAGTGAATTGCGGGTCATTGGCAATAGCTTCGGCAGCTGTAGTTACAAAATGTACCTCTGTAGCTTGATATCCTTTTGCTGCATCGGCCAAAACAATATTTTTCACTTCCCTTGCTTTAACAGCGGCATAGTCGGAAGTAATCAGGGTGTCACCTTCTGCATTCTTGGTACCTACTTGCAGAGCCAAAACTGTAACTTCACCGTCTTTTTCAATGTCTTTCAGCATACCTTTGTTCAAGCCGGCCTGAACTGTCAATACACCCTTATTTACTTTGAAGTCAGTAACCTCAACATTGTGTGCACCAGCTTTAGTATATGCTTTATCTTCAGCGATGAAGAACATGTTCTCTTTTTTCAGATCGCTGACAGCAGCATTTGAAGGATTCAGGTGGTAATTTGCAACTAAATTCGGGGTTAAAGAGAAAGTTTTTCCTTCTGTGGCTTTATCAGTAGAAAAGTCGTCGTTTGCGTTAACAGTAGGCAATGTCAGAGCCTTGTAGTAGAAAGTATTGGCAGCCATAGCTTCAATTCCCTGATAGTAAAAGTCAGGTATGAATACCAAACCTTGCAGTTTTTCAGAAATCAATTTTAAGTTAACCGGTTCGTTATCGCCATATTTGATGGTGTAACCGATGACTGTACCGGCAGCATCTTTGATTTCTGTGATAGTCATTCCCGGAATGGTAACTTGAGGTAAAGTTGCTCCAGTCGGTTCGCCATCATATAAAATAGCTCCCTTTTCTCCAATAGTCAATTTTGTTCCATCAAATTCAGCCGGCGTGTCAGGCATTGTGATTGTCGGTGCAGAAATAACTTCGCCTTTATCGTTTTTTAAAGTAATGGTAACAGTTTTACCCTCTGCTTTTGTTTCCAAAGTATATTGGGTGTTTCCATCCTTAGTATCGGCATCAGCTATGGTATAAGTCACAGGATTACCGGTTGCCGGTGTGATGGTCAGTGTGCGGGTTGATTCGTCCCATTTCACATCTTTGACAAAAGCAAGAGCTCCGAAATCTTTTTTCAGATCCTCAAGGCTTTTGTTTACAGCATCGATTCGTTCATTCAGGCTGTCAATATCATCATCATAGTCTTTACAAGACTGAATTGATGTAGAGAAGCCCAACGCTGCGCACAATAAAACTGCATAAAATTTTGTTGTTTGTCTCATCTGAAATAAATTTAAAAGTGATTAGTTTCTAAAAGTTAATTGTTTGTCTATTTAATTTTTTATTAGCTATGTACAATCAGTTTTTTATTGGTTTGTATAAATATAAGATTAACATATCAA